>Ga0208879_1004812_pt1 | contig 10364 bp, 9 predicted proteins | sample Knorr_S15_td_Bot_FD_185605 | JGI IMG/M metagenome (GOLD analysis project Ga0208879, IMG submission 185605) | Marine microbial communities from Southern Atlantic Ocean transect - Knorr_S15_td_Bottom_ad_5009_LV_A (SPAdes) (version 2) | ecosystem: Environmental > Aquatic > Marine > Oceanic | place...
GTTATCGACCTCTGAGATATACATTTTTAATATGGGTTATGGTTATAATTGGTGGAAGTGGAAATAATTTTGGAGCAGTATTGGGTGGTTTTGCAGTTTGGTTTTTATGGATTGAAGCAGCACCAATAGCTTTATTTTTAATCAATTTCCTCACTTCTGGTCTTGTGGAAACAAATGCTTTTAAACTTCATTTGACAGAAAGTGTTCCATATTTTAGATTTTTAATGATGGGTGTTGGACTTTTATTAATTATGAGGTTTAGACCTAAAGGAATATTACCTGAAAAAATTATTAAACAATAATTATCTAATTGAAAAATTTTAAAAAAACTGTATTTACTATTTCATGAAAAAATTTTTAATAGTAATTTTTGTTCTGTTTTCTTTTCAATCAATAGCAATTGAGAAAAAAACCACATTTGATATTGATATTTTTAATGAAGCTCAAAAGGCTGGTAAAACTGTAGTTATAAACTCTTGGAATAAATTTTGTGGCACATGCGCTAAACAAGTAAAAATTTTAGATGAAGCAAAAAAAGAATTTCCTGATGTGATTTTTTTGAGCTATGAACAAACCAAATATAAAGACATTGCCAAGCTACTAAAAATAAATTACTGGGCAACAATTGTTGTTTATAAAAACAATAAAGAAATTGGTAAAGAAATTGGAATTACCAGTAAGGACGACATATATTCTTTAATAAAAAAAGAGATATAATGTAATGTATTATATCCTGTTTAATTGAAGCACCAAAAGAAGTTGCTGAAAATCTAATAAAATTTTATTAATGAATAAAAATCTTAGTTTATTAACCATCAGTCAGGTTTTTGGATTTACAGCTGCAACTATTACAGTTTTTTTAAGTGGAATTATCGGGTCACAAATTACTTCTATAAAGTCTTTATCAACATTGCCTACAGCTTTATATGTCGTTGGTACTGCAATTTTTACTATTTTAGCAGCAAGAATTATGAGCAAAATTGGCCGAAGGTTAGGTTTTATTTTTGCAGCTTTAGGAAGTTCAGCGGCTTCTTTGTTAGCAGCTTTTGCTATCAGTCAACAAAACTTTATTTTATTTTGTATCTCATGTTTAATTCTTGGTATGGGGGCGGCATTTAATCATCAATATCGTTTTGCAGCAGCAGAAAGTGTAGAGAAAGAAAAAGCACCAAGAGCTATCTCTATTTTAATGTTAGCAGGTGTTGTTGCGGCTTTTTTAGGAATATCATCGGCAAATTATACAAAAAATCTTATCCCTGATCATTTATATGTTGGTTCTTATCTTTTGCTCGTTGTATTTACTTTTATACCGGCAATATTTTTATTTTTTTATAAAAATAATGAAACAACAAAAATAGAATTTAATAATAAATACAATGGACGTAGATTATTTGAAATAATTTTTCAACCAAGATTTTTGCAAGCAGTAATTGCTGCTGCATTTGCTTATGCTATCATGTCGTTTTTAATGACTGCAACACCTATGAGCATGTATTTAACGGAAAAAATGAGTTTAGAAAAAACAGGCTTAGTTCTCCAAATTCATGTAGCAGCCATGTTTCTTCCATCATTAATTACAGGACATTTAATTAAAAAGTTTGGGCATAGCAATATAATGTATATAGGAGTTTTATTTCTTGTCGTAATGATAATCTTAAGTTTATTTGAACAAACATTTGCAAATTATATGGTAGTTCTAATATTTTTAGGATTAGGGTGGAATTTTTTATTTATTTCTGGAACTAGTTTAGTTGTTTTAACTTATAAAGAAGAAGAGAAATTTAGAGCGCAAGGAATTAATGATTTAATTGTATTTACTACAATGGCATTAGCAAGTTTATCGGCTGGTGTATTGCTTAGTTTGACAAGTTGGAAATTAATGAATTTAATTTGTATTCCTTTTTTAGTTTTGATTATCTTTACTACTTATCGAGCTGAAGTATTAAGAAATAAATAAAAAAAACCTCAGCAGCTTTCGCCGCTGAGGTTTATAAATTTAGATATTATCTCTGTTTTTTAGTTTTAAATTTTCCACCTTTGATTTCTTTTTCTAAAAAAGAACCTTCGGCTTCTCCAACGTCAGTAAAGTTAACTCCAGTAGCACCTTCATAGTCAACTGCTTTACCTTTTGCTAGTAAATCTAAAGCTTTTTTAAGTTGACCTGGGTAAATTTTCTTACCAGGGCCATTAGCAACTGCCATTACATTTTTAGCGATAGAACCTCTATCAGCTGAACCGCCAGCTTGTATTGCAAGAACGATTAAAGCTGCAGCATCGTAAGATTCTCCAGTATAAGGACCAGAAGAATCAATTCCACCAGCTTTTGCTACATCAGTAAATACAGTAGCACCTTTTCCTGTTGAACCTGGCAAAGAACCAAAAGATTTATTCAAGTCTTTCCCAAATGTATCAGTCAAAGTGTCGCCAATCATTCCATCTGACAAGATGAAAGTATCAAATGCTCCTGAGTCTAATGAAGCTTGGATAATTCCTTTTCCACCTTGATCAAGATAACCAATTACAGCAATTGCATCACCACCTGCTGAAGCAAGTGTTGCTACCTCTGCTGAATAGTCAGCTTTACCATCTTCGTGTGAAGTAACAGCTGTAACTTCAATACCATGAGCCTTAGCTGCAGCAGCATAAACATCTGCCAAACCTTTTCCATAGTCATTGTTTGTGTATGTAATTGCTACGCTTTTAACTCCTCTGTCTTTAGTGATATCAGCTAGAATTTGTCCACCTCTTGCGTCTGATGGTGCAGTTCTAAAGAATAATCCTCTATCATCCAGATCAGTTAATCCTGGAGATGTTGCTGATGGTGAAATCATTACAACTCCATTTGGAACAGCTACGTTTGTAGCAATTGCTCCAGTTACACCAGAACAGTCAGCACCCATAATCGCAGCAACACCATCTGATACTAATTTTGTAGCAACAGCTTGTGCAGCAGCAGAGTCTACGCATGTTGAGTCACCTTCTAAAACTGTTATTGTTTCTCCACCTAATAAAGAACCTGAGTCAGAAGCTTCTTTAAAAGCTAATTTAGCAGAATCCCTCATTGCAGGAGTTAGAGATTCAATAGGACCTGTAAATCCTAAAATGATTCCTATCTTAATTTCTGCCAATGCATTTGTTGTGATTATCGAAACAAATAAAAAAGCAGCAATTATTAATTTTTTCATATTTCCCCCAATTGTTAACAATTTATAAAAATTAAATTAAATCTTATTAGTTTAAATTTTCAATAATTAATTTAACTAGTTTTTTGGAGTAAAAACACTGAAATTATCACTATAATTCCACCAATTACCATAATTAATGTTGGAATTTCACCAAATATGAAAAAACTTAGCAACATTCCAAAAATTGGAAATAAGGCGTAAAAAGGAAGCACTTGTCCTACTGAATAAAATTTATAAAGATAAAACATCGACATATGTCCCATTAAAGAACAAAGAACTCCAGCATGCAATACCATCAACCATGCTTCAAGATTTAAATTTTTTAAATGAAAAATTGTATTTTCTTCAAAAATAATAGATAGAATTAATAAAACTATAAAAGCTACAGCTCCCATAAAAGCATTAGTAAATTTTACATCCAATTCTTTAAGATATCTTGAATATACTTGTGCCGAAGCGTAAAAAAAAGCCATCCCACAGATTAATAAAAATCCTAATATTTCATCTGCAATTTTTGGATCAAATCCAATTAATATTATTCCCAAAAAAGAAGTAATTATTAAAATCCATTTTTTGTAACTAATGGATTCTCCAATAAATATTGAGCTAAAAATAATTGCAAGAGGGATTGATAGTTGAGCACCTATAACAAGAGGAGATAAAATATTTGATACATTTACAGACAAATATAAAAACAAATTTACTCCTGCTCCCATTGAAAATGCAAAGCCAAGCAATGGTAGTAAATGTTTTTTATTTGGTAATTTAAATTTTATAAATGGTACTAAGCAAATAAATACAATTACCATTCTTATTGCACCGAACAAAATTGGAGGCATAGATGCATTAATACCAAGTTTTGCTGTGGGGTACGCGCTACCAAACAAAAACATTGCAAATAATAATTGGAATATGTGTTTTTTACTCAACTAATTAACCCATAGTAAAAGGGTCATCCATTGGCTTATCGGATGTGTTAAACCAAGTTGTTTTAATTCTTGTATAATCTTTAATAGATTCGATTCCAGCTTCTTTTCCATAGCCACTATCTTTCATTCCTCCAAAAGGGGCTGAAGGTGAAATTAATCGATAAGTATTTACAAATGTAATGCCAGCACGTATAGCATTTGAAACTCTTAATCCCCTGTTTATATCTTTTGTATAAACTCCAGAAGATAATCCATATTGATTATCATTCATTTTATTGATTACTTCATCTTCATCATCAAATTTCATTACCGATAATACAGGTCCAAATAATTCATTTTCCGCTGTAGGCAGATTATGATTTTCACATTCAATTACTGTAGGAGGAAAATAGTATCCTTTATTTGATAAAGCATGTCTTTTGCCTCCACATTTTAATTTTCCTCCTTGATCTAGAGTAAGTTTAATATTTTTTTCTATTATTTCTAATTGCTTTAAACTACTTAAAGGACCCATTTGAGTATCAGATTCCATGGGAGGGCCTAATTTAATTTTATTGGCGCGATTAACAATTTTTTCTAAAAAATCTTCATAAATACTATTTTGAATGTACAGTCTTGAACCAGCTATACAACTTTGCCCACTTGCTCCAAAGATTCCAGCTGTAATTCCGTTTAATGCGTTTTCTTGGTCAGCATCTTCAAAAACAGCAACAGGACTTTTTCCTCCAAGTTCCAAACTTACTTGAGATAAATTTTCAGCAGAATTTCTTATTATGTGTCTAGCAGTCTCAAGACCACCAGTAAAAGCAACTCTTTCAACTAGATTGTGGGATGTTAAAGCTTTCCCGCAAGGATCACCAAGGCCAGATACGATATTTACTACTCCTTTAGGAATTCCAGTTTTCTCTATTAATTTTGCAAATTCAAATAATGTTGCAGGTGCTAACTCAGAAGATTTAATTACAATTGTATTTCCCATAGCAAGAGCTGGAGCTAATTTTACTGCAGTTAATAACATCTGAGAGTTCCAAGGAATAATAGCAGCCACGACTCCAATAGGAACTCTAGTAGTTATAACTTGCATATTGGGTTTATCGATTGGTAAAACTGTTCCTTCAATCTTATCTGCAAGGCCTGCGTAATAATCGTAATACTCTGCTATGTAATTTGCCTGGTTTTTTGTTTCTTTAAATAATTTTCCTGTGTCTATTGTTTCAATTTTTCCCAAAAGTTCTGCATTTTCTCTTAATTGGTCAGCTATTGCTTTTAAATATTTTGCTCTTTCTTTTGGGAATAATTTTGGCCATTTTCCTTCAAAAGCCTTTTGAGCTGCTTTTACAGCTTTATCAACATCTTTAGTTGATGCTTCTGGAACAGCTGCCCAGGGTTCATTATTTTCTGGATTTAATGTTTCGAATTTTTTTTTGCTTTCAGATTCTAACCACTCTCCATCAATAAACATTTTATATTCTTTAAGCTTCGTCATAATTTTGATCAACAAATAATTCTATAGTTTTATTAAAATCTTCCGCACATTCTATATTGCAAAGATGTTTACCTATTTTTATTTCTATATATTTCGCACCTCTAATTTTTTCAGTTAAATTTTTTGCCATTCCTGTAGTTGATCCTAGATCATTTTGTCCAGTTGTTACAAGTGTATTAACATTAATTTTGCCAAGTATTTCATCATCATCTTCATAATAAGCAAAAAGTTTATATGCTTTTAGTAAATTATTATGATTAATTTCTTCAAGCATAGAATATATTTTGTCATATATTTCTTTATTATTTCTGATAAATTCTTCAGACAACCATCTTCTTAAAGCTGTATTTTTTGAAGCGGGCCTATTTGTTTTTATTAACTCATATCTATTTTCAATAACTCTTTTTTGTTCAGGAGATCTTTTGTAAATTGATCCATGAAGCACTAGGGAGTTCAATCGATTTCCATGTCTAGCCGCAAAGTGTCTAGCAATAAGCGATCCTAAAGAAAACCCAATTAAATGGATTCTTTTGACTTCTAACTCATCAATTAAATTAAGCAATTGTTTAGTAAAATCTTCAAAATTTAATTGTGTTTTTTGCAAAGGTGTTTTTCCATGTCCAATTAAATCGTAAGTGAGTACATTGTGATCTTTAAAAAATTCGATTTGCGGTGTCCACATTTCTTTTTTTAAACCGACTCCATGTATAAACACAATAGGATTTCTATTGTCTTGTTTTTTAAAATAATAATCTGTTTTAAATTTTTCAGAAGTGATAGGCATAGATATTATTTTGGTTCTTTTAAACCCATTTCTTTCATATCTTGATATCTATCACCTGTTCTTGCGTGAGCTCTTCCGCTAGAAGCTCCACCGATTGCAATTACAATTTCATCATCGGACGGAGCATCATGAATAGTAAATTCATGTGTTAGATAATAAGATCTTAAGCCAGCGTCAGTTTTATGCATCATTGGAATTGATATTTTACATCCAGCAGGACCTCTAGTGTTTGTAAAACTCAAATAAGAAGTTCCTCCAACTGCATCTCTAAACTTATTTCCAAATCTTAAAGTATGAATAAAAGCGGAAGCATGTTCAATTTCACCTGTAAGTCCAACTACTCCTGCTTTTCCGTATGCTAAAATTTTTTCTGGTGATCCGATTTCTTTAATTAACTCTGGAACTAAAATGTCTCCTAACTTTGGCGCCAGATCTAAAATTACAGGTTTTAAATCTTCAACGAATCCTTTTCCGTGCCAAGGATTATTAAAAACTACAGCGACCGAAACCATGACCACTGGCTCTTTAGCCTCTTTGCCGCCTTCAATAAAAGTTTTGTCTACAAACTTTGTAAATTTTCTTAGATTTAAATTCATTTATTTTGCTCTATGTTTAAAACTATCTCTTCTAAAACTGTATAATGCTTTAGGATCTACATTAACATTAATCACAGCAGCCTTATTACATTTTAACGCAGCTTTCAACGCTTCATTAACTTCGGAAACTTTGTTTACTTGAAAACCTATTGCGCCATAAAGTTGAGCGACTTTATCAAACGGTGGGCTAATTATGTCAGCTCCGATATATCTTTTTCCAAAAAAATCTTTTTGATAAGCTTTTTCCGCCCCCCAACTATTATTGTTCATAACAATAGTAATAGTATTAATTCCATATTGTACAGCTGTACTTAATTCAGAAATTGTCATTCCAAAACCTCCATCTCCCATTAAACTAACCACAGTTTTATCTGGGCAAGCAACTTTGACGCCTAATCCGCATGCGAAAGAAAAACCAACCAACCCAAAATCTAAAGGAGTAAACAAAGAAGGAGGGTTATAGTATTCTAGAGCATCAGTTGCTTGAAGACAAAGTGTTCCAGCATCTAAAGTAATTGCTGAATTTTTTGGTAGCACTTTTCTTAGCTGTTTAAATATACCAGCAGGTTGTATAGGAAACTTATTTAAAGATTTGTCTTTATCTCTTTTATTTAAAAAATTATTTCTTTCTTTTAAATAATTATTTGTCCAATTTTTTACATTCAATATAGTTTTTTGTTTTTTTATTTCTTTATATAATTGTTTGGTTGCTATTGCAGCATCGGCATGAATGCCAACAGAAATTGGAAAGTGTCTGCCTAACATTCTTTTTTCTAATTCTACTTGAATAATTTTAGCTTTTTTATTTATGTTTTCATAAGAATAAAAGGTTGAATTAAATCCAAGTCTTGTACCAAGTGCAATAATTACATCAGCTTGCTTAACCAATTTTGAGGCTACTGGATTTCCTCTAGGACCCATCTGTCCTGCATTTAATTTATGATTAAAAGGAATAGCATCCCCATGTCCTGCCGAAGTTACTATAGGAATATTTAATAATTCAGCTAGTTTAACTACTTCTTTGTATTTTCCTGAATATTTTATTCCGCCACCAGCAATAATTACAGTTTTGCTTGATGTTAAAATTATTTTTGTAGATTTTTTAATATCATTATTATTTGCTTTTAAAAAACTTTCAGATTCATAAGATTTTTTACTTTGATTGATATTAAATTTAGCTTTTGCTGCTAAAATATTTCTTGGTAAATTTAATTGTACCGGACCTCTTCTTGGAGACATTGCTAAATTAAAAGCTTTGCTAAAAATTTTAGGAATTTTTTTTGTATCTTTAATAGTCCACGTTTTTTTAGTGATTGGTTTAAATAAAGATTGTTGATCAAGGCCTTGAAAAGCATCTTGAACTTTATCTTTTGTAGAATATGAACCTGCAATTGACACCACCGGTGAAAACGCAGCCGCAGCTTGCGCAATTCCAGTTACAAGGTTTGTTGCTCCAGGACCATTTTGTCCTGCAAGAATTACTCCAGGTTTATTTGATGCTCTAGCATAACCGTCAGCCATGTGTGCACCAGTTCTTTCATCTCTAACACCAATAAATTTTATTTTTTTTTCGTGGTAAAGGGCATCAAACATTTCCATAGTCGCAGAGCCAATTAAACCAAATACATGTCTAACCTTTTCTTTCTTTAAAGACTGAACAGCTGCTTGACCCCCGGTTAAATTTTTTGAGGTTTTTCTTTTTTTAGTTTTAATCACGAAACTTTTTTAACTTTAGTGTCTATATCATCTTTGAAATGAGGCATTACTTTTTCTGTAAAAATCTTAATGCTTTTCATACAATCCTCATGTTTAACTCCTGGAAAATTTGACCAGACTTGTAAGTTTTGTAAGTTTAGTTCAGATTTAAGCTCTTTTATTTTTTCAATAACATATTCTGGAGTTCCAAAAAGCATGTTACGTTTATGAAGAAATTCATAACTCAATAAATCTAATTTACCCTTAGTGACTGGTAGTTCTTCGCCAGGATTCATGTGATTACCTAGACCTCTCCAGTGACAAACCCATCTCATGTAATTAACCATCTGTTCACCAGCTTTTTCTTTTGCTTCTTCCATAGAGTCAGCAACAAACATATCTCTAACTAATGTTACGTCTTCTCCAAGTGGAACATTTCTTTTTTCTGATTCAGAACGAGTATTTTTGTAAGCTTCAAATTTAATTTTTAAGGCTTTTACAGGTGGTATCCACATAATGATATTTATTCCATTTTTTGCCGCCCATTCTATAGATCTTATTCCATCAACAACTTGATGTATTGGAGGATGAGGCTTTTGATAAGGTTGGGGAATAACACTTATTTTTTTCAATGTATTATTTTTTAAATCCATAAATTCTTCATTAGGCGGACTCATATCGTGCTGCCAAACAAAGTTTGGAGATGGGTAAGTATAAAATTCTCCTTTATGAGAGAAGAATTTTTCAGTCCACGCCTTTTTTAATATTGTTAAAGTTTCTTCGAATAATCTAAAATTTTTTGCCTGATCCTTTAAATCAGCTTCCACATTCATATGGATAGCTTCACGGCCATATATTCCTCTGCCAACACCCACATCAACTCTTCCTTTTGAAAGTTGATCAAGTGTAGCTATATCTTCTGCTAATCTTATTGGGTTATGAAAAGTAATTATATTAGCAGCCTGTCCAATTCTAATATTTTTTGTTCTTGCCGCAGCATCAGTTCCTAACATTAAAGGATTTGCACAACACTCCATTCCTTCATGGTTAAAATGATGTTCGGTAAACCAAATAGAATTCCAGTTATTTTGATCGCAATATGTTGTTATGTCTTTGGCTTCATTTAGAACTTCTGAAAAGGGTTTTTTATTCCAATTAGTAGTATTACAAAAGTAGCCAAACTTCACTTTGCCTCCTTTAAATATTCAATTTAAAAACGACCGATCCCACTTTCGTACCTTGAATAATCCTTTAATTACGACGAGTTATGTATCGTCTAATCTCTTAATATCAAAATTATAAGGGAAATCCAGAAATGTTGCAACAAAGTTGCACCTTTTAAAGATCGTGATAATTATATTATTAGCAAATTACCTAATATGGATACAAGAAGGGGAGCATTTTGAAAAACAATAAAAAAATCAAGATTCATGTTAAAAATAACCATTGGGCACCAGGAATTTTTCCAACTGACGCCGAAGGTGAGAAAAACTTTACAATAACCAAATCTCATTTTGATAAAGCTCTTGAAAAATTTCCCGAAGTTAAAGAAAAAATAGAAATTTTTATTGATTGGGATGAAGAAAATTTTAATTCATCAATGTTAGATTCTGATATTTTAGTTGCTTGGAATTTTCCAACATCAAATCTAAAAAAAATTGCTCCAAACTTAAAATGGATTCATTGTAT
>Ga0208879_1004825_pt1 | contig 10345 bp, 9 predicted proteins | sample Knorr_S15_td_Bot_FD_185605 | JGI IMG/M metagenome (GOLD analysis project Ga0208879, IMG submission 185605) | Marine microbial communities from Southern Atlantic Ocean transect - Knorr_S15_td_Bottom_ad_5009_LV_A (SPAdes) (version 2) | ecosystem: Environmental > Aquatic > Marine > Oceanic | place...
TAATGGCGCAAAAAAATTCTACTTCCGATATGGCTTGCCTTACTTCACAATTCCCACGATTGGTTGGTTTGGCACAAGCATCCAAAGTATATAGAGAAAATGAAGCATTAGCTAAAAACAAACCCAAATTTACTAATGGAGGAAATGAAGTGGCTTTTGCTACTATTGGCAACTCCTCTTGTGCAGAAGGTCACTTTTTTGAGGCAGTAAATGCTATTGGCGTATTGCAAGTTCCTGTAGTTATTTCGGTGTGGGATGATGATTATGGTATATCGGTTGCTAATGATTTGCAAATGACAAAATCGGATGTATCAGAAGTGTTGAAAGGATTCCAAAGAGATGAAAAAGGAGAAGGATTTGAGATTATGAAAGTAAAGGGTTGGGATTATCCTGCCCTTATCGATACTTATGAAAAGGCCGAAAAACTGGCTCGAGAAGAGCATATTCCTTGTATTGTGCATGTAGTAGAAATGACACAACCAACTGGGCATTCTACTTCCGGTTCGCACGAAAGGTATAAAAGCAAAAAACGATTGCAATGGGAGGAAGATTTTGATTGCATTAAAAAATTTAGAGAGTGGATTGTGGAAAGCAAAATTGCAACAAAAGAGGAGTTAGACACCATATTATCTGAAGTAAAAGAATTTGTAAAAGCAGAAAAGAAAGAAGCTTGGAAAGTATATCAAGCACCATTAAAAGAGGAATTAAGTGAAGTTTTAGAAATTCTAACCTCTTTAAAAGAAAAAGTAAATATTCCAGAATTGGAGAGTTGGATAACGGACTTAAAACAAACCGCAATGTTTGGTATTTTCAGAAGAGATTATTTGTCGATTGCCCGAAAAGTTATGGCGAAAATTGCCAAAGAAGAGATGGCTGAAAAATCTAAACTTTCCCAATTTATTACTAAAATAAATACAGAAAATAAGCAAAGATACAATAGTAAACTATACAATGAAACGGCTACTTCTGCACGCAAAGTAGCAGAAGTTTTACCAACTTACGATACAGATGCAGAGAGTGTAGATGCTCGGATTATTTTAAGAGATAATTTTCATCAAATGTTTGCAAACATTCCAGAGGCCATGATTTTTGGAGAAGATGTTGGAAAAATTGGCGGGGTGAATCAAGGTGTTGAAGGCTTGCAAGAAAAATTTGGAGAAACAAGAGTAGCAGATACTGGAATCCGAGAAACTACAATTCTAGGGCAAGGGATTGGTATGTCATTAAGGGGTTTGCGTCCTATTGCTGAAATACAGTATTTGGACTATCTGTTGTATGCCTTTCAAACAATGGCAGATGATATTGCATCCTTACATTATAGAACGCATGGTGGACAAATTGCTCCGGTAATTATTCGAACAAGAGGGCACAGATTAGAAGGAATTTGGCATTCAGGTTCGCCAATGGGCATGATTATTCATGGCACAAGAGGAGTGAATTTGTGCGTACCCAGAAACATGACAAAAGCTGCTGGTTTTTACAATACATTAATGGCAGCAAACGAGCCAGCAATAGTTATAGAGTGCTTAAATGGATACAGGGCAAAAGAAAAGTTGCCTAATAATATGGGAGAATTCCGCGTTCCATTGGGTCAAGTAGAGACAACAAGAGAAGGGACAGATGTAACGGTGATCTCTTATGGTTCAACCTGGAAAATAGTTACTTCTGCTGCTGATTTATTGGCAGATGTCGGTATTAATATTGAAGTGATTGACACGCAAACTTTGACACCTTTTGATTTAAGTCATGATATAGTAGAAAGTGTAAAAAAGACAAATCGTTTGCTTGTGGTTGATGAAGATGTTCCGGGAGGAGCGTCTGCTTATATTATGCAAAAAATTATTGAAGAACAAAACGCTTATCATTATTTGGATTCAGATCCGCAAACCTTAGCTGCCAAAGCTCATAGACCAGCATACGGAAAAGATGGCGATTATTTTTCCAAACCATCAGTAGAAGATGTATTTGAAAAAGTTTATGCCATGATGCATGAATCGAATCCTGCAAAATTTCCGTCTATTTACTAAATGAACAAAACAACCGAATCGGATTCCTATTATGACTCCTTAGAGCAAATGAGTACTGCTGATTTGTTAGCCAACATTAATAAGGAAGATAAAACGGTTGCCCATACAGTTGAAAAGCAAATTCCACAAATAGAAAAATTGGTAAATGCAATTGTCCCAAAAATGGAAAAAGGGGGACGATTGTTTTATATTGGGGCAGGAACCTCTGGCCGATTAGGAATTGTAGATGCATCTGAATGCCCACCAACTTTTGGAGTGGTTCATGGCTTGGTAATTGGGATAATGGCAGGTGGCGATAAGGCTATCCGCAAGGCAGTGGAATTTGCAGAAGATGATAAAAATTTAGGTTGGATGGATTTACAGTCACATAATATAAATGAAGATGATGTGGTGATTGGCATTGCAGCTTCTGGCACCACTCCTTATGTTATTGGGGCTTTAGAGAATTGCCAAAAACAAAATATTATCACCGCTTGTATTGTTTGCAATAGCAATTCTCCTCTTTCAAAAGTTGCTGATTTTTCTATTGAGATAATTGTTGGGCCGGAATTTGTAACCGGAAGCACCCGTATGAAAGCCGGCACAGCTCAAAAACTGGTGCTGAATATGATTTCAACAGCTGTGATGATAAAATTAGGAAAAGTAAAAGGCAACAAAATGGTGGATATGCAGCTTTCCAACAATAAATTAGTAGATAGAGGTGCAAAAATGATAATGAAAGAAACAGGAGTTTCTTATCAGAAAGCGGAACAACTTTTATCCCAATATGGCTCAGTGCGTAAAGCAGTAGATAATTACAATGGATAAAGATAAACTCATAAAAGGACTGATTTGGCTTTCGGCTACTTCTTTAACTATTTTGGTAGATGCAAACCTTTTGTATATTGGTTTTAATAATGTGCAGCATGGTAGTTACACCATTATAGTGATAGCATTGCTTATTTTTCCAGTGGTTTTCTTTTTTGCATACAAAGGGCTTAAAAGCATTCTAGATGCTATTTTTTATTAGCCCTAATCATTTCTCTTTTTCCAGGAGGGCCTTCTAATGTTTCTACTTCCAATCCCACTGATTTTAAGGTTCTTTTTACAACTCCCTTTGCACAATAAGTGACTAAAAACCCATTTTCTTTCAATAAGAAATACATTTTTTCAAAAACTGTTTTGGTCCACATTTCCGTTTGTTTTTCAGGAGCAAAAGCATCAAAGTAAATAATATCAAATTTCTTTTCCGTTTCGAAATTTCGTACACTTTCTTCTGTTTTGTAAAGTGTAAAGTTTTCAGATAGTTTTATCTCTTTCCCCCATCCTGATTTATGTAAGTTTATAAAATCTTCTTGTGGGCAGTTTAATAAAACTGCAAAATTTAGTTTGATGTATTCCTGCTTTTCCAATGGATGAGGTTCTAAACTATTATAAAATATATTTAGGTTTTGCTGTTTTGTTTTTTGAAGAGTCAGTAGTGCATTAAGCCCTGTTCCAAAACCCACTTCCAAAATATTGACCTTCTTTTTATTAGCAGCCATTAGCCCATTTTTTATAAAAACATGCTTGGCCTCTGTAATGGCGCCAAGTTTGGAATGGTAAGTTTCATTTAATTCAGGAACAAAAAAAGAATGCGAGCCATCAGAGGTTATAATAAGTTGTTTTTTCAAAAATTTATGTATTTTTAGGTTTTCAAATATAGTAATTTGCTTTTTACATATTATTAATCTATTAAAAAAAATACTTTGGAAAATAATAAAATAACTACTAAATTCAGAAGGATAAAGTTAAAAATATAATTTTGAACGCATAAGACAAAAACACATTTTATTTGTTTTTTATTGTGGAGTGTGTATTTTCCTAATAAATTTGTCGTATTAAATTAAACACAAAATATTAATCTTTAAATTTGAAATCATGAAAAAACTAATTACACTGCTTTTTGTTTCAGTAATGGCTGTTACCACTTATGCAACTCACCTAATGGGTGGGCAAATTGTGGCTACTAATATTGGTGGTTACGATTATCAAATCGAGCTTACTGCTTATAGAGACACTATCGGTGTTCCAATGGGGCTTGTTGCCGACTTTAAAGTCTTTGAGCAAGACACAAGTGGTGGCTGGATTTTATTATTTACCTCATCAGTAAACTATGATACAACTTCTGGTGGTTTGATGCCATCCGTTATTACTGTGTATGGGGTAGAGGTTTATACCTTTATCGATACCATCACCATGCCAGGAGATGGCTATTATGCAATTAGCTGGGACGAGTGTTGTAGAAATGGAGCGATTATCAATATGTCTAACCCGCTTAGCGAGAGTATGAAATTATCTACTTTCCTTACGGTTGATAGTTTGAATCCAAATTCTTCACCTTCTTATACTACTCCTCCTGTTGCTTATTTGCCAGCACATACCCTATGGCAATACAATCCGCTTCCGTTTGATCCGGATGGAGATTCACTTGCATGGCATCTAGATGTTCCATTATCTATAAATGGTACAGTAAGTGGATACGAATATCTTTCTGACACTACTTATTCTGACTCTTCTGCTGTATTTTCTTTGGATTCTGTTACAGGCGCCCTTACTTGGAGTGCAAATATGGTAGGACACTTTGTGGCTTCCTTTGTAATTGAAGAATTTAGAAATGGAGTAAATATTGGTTCAATGATAAGAGATATGCAATTTATTGTTATCCCAGATACTTCCAATGCAATGCCTCAAATCTCCAACATGCAATCGGTGCCAACCAATTCTGGGGGCTATCCTTATATAGTGCTTAGCCCTAATCAAAATTACCAGCTTCACCTTTTAGCATCTGATGCTGATGTAAATGATGTGGTAGACATGATTGGCTTTGGGGAGGCTTTCGATTTAACAACTGCTCCTGCTACATTGAATGTTTTGCCAACAGGAAATGGTAACGAAATTGAAGGTACTTTCTCTTGGACTCCTGATGTAAGTGCGGTAAGAACAGCTCCTTATATAACTGTTTTCCGTGTAAGCGACCAAATGTTCTATTTTGATGAAACCATTCAGTTTGAAGTTTCTTCATCTACTGGTATTGATAATAATAATGGATTTGCTATGGAGAACATTTATCCAAATCCGGTAAATAACATGATGTATGTACCAGTAACTTTAGAAAAAGGAACGGTAATTACAATGGATATTTACAATGTTTTAGGCGTTAAAGTTTACCAATCAGGCGAAATGAATTTCACTGCTGGAAATCATTTAATCCTTAAGAATATTGATTTAAATAGTGGGCAGTATTTAGTTTCTATTAAAGATAATAATGGAAATATGCTGAACACAGAACGAATAGTTGTAGTTAAGTAATCTGAAAAAGAAATAAACTTTAATTCAGAATACATGTTTTGGGGAAAGGGGAGCAAATTGCTCCCCTTTTTTATTAAATTCGCACTCTCAAAATTTAAGTATTACAATCCATGAAAATAACACCAAAAGGCTATTCAAATATTAAAAATGTAGATTTTAATAATCTGAAGTTTGGGGTAAATTTCTCTGACCATATGCTAATTTGTGTATATAAAAATGGAAGTTGGGGAGAGGCAGAAATAAAACCTTATCAGCCAATAAACATGATGCCAGGCACACAAGTATTGCATTATGGGCAATCGGTTTTTGAAGGAATGAAAGCCTTTAAAACTGTGGAAGGAAAGGTGCTTTTGTTTCGAGAAGAAGATAATTTTAATCGCTTGAACAAATCGGCAAAAAGAATATGTATTCCTGAAATTCCAAAAGATATCTTTATGGATGGACTACACGAGATTCTTAGCTTGGATGCTGATTGGATAAAAGAAGGAGACAATTTTTCCCTTTATATCCGCCCTTTTATTTTTGCCTCTGGGCAATGTATAAAAGCTACCATTTCAGATGAGTATACTTTTATGATTATATGTTCACCAACTACTACTTATTATGCTGGCGATATGCATGTTTTACTCGAGCAAGAATATACTAGGGCTGTAAAAGGAGGAACTGGTTCTGTGAAAGCTGCTGGAAATTATGCTGCATCTTTTTATCCTACCAAACTAGCCAAGGAAAAAGGGTTTAGTCAAATCATTTGGACAGATGCAGAAAATCATGAGTATTTAGAAGAGGCTGGCACCATGAATATTTGGATTCGTATAGATGATAAGCTTATTACTCCAAAATTATCGGACACTATTTTAGGAGGAATTACAAGAGATAGCGTGGTGAAATTGGCCAAAGATATGGGCATTGAAGTGGAAGAAAGAGCTATTAGTATAAGTGAACTAAAAGAAGCGCACCAAAATGGAAGATTAAAAGAGGCATTCGGAACAGGAACAGCAGTTTCTGTTATTTTTATTGGCTCTATCACTTTGGACGAAAATAAAATGCAACTACCTAAAATGGAGAATAGTTACGCTAAAAAGCTTAAAGCAAATTTGACAGCTATTCAACATGGTAAAATAGCGGATAATCATGGATGGACGACAGAAGTGGAGTCTTCTGTGGCTAGTCATTAGTTATTTTTTTAGAGTCATTTTGTAGTGCATAATAGCTGCTTCCTCAAAAACCTCTCCTTCTTTAACAAAACCTAATTTTTCATAAAAAGGCAATACTTGCTTTTGTGCATGCATATAAATTTTGCCCTTAAAATCTTTCAAATCATCTAATATTGCTATAAGCACATGCCTTCCATAGCCTTTCCCTCTTTTACTTTCCAATACAGCAAATCGTTCTAATTTGTATCCTTTTTCTGTTTTGCGGTGGCGTGCAGTGGCATAAGGAGTTCCATTATCAAAAACTAAAAAGTGGATGGATTCCTCCTCAAATTCATATTCTAAATCAGCAGGACAATTTTGTCCTATAACAAATACTTCATGCCTAATTTGATGCGCAATTTGCATTAACTCAGAATCATCAAAAGTAAATTTTTTTATCTCTATCATTATTTTAGTTTATGATGTAAAAATATGTATTTTTGAGCAAACTAAAAACTTAAAGAAATGAAGAAGATATTATTTACCACCTTATTAAGTGTATTAACACTTTTTGCAATGGCTACAAAGCCACACACCGATCATGTTAGAGTAGATGCTGAAAAATCAACCGTAAAATGGATTGGTTCAAAAATAGCTTCAGCACATGAAGGAACTATAAATATTCAGAAAGGCGTTTTAATGATTGAGCATGGTACTTTGATTGGCGGGCAAATTAGTATCGATATGACTTCTATTGAAAATACTGATCAAGAAGGTAAATGGAAAGAAAATTTAGAAGGGCATCTAAAATCGGACGATTTCTTTGATGTAGAAAAATTTCCATTAGCAACAATTACCATCACAAAAGCAATTAAAGCTACTGAGTATAACTATAAAATTAGTGCAGATTTGACCATTAAAGGAATCACCCATTCCATCACTTTTGATGCAGAAGTAAACATTAATAAAGTTGAGTTTGTTGTTGCTGCAAATATTAAAATTGACCGTACTAAATGGGATATCGTATACAACTCTGGTAACTTTTTTAAGGATTTAGGAGATAAATTAATCCTGGATGAAATTGAATTTGATATTTTACTTTTATCAGTAAAATAATTTTTCAATTTCTATAGCCAAAAGTTCAACAGCTTTTGGATAATTTCTAAACCATAATTCAGGTTCAATCAGTTCCAATTCACTCAAAGAGGGTTTGTTATTGTTATCATAAACTATATCCATTCTTGCATAAAAAGAAGCGCTTTACAATTGGTTTTTTCAAATCATTCTTGGAGTGTAATTTTATCTCCTTTTTCTACAAATAGAGTAGGAGCTATGTTTATTCCGTTTTTTCTAAATCTATTAAATAGTGTTTATCAATATTCCAATTGATTATTTCTGATGAATTAATAAAAGTAGTTTTGTGTTTGGTAATTTCTAACCAAGAAAAGAATTCATCAAACCTGTTGAAATAAACCCATGTGGTCCGGAAGATGGGGTACTTGGTAGTGGTCCAATCAAAATTTGGGTCAGCCCAATCTCTCTTGCAAACTATAAATCCTTTTTCTTCTAATGCAGTTTGTAAAAGCTCATCTTCCAACAAAACTTATTGAATATACAAATCGGTTTTTACCGGATTTACATAGCGGTGGTCGGTCAGAATGACAACATCAAACATTATTCAATAATCAGTGTTTTTTCTTTTTCTGAAATCTGAATCCCTTTAGAACCATTGATTGACCTCCCCATTAAATCAAATGATTTTCCTTCTTTATTCACATGTTTTATTTCTGCAATATCAGTAGTGTTAAAAGGCATTAACTGAACATCTTCAATTACAATATCATTATTCAAAATTGTGGCGTTTATTGTTTTAGAATGATAACCGTTTTTACTAAAAGCTACATCATAATTTCCTTGATATAAATATCTGTTATAGTTTCCGATTGGCAAATTAGAATATACATGAGAACTATCTATATCATGATTTAAAATTTCAACTTTTGCTTTTAATGGATTTCCTGTAATACTATCAGTCACAATGCCTCTTAATCCAAATAAGGATTGTTCCATATAATTTAGAAGTGAAGGATAATTTGCATCCCAAAGTGAAGGCAAATCGTTCGGATTAGGTGTTTTATCATCCGAAAGCTCAAGAGTAAATTCTCTGCAATATCTAAAATAATTCATGTAATCTTGCCTTCCTCCATCAACTTCATACCAATCCCATCCATTTGTAATTCCATCATTTAGATAATTAAAATAACCATTACCACTATTTGTTTGGCAACTATCAGCATATTCTGTAGAAACGTACTGCCACCAATTATCATCTGCTGCTAAAGTGATCCAAGTCTCCCATGGATAATTACAGACCTCTACTCCTCCGTGCATATTAGCAGAAATTGTAAAATTTACTGTATCAGCTAGGCCCATAAAAATAACAGTCTCATCCTGCCAAGGATTGCCATCTGGATGTTGACCATCTTCTGGATCTGGATAATTTCTATTTAAATCATTCCAATTTGCATTATATCTAGTTGCACTCCATACATCTTGGTTGCCTCCAGCATAAGCTCCATCAGGGTTTGCAAGAGGATTTATCCAAATATCAATATTATTTATCAAATCAGTTAATCTCGGATTATTGTCATATCCATTTAATAAATAATCAACTAATCTTAAACTCAAAATGTAGCCAGCTAATTCATCTCCATGCATAGATGAAGTATATAAAAAGGAGGGTTCATTTTCTTTTTGTCCCACATTATTTGAGATTTGAACAATTAGTATTTCCCTACCAGAATTTAAAGTTCCTAAATGATGTAGTTTACAAATATCAGGAAATGAATCAGCAAAAGCAGTCATCATGTCCACATACTCTTGATAAGTAGGGTAGTAGTCCCAATTATTTTTTGTTGTATTAGGGTAATTTAGTATTTCTTTTTTAAAGATTTTGTAATCAATTCCAAGTTTCAAGAATGCTGTAAATTCAGATTTATTAGCATAAGCATATGCGATTTCAGAATTGGTCTTATGGTCTATAGAAATAATATCAGAAATTTCATTTAATTGGGTTCTGTTTTCGTAATTAAAAGAAAAATAAATTTCTCCTCTCTCAGTAAATAAATCATCTATATTTTGAGAAAAACCAATAAATGGGATAAGTAGAAAGAATAGTATTCTTTTAGTCATTTTTGAATTTATCAAGAGTTTCTTTTACAGCATCTTTATGTATGGTAAAAGTCATCATTTTTAGTTTTACAAAATCTTCATGGTAAAAGTAGTATCCAGGAAAATTGCCGTTTCTGGAACCTGATCCACTATCTTTTATCAAGAACCACCAATCGCCCGTTTCATCAATTTTATAACCGATTAAATGAATAGCATGGTCGTCAGTTGTTGTTCCATTTGAAAAACGGAATTGCCTTGCATTTTCATCAATGTATTCTGATGGTATATCGTAAGAAGGAATCATTGCTACATCATGAGTAGAAGAATATCCGCTTTCAGAGACATCACCACCAATAGAGATAGAATATCCGTTTTCAATCGCATTTTTAATTGCAAACATAAATTCATCCAAAGGGACATTATAGTAAGCATCACTTCTCCACCAGTTATCTGGAACTTTGTATTCTTGCTGACTCCAATAAGGTTTTTGCAGTAAACTCATAAAATCAACATAGTCGTTTGGTTTAAGCTTAGTGACTTTAGTTAGGAAAGTTTTTGGAGTGTATGTTTTCCCTTCATATTTAAATGAAGTAGGAGGAACTCTCATATAATGATTCAAAATGGATTTGATGTTGGAAAGAATTGCATCCTCATTCCAGAAATTAGTGGTTTTACAATTTTTAA
>Ga0208879_1004826_pt1 | contig 10344 bp, 8 predicted proteins | sample Knorr_S15_td_Bot_FD_185605 | JGI IMG/M metagenome (GOLD analysis project Ga0208879, IMG submission 185605) | Marine microbial communities from Southern Atlantic Ocean transect - Knorr_S15_td_Bottom_ad_5009_LV_A (SPAdes) (version 2) | ecosystem: Environmental > Aquatic > Marine > Oceanic | place...
ATTATCGAGAATGATACGCGAGTCGTCGTACGCAAATCCGTTCCACAACGAGTTGGCGAATACGACGGATGCGAGCACTCCCGCGAGCAGCGCGGCGCTGCGCACGCTGCTCAGCGGCGACGGTATCAGAGTGCGAACGGGGCTTCCTCCCAGCGGCTCGATTGTCGTGGGACACTACCCAGGTGAGATTGCGCCGGCAATCACTCACGACTTCTGGAGAAGAAAGGCCAAGATGTCACTGCTCCGCTTCGTCCGTCCCATGGGGATCTACGAGACGCTCTATGCGTTTCTCGACGTCTTTGGGACCTATATGGGAGAGCCAGGCACGCATCCGTGGAGCCAGGGCTTCCCCCGCACGGTCCAGCTTCCCGGCGGACCGAAGCTGCCGTCGACGGTCGACGTTTCGTCGGACCACCTGATGTACCCCAAGGCCTGGGGGATGCCAGCCCTTCGCCAGGCGATCGCGGGGTACTACAACCACGCGTACGGGAGCCGACTCGCGCCTGAGAACGTGATGGTGTTCGCGGGAGGGCGCCCGGCCATCGTCGCTTCGCTGCTCTTCCTCGACCCCGACATCACCGTCCGCGTGGCCTCGACCGAGTACACGCCCTATTACGACATCCTGGAGCGGCTCGGGCGTGCCTACACGCTCGTGCACAGCGGCGTCGAGAACGGCTTCGCGCCCTCGGTCGAGGACTACCTCGCCGCTGAGGGCCGCTCGCTCATCGTCGCGAGCAACCCCTGCAACCCGACCGGTGTGACACGCGCAGGCGACGAGCTCGAGCGTCTCGTGGAGGCCGCGTGCTCGGGCCGATGTGGCCTGCTCATCGACGAAGCCTATGAGCTCTTTCACGAGCCGCCGGTGAGCGCGCTCCAGTACGTCGAGAACATCGACGAGTCCGACGTGTTGGTCGTGGGAGCCGCAACGAAGGGGCTCCAGGCACCCGGCATCCGCATCGGCTGGATCATCGCCTCCCGTGAGCACGTCGAGACCCTCAGCAACTTCTCCTCGTTCGGCATGGGCGGTGTCTCCCATCCGTCCCAGTGCTACGCGCTCGAGCTCTTCGGCGAGCAGCGTATCGAGTTGGCGCGCGCGGCGGTGCCCGCGTTCTACCAAGGCCAGCGCGATCGCTACGGGGAGGCCTTCGAGCGCCTCGGTCTCGAGCTCTTCTCGGGGCGCGGCGGCTTCTACCACTGGTGCCGGCTCCCGGACGGGCGGACCGCGGCCCAACTGAACGAGCGCCTGTTCCCGATGGGTGCCGCGGTGCTCGAGGGCACGGATTGTGACATGGGACGGCGTGGGGACGGGTCTCCGCTGAGAAGTTTCTTCCGATTCTCGTTCGGGCCGCTGGGTCCGGAGTCCTTCGAGGAAGACGTTCTGTTGCTCGAGAGGGCGCTCGGCGGGGGGTGACTTTCGGGGGGATCGAGGCTGCGGGCACCGTCCCCGGGCGCTGGCTCTTCGTCGTGCGTTGCCGTGTGAGGCCCCGATGCCTGGTGAACGACTACGCGATGCGCCCTCCGACGGTACCCGCGGCCTCGATCGACGGCCGCCCCCCCCCCGTCTCGCTGTTTACACTCTACCAGATGGGGGCTGTTGAGGAGCGGGTTACGGTGAAGGTCTGGGTGTACTGCTGGTCGCCGACCTTTAGTGTTGCGGTGTAGGTGCCCTCGGGGGCTAGGCCGCCGGGCTCGTTGCGGCTGGGGAAGAGCCCGCCTCCGCCGAAGCCGCGTCCTCGGCCGAAGCCGCGTCCGCCTCCCTGGTTCCCTCGCACAGCTGCGGTGATACGCTGCGGGAGGGAGCCGCCACCGGCTTCGGGGCGCCCGGCCCCCTCTGCCGCCGCGGCCTCCTCCGCCACCGCGGAGCGTGGGGCCCTCGGCGGGGCGCTCTGTGAACCGGCCGGCCGGCCCTGACGGGAAACCGCCGCCACCGCCGCGGCCGAAGCCGCCTTGCGTGGGCGTGCGTAGGTTCTCGACAGCCTCGTTGACTTCCTCTTCCTCTTCACCGGCCTCGATGAGCGAGTCTACGACCACGGCGAGGCGCGCTTCGACCGCGATGCTGTCGCGAACCTCGGAGGGCGAACGGGGAAGCGGCTTCGAAGGCGCGCGCATGTTCCATGTCGACCGGTGCAGCCCGGCCGACCTGGAGCCGTTGAGGGTCGCCATCTCGGTGCCCTGCATGTCCGTGATGACGATCTCGGCGTTGTCGTTCTGGTCTTCGGCGAGCCAGTACCGGAACTCGGCCCCGTAGGACGGACTCGAGACCTGGAAGTACTGTTGCGCGGTGAACTCACCACCGGTGGGCGACGTGCCGTACTGGAAGGCCGGCCCCGGCTCGAACAGGTGGGCCGAAGACGCCATGACCCCCGGCGTGAGCTGCTGGAGCGCCTCGATGTCCACGATCCAGATCGAACGACCGTGGGTGCCTGCAATGAGATCACCATCGCGCGGGTGGATCTGCAGGTCGTGCACCGGCACGGTCGGGAACCCTTCCATGAAGCGCTGCCAGGAGTCACCGCGGTCGATCGAGACATACAGACCGACGTCCGTGCCCACGAAGAGAAGGTTCGGGTTCTTCGGGTCCTCGCGAATCCCATGCGCGAAGTCGGGCTTTCCGGTGGGCAGATCGCTCAAGATCGAGCGAAAGCTACCTCCGTTGTCGTCCGTGACCAGCACGTAGGGCGTGAAGTCGCCGCGGCGGTGATTGTCGAACGTGATGTACCATCGGTCTGCGATGTGATGCGATGGCTCGATGCGGCTCACATACGTGCCGTCCGGCACCAGACCGTCGAACTCTGATGTGAGGTCGATCCAAGTCGCACCGTCGTCGGGCGAGGCCCACACGTTCCCGTCGTCCGTCCCCGCGTAGAGCGACCCCGCACGCAGCGGAGACTCGTTCAGCGAGACGATGGTCGCGAAGCGCTCCGCGCCCGTGACATCCGGCGTGATCCCGCCGGTCGTGGTCGAACTGATCTCGATCTGCTCCGCGTCCGCCCGGGTCAGATCCGGCGAGATGGGCACGAAGTCATCGCCCATATTGGTGGACTTCAGCACCCGGTTCGCCCCGGCATATACGACGTCGGGGTTGTTAGGCGAAAGCAGGTACGGCGTGTTCCAGTTGAAACGGAGCTGCAGGCTGGCCGAGTCCGCCGTCGCGCGAGCCTGTAGCTCCGCGATGCGATGGGCGTGTTCGCTCGGCATCGGCTGCATGCTGTCGGGCCACACCATCGCGATCGAATCCTGTAGGATGCGGTACGAGTCGCGCCAATTCGGACGCCCCAGCGATTGTCGTTCACCCGTCGCGAGGTTCGAGCGGCCCATGTTGCCGCCCTGTGACTCGGTGTAGACGATGTTCGGGTCGCGGGGGTCCTGTTGCGTCACGAAGCCGTCCCCACCACTGACGCGGAATCAGTCGTGGTTGGTGATCGCGCCGTTCGCTTTCCGGCTCGGCCCGCACCACGAGTAATTGTCCTGAAGACCGCCGCACACGTTGTACGGCGTGTCCATGTCGTAGCTGATGTTGTAAAACTGTCCGATCGCGATCTCGTTCGGGAATGTGTAATTCCCGCCTCTGTCGAAGGTGATCGCGATCCCGCCGTCGTTCCCCACCACGAAGCGTTCGGGGTCGTTGGGATCGATCCAAAGCGCGTGAAAGTCGACGTGTACCGCACCGGCCATGCTGCCCGCGCTGTCGCCGCCGTCGGTCGAGTAGCGCAGCGAGGAGAAGTACACGCGGTCCGGGTCCATGGGATCGACCCATACGCCCGAGTAGTAGAACGGCCGCGAGTTGTACGAATTGACGCGCTCCCAGCTCTCACCGCTGTCGTCTGAGCGGTAGAGTCCGTTGAGGTTCGCGTCGTCGGAGTCCTCCGGAGCCGCCGCCTCGACCATCAGGTACATGACGCGCGGATAACTGGGCGCGAAGGCGACCATCAGTCGGCCCATCTCGGTCTCTGGCAGGCCGCCACCCTCTACTCGCTCCCAGGTGTCGCCACCGTCCGTGCTCTTCCAGAGGCCGCTGCCCGGCCCACCGCTCTGCAGGTAGTACGGTCCCCGCTCCCGCTCCCAACTCGTCGCAAACAGGACGTCGGGGTCGCGGGGGTGAATGGCGATATCGACGAAGCCCGCCTTGTCGCTCACGAACTGCACGAGTTGCCACGTCTCCCCACCGTCGCTCGTCTTGTAGATGCCACGCTCGGCATTGGGCCGCCAAAGTGCGCCGAGCGCGGCGACCCACACCGTGTTGGGGTCCCTCGGATGTACGACGATCTTGCCGATGTGCTCGCTGCCCTCGAGCCCTTTGAGTTCCCAGGTGAGACCACCGTCCATCGACTTGTAGACGCCCCCGCCCGGGGAGATCGAGTTTCTGGAGTCCTCCTCTCCCGTGCCCGCCCAGATCTGGTTGTGGTCGCTCGGGGCGATCGCCAAGTCACCCATCGAGACGACGCGCTCGTTCTGGAAAACCGGACGGAAGGTGACGCCGTTGTTCGTGGTCTTCCAGATCCCTCCGGCCGCCGCCGCCACGTAGAAGGTCTTCGAGGGGGACGGAATCCCTTCGACGTCCGTTACCCGCCCCGCCATGTTCGCCGGCCCGATCGAGCGCCACTCGAAGGCCTCGAGCCAGGTCTCGTCGAGCCCGGTTCCGTCCTGCGCGGATACCGGCGCCGCCAGCATGGTCGCCGCCAAAAGGAGCGTGGTCGCCGGCAACAAAGAGCTTTGAACGTTCATCGGGCTCTACTCGGTCTTGAGGGATGTCTCGAAGACGTCCCCGGGAGAATGATTGTTGAAGCCTTGGCCCCCGGTCCGCGGAAGCCGACCCACGGGGGGACGCGCGCGCTGATCAGTCGTCCGAGAACGCGTCGTCGAATGCGGCCGATGAGGTCGGGAAGTCGACAGAATGCACGAAGCCACACGCCTCTTCCGCGCCGTGCTCGCGGTCCATGCCCGCGTCCTCCCATTCCACCGAAAGCGGTCCCTTGTACGCGATCCGGTTCAGCGCCCGCATCACCTCTTCGAAGGGTACGTGCCCGCGGCCCAGTGATCGAAAGTCCCAAAAGCGATCCGCATGGCCGAACGGCAGGTGACCGCCGAAGACACCCGCCGGGGTCGGCGTATCGGACCACCAGACGTCCTTCATGTGAACGTGATAGATGCGCTCCGCGAAACGCAGGATGAAGTCGACCAGGTCGACCCCCTGGTACGCCAGGTGGCTCGGGTCGTAGTTGAAGCCAAACGCTTCCCGGTGCCCCAACGCCTGCAACGCGCGCTCCGCCGTCACGATGTCGAACGCGATCTCCGTGGGATGAACTTCGAGTGCGAAGCGGACTCCTTCTTGCTCGAAGACATCGAGAATCGGGTTCCAGCGGTCGGCGAAGTCCGCAAATCCCGCCTCGATCATCGCCTCGGAGACCGGCGGGAAGGAGTAGAGCAGGTGCCAGATCGAGCTGCCGGTGAAGCCGTTCACCACCCCCACACCGAGATTCGACGCGGCCCGAGCCGTCGCCTTCATCTCGTCCGCCGCGCGTTGCCGGACGCCCTCCGGATCCCCATCGCCCCAAACGTGCTCGGGCAGAATCGACTCGTGACGCTCATCGATGTTGTCGCATACCGCCTGCCCCACGAGGTGGCTGCTGATGGCCCACACGTCGAGTCCATGGGACTGCAGCATCTCCCGCGTCGCCACGCAGTAGCTCGGGTCCTCGTCGGCGCGCCGAACGTCGAAGTGGTCTCCCCAACAGGCGAGCTCGAGGCCGTCGTATCCCCAAGTCGCCGCCTGTTGTGCGAGTTCGGTGAGCGGAAGGTCGGCCCACTGCCCGGTGAAGAGCGTGACGGGTCTGCTCACGAAGATTCTCCTGTATCGGACCCGGGGCCTGGGTCTGCGCCCAGTTCAGCCCCCGGCGGCGTGTATGCCGCGTCGACCCACGTCCCGAGTCGATGGCTCTCAACCGCCTGTTGAATGAAATGCACCCCGTGGGCGCCATCCTTCACGGTCGGGAAGTCGTCGTCGAATCGGCCGTCAGCATCGTGGCGCAATGTACGCGCCACGTTGCGATAGACATTCGCGAACGCTTCGATGAAGCCTTCGGGATGACCGGCCGGCAGTCGCGTATGCGCCTGCGCTCGCTCGGACAGCGCGCCGCCGCCCCGGAACAGGATCTGCTCCGAACCGTCTGGTGCCACCAGCCGCAGACGGTTCGGATCCTCCTGCGACCAGTCGAGTCCGCCTTCGGTCCCGTAGACACGTAGCCGAAGGTGGTTGCGCTCGCCCGTCGAAATCTGCGACGCGAAGAGCAGTCCCCGTACCCCGCCCTCCAGTTCGAGCAACACCGTCGCGTCGTCGTCGAGCTTGCGACCCTCCACCACGGTGCCGAGGTCGGCGAAGAGACGGCGCACCTCGAGACCGGTCACGTAGCGCACGAGGTTGTGGGCGTGCGAACCGATGTCGCCCAGAACCGACGACGGCCCTCCGCGCTCGGGGTCGAGCCGCCACTCTGCTTGCTTTTGCCCCTCGGCTTCGAGCCGCGTGGCCAACCATCCTTGAGAGTACTCGACCACGATCTTCTTGATCGGACCCAGCGCCCCCGCGCTCACCCGCTCCCGAGCTTCCTTGACCATCGGATACCCGGTGTAGTTGTGGGTGACGGCGAAGACCAGCCCTCGCTCCTCCGCCAGACGGCAAAGTTGCTCGGCATCCTCCAGCGTCGTGGTCAACGGCTTGTCGCAGACGACGTGGATACCCTGCTCCAGGAACGCACGAGCTACCGGAAAGTGTAGGTGATTGGGCGTGACGATCGATACCGCCTGGATGCGACGCTCCTGCGGCAACCGACCCTCAGCCTCCGCCATCGCTGAATATGATTCGTAGACGCGCGCCGGGTCCAAACCCAACTCGTCACCGGACTGCCGCGACTTGGTCGGGTCAGACGAAAAGGAGCCTGCAACGAGCGTATAGTCGCCGTCCAGCGCGGCCGCCATGCGATGGACTGCACCGATGAAGGCGCCTGGGCCGCCACCGACCATCCCGTACGGGATCGTCATGCGCAGGAGCCCGCGCCCCTCAAGATCGCGCCTCCAGAGTCTCGACGCGGTACCCGCCGGCTTTCCGGTCCCGCATGTACAATCCCCCGAAAATGAGCACCAACACCGCGCAGAGCGGCACGATGTAACGGAAAGAGACCCTGCCGCCATAGTTGTCAGCGGGACCGAGAATCGCCTGCGCCTGCCCGACCAGGTCGTCGTCGGCATCCGACGCGATGATCGCGCGCAAAGCGTTCGCCGTAGCCGGCGCCGGTAGCATGCCCATCGCCTCGTACGCCATCGAGATCTCCTGCGTGGCCGTCACCGCCGCCTGGGCGTCCGAGTCGTCGCTGTTGCCGAGCACCATGGAAGTGCGCTCGAACACTGTGATGACCTCGCTCACCGGGATCTGGTCGTGCGCGTATCGATCGGCGATTCTGCCCATCTGGGGCGCCGCGACCAGTCCCACCGTAGCCATTCCGACCGTGCCCATGAGTCCAAGCCCGAGCGCTCCGCTCTTGGGCACGCGCTCCGATACCACTCCGAGCATGGTGGGCCAGAAGTAGCATACGCCGAGCGCGAAGACGGTCGCCGCAGCGAAGACGGCCACCCCGCCCGAGACGTAGCTCAGCCCGAGCAGCCCCACGCCCGAGAGCACGGCGGACGCGAGCAACAGGCCCGTGGGGGAGAGTCGGTGCACGATGTCGCCTGCGCGATACCGCATCACCGCCATCAGTCCGTTGATCCAGACGAGCACGAGAATCCCCGCCATGCCACCCGACTCGAGCACCGCCGGGACCCATCGATTGGGGCCGAGCTCCACCGAGGCGGTCATCGCCATCGCGATGAGCATGACCCACATGAACGGAGTCGCGAGCGAGGCCTTGAACATCTCTCCCATGCCCACTCCGGCACGCACGCCCTCGGTGGTCGGGAAGGGCTCACGTAGCAGCATCCAACCGTAGATGAAGGTGGGCACCAGGACCAGGCCGATTTTCATCTGCCAAGCGCCCACTCCGATCGCGTCGAGCCCAAAGGCCGCGAGCCCCCCCAATACGACGCCGCCAGGGAACCAAACGTGGAACTGGTTCAGCTTCACGATCTTGTTGTCGGGGAAGAGCGCCGCCACCAGCGGGTTACACGCCGCCTCGACGAGGCCATTCGCCATGGCGATGATGAGCGCTCCGCCGAACAGGGTGGAAAAGCCGGTCGCGAAGATGATCGTGACCGACCCGACCAGGTGTCCCACGAACGACATGCGCAGCAGCGCCCGCATGCCGATCGAGTCTGCGAGGGGGGCGAACGCGAGCTGCGAGATCGCGAATCCCCAGAGCGCGGCCCCACCGATCCAGCCCACCTCCTCGTTGGTGAGCACGAACTCGCGTTTGAGCGCGAGCATGATGGCGCCGACGGTCGCGAACGCAACCGAAGTGGCAATGAGGGCGACGCAACTGCCCAGAAAGAGTCGAGACGGGTTGACCCTCGAGTCAGTCATTTGCGTTGCGTTGAAGTTGATCGCTCACGAGCCAGTCCTCGCGGACCCTTCCCCATCACCCCTCCAGCCCCAGGTGCCGCAGCACTTCGGGTGGGGGTGCGTCCCACTGCCCCAACGCGACATTGCCGATGTACTGGAGGTCGGTCATGCCCTCGGTCGTCGTCCAGAACGCTGTCGAGGTGAGGTTCCGCACGCGGTCGAAGAAGCGCGCACCCGCCTCGTAGCCCTCGGGGGCGTTCGGCACGAAGCAGATGTCGTCACAGATCGCATGCTGTTGCTCACTGGTCAGGTCACGAAAGCGCAGTCCTTCCCCGAAGCGTTGCGCAGACTCCCGGTCCAACCACACGAGGCCGCCGCGGATCAGCACGGCATCCCGCTCGTTCCCGGGGTACGGTGCGCTGACCCATTCGTCGATGAAGTCTGGAGCCCCAACCTGGCTGGCCGAGGGCGAGCGTGCGTCGGCAGGCACGATCACGTCGCAGAGCACGGCCAGTGAGGCGAGTTCGTCCGCCGCCAGGGTCGGCTGCCAAGGCACGACCGGAGCCACGAGGTCAGGGTCCGCCGCGGTCCCCTTCGCCATCCGGTTGCTGGTGGGCGACGGTACCGACGCCACGTCGGAATCGGGGGCACTCGGTTCACACGAAACCAGCCCGGGCGTGGCTGCGGCGATCGCCATTATCTTGAGCGCGTGTCGGCGATCCATTCGCATCGAGCCCACCACCGGGAGCTCGATGCCTCTCTTCTCCGCCTTCTCGTCCGTCATCCGAGGCTCCTCGACGCGAGTTGCTGAACGATGTAGTCGGACGCGCGCCACGCGATCGCCATGATCGAGAGCGTTGGATTCTTGTCGGCGTTCGAGACGAAACAGCCGCCGTCGGGCACGAAGAGATTGTCGACCTCCCACGATTGGCAGTACTGGTTCAGTACCGACCGCTCAGGGTCTGCGCCCATCATCACGCCGCCGACCTCGTGGATGATCACACCCGGTGCCGCGATCGCCCGGGCTCCGTCGTCCTCCACCGTGCCCGTCACCGTCCCGCCCATCGACTCGATGATACCAGCGAACGTGCGCTGCATATGGCGAGCCTGGTTCAGCTCGTGGTCGGACCACTTCCAGTGGAACTTGAGCGTCGGGATCCCCCACTGGTCCACTCCGTCGGGGTCGATCTCGCAGTAGCAGTCGGCGTTGGGGATCATCTCGCCGCGGCCGGCGAAGTGCATGAACGATCCATAGTAGCGGCGACAGTCTTCCTTGAACTGAGCCCCGTAGGAGCCTTCAGTGAAGGGCGCGAGCCCGGCCATGAAGCCGAATCCGGGCATGCGGCGTCCGCCACCGAACTCGATGTGGTAGCCGCGCGCGAAGTCCAGCCGCCCGCGCGCCTGCTCCTGGTAGAGCCACCACGGCATGTAGAGATGCATCGCGGACGCGCCGTCGGTGTTGTGCGCCGGTGTGTTCTCGAGCGCCGGGATCTGGCCCCCGAGACCCGCACCCACGGTATCCATGATGTACTTGCCGACCACCCCGCTTCCGTTTCCGATCCCGTCGGGAAACAAGCCGCTCTTCGAGTTCAGCAGGATACGCGCTGACTCCAACGCGCTGGCGGCGAGGATGACGACCCGCGCGCTCACATGCTCGTCCAGCCGTGTGGTCCTGTCGATGTAGTGCACCCCGGTCGCGCGGCCCTGAGCATTCAACGTGACCTCGCGCACCATCGCATCGGTGATGATGTCCAGGTTGCCCGTCGCGAGCGCGGGAGGGAGCAGCACCGTGGGCGACTGGAAGTTCGCCTTGATCGAACAGCCGCGGCCGCAGGGTGTCGCGAAGAAGCATGCTG
>Ga0208879_1004827_pt1 | contig 10338 bp, 10 predicted proteins | sample Knorr_S15_td_Bot_FD_185605 | JGI IMG/M metagenome (GOLD analysis project Ga0208879, IMG submission 185605) | Marine microbial communities from Southern Atlantic Ocean transect - Knorr_S15_td_Bottom_ad_5009_LV_A (SPAdes) (version 2) | ecosystem: Environmental > Aquatic > Marine > Oceanic | place...
TATTAAGAGAAATTTGTGAACAATAAAATATGCGTTATTGGCCCAGGTTATGTAGGCCTTCCGCTTGCAGCGGCTTTTGCTGAAAAATTCCAAGTTATTAGATTTGATAATAGCCATTATCATCCTTAAAAAAACAATTTATACAACATGACCAAAGAATTATTAAAGGAAGTTAAATGAAAATAGCAATAGCCGGCACTGGCTACGTAGGACTTTCTAACGCTATGCTTTTGTCTCAAAACCATGAAGTCGTTGCTCTTGATATCGTCCCTGAGAAGATTGAACAACTTAACAACAAAATCTCCCCAATAGCGGACACTGAGATTGAAGACTTCCTGGCCAATAAAGACCTTAACTTTACCGCAACACTTGATAAAGAACTAGCCTATAAGAATGCTGATTTTGTCATTATCGCCACACCGACTGATTACGATACCACTAACAACTACTTTAACACCTCTTCAGTAGAAGTGGTTATTCAAGACGTGATTGATATTAACCCTAGTGCGGTGATGATTATTAAGTCAACCGTGCCGGTTGGCTATACTCAAAGTATTAAAGAGAAGTTCAATGTCGATAATATCATCTTCTCGCCAGAGTTTTTAAGGGAGGGTAGCGCACTGCAGGACAATCTTTACCCTTCTCGTATTATTGTTGGTGAGAAGTCAGATAGAGCCCGTGTATTTTCAGACCTTCTGCAAGAGGGTGCTATCAAAGAGAATATTGATGTTCTGTATACGGGCTCCACTGAAGCAGAAGCAGTTAAACTCTTTAGTAATACTTATTTAGCTATGAGGGTTTCATACTTTAATGAGTTGGATTCTTATGCAGAAGTACACAGCCTAAGCTCTAGACAAATCATTGAAGGTGTGGGCTTAGATCCGAGAATTGGCAATCACTACAACAACCCATCCTTTGGGTATGGTGGCTATTGCCTACCAAAAGATACAAAACAGCTTAAAGCTAATTATCAAGACGTTCCAAATAGCTTAATTGGCGCAATTGTTGATGCTAACTCTACTCGTAAAGATTTTATTGCAAACCAAATTATTGCAAAAGACCCTAAGGTGGTCGGTATACACCGACTCGCCATGAAGAGTGGCTCTGATAATTTTAGATCGTCCTCTATTCAAGGCATCATTAAACGTATTATAGCCAAGGGCATTGAAGTGGTTATTTATGAACCTGTTTTAACAGAACAAGGTGAAAATGAATTTTTCCATTCTAATGTGTTAGCCAATCTAGATGAGTTTAAGAAAGTAAGCGATGTGATTGTTGCCAATAGAATGGCGGATGAGCTTTTTGATGTTAAAACCAAGGTTTATACAAGAGATTTGTTTGGAAGTGATTAATTTATGAAAAAAGTACTAATCGTTTTTGGAACAAGGCCAGAGGCAATCAAAATGGCACCCCTTGTTAAAGAGTTTCAGAAAAACCAAGATTATTTTGAAACTAAAATTTGTGTAACAGCCCAACATAGGGAGATGCTAGATCAAGTTCTTGATCTTTTTCAAATTACCCCAGATTATGATTTAAACATCATGAAATCAAAACAAGGTTTGGACGATATCACATCGAGCATTCTTCTTGGCTTAAAACCTATATTGGAGGAGTACAAGCCCGATCTTGTACTTGTTCATGGCGATACTGCAACCACTTTTGCAGCTAGTTTGGCTGCGTACTATCAAAAAATTAAAATTGGGCATGTTGAAGCAGGGTTGCGCACTGGTAATATGTATTCTCCATGGCCAGAAGAGGGTAATAGAAGGCTTGTTGCTGTTTTGGCTGATTATCACTTTGCCCCGACTGAGACAAGTAAGAGTAATTTGTTAAATGAGAATATTAATGAATCAAAAATTGTAGTGACTGGAAATACAGTTATTGATGCTTTGCAGTTAATTGTGCAAAGAATTGATACCGAAGAGGGGTTAAAGTTAAAACTTGTTAATGCTATTATTGAGTCCGGGTTTTCCAATTTAAACTCTAAATTTATTTTGGTAACGGGCCATAGAAGGGAGAATTTTGGTCAAGGTTTTTTAAATATTTGTAACGCCCTTAAAGATCTTGCTGAAACAAATCCTGATATTAATATTGTATACCCCGTCCATCTTAATCCCAATGTTAGGAAGCCAGTTAATGAGTTACTATCTAGAGTTAATAATATAAAACTAATAGAACCTTTGCAGTATGAGGCTTTTGTTTATTTAATGAGAGAGTCATATTTAATATTAACTGATAGTGGCGGAATTCAAGAAGAGGCGCCAAGCTTTGGTAAGCCGGTTTTGGTAATGCGCGATACAACCGAACGTCCGGAAGCAGTTGACGCGGGCACAGTAAAGTTGGTAGGCACCAATGTGGAAGATATAGTTGGCCAGGTTAATATGTTATTAACTGATAACTTGGAATACGAAAGAATGAGTTTGGCGCATAATCCCTATGGCGATGGGATGGCATGCGAGAGAATTTTAAGATTCCTATCTGAGTGAAAGAGATAATTGTCATGATTCCGAATCTTAGTGACATGTTATTAAGTCCTGGAAAATTACTTTAATTAAAGTGAGACAATATGATTTTAGTTTGTAGAAATGATCCAACAAGCCATCCAATGCTTAAGCAAGTATTGAATAGTGAAGGTAACTCTAACATTTTAGAAAAACGTTTATTTAATAAAATTTACGTTGTTGAATGTCCCGGCGATAAAAACCTTTTGTTGTGTGATGATCCATTTGCTATGATTTATGGGCGTCTTTTTCAGTATACAAAAAATACTCATATGAGATTATGGGCGCTAGAGATGTGGAAGCACCAAGTCCCATTGAAATGTATAAAATCATGGATGAGATACCTTGTTTTTTCTTTGGCGTCGTGTTTATCTTATATTATTTGCGACTCGGTATTGTTTCCTTCAGAAACAAGAAGGTCTTATTTGTGCAATAAATTTGCGTTATTTAATTTGTACGAAAAAAGCCAAGTAATACTTAATATTCCAGAGTTTTTTGTAGGAAACTCTTTTTTAGAGGGCAAGGTCCATGCAAAATTCGAAAAATTTCGAACCGCACATAAGACTCTTTTAATATATGCTGGATCTCTTCAGGTGGGCAGGCTATTGGAAGAGTTGGTGCACGGTAAAAATACCTCTAGTGATGTTGGTCTGATACTTTGCGGAAGCGGGCCTATGGAATCAGTATTAAGCGCGGCTGAGAAAACTAACGCTAGTATTATATTTCTCGGTAATTTGAATCAGTCGGAATTGTCATATGTATATCAGCACTCAGATATTGGAATACTAACTTATGACAATAAATTACTTAACACTCGAATGTGCGCGCCGCTAAAGTTGTGGGAGTACTTGTATTACAACCTGTTGATTATAGGTAATGAAAATGAAGCGCTGATGGGCGAGTGGTCAAAATATATCAATGGTTATTATGATAGCGCTTCAGATATTTACGGGTTAATCGACGGTATGTGCACATCCAAATCCTTTGAAAATATCCCAAATTTTGACCGCCAAAATGTCATTACAGTGAAGGCTTCAGCAGACTTATGAAGTTAAAATGAGATGTTTGTAAATCTTGGCGGTAAGGGCAATGAAAGCGTAAAGTTAAAAATTAAAAGGATTTAGATATGTATGATGTTGTAGGTGAATTGCAAAAAATCAAAGAATCGATTGAAACTCTAATTGGCGACCCTGTGAAACTATTACAGATTGAGTTGTTGGCCCAATTAATAGTGCAAGCATTGGGTGAAGGAAATAAGATTTTGTTGATGGGTAATGGCGGTAGTGCTGCTGATGCGCAGCATCTTGCCGCAGAGTTTGTAAGTCGGTTTAACTATGATCGCCCTGGTCTTGCTGCAATTGCACTAACAACGGATACGTCAATATTAACTGCAATAGGCAATGATTACGGTTATGATAGACTTTTCGCTAGACAAGTACAGGCGCTTGGAAATCAAGGTGATATCTTAATCGGAATATCCACTTCGGGAACATCCAAAAATATTATTGCCGCATTCAATGAAGCCAAAAATAAAAACATCTTGACTATCGGGATGTGCGGGGAGTCTGTTGGTCAGTTTGATTTGCTCTGTGATCATGTGTTTAGAGCTCCAGCAGTAACAACTCCAAAAATCCAAGAAATTCACATAATAGTGGGCCATATTCTTTGTGGGTTGGTGGAGAGTTCAATATTTCCAAGATCTGATTTTTAAGGCCAAGATAATGATAAGGGCATTATTTCTTGACCGAGATGGAGTTATCAATGAAGATTATGGTTATGTTTACTCTATAGATAAGTTTGTATTTAGGCCTGGGATTTTTGAGCTTGCAGCCCGAGCTCGAGACAGAGAATTTGTGATAATTGTTATTACTAATCAGGCCGGTATTGGAAGAGGGTACTACAACGAAAAAGATTTTGATGATTTAACCAAGTGGATGGTTAATCAGTTTAAGTTGCGTGGTATTGATATCGTGCAGACTTACTGGTGCCCCCATCATCCAACTCATGGTGTTGGTGAGTACAAGAAAGACTGTCGATTTAGAAAGCCTAACCCTGGGATGATTCTAAAAGCTGCTAATGATCATGGGCTAGACTTGGCTAAATCGATTTTGATTGGAAACAAGCTAAGTGACATAGAGGCTGGACAACAAGCCGGTATAAAAAGCCTGTGCTTTATAGGTAATGACCTAGTTACCGAAATTCCTTGTGAAAAAATTACCCAGCTTAAGGAATTCAAGTTTTATTGAGTTTTGGCTGCGATTGGAGTTAATTATTAAACGCTATAGATTAGGAGTTGTAAATTTTAAAGGTTGACAGAATTCTTAGAAATGGTTTGCTTGTTGTGTTTGTTGGTACGAGTTTAGGTGCTGCAATCGGGTTTATTTCCAACGTTTTTTTGGCGCGCTCAATTTCTATAGATAATTTTGGTCAATTAGCTTTCTTTTACACATGTATTGTGACTGTTTTTAGCATTTGGGAGATGGGCTTTGGCGCTCATTATGTTGTTAAAGTAAATCAGTCTAGTGAGCTATATACTGAAGACCGGACCAAGGAAATGAACTCACTCTATCACAGGGTGAAAATTCGATATGGTCTCCCTATAGGGTTGATATTAACAACTTTGCCAGTTTATATCTATGATCTTTCAGTTTTAGATTATTTTGGTATTTTTATAGGAGCACTCTGTTTAATACACCATAAGTTTTTACTCAGTGTCTGTCAGGCAAAGGAGGATTGGGTTAGGTTTGGTTTTTTTCAATGTGTGCCAATGCTCTACCGCATATTGGCTTATGCACTCATAATTATTGGCGTGAATTTTTTCAACCTATCGGTCGATATGCTAATCAGTATAAAGATCGGCTTATTCTGCTCTTTAATGCTGTCTGTGATTTCAACCGAAAATCTGACACCAAAATATTATCTTTTGACCGCTAAATCTAGCGCATCTATGCAAAAATTTCTTTTTGATGGGGCTATTACTCAAGCTTTGATCAATACTGCGATTGTTCTATTTTCGCGAATAGATATCTTTTTACTTATGTATTTTATTGACAGCGAAGATGTCGCTTTATATTTTGCTGCTAATTCTTTGGCTATGGTTTTTCCCTTAATAACTAGATCTTTAATGAGTTTTTATCTCCAAAAAATATCCTCTTCTTCTAATCGTGAAGCCTCAAATTTACTTGGCAAGCAGTTGAATTACCTGCCTATAATCATATTTACAGCCTCTGTATTGTATTTTTCTGGAGACTACATAATGGCCCTGATTTTTGGCCAGAGTTATGGTTCTGGTGGAAATATTCTAACTATACTATCTTTTGGATACTTAGGCGGCATAATCTTCACCCCATTTGAGGCTTACTTTTACAGTAGAAATGCTTCAGTGGTATTGAAGATAAAAATCACATCTGTTGTTGTCATGGTCGCCTTTTCATTAGCTCTTGTTGGGGCTTATGGCGCGGTTGGTATAGCGCTTGGTTTAATGCTTGCCAAGTTAATCGGGTGGCTAATGGTCACTTTTTATTACTTAAGAGAGGTTAAATGAAAATCTTATCCAAACCCATTACGGGAATTTTATATGTAAATTCGTCAAGTCACCATTTAGGTAACTTTAAATATGGAAACATCAAAAATTCAGCGACTAAAGAAGATGTAGCAGAGACACCTGTTCTTACTTTAGATTTGAGCTTAATAAACGAAGACGTTCAAAAAGAGACTAAATCGATGTCGTTTTATGGCATCTTTAGCAATTTTAAATCCAATTTTATAGTTAGAGATCGCAATTTTGTCGTTTTTGGCAACAGTCAGCTAGTTATTAAACAACTGTTTGGTGATGTTGTTCAGATTAGTGTTTCTAAACTCTATAACTTGTGGGCATTATCTCGCTTTTCAAAGCTCAAATCTGTCGGCGTAGAGATTACCGATATTGCCACATTAAACTTATTAGATAAAGGTTATTTGAGTTTTCATGGTGGCTGCGTTGCGTCGAATGACAAGGGTTATATAATTACTGGGTTGCCTGATATGGGTAAGACATTAACCACAATGAAGCTCCTTGAGAATGAAAAAGTCAGTTATTTGAGTGAGGATATATTATTAATAGATGAACAACTTACTGCTTTTGGCGTACCCTACACCCAGACAGTTGAGAAGCGGCGTAATTTGAGTGTTTTTGAATCTGTCTATGCCAAGATCTATGAAGGGCTGTTTAAAAATAACTTTATTAAAACTGATATTTTTGAGGCTATTCCCGGGATAAGGGAAAGAACTCTTGATTCTACTGCTATTGATACAATATTTTTTCTTGTTCGTGGCCCAAAATACTGTAAGGCTGTGGAGGGTGACACTAAGGAGGACTTACTTCGACAAACTATCCAGCTTAATAACCTTGAATTCACTTATTTTAGAAATGAAATGATTCTAAGCTACTTATTTTTCAATGATTCTCGTGATATTGATTATTTTCTGCAGAAAGAGAAAAAGATGATAACCGCTTTATTTGCAAAAAAGACGGTTGTAGCTGTAAGTGCTGAAGATGCTTTTGGCTATCATGATCAGATTAAAGCTTATATTGATGATAATACTGTGTAAAAGTTGATGCTACGCTTAAATCTTACTACTGGAGTTGCCACTGGAGTAGTATTTTTCTTTCTCAATGAATACATTGCGGTACAGCCTTTGGGTAAGTTTTTTTCTTTGGTGTTGGTTTTTGGCGTGATGTGGTTCGCTTTGCTCTCTGCCCATAAAGGGTTGTTAGCTTTTATCATTGTAAGCATTCTTAGTGCGAAAGAAAATAGGCAGTTATCAACGCTTCAATCATTAGAAAACGTCAATTTTGATGTCCATTATTTTACCTTCTTTACTACACCTGTCGCTGGTGTTAACTTATATGTTTGGACGCTGATTGTGCTGACGGTTATTTCTTTAATACGACTGAGCGTGAATCGACACAGAGTGATTTTAGGTAGTAGCTTCAATCTTCTTACTTCACTAGCGCTCCTAACCATTACGCTACTTATTGCCACAATTCTTGATTTTCCATCACGTTCGACAATTGAATATAAGTATCTTATTTCTGATTTTCGCCCGATGATAGTTTTCCTAATGGGGCTGATTATTACTTTAGACTTCAAGCAAGAGTTGTTACGTACACTGTCAGTGGAGATGTTTATTGGCACTATGAAGTTTTTAGTAGCTGCTTTGAGCATGCAGTTACTGTTAACTTTACTAAATGATTTCTACCAAGGAGAGCTAAGGTTTCTATTTAACACAAGCCCTCATGTTATATTGCCATTCTTTTTTACATGGATATTGAGTAATAAATATTTTGGGACATCTGTTGGCTTATATTCTTTAGTTGGAGGATTTAAAATAGCTCGAGGTGAGATGTTAAATATAGGTATTTCCGTTGCTATGATGGCGCTATTTTTTAGAAAGCTAACATTTAGGATGTCATCAAATGAAAAATTATCGATATTGATGGCGGTAATAAAAATTGGCATATTGGTTTTTGTGGTGGTGCTTTTTCTGTTTATTTGGTATCCTTTTCTTTTAGATTTTATAGCTTTCAAGCTTAGTTTTTTTGTCAATCTCTTATCTGGACATATTGAGAGTAGTAGTGTTTCAATGCGTATTACAGAACTGCAGAATATTATGTCATATTACTGGAATAATACGGCAGCACTGGTTTGGGGTAGGGGCTTTGGGGGGGCGTTTTCCTTTTCTGAGTTTCCAGTTGGTCGAGCCCTAAAAATCAATGATTTTTCTATTGATCAAATAAATAGCGGCCTTTTCTACAAGCCTCATCATTTTTTCAACTTCATTCTTCTGAAGAGTGGTATTATTGGATTGTTTTTATATAGTCTTTTTAGCTACAGGTTTGTTAGTATAGGGTTGAAGATAATTCGATTAGGTAATACTGATGAAAGGATTCTGGGGCACTACTTGTTTTTCTTTAGCCTATACAGTTTGAATATGTATTGGCAGCCTATGTTAATTGTGTGGTCTTTATTTGTCTATTCATATGGCGAGGTTATCTTAAGGAGTATTAAAAATAAACATTGTAATTTCTGACCCGCTATGTGAACCAGGACATGTAGTTACGACGTCTTTTTTTTTGAAAGCTATGCGTGAAGAGTGTAATATGCACTTCATTGCCAACGATGCATATGCAGATCAAGTTGGCCACAAATCCACTCCTCTCGCTAGAATTCCCAACCCAAAAGCCCATAAGGGCTTGATGTGGGTTTTTGTTAATATTTATATTTTATGGAAAGTCAGCTCAGTAGCGAAAACAAGATTTCCTAATACTGATATTCTCCTTCTTTCATACGAAACGATAAGTTTTGCAGTCTGCCGACTCCTATTTTCTAATTTGAGAAGGGCGTATATTTTTAACCATAATAATATCGATCAGTTAGAAGATAGTGTGGTGCGAAGATTGCTTTTTAGGACTTTGCGTGCTCCTACTAAGCACTGTGTGTATGAGTTGTTCATTAAAGAGCATTTAGAGAGCTTTCCCAAGTTTGAAGCATTAGTTATCAGTCACCCTTTAGTTTTTAACTGGACGCCACAGGGTTGTGACAAACTAATAAATATTTTCTCGCCACATGTACTAGATTCTCCAAAGTTGACTCAACTTGATCGGTTTGCGGGTGATAACAAGAATTTTATGATTCGTGCAAAGTTTCATAAGTATATTAATAACACCTACCTAACTACCAAGCCTTATTTCGAAGATTTCAATCAAGAATTAGATAGAGCGAATATTGTGTTGGTTTTTACGAAGTTTAAATATAGGTCCAGTGGAGTGGCTTATGCAGCAATATCTTCAGGTCGAATTTTGATTATTCAAGAGTCATTATTTTCCTTAGATTTGGCAGCGCGCTATACAGATCAAGTTTTTTTGTTTAGTGCCATAGACGGTCTCTTCGACTTACTTTGCCAAATTGCAAGAGATAGAAGTCGTATAGAGATTAAAAAGATGGACGTAGACACTTCAAGTATAGAAAAAGCAATTTTTAGCTAAAGTTTTGGCTTGACTAGGACATTTACAATGAGGTGTTTGAGGTTTTTTCTTGATGACTTAGTCAGCATTGGGCGTTGTAGATCTGAAAACCCCCTTTTAATTTAATAAGTATAGGTAAATTTTTATGATTGTAGCAAGAGCGCCATTAAGACTTGGCTTGGCGGGAGGTGGCACCGATATTGAGCCCTATGTCACTAATTTTGGTGGCGAAGTGCTAAATGTAACAATAAATAAATATGTTTTCACTCAGATTTCTAAGGCTCCGTCAGCTCGTGTTCTCCTTTATGATGGAAGTAGTGATATGCTGCATACGTATTTAATATCTAATTTACCAGCTACTGATGATAATCTTATGTTTTGCATATATCGACATATGTTTGATAAATATTTCGATGGAAATTACCAGCCCTTGGATATTAAAACATATTCTGAGGTTCCCTTTGGTTCTGGTCTTGGTGGCTCGTCTACAGCAACGATTAGCATGATGAAGGCATTGTTTTTTTATTTTGGCATCGAAGTGGATGACTATGATCTTGCGGCGGAGGCTTTTCATGTTGAGCGCAACATCCTTGGCCTGAGTGGTGGAGCGCAGGACCAATATGCTGCAGTCTTTGGTGGCGTTAGTCATATTGAATTCGGTGCCAATTCAGTCCTGGTAAATAGCCTTCGGATTAGAGATTCAATTATGCGATCGTTAGAATCAAAACTAGTTCTCTATTACACTGGGGTATCAAGAGCCTCGGCGAACATTATTGATAGTCAGATTGAAAAACAAAAGAACAATAGTTTGGAGGCTTTAGATGCTATGCA
>Ga0208879_1004831_pt1 | contig 10334 bp, 10 predicted proteins | sample Knorr_S15_td_Bot_FD_185605 | JGI IMG/M metagenome (GOLD analysis project Ga0208879, IMG submission 185605) | Marine microbial communities from Southern Atlantic Ocean transect - Knorr_S15_td_Bottom_ad_5009_LV_A (SPAdes) (version 2) | ecosystem: Environmental > Aquatic > Marine > Oceanic | place...
AGGTCACTCTACATCAGTAGGTGATGAAGGTGGTTTTGCTCCTAACCTTGAATCAAACGAAGCGGCACTTGCTGCAATCAAGGTAGCTGTTGCAAATGCAGGTTATGAGCTTGGTAAAGATATCACTCTAGCTCTAGACTGTGCGGCATCTGAGTTCTACGACAAAGAAGCTAATATCTACGACCTTAAAGGCGAAGGTAAAAAATTCACTTCTGAAGAATTCAACCACTTCCTTAAAGGCCTTACTGAGCAATACCCAATTGTTTCAATTGAAGACGGCTTAGATGAGTCGGATTGGGATGGTTTCGCACACCAAACACAACTAATTGGCGACAAAGTACAATTAGTAGGTGACGATCTGTTCGTAACTAACACGAAGATCTTAAAGCGTGGTATTGATAACGGTATTGCTAACTCAATCCTAATCAAATTCAACCAAATCGGTTCATTAACTGAAACGCTTGCTGCTATCAAAATGGCTAAAGACGCTGGCTTCACAGCTGTTATCTCACACCGTTCAGGTGAAACTGAAGATGCGACAATTGCTGATTTAGCAGTAGGTACTGCAGCTGGTCAAATCAAAACGGGTTCATTAAGCCGTTCTGACCGTATTGCTAAGTACAACCAACTACTTCGCATTGAAGAAGTATTAGGTGAAAAAGCACCTTACAACGGTCTTAAAGAGGTTAAAGGTCAGTAATCTGGCTTAGCTCATCAAGACTTTAAAAAACCTCCTTCTGGAGGTTTTTTTATAGCTGAAATTGTTGCTTTAGGATCTCGCTGGTGAAGCTTGTTTTTAGATAAAAGCCGCGAGGTAAGGTTTGTACTATCTGGCCATTCGGGCCAATTGCATCAGTCAGCGCTTTGCTATTGGCAGCTTTTGGCCTTATTTGCATTACATCACCTAAATGACCCGAAATTTCATCTACGCGACCAAGGGCGATGAGCTCCATTTGTTCTTCCCAATCACGTTGTAAAAGGGCATCTTGCTCTGCACTTGGCTGCCATAAAAAGCCACTGCCTATGGTACGGTGAAAAGGCAGTATTTCGCGTTCGCCTAAAATCGGTAACCATAAAACATGATTTAATTTTTTACGAACCGTACTTTGCTGCCAAGTCATTCCTGTTACATTTAAAAGCGGCGTGACTGAAACAAAGGTTGTTTCGAGTGGTTTGCCTTTAAATGAAATCGGTAGCGTTTTTAACTCAATGCCTAATTCTTCAAAATCAGGTGTTGGCTTTGAACCGGCTGTTGCGCCAAGAACATATTCAATAAGTTGCCCAGTCCAGCCCTTTTCACGTAGTAAATCGTCAGGAGTTTTAAATTGATATTGCTCAGCTAATTGCCCTAAGGTGAGGCCGGCAATAGCATCAACACGTTGCATTAATTCGTTTACTGAGGCTGGTTTTATTGGTCGCATAAGGCGTTTATTTGATTGTCTAATTATCCCGTTCATGATACGCGCCTTAGTGGATATCTTTGTGTTTGGGTGTTTTTTGCGCATGTTAAGTGTGAGCTAAAAATAACCAGTGTTACTTTTGATTGTTAAGCTCTAACTAGTTGATATTAAATTAATTTAATGTTTTTATATGGTGTTTCCATTTCATTAATTAATCAGTTGTTTGTATAAATACAGATATATAAACATGTTTATCCACAGTTTCTGTGGAGAAAGTGGATATTTCAACGGTTGATTGTGGATTTGTTTGCAATTTAGGCATGGTTTATAAAAGTTATGCACAAGCTGTGGGTAAGCTGATAAAAATACGGTTGTAAATAGTTATTTTATTCAAACGCCGCATTTTTATAAAAATGACTTCGTAACACCTTGATTAAAAGCATTTGTTGAAAATTTTATTTTCAATCTAATTTAGGCTTCGGTGTAAAGTGTTTGCTGTATCGCAGGTTATGTGGAACAATCAATAAAAATCGACTTACAAATGAGGCACTAAGGTGATTGATGCCGAAGGTTTTCGTGCCAATGTCGGAATTGTAATTTGCAATAATCAGGGACAAGTATTTTGGGCTCGTCGCTATGGTCAGCACTCTTGGCAATTTCCCCAAGGTGGTGTTGATGACGGTGAAACAGCAGAGCAAACCATGTACAGAGAATTACACGAAGAAGTGGGCTTGCTTCCTGAAGACGTTGAGATCGTCGCAAGTTCTAAACATTGGTTACGCTATAAATTACCCAAACGTTTAATTCGCAGAGACTCAAGTCCTGTGTGTATTGGGCAAAAGCAAAAATGGTTTTTACTGAAACTTCGTTGTAAAGATGAAGATGTAAATTTACTTAAAACTCATCACCCCGAGTTTGATGATTGGCGATGGGTGAGTTATTGGTATCCGGTTAGGCAAGTTGTTTCGTTTAAGCGCGATGTATATCGTCGAGTAATGAAAGAGTTTGCTCCGTTTGCAATGCCGTTTAATAAACGAGAGCAACAAAAAGATCATTGGCGACAAAAACGATAAGGCCTGCCTTATCTAAATTAAAGGAGCAGCATCATGTTAGCCACGCTCAGGTCAATTGCTGAGGCAGTGTCGCAACAGGCGGACTTAAACAGTGCGCTAGGGTGTTTTGTGCAAATGGTAAAAGATGCCATGCAAACACAGTGCTGCTCGATTTATTTTGCAGATTACAGCCAAGACAACTTTGTATTGATGGCCACCCAAGGCCTAAACCCAGATGCAGTGGGTAAGTTTCGTATAGGCTTTACCGAAGGCCTCGTTGGTCTTGTTGCTCAGCGTGAAGAGCCCATTAATATTGCTTTTGCAAAGTCACACCCACGTTTTAAACTCTCACCTGAAGTTAATGAAGAAGGCTACAACGCGTTTTTGTCAGTGCCAGTTGTGCACCAGAAAAAGGTTTTAGGGGTTATTGTTGTTCAACAAAAACTAGCCCGTGTGTTTAGCCCTGACGAAGAGTCATTCTTAATTACGCTTTCAGCACAGCTGGCTTCTCAGTTAGCTCATGCCGAAATAAAAGAAATATTACGCGTTGATGAGTTTTCCCACCAAACCTCGGTACTTAAAGGGGTATCAAGTGCACCAGGTATTGCCATAGGCGAGGCCTTTGTGGTGATCCCTAAGCTCGACTTCAATTCGATTGAATTACAAAAAGATGACGATGTAGGCACACAGCGAAAACTATTCACACAAGCAGTCGCTGCAACGCGTAACGAGTTTAATACCTTATCGATGACGCTGAGTGACTCTATTCCACAAGAGGCGCTCGCGGTTTTCGATGTTTATCAGCAGTTACTTGACGCCAAAAGTCTTGGTCAAAATGTTGAAGCGCAATTACAACAGGGCTGGAATGCTAAAAGCGCACTGAAAATTGTTATTGAGAAATTAGTTACTCAATTCAATGCGATGCAAGACCCTTATATTAAAGAGCGTGCCGTTGATGTTAAAGACATTGGTTTGCGTGTATTACACCATTTAGTGAATACCGAGCATGCGGCAAAGCCTTACCCTAAAGACACTATTTTAATTGCCGGTACATTAACCCCTGCCATGCTTGCTGAAGTGCCAAAAGGGCACCTTGCTGGGGTCGTGAGTGTTAATGGTGCGGCAAATAGCCATGCTTCTATATTAACGCGTGCTATGGGGATCCCAGCAATTTGGGGTATTGAAGATGTGCCGCTATTGCAGTTTGAAGGTAAGCCGATGATCTTAGACGCCTATTCTGGACGTTTATATATCTCGCCTTCGCAAATGCTGCAAGAGGAATACACTCAGCTTAAATTTCAAGAAGCATTATTGAACGACCGTTTTGTGGCAGAGCAAAACCTCGATGCAGTTACTAAAGATGGTGAACACATTAGTTTGTTACTTAATGCGGGCCTTGAATTAAATACTGAGCATGATAATAAGCCATTTTGCGATGGAGTTGGTCTTTATCGCACCGAAGCTTGGTTTATGCAAAAAGGCCAGTTTCCTTCACAGTCAGAACAAGAAAAGTGGTATCGCGAAGTGCTAACGAGTTATCACCCTAATCCTGTGGTGATGCGTACACTTGATATAGGTGGCGATAAGGTTTTAGATTACTTCAATATAACGGAAGAAAATCCATTTTTAGGTTGGCGCGGTATTCGTGTGACCTTAGATCATCCTGAGCTATTTTTAGATCAACTCAAAGCAATCGTTAAAACTACTCGAACAAGCCTATTTTGAGTTAAGTGAGCAATACCCCGAACAGGCAATAGAACGGCCAGAAATCGGGGTGATGTTAGAAGTCCCTTCGAGTGTATTTATGCTTGAAGAGTGGTCGCAAAAAGTCGATTTTTGTTCTGTGGGTAGTAACGATTTAACTCAGTATATGCTGGCTGTTGACCGTTCAAATGCCCGTGTTGCTGAGCTATTTAACCCTTATCACCCAAGTGTTCTTAGAGTGCTGTTAAAAATAGCACAAGAGTGTCAGCAACATGAGCTGCCATTTAGCTTGTGTGGCGAGTTAGGCGGCGACCCAGAAGGAGCACTATTGCTTATTGCGATGGGGTATCGAAGCTTGAGTATGAACTATGCTTCGATTAGTAAAATTAAGTTTGTGCTTAGGCGACTAAATGTCAGTGATATGGAAAAGTTACTTGCAGAATGCTTATTACAACCAACCGCAAAACATGTACTTAGGTTGACACGTAACTTTATGATCGAACATCAACTCGGTGAATTATTTTACACCCCAAGCCAAGGCCAATCATGAGGGAAAATTGTGCTGTGAAGCTCCTATACCCAAACCACCTCAAGATGTAGAATTCAGCGTTTCACAGGTGCTTAATATCAAGGCGTTACTTTGCAACAATGGCAGTCCCTTTTAAGAAGTAACAACGATGAGAGTAAGTGCCTGTGAAACGCCCAAAGGGTTGGTTTAAAAGCGATTTATACTGCGTTATTGATCTTAACAATAGAACCACTATTACTTGCAATCAATGCCTTGCCTAAATCGCTTTTAATTCCAACTGAAACTCGCATCTTGAGGTGGTTTGGGTATATATATTAGTTTAGTATATGTATATAACAAATTGAATATATGAGTGTGCTATGCATGACGTAATACTTTTAATGGTGTACTGCGCCATTTTGGGCAGTGTGGTTGGCTTTTTAGCTGGATTATTAGGCATTGGTGGCGGTCTTATCATCGTGCCAGTACTTAGTGCGCTATTAGTGTCGTTTAATGTTGCCGATCCAAGCCATGTATTAGTCATTGCGATAGCAACCTCGTTAGCATCCATTATTTTTACCTCGACTTCTTCAGCCCTTGCTCATCATCGCAATGCTAACGTGCCTTGGGAAATTGCCCCGTGGGTTATGACTGGCGTTGGCCTTGGGGCCTTAATCAGTGGCTTTGCAGCAAGCTTTATCCCAGAGCAGCTACTGCGCTTTGTTTTTGCCGGTAGCGTGGTGTTTATCGCGCTCAGAATGGTGTTATCGACACGAAAAAAAGCAGCCAGTGAAAAGCCGCTTCCATCAGGGCCTATTCTTGGTTTTTTATGTGCCATAATGGGGGCGCTGTCAGGACTAATTGGTATTGGCGGCGGGGCGCTTATTGTGCCGCTACTGCATTATTTTTCTGTTGATATTAAAAAGGCCATTGGTTGTGCTGCTGCATGTGGTATTGTCATTGCCCTGTTCGGCTCGGTGGGTTACGTATCTGCCGGCTGGCAATTAACATCTTTCAGTGATGGATTTGCCGGATTTGTGTATTTACCTGCGTTAGTAGGGATTGTGGTTACCTCGTCGCTCATTGCGCCAATAGGTGCCAAAGCCACGCACTATTTGCCTGTGGCAACAATAAAAAAAGTATTCGCGCTATTACTTGTCATAATTGCGCTTAAAATGGTGTTTAGTTAAAGGTTTTTATTTTTATGGCTCTTCAATTTCCAGATATCGATCCGGTTATTTTTTCGGTAGGCCCGCTCAGCGTACGTTGGTACGGCTTAATGTATTTAATTGGTTTTGCTTTGGCGCTATGGCTTGCTAATCGTCAAGCAGAAAAACCAAATTCAGGTTGGACAAAAGAACAAGTCAGTGACTTGCTCTTTTACGGCATGCTCGGGGTGATACTCGGTGGTCGTATTGGCTATGTATTGTTTTATCAGTTTAGTTACTTTATTGAAAACCCATTGTATTTGTTCAGAATTGACCAAGGTGGTATGTCGTTCCATGGTGGTACGCTAGGTGTAATCACCGCTATTGTGGTGTTTGCTTGGACACGTAAAAAGTCATTACTTGAAGTGGGTGATTTTGTAGTGCCACTCGTGCCGCTAGGCTTATTAGCAGGTCGCATTGGTAACTTTATTAATGGTGAACTATGGGGCCGAGTCACAGATGTGCCTTGGGCATTTATCTTCCCATCAGGTGGCCCAGAGCCGCGCCATCCTTCACAATTATACGAAGCCTTTTTAGAAGGCCTAGTGCTGTTTTTAATCTTACAATGGTTTATCAAAAAGCCACGTCCAGCGGGCAGTGTTGCAGGTGTGTTCTTACTCGGTTATGGCGTATTCAGATTTACCGTAGAATACTTCCGTGAGCCAGATGCCCATTTAGGTTTATTTGCAGGCATAATTTCAATGGGGCAAATACTGTCATTGCCGATGGTAATTGGTGGCCTTGGTTTGTTAATATGGGCCTATAAAAAGCCGCAACACAGCGTGGCAAGCAAAGCATAACAAGAGCAAATCAATGAAACAGTATTTAGATTTATGTCAGCGCATTGTTGACGAAGGTGTGTGGGTTGAGAACAAGCGCACAGGAACCAAATGTTTAACCGTTATAAATGCCGATCTTGAATATGATGTGGCAAATAACAAGTTTCCGCTCATCACCACGCGTAAGAGCTTTTACAAAGCGGCGATAGCGGAGCTATTAGGTTATTTACGTGGTTACGACAGCGCTGCACAGTTTCGTGATATCGGCTGCATGACTTGGAATGCAAACGCAAACGAAAACAAAGCTTGGCTTGAAAACCCACATCGTCGTGGTGAAGATGATATGGGCCGTGTATATGGTGTGCAAGGCCGCAGTTGGCAACGCCCGGATGGCAGTCACCTTGATCAGTTAAAAAAAGTCATTGATAACTTATCTAATGGGATTGATGACCGTGGTGAAATTGTGACTTTTTACAATCCGGGTGAGTTTGAACTAGGTTGTTTACGTCCTTGTATGCATACACACACCTTTTCATTACTGGGTGATACTTTATACTTAACATCATACCAACGTAGCTGCGATGTACCGCTAGGCTTAAACTTTAATCAAATTCAATGTTTTGTGTTACTTGCTTTAGTTGCACAAATCACCGGGCATAAACCGGGTAAGGCATATCATAAAATAGCAAATGCGCATATTTATGAAAACCAACTTGAGTTGATGCGTGATGTGCAGCTCAAGCGTGAGCCATTCGCGTCACCAGAATTAAAAATAAACCCAAATATTAAATCACTAGAAGACATTGAAACCTGGGTTACAAAAGACGATTTTGAAGTAGTAGGTTATCAGTGTCACGATGCAATTAAGTATCCGTTTTCAGTGTAACAACAATAAAATTTAAGGAGAAATCAATGAAAGCAGTGATCCCAGTTGCTGGTCTTGGCACGCGCATGTTACCTGCGACTAAAGCAATCCCTAAAGAAATGCTTCCTATTGTTGACCGACCGCTGATCCAGTACGTTGTAAATGAAGCAATTTCAGCAGGAATTAAAGAAATTGTTTTAGTGACACATTCAAGTAAAAACTCAATTGAAAACCACTTTGATACCAGTTTTGAGTTAGAAGCAACGCTTGAAAAGCGTGTAAAGCGTCAGTTACTTGCAGAAGTACAATCAATCTGTCCGAAAGATGTAACAATTATTCATGTTCGCCAAGGTGAAGCGAAAGGCCTTGGTCATGCTATTAATTGTGCTGCACCTATCATAGGTGATGAACCATTTGTTGTTATTTTACCTGATGTGATTATTGATGATGTGGCAAGCGACCTTAAAAAAGATAACTTAGCTGAAATGATCCAGCGTTTTGAAAACACCGGTGAGAGCCAAATCATGGTTGAACCTGTGCCACAAAGCGAAGTGGATAAATTTGGTGTCGTTGATTTAGGTGATGTAAAAATTAATCAAGGTGAGAGCGCAGCTATTTTAAACATGATTGAAAAGCCTCCAGTTGATCAAGCTCCATCAAATCTAGCTGTTGTGGGTCGTTATGTACTGAGCAAAAATATTTGGCCGTTACTTGCAAAAACCCCAGCAGGCGCTGGCGACGAAATCCAATTAACTGATGCCATTGCTATGCTAATGGAAAAAGAAATAGTTGATGCCTACTCAATGAAAGGCAAAAGCCATGACTGCGGCAGCAAAATTGGTTATTTAAAAGCTATTGTTGAATTTGCACTACGCCGTGATGAATTCAAAGACGAGCTTACAGACTTCATAAAGTCGCTGGTTAAATAATCAATTCTAATTACCTAGTTGAAAATTATGTAAAAAAAGTGTCTATATGGCACTTTTTTGTTATTTACATGATCCCCACAATTGTCGATTATTACCCAATAAAGGATTTTTCTGATATACCTAGCTCTTAACGCATTGTTAAGATTAAAGATCAGTGAGATGCTTATATATCCCTGTAGGATAGTTAAACTTAGCTATACTTATAAAAATACCTATGTAAAAACGGATTTTTATTGCTTTAGGTTGTCTAATATGAAAACTTAAGTAGTAGGGTGTCATTAAGTTTTTATTGCAGTAAGTTAAGCACTGTACTGAAAATATTATAATAACAAATAATGTGTTAGAGTTTTCTTATGCAACGTCTCAAATGATGTTTATGGCTTTTGTATAGGCAAGTGCTAACAGATAGACTTCTTTAAAAAGAAGCAAATTTTTAATGGTACGTTTAAGAATCCTACTTATGAAATATTGCTCAAAACCTTTGCGTTACAGTATATGCCTATTGGTGTTATTGACTGTGTCTGGTTGCAGTAATAAGGCACTTCCAAATATCTCCTTTAACACGCTTTCTGTTTTCAATATTTTTCAGTACCTAAGTAATAATAAGGTAATGCAAAACTCATTCTTATTGGCACAAACCCAAAATGAACCTGTCAGTACAATGCTTGATCAAGCAGACACGTCGCAAGCATTGTCAAACGACTCTACAGACGTTGTGAAACCCGATTATGCATTTGCTCTACAGTTAGCATCGGTTAATTCTGAGCAAGGCCTTGCTTCAACATTAAAAAAAATGGCTAAACGAGCACCCAGTATTTTTCAGGGAAAACCGATACTCAATGTCGAAGTCGCAGATGTAAATGAGCATACCTATTATCGACTTAAATTTGGTGGCTATAAATATTTGAAGAATGCCAAAGCTGACTGTGAAGCGATTAAGCGACAAGGCATTGATTGCTGGGTTAGCAACTACACTGACAACCGAATTTATTTCTAGCGTCAAATATTCGCGCTAAAGGTGGCATTTTTATTGCTACCATTTAAGTCTGTTTTTTAGAATTGACGTCACCATGCATTTTTCTATTTTTTCTAAATATCTATTGATAACCATCAGCTTAACTGCTTTAACAGCATGTATGATGAGCCAAGAGCAAACCCAGCCAGCTTATACTGAGCAGCAAGTACAGCAATTTGCTGCCGAGTGGCAAAACCAACAGCCGAGCATTGAGCGCCTTTCAGCCATGGAAAAAGACCTTGCGTTGTTAATCGAAGTGCTGTCAGCTAATAGTGATTTAACCGCAAAGCCATCACAATTTGAGCCACAAAATGATGTGATTATTCATCAAAGCGAACAAACGCAAGCGCAGCAAACATCATCAACAGATTCACTTGAGGCGATTATTGCAGCAAATAAAGCCGCTGAAGCGGGCGTGCAATTAGGTTTATATTTAACGCCGAAAAAAGTTAGTTATCAGGTCTTAAAGCTCAAACGTGATTATCCTGCTGCTTTAAATGACCTTGATTTTCGTTTTAAAACACGAGAGCAAAAAGGCGTAACCTTGTATGGATTAAGGGCTGGTCCATTTGAAAATTATACTCAGGCTACAGCATTTTGTGAGATAGCGAAAAGAATGGGGCAAACCTGTGTGACGGCACCATTTATTGGAGAGATGCTTTAAGCATCTTTCCTCTTAAAAATTAGGTAATTAATCTTAAAGTATTTGTTCTAGAGGTCGATAAAGCTTAAGATACAGAAAAATGGCTTAGCCATTTAATTATAAGGACTTAATATGAAATTACCTCTTTCTTTAATTGCATGCTCATTAGCATTTTCTGCTTTTTCTTCTTTCGCCACTACAGAATCTTTCAGCGCCACAGTAAAGGTTCAA
>Ga0208879_1004833_pt1 | contig 10329 bp, 11 predicted proteins | sample Knorr_S15_td_Bot_FD_185605 | JGI IMG/M metagenome (GOLD analysis project Ga0208879, IMG submission 185605) | Marine microbial communities from Southern Atlantic Ocean transect - Knorr_S15_td_Bottom_ad_5009_LV_A (SPAdes) (version 2) | ecosystem: Environmental > Aquatic > Marine > Oceanic | place...
ACCGAACTGTTGTCAGTATTTTTGTTAATCCAACCCAGTTTGGTCCCAATGAAGATTTGGATTCCTACCCGCGTCAGTTGGAAAGTGACATTGAAAGACTGGAGGCAACCGGGGTGGACATTCTGTTTCATCCCAGTAAAGAAGAGATGTACCCGGCAGGTTACAAAACCTATGTGCAAGTGCAAAACATCAGCGAACATTTATGCGGAAAAAGTCGGGCTGGTTTTTTCAAGGGGGTCACCACAGTGGTGTTAAAACTTTTCAATATCGTCGGCCCCCATAATGCTTTTTTTGGCGAAAAAGACTGGCAACAGCTCGCTGTCATTGAAGCCCTGGTGGAAGACTTAAACCTTGATGTTGCCATCATCCGTGTACCCCTTGTAAGGGAATCCGATGGCCTTGCCATGAGTTCCAGAAACCGGTATTTGTCATCTCAAGAGAGAAAAACTGCCCTGTCTTTATCGCATTCTCTGCAAGAAGCTCAAAACAATATTCGACGAGGAACCACATCGGCAAAAGCTATAAGCAATTCAATCCGGCAATACTTTTTAGGGAAAGAGGGATGTGAAATCGACTATATTTCCATTTGTGATCCGGAGAGTTTCAAAGAAAAGGAACAAATTCGTGGAAGGACGCTGATCGCCCTCGCGGTGAAGGTCGGCCCATCACGGCTTATTGATAATTGCATTATTGAGGAGTTCTGATGCAAAGAATGATGCTTAAATCCAAACTTCACCGTGCTCGGGTAACGGCTACGGAAATTGATTACGAAGGCAGTATCGCCATTGATGAAGACCTGATGGATAGAGTCGGCATTCTGCCTCTTGAACAAGTCCATATCTATAATATCAACAATGGAAACCGGTTTATCACCTATGCCATAAGCGCCGAACGGGGATCCGGAACCTTTTCAATCAATGGCGCGGCCGCCCGCCTGGCCCAGATTAATGATCGCATCATTGTCGTGGCTTATGGTATGATTGATACAAATCAGGAAAGTTATGAAGCTCAGGTCGTCCTCCTCGATGAAACGAATAAAATTGTTGAGAACTGATGGAAAATTTGCTTTCCTGTCCGAAATCAAACCACCTGTATTAATTGCGTGAGGTTAACTTGACCGATCTTTTTATATATGCCGCCGCCGGGTTCATGGTCTGGATGTGTTTAGATTGTATTCAACGCCGTGAACATTTTATATGGATCATCATCATGATCATTCTTTTTCCCGTAGGGGCGGTGGCCTATTTCTTTGTAGTGAAAAACCGTGCAGGAGGTAAAGCTCCTGGAAGTCTCGCCCCCACTCCTATCCGCCGGGAAATTGAAACGGAAGAAACCTTGCAACTCAAGGACCTGATCGGAAAATTCCACAAAGCCTACCATTACGAAAAGCTGGGTCAGGTGTATGTAGAGCAGAAAAAATTCGATCTGGCAATCCCCCAGTTTGAGGAAGCCATCCAGCGCGATCCTGAAATGATGGAAGCCCGTTATGGCCTGGCAAAATGTTTTCACGGATTGAACAGGTTTGAAGAAGCCGCGGTTGCCCTGGAAAAACTGACCGCCATTGAAAAAAAATACGATTATGGCAATGCAATTTTTGGGCTGGCAGAGAGCTACCGGTTATCCGGCAATGAAGAAAAAGCCCTGGAAACATATGGCGAAGTTATCAACTCCTTCCACTTTTTTAAGGCCTATTACCACTACGCCCGTCTCCTCGACAAAAAAGGTAAAAAACAGGAAGCCATCGATTATATGAAAAGTATTGTTGGCTCTTCCAAAGATCTGCCTGACTACAAACTCGAAAAAGAGCGTTTCTGGATTGATGAGGCTACAAAATTTTTAAGAAAAAATGGGGTTGAGCTGGCCTGAGCGGAGAGCCTCCACTGGCATGACAAGTAAAACAAAATTTCCATCCAAGTCAAAAAGCATGACAATTCTTTCTGAAAATTTAAGAACCATCAGGAAAAAGCTCAACTGCACCCAGATGGCCCTTTCAAAGGTTTTGGAAATTGGCTTCAGGACTTATGTCAGATATGAAGCAGGAGAAAGAGACGCTCCAGTTTCGGTCATGGTCAAACTTGCCAAACTAGGAAAAGTGTCGCTGGACCGCCTTCTTACCACTGAAATCCTCCTCGAAGACCTGGACACGCCGGATCAAGAAAAACCCCAACCCACAATGCGGAATGCTGAAGTGATCGGCGGGGCAATTGAAGAAGGACGATTGATGTTCAAAGGGTTATTGACCGACAATCTGGTGACTAACAACAAAGAAGAGCAAAAACTTCTCACTTTATTCAGGACAGCCAATCGTACCAACCGGGAAAAGTATCTGCTTGATTTGGAGTGGATGTTTAATAACACCCGAAGATCCCGCATTACCTCCACCAAAAAGATTCCCCGCAAACTGGAAAAAGCCCAGACCGCAGTAAAACTAAAAAAACTCGCAAAAAATATAAAAAAAATCACCGTCCGCGGCTAGCGGGCCCCGCCCGCCACTAGGCGTGGGGCCAGGGGATTAGTCTGTCATCCTGAGGCCCGTGATATCTCCATCACTAATCCTCATGCCCCGCAGGGGTAGCAAGGGTAGACCGCTTTATTTTACCTGATAAAACAATTAATTTGAGGAGCGTTCATGCAAACTATTCCACTACCAGAACTGAGCATCGTCTTCATTCCAACGGCTTTTCTGCTAGCTGTAATGTTCCGCTGGCAACTCAAAGCTTGGGTTGGGCTGTACGCGAATGTCCGTATGCTCCTCCAGCTACTATTGGTTGGCTATTTTTTCACTTACGTCTTTGATACCACACAACCCATAGTCATCGTTGTATTGGTGGCTGTAATGATGGGGGTCTCTGCGGGAATCGCACTCAGATCGTTCAAGGAGCCCGGACCTAAACCCTACCTCATTGTTCTGATCTCAATCGGGGGGCCTGGATTGGTCCTGCTGGCGGTTGTGACACAACTTGTGATGGAGATGCCACGATGGTTCGAGCCAAGCCTGGTAATTCCAATTGCCGGAATGATCTTTGCGAATTCAATGAACACGGTTAGCCTAGCAGCAGAACGTTTTGAATCGGAATTCAGACGGGGCGAAAGTTACGTGATTGCAAGGCGAACTGCTTTGGATGCCGCTCTTATACCGCAGATAAATATTCTCTTTGCGGTCGGATTGGTTGCGCTGCCTGGAATGATGACTGGATAAATTCTTTCCGGCGTCGATTCCAACATTGCGGTACGTTACCAGATCATGGTGATGTGGATGACATTTGGTTCAGGAGGCATCGCGGCCGCAATATATCTCGCCCTGCAAGCACGAATGGTAAGGCAGAATGAAAACGGATAGGGTTTTCAACAGAAAAGTTTTAGCTCTTATCAAAAGTCAATAGCCCCGAGGGAGAATCGAACCCAGGCCCACCTGAAATACTTGCCCCTCTCCATATTCTTTAAGTTTATCTGCTCAGCATCTTTTAGAATATCAGCAACCATTTCCTTGGCCTATTTAGCATCGTATTTCTCCTTATCACACTTCCCTTTTATCTCTGGCGTATCAATGCCATTGACTCGTATGGATATTTTCTCGCCAATGATGGGATGAAGTTCTGGAAGATTGAATGTGATGGTGTCGCCGTCATAGTTTCTGACGTAAATAGCTCCCTCATAGTCACCAAAGGATTTGGCAAGGGAATAGGAGGGTAGCAACAGGAAAAGCAGGATTAGAAAGGCGATTCTCTTCACGGGCCACCTCTTTAATGAAAATATGAGGAATGCCTGTTTAGCTAATATCGCATTTATTCATGTGAATGATTCCCCAAGAAAGATGGTCGTTCTTCCCAGCTTCCACCCAGTGTTTTAAGCCTTGGATCATTTTATCGATATATTCCTTGCCGCAGATTTCAACCATCTCGTCATAGCGTTTCTGGGTTTCTTCCATCACTCGCTGGTAATGAGTGGTTAAATGACCGGAAAGATCGACCACTTCGGCTTTTTGGATTCCAAGTTTGCGGGCTTGTTCTACATAAAAACCGAAAGAGCCCAATGAATCCAGATGAATTCTTTCCAGTACCGGTTTCAAAATATTTTTCGGGCAATCATAGGTCTGCATTAAGTCCGTAAAAATAAAATCCCCGTTCTCTACTAACACCCGGTTAACTTCAGATAAAACCTGCTCCCGGTTACCGCTATGGACGATGGCGTCCTGCGACCAGACCACATCAAATGAATTATCAGGAAATGGAATATCTTCGAAGTTGCCCTCTATCACGGTGATTAAATGCTCCAGCCCATGTTTTTTATTCAGGAAATCATTCCTCTCGTTTTGAGTTCCGCTGAGATTAAGGCAAGTGACCTGACAGTCGTATTTTTTGGCTAGGTATCGGGCGGCCCCTCCATAACCGGAACCAAGATCGAGCAATTTAGTATCGGAGTTTAATTTTAACTTTGATGCCATGAGATGAACGATCCGTGGGCTGGCGTCTCTGATGGATTCTTTGGAGTGTTTGTAGATTCCTACGTGGATGTGTTCTCCGCCCCAGATTTTAAAATAAAATTCATCGGCGGGAGTGCTGTTGTAATAATCCTGTGCTTTGTCAACAGTCGTTTTTTCAGTAGCAGTACTCATGAATGCCTCCTTAGATTAAAATTAATTTCAGGAATAGCATTCAGACGCAATCATTCCTCCTATATTAGAAACAATAACAAACGCCCAAATAAACTATTTGGATTTATAAAAAGGGAAAACCCTTGAAGAATTTCATTGAAGGACCGAAATATACAGTAAAATAGCAGGATTTGCAAGGTATCTATTTGGAAAAGCGTAAAACTGAAACGCTGTATGCAACAAAAATCAGCGTATCCATTTCATTTTCATGTGTCTAAATGATACGGTTAGAAGATGAGGAGGATTTTATTTTTCTAAAAAATTTTCTTAACTCGTAAAATTTTTACATTATAAATCCTGTTATTAACCTGAATTTCCTCTATGGAATCTAAAATAAAAATCCGGCAGGTTCTATTTTTTAAAAGAACCAATCCTCCAGTATTTGTTATATCGGCTATCATCATGCTGGGTTTTATTCTGGTGTCGACCCTGTTCACCCATTCTTCAAAGACTTTTTTTGATTGGGTACAGTTCGCCATTGTCAAAAACCTGAGTTGGGTTTTTACCGTTTCCACAATTCTATTTCTTGTTTTTGTTTTATTTCTCCTTTTTAGCCCCTTTGGAAGTATCCGTCTGAGTTCTGCCGACGAAAAACCTGAATTTGGCTATGCCACTTGGTTTGCCATGATGTTCAGTGCAGGAATGGGAATAGGGTTAGTATTCTGGAGCATTGCCGAACCCATCAAACATTATATTGTGCCACCCATAATGGAATCAGCAACACTCACTCCTGCCAAACAGGCTATAGGAATTACCTACTTTCACTGGGGTTTTCATGCTTGGGCTATATACATGGTAGTGGGGCTTTCCCTCGCCTATTTTTCTTTTCGGAAAGGTTTGCCTTTAACCATTCGATCCTGTTTCTATCCATTACTGGGAAATAGAATTTATGGGCGATGGGGACACTGCATTGATATTTTTGCGGTTGTTGGAACTATGTTTGGCGTAGCGACCTCCCTCGGATTGGGGGCTATGCAGATCAATTCCGGCCTGAACTTTATTGGTGAGTGTCCTGAAACCAAATTGACGCAGATTGCTTTGATTGCCCTTATCACCGTATGTGCCACAGTTTCCGTGGTACTGGGTTTGGAAAAGGGCATCAGCCGTCTCAGCCATTTCAATATCATGTTGAGCGTAATTCTGCTGGCCTTTGTTTTTATACTTGGCCCCACCATGTTTATTGTGAATACCTTTGGAGAAGGAGTTAAAAATTATTTAAGTAACATCGTTTATTTTAGTTATTGGAGCGAATGGGTGGCTCCAACTGACTGGAAGGCAAATTGGACCATCTTTTACTGGGGCTGGTGGATCGCATGGGCACCTTTTGTCGGATTGTTCATCGCTCGAATTTCCAAAGGAAGGACCATTCGAGAATTCATATTGGGCGGATTGTTCGCTCCTACTCTGGCAACATTTATTTGGTTGAGTGTTTTCGGCGGAACCGCCCTCTATCTGGAAGAAACCCAGGGAGCCTCTATTTCTGCCGCTGTTTCAGCCAATATCAGCACTTCCCTTTTCAAAACGCTCGCCTACCTTCCTCTGGACCAGATCACCACAGCACTATCCACTCTGGTAATTGTAACGTTTTTTGTGACTTCTTCCGACTCAGCGAGTCTGGTTATTGATATATTGACTGCCGGAGGCGATCAGGACCCGCCAAAAAATCAAAGAATATTCTGGGCTGTAACTGAAGGGGTAATCGCATCTATTCTATTATTGGCAGGGGGTTTAAATGTGTTACAAACTGTCGCAATCGCTTCAGGGCTTCCTTTTGCTTTAATAATGGTAGGGATGTGCTTTGCCTTGTTTAAGGAATTGCGAAATGAATTTTGACAGCAGAATTATCTTTACCCATATTTCCAAATCATCCTAACTATAATAGTGGGTTGATCGTTTGTGGTTTTTTTCCAGACAAAAGGTAACCAAAGCGACCAAAGAAAGGTTGCGATAACTATCTGAATAGGAAAAGTCCGTTTAAAAAAGTCCAAAGATTGAAAGTTTCCTCTCAAAAAGACTTTCATTCACAGGAAATTGGGTAAATGTTACAATCGGACTCAAATTAATGCAAAAATTTCGATCTCAAAAGATGGTTTGCTTCATCAGGATGACTTTCTTTAAAGTTTAATGCTTAAAAGGGGAAATCTCGGTTTATAAAAATCTTAAAATATCTATAAAACTGACCTGTCGATTCATTTTAATCATGTCTATTGAAGAAAGTAATTTATGAGTAGCAATATATTAAAACTTGGTATTCCAAAAGGAAGCCTTGAAGAAGCCACAGTTAACCTGTTTGCCAAGGCTGGATACAACATAAAAATAAAAAATCGGTCTTATTTCCCATCAATTGATGATAATGAAATCGAATGCCTGTTAATTCGTGCTTAGGAAATCGCACGTTATGTTGAAAACGGCGTCCTCGATGCTGGGTCCACAGGTAAAGATTGGGTCCAAGAAAACCGTGCTGATGTTGTAGAAATTGCCGATCTGGTTTATTCCAAAACTTCATCACGTCCTGTTCGTTGGGTTCTTGCCGTTCCTAACGAATCACCAATTCAATCAATTAAAGATTTGCAGGGTAAACGCATAGCCACTGAAGCTGTTAATATGACCGTCGATTACCTTAAAAAACATGGGGTAACAGCAGCCGTTGAATTTTCTTGGGGGGCCACTGAAGTTAAGCCACCCAAACTTGTAGATGCCATTGTCGAAATCACAGAAACAGGAAGTTCCCTCAGGGCTAACAATCTACGAATTATTGAAACCCTCATGGAATCAAATACCAAATTTGTTATGAACAAAGAGGCTTATAGTAATCCTTGGAAAAAGCAGAAAGTTGAAAGGCTTGTACTTATGCTCCAAAGTGCAATGGCTGCCAACGGACAAGTTGGACTTATGATGAACGTACCCAAAAACAAACTCGATGAAGTCATAAAAATTCTTCCGGAAGGCAAAAAACCTACAATTGCCGAGTTAACTGATCCCAATTGGGCGGACCTCACCGTAATTCTGGAAGAAAAATTGGTCCGTGAGATAATACCCGATCTTAAGGTAATTGGTGTTGAAGATATTGTAGAGTACCCTATTAACAAGATCATCCATTAAACAAAATTTTAGCAGTTACTAAACTGCCCCAATTATCGACAAAGACCAAGACAAATCAAATCTCCAATCAAGTTCTAAAAGTTCCTAGATAGAGATCAATTCTCTTACCCAAGAAAAAGACTCCCTTTTACAAAGCAGTCAATAGAGCCCATCCCTCAATCAGTCAACGAGGGGTGGGTTTTTTGTTTATTCAGTTATTCCCTCCTATAAAATGTAATAGTTATGGTGTAATCTAGCAGTTTGTTTTCCTCGATCTTCTCAGTCTCCCGCTGTTGCACTATAATCTCCAACTCCTTGCGATCCGCTTCACTTATTTTCGGCATCTTATCCCTTCCATTGTGCGGTATATAGATCAAAACTTGCCCCTCTGGAACATTGGGAGGGCGTGGAGGTATAGGCTTCTTTGGGTCGAATATTATTAATGAATTAAAATAGAGTTTAGGATTAACTATTTGTTCCAAACGCTCTATTCTTTTTCTGAATTTATGTTTCATATTGACCTCCTAATTTTCTCCCACGGCGATAAGTTTTGCCTTTATCCTTCTCAGCTTTTTCCTCCAATTCCGTTAAACGTCTTTCCAAATCCATAGTTTCTATTGCCCTTCGGTGAGCTTCTATGATGTTAGCCATTGATTGACCTTCCAAGGGCGTAATTTCCCCTTGTGCAACAGCTTTTGTAATCGTTCCTAATGCCAGTGACGCATCTTCTAACTTTTCAAGTTTTTTCAATTGCAATGAAATAGGATGGTCTTTCCGAACGGGAAGCAATCTTTCAAAGCAGAGTCTCAAAGCCATTCCATCTCCCTCTAATGCTTTATCAATTGCCTTCTGCGTTATCTTTTCTGCTTGACCGTCTAAAAAAGGGCTTGTGCGGCAATGGTTAACCTGTTTCGGCTTCCTTGCGGACGGCCCCTTGGATTGCCCGATTGCCCACGTTTGAAAAGGTGAGATTTCTCTTTTTTATCTGTTTTAGCAGTCTTTGAGTTCATAATATTTCACCGTTAAAAATTACTTTGGCCTCCTTTCTCTTCGATGTGTGGCGGTTGTTGGTAGCCAAAACGGGTTGCCGGATCATTTCAAGTTTCCCCGCTTTAGCAATATTTATTAAACGCCCTGCAAGCTGATGTTCAAATCGGCGTTATAAAAGAAAGGAGGGCCGTAGCCCACCTTTTAATTTTTTGCGTTTGCCAGAAGCAAACACTTGTTACCGGTTAGACCAATAATCGGTATTTGAATGTTTAAGATCCTCTGTATAATAGCTTTAACAGGCGTGCGCTCCAATTCATCATTGAGGGGGTGATACACATGACAATCTGTCCCATCGCCTTGGCGGTTGGATGTGAAAAATGTCCCGCATTCAAACTCTGTCCACTTACTTACGTCCTTGGTGATCAGCAAGAAGAAGATGAAATTGATTCGTCAAATAAAGTTTGGGAAGAAAGTTTCCCAACGGCAGATGAAGAGGTGGTTCCAGAAAAAAAGAAGCCGTTGACAAAAGATGAACGGCTTGCGCTTATCAAGGAAAGGGCAGAAAAGAAATCGGCTGACGACATAGATTGACTATCATAGGAAGATGATTAATCACTGAAAATCATTTATTATTTATCAAGTTGGGAGGTCACTTAACCATGAAATTTAATACACAAGGTTTAGCACTGGTTATAGTTTTTTAGTTATTTATAGCGGGAGCAACATTATATATTACTGAAACCAACGCAGGAGCCGTGGCGTTACCCTGTGCTATTCCGGAAGCGGCCAGCGCTGTGGAGTTCATAGGAACATGGCAGGAGGATGGCGACGCTTCGAGGAGCTTACCTGAGTACGGCGAATACCTCACTATAGGAGAAATGGAGGAAGTAGATTTTCGAAACGAATGTAAAAATTATACTAACTTTCGTAAAGTATTTAGAGATAAGATAAAGACGACCCATGACTACTGCTCGGGAGTGGGAGAAGAATGCGAATACTCAGGATCGCCCGGATGCGGAATTACCGGCTACGTAACTGGAGGCAATCTTCGATGTGAATGCGAAATCGAATTCACTTACTGTACTCAAACAAGTAAAAGTCTTAAGTTAGAAGATAGAATAAAAAGCAATAAACTGGGGGAGGGGCACCCCCTAAGGGGAGCGGGATCATCATCTTCACAGCAATCAGGAACCCCAGTACCCGCACCGAATAGAATGAAGTGAGAATTTTTGTTATAAAATAAAAACTAAGAGTCTGAAAAAGAATAACCGCACGAGTCAATACTACTCGTAAGCCTAAAAAGGTGATACAGCACTTTGAGGCTATGGTTTTTACAGACTGAATAAACTCCCGAATTCCAGTATATCAGATCAACCTTTGTGGTCTAACCGGAACTAAAGTAAATGTAGCACTATTTTGCCACATAGTATAGCAGATTCATCTTTGTGGTCTAACCGGAACTAAAGTAAATGTAGCACTATTTTGCCACATAGTATAGCAGATCCATCTTTGTGGTCTAACCGGAACCAATATGGCTTCTAATATCAGTTCAGCGGTGCATTGAAGGAAAAGGAACACGGTCTCTTCACTTATTATGTTCTCAA
>Ga0208879_1004834_pt1 | contig 10328 bp, 9 predicted proteins | sample Knorr_S15_td_Bot_FD_185605 | JGI IMG/M metagenome (GOLD analysis project Ga0208879, IMG submission 185605) | Marine microbial communities from Southern Atlantic Ocean transect - Knorr_S15_td_Bottom_ad_5009_LV_A (SPAdes) (version 2) | ecosystem: Environmental > Aquatic > Marine > Oceanic | place...
TATTTCAAACCAGAAAATCATCAATATCAATAGATGTGCAAATCCGACCGCCAAGAAAGCGGGGAATAAAGATAATTGCTTGCTCCCAGAAACGGTTTCACTCTTAGGAATTCTCTTTCTTCTAGGAGTCCCGGTTATCAGCAACAGAACAGTCCAGATACATATGCTGGCCACTAGAGTAACAACATACATTTCCCATCTATTAGTGTGAAATAATCCATACAGCGCTTCAGCGAAAACGATCGAGAAAAAGGATATTGTTATTCCGACCTTCGGTATACGGGAAGAGATAGTCTGGTCCTGACCGATTATCCAATCTCCACTGCCGGTATCTTCTCGGAATTCTCCGCCGCCTCGACCCCTGACCTCGGGGCGATTAGTAGCATCGAATCGAACCGCGAGATAACCCGATACATCTGCGACCAGTCGCCACGCGGTATCATTGCCGTTCAATTTTGTCTGGTCGAGGAATCCAACAACTTCGCTAACCACCGTTTGGGCATCATTTCCAGCCCGAGTCAGTCCCCTGTAGAGCATCATCATCGCCTTGACCGAGTCGTTGGGATAGGCGCGCTCCATCTCAAGATAACCGATTGCAGAGCGAGGAAGTTGGGTGCCGGTCAGTGAAATCAGGATGTACTGGTAGAGCAGAGAATCGTCGAATCCCTGATACGACCTAGTGAGAATCTCATCGAGGGATTCCTGGGCCTTCTCTTCACCAAGAATCTGTTTTATCCGGCTTTCACGCTCCGGAGAGCCATGCTGTGTAGTAGCCAGCATATCATTGGTATCGGTGATACAAGTGAGCAGTGAGGAAAGAGTCTGCAACTCCAACATTCCCCGCCCCTTGGCATGACGGGTGAGAGTCCTGATTCCCGCCAACAGTTGTTGCTCAGAGCCTGACCTGACGAAGTTGGCCAGTTCTACCAACATCGAGTATGAGGCCAGCCCATTGAGTTCACAATCCTCTTTCACTTTGACCCAGAAGCCCTCCTTGATTGTCCATACCTGATTCTCGGCGGTGGCCAGAAGGGTCGCGACCATCGCCTCGAGGTCGCTGTGATTACTGGAGTGCTGGAAGCCCATCGCCTCATGATGCTCGGCAGTCAAGGGGTTGACTGCATCCAAGTGCCTACTCAGTGCCAGATGACACCATGCCCCTGCCGGGCCGGGGTCAGAGCCTGCTGATTCTAGGACAATCTCAGCCCTCTCACCCAAGGCGCTGGTATCGAGAGCGAGGTCTTTGCGCTTGTCTATCGATAGGTAGAGGGCATAGGCTTCGATGTCTTTCAAGTCGGCAGAAGCAGCCGCTTCTATCGCTTTATCGGCATGCAATATGGCTGCTGCCGGATCGAATGTCTCACCCGATGATCTAGCCATTATCAAATGACTGCGGGCCAGCCAGAGAGGCTCATCCGCAACATCTTCCCGCTCCAGCAAGAGTTGACCGACCAGCTTGGCAATCTGTGGCCAGCCCATCGAATCGAGAAGTTTTCCGAACTGCAAAAGATGGGTTGAGGACATGCCCTTGAGGATATCCATATTCTCTCGTACTAATGGAATCGCAGCTTCTACATCGAGTCTGGAGAAACCACCTTCGGGTACCGATAGACCAGGTTTGTTGATATCGAAGCGGTCGAGTTGGTCGACCAATTTGTCGACAATCTCCTCGGTATCAGCCTGCAGTCGCTGGACGATGTTGACATCACCGGCGACCGCAGTATCGGTTAATGAGACATTCATCTGCGGGTCGTCGAATTTTGGCGTTTCAGCGGTAACCCCTATCAGAGATAGTACTCCCGCAAGGTCACTACCGCATTCCGAACAATGAATTGAGTCATCATCGATTTGTAAAGTGCAGAACGGGCAGTACACGACTACTCTCATTACCCACTAACAGATAGTGCTATCGCCGCCGTATCGACCTAATTCAGGCGACGTTGATGATGAATCAGCGGCCTTGGAAATTGGCTACCCGCTTTTCGACGTAGGCGGCGATTCCTTCCTTGGCATCAGCACTTCCGAACAGAGCCGACTGCAATTCACGCTCGAGCGCCAAGTGGTACTCGAAGGGAATCTCCGGGCCGGTCTGGCAAGAGCGCTTGATATTACCAACCGCCATGCTGGCCTTGTTGGGAAGGGTGAACTGGCTCGCCCAGTCGAGAATATCTTGACGGAAGGAAGTTGCATCTCCTTCCCAGATGTGATTGATGAGGTTCATCTCCAAGCCATCCTCAAATGAGAACAATTCTCCGGTGACCATGTATTCCAGCGCCTTGGCTTTACCGATTAGGCGGGTCAAGCGGGCGGTACCACCGGTTCCGGCAAGGACCCCCAGATTAATCTCGGGCAGGCCCATTTTCCCGGCGTTCTTGCGCGCTATCCGGATGTCGGCAGCCATGGCGATTTCTAGCCCACCGCCGACGGCATGACCGTTCAGAGCGGCGATGACCAACTTCGGGGTCTGTTCAAGACGGCTCAGAGTCTCGTTTGCGTGTAGGCAGAAATTGTACTTGAAGCCGGGGGTGACGCTGTTGAGCATACTGATACTGGCGCCGGCGGAGAAGAATTTCTCGCCGTTTCCGGTCAGTATCATCACCGTCACATCGTCGTCGAAACGCGCCTTGATGATTGCATCATCAATGTCGCACATCATGCCGTGAGTATAGCAGTTAGGCCCCATGCTGTCACCCTCTAGAGGGTTACCATCGGAATTAGAGGCGAGTTCGATGACGGCGATGCCATTATCGGTCACGCCGTAGTTTACCAGGTGGTTGGCCATCGGGGCTAGAGTGAGTCCATACATATCAGACATGAATCGGCGACATACGTTTCGCTCATCAATGAATCGGCGTCAATCCCGGGAGCATTTTTCACAATTCTTTACTTTTATTCACTCTTCATCATCAGAATAGGTTGGAATCGAAGCGTTATCCGAATCGTTGGTGAAGGAGATGTTCCCCCCTGATATTCGTATTTCATCCCATTGTGCCGCGACTGCATCGGCCTCGCCCCCTTGCACCCATTGGTCTCTTTTCAGTGCCCGGCGGAAGGGCAACCGCCAAATTTTTCGCCCATCAGCGGTGATTTCCTTCTTCAGCATCGCCTTGCCGAATAACCCCCAGGTGATTCTCCTCAGTAGGTCGGGGCGAAACATCCACGCAATGAATGGTAATCCATCACCCTTTTTCTTTTGGTTTTTCATCCACATGTTGACGATTTTACTGAAGGCCCTGTCACCGACCCGATTCATCAGGAAACGATTGGCGGCCGAAGTCTTGACCAGCGGTAGCAGGTGCTTGCGCACAGCCTTCTCATAATCTCCTTTACCGAGAATGTCGTGGGCGGCAAAAACCCCTGAGGTAATCGCATAGCGCATCCCGAAACCCCACATGAAGTCCTGCAATCCTCCAGATTCACCGATGTAATAGCGCCCGTCGACCGCATATCTGTCGTTGATGGTGAAGTCGCCTTTGCCACCGACCCGTTTGAATGGCTTGCGGTCGAGGTCGGGATAGTGCTTATCGTACCAGGCGATGGTCTCATTGAGGAAGCGGTCACTCTTCTTCTGTTTACGCCACAAGCAGGTGCAGATCAGTCCGACACCATCGATGACGATGAGATAGGCATAGGCTCCTGGTGCCAACTTATCGTTGAAATGAAAGGCCACATGGTTGGGATAAGTGGTATGGAATATCTCGCCATAGGCGACTGCTGAAGTTCCTTTTGGCCCAGTGGCGATGATGTGGCAATCATCCGATTTCACCCGCGACTTGTAGTGCAGGTTGGCACCCGCCGCCAGCGCCTGCCGCTTCAGACCCTGGTCGATTGAGTGCTCGGCGGTACCTCTCTCAATCACCCGGAAAGCAACTTTTGGGCTCCAAGCCTTGCGAATCTTATCTTTGGGGCAGATGACATCTATCTCATGGAACTCGGTCAACTTGAACTCGTCCGGATTGAGCCCCCAGCCGCGCATCTGGTCGAGGAAATCGGTATCAGATGACCAATTCTCAATTCCTTGGAAGTCGCCATCGAATCTGGCACCGGAATCATCGCGGGCGTCGTGGACGTGAACCTCCCGCCCCGCCTGGGCAAGAATCGTTGCCGCCGCCAGCCCGGACAAACCGGCACCCATGATATGGATGGCCTCGTCGCTGGCTAGGGTCATCGCTTCGGCTAGGGCCTGGCCGGTTTGAAGCATTCGTTGTCGAGGAAAGTGGCTTGAAGGGAGAAGACAACGCATCGGCATGGCAGGAAATGTCGTCATCGAGGCCGCGCCCGAGGCGCTGGATGCGCAGGCCCTGCTCCAGCGTCTCGATACTGCGGGTTGTGGCAGTATAGTCTCCTTTGTCGGAATCACCAGAGACAACGACGATGGCGAGACGGTAATCGCCTTGGAATTCGATGCTTGGCAGGAAGAATTGACCGCGACCTTGCGCCGCCTCGCCGAGTCCGCCATCGCCGAATTCGGCGTACATGGGGTGGCGATGGCACACCGCACCGGGCAGGTACTTGCCGGTGAGAATATTGTCGCTATCCATGTCGCCAGCCCGCACCGCAGAGAAGGCTTTGCAGCCTGTAGTTGGTTGATAGATGAACTCAAGGCCAGCGCCCCGCTGTGGAAGAAGGAGGTCAAGGCCAGCGGCGAGACCTGGAAGTCGGGGTTGGGTTGAGAAAATGAGCTACGAAGAGCGTGAATCCATTGTCGATATCGGCGAAAAACCACTCGTCGAGCGGCGTGCCATTGCCACCGGTCTACTGCATCTGAGCCAAGTAAGTGTCAGCGCCATTCAATCGGGAGAAGTCGCCAAGGGTGATGTTCAGGAGGCCTCGACAATAGCGGCAATCCAAGCGGTGAAGATCACCCCAACAATCCTCCCTCACTGTCATCCGATACCCATCGAGGGTTGCAAGGTGAAGTGGACTTGGGAAGGAAATGCCCTGCGCTGTACGGTCGAGGTCAGCGCTCGCTATCGCACCGGGGTGGAGATGGAAGCCCTGGTCGGTGTCAGTGCCGGATTGCTGTGCGCGTGGGACATGGTAAAACCGCTTGAAAAGGATGAGTCTGGGCAATATCCCAATGCCCGGATGACCGATATAGTCGTGCTAGAAAAACACAAATCATCTTGAGAAGTGCTTTCCGAGAGAGGCTCGGTAATCTTGATGATGTAAGCCTTCACCAACCGGTCATGGCAAGGGTGGCAGACCTGTGCGATTCCTTCCGGCTCGCTTGTGAGCGAGCCGCCATCGCCAGCGATGCGTGGCGAGGAAAAGGTGACGGCAAAGCCGCAGATGGCGCTGCGGTAGAGGCGATGCGCTCGACCTTTGACGACGTCGCCTTCGACGGCCGAGTTGCCATCGGCGAGGGCGAGCGTGACGATGCGCCGATGCTGTGGATCGGCGAGCAGCTGGGAAATATGGTCGGCAAGGAAGGGGCGCTGAAGGTCGATATTGCGGTCGACCCGCTGGAATGCACCAATAACTGCGCGAGCAATTCCGACAATGCCATCGCGGTCCTGGCTGCCGCCCCTCGCGGCGCCCTCCTGCACGCCCCCGACTGCTACATGGACAAGATTGCCGGCGGGATTGAGCTGGTCGGAGAAATCAGCCTCGACGGTGGCGTGGCATGGAATCTCGAACAGACCGCGGCGGCCCTCGATAAGTCGGTCAGCGAGGTACGGGTGGTCGCCCTCGACCGAGAACGCCACAGCGATTTGTTTTCGCAGATTCGCGCCACCGGCGCCCGACTTCACCTGATGGGCGACGGCGATATCTCAGCCGCCATCTGGGCAGCCGAGCCGTCTGGGCCTTTCGACCTGTTGATGGGCATTGGTGCGGCCCCCGAGGGAGTCATCACCGCCACTGCACTACGCGGCCTCGGTGGGGTGTTTGAAGGCCGGCTCAAATATCGCGATGCAGCCGACCGAGAACGCGCCTCGGGGATGGTCGGTGATGACCTCGACCGGGACCGAGAACGCGCCTCGGGGATGGTCGGTGATGACCTCGACCGGCTATGGAAATCCGAAGACCTGTGTTCATCCACCGACGCGGTATTCGTCGCCACCGGAATCTGTCCGGGATATCTTCCCGGGGTTGAAGACCTCGGAGACGGCAAGGTCCGAACGACCAGTCAGGTCATCGATGTAGCGAGTGGAGAGGTCAGCCGAATCGAGACGATTTCCATGCGTTGATTTCATCGCCTCTTTGAGACCATTTTATTTACAGCCCGCCACTGCCTCGCAGTGTTGGGTGGAACATGGAATACGATGTGCCGGCAGATGTTCCCGAAGAGATGGTCGATTCCTACATCGCCAATATGGATGCCGCGACCTGTGGCACCGGGCGGATGAACCTATTCGCCTGCGACCAGAAAATCGAACACCTGAACGATGACTTCTACGATGGTGGAGAGAACATTCCCCTCACCTCTAACAGTCCGACCCACCTGTTTGAGATTGGTGCTCAGGCCGCGCAAGCGGGAACCATTGGTGTTATGGCAGGGCAATTGGGATTGATTTCTCGCTACTCCCGTGATTATCCCGATATTCCTTATCTGGTCAAACTGAACTCCAAGACGGGGATGGTGAAAACCTCCCAGCGCGACCCGGTCAGTCAGGCGATGTGGGATATCGATGATGTGTTCACCCTGAAGGAGAATGGCATCAATGTCGTCGGAATCGGCTACACGATTTACCTGGGTAGCGAATACGAGCACGACATGTTGACCGAAGCCGCCACCCTGATCCGTCAGGCGCACGAGAATGGCCTGATCTGTGTGACCTGGATCTACCCCCGTGGCCAAGCCGTTCCCAACGAGACCGACCCGCAACTGATTTCGGGAGCCGCCGGGGTTGCCGTCTGTATCGGTGCCGATTTCACCAAGGTCAATTATCCCGCTGAATTCCCCGGGAAAAGCCGGCCTGAAAGTTTGGCCGTCGCCGTGGAAGCGGCTGGTCGAACCGGGGTCATCTGCTCTGGCGGCGGCAGTCTGCCGCCTCGAGAATTCTTCTGATTTCGGGAGCCGCCGGGGTTGCCGTCTGTATCGGCGCCGATTTCACCAAGGTCAATTATCCCGCTGAATTCCCCGGGAAAAGCCGGCCTGAAAGTTTGGCCGTCGCCGTGGAAGCGGCTGGGCGAACCGGGGTCATCTGCTCTGGCGGCGGCAGTCTGCCGCCTCGAGAATTCTTACAGCGCCTCTATGACCAAATCAACATCTCCGGTGCCCGCGGCTCAGCCACCGGACGCAATATCCATCAGAAGACGACCGAGGAAGCGGTGCGCATGTGCGCCGCCTGCCACGCCATCATCTGTGTAGGAGCGAGCGTTGAGGCGGCAATTGCCATCTTTGAAGGCGATTGAGCACAAGATTTTGCAGTCTAATGTACATGCTCAAGCATTCCGCTCGCATAGGCGGCGAAGAAGATCAGCACCAGGATTGCGGCTCCTATCAGAACGTGTTTGAGGGCGGTTTTACCGGTCTCGGGATTGTGGATATCGGGTAACGTATCGACCGTGGCAACATATAGAAAGGTACCCGCGGCAAATAGCATCACCCGCGGCAAATAGCATCGCCAAACCTATCACTTGAACTTCAACGCCGGCAAAAGCATGGAATGATAGAAGAATCATCACCGGGGTGGCCAGAGAAAACAGCACCACATCGCGCATTACATCTTTCCTCTCGCGGCGCTCATGCAGGGAGAATACCCCGAGGCTGAATGCTGCCGGAACTTTGTGAACCAGCACCGCGAATGTAACCAGAGCCGTCACCGCCACCACCCCACCTGCAGCCGCGGCACCGATGGCCAGACCATCGGCGGCAGAATGTAGTGAAAGGCCGAGCACCAACATCCAGGACGAGGTCTGATGGTGAACATGTCCGTGACCATGGTCATGTGAATGGTCGTGATGCTCTTCGTGCACAGCATGGCCGATACCCGAGCCCTCAAGAATCAGCATCATCAGAAAACCGGCCAGAATCGCCCCAAGAATCGCCCCACCGAGAACCAGTGGACCATACTCATCCCCACCCGATGTCGGCGCGGTGGTGGCGAGCTCAAAACCCTCGGGAATCACTACCATCATCGCTGATGCGAGGAGTATCCCAGCGGCGATTCCGGTGCTGACCTTCAGCCGCTCAGGATTGCTGCCCCACTTACTGAATATAGGTAGAAAACCACCGGCTAGGGCTAGAACCAGCGTCACCGACGCCAGCACATATACCGTCTCGACCATGCGATGTCGAGAGGTTTCGCTTATTCAAGTTGTGTTGAACTCACAGCACATTTGTCGGTGGTGACCCGTAGGAGTTGGCAGTGGGCTCACCGTCCACAATCCACCAATACAATACAACAAATGCACCAATTATGGTTAAGCACCACAATATATTCCATCCTGATCTTCCGCCGTCGTGTAATCTTCTAGCAGAGGCCGAAAGCGATGCGGGTATTAACAACCAAGCAATCAATGCGATATATATCACATCAAGTGTCACTGCTACCACATTAAGTAATTGCTGAACGATAACCGTAAACAAGTAAAACCACCAAAACTCTGATCTAGAAGCCCGACCATCAAAGGTGTTGGAATGGAGTAAGCAAGATTTAGTCGCGTCCAATGGATTCATCATCGCGGCTGGTCGGACGCCCATAGGAGCAGCACCCCCTACCGCACCTACCACCTGTTGTGCCATCGCTGGCTGTTGCATCAGTGGCTGTGCTATTGGTTGTTGTGCCACTGGTTGTTGTGCTGCTGGTGCTTGCATGTGCAGGTGCTACCGCTGGCGCTAAATAATGAACACCCAACAATCCATAGGCTGCTCAACCCAGTGAAGTGAAGGATTGGACATTGCCCTCGACATCGAGCAATAGCGGCTGTCCCTCTTCCCAGGTCGGACAGTTTCGAGAAACCCAGTCGCGGGTCGCCCACTCGCAGATCTCATATCCACCGGAAAGAATTCCCGAGCGCTTGATGTAGCCGACCTTGACGATATCTTTGTCTTTAGATAGAACATTGCCCAGTTGCTGGCTGGTCGTGCCATGGCGCATATTACTATTGATATACTCCAAAATCTCGGCGGTATTCCTCGGTCTCTCGTATAGATATTTCTTTATTTTTTCACGGATTCTGACGGTCTTCATATTAATTCCTCTGCGGGCTCGGTCACGGCCATACCGAACTGTGGGTGGCCTGTTGAAGCACAGGAGAGATGCCGGTGATATAACCGTTTACCCTGCATTGAGATGGATTATTACTGAATGCGGCATAAAATCAACTCTTTCCCGACCTTGTGTGAGGGGTGTAAGGAATAAACTACTTGTCTCCACAGGAAATCTGTAATTAAATGTAATCATATTAGAAAATATAGCAATGTTGAAAGGTAAACTCCCCCTCTAGTTACTTGAGAGGTGTCTATCATGCCGTCCCGCATCCGTTCAGGCTACCGAAGACGCTTGCTCGATTGGCTCGCAGATGGCGGTGGAACTGTGAGTGATGCAGCGCAGTCCGTCGGTTTACACCTGCCACACGCATCTTCTGAACTCAAGCAACTGCGAGAAGATGGCTGGGTTGCGAGTGACCGGGAAGAGGGTTCCAAAGGCGCAGTACAGCGTTTGACCGAGGTTGGATGGAAGCGACTACAAGACGATGATATCGCTAGGCTGCAAGCCATCGACCGCTCAGAAATGCCCGCCGAAGCGATTGGGTGTGTGCTCGCACGCGATGGTACCCATCTCCTTTTGGCTTACGCGCAATCACCGTCATCAGCACTTATTTCCCTACCAAATCGCCCCTTTACCCAACCCGAGGAGGTTGGCGACACCTCGACCGGAAACCAAGGGGGGGATATGAAGTGGGTCTGGGCGGTTCGGCGTGATGCCGCTGAGCATTGGGTTGATATCTCAACTATGAAATCACTCAGTGGAGCGCCGGAAAAGATTGACCCGAGTCGAATCGAGGGTTGGGGTGAACCGCTTCAGGCATGGGTGATTATACGCGTTCAACTGCTTGAGCGAGGCCGTAAGTTGGCACTCTCAGGTGGCTCGTGGATTCAGGCGAATCCCGAAGGCAAGTGGCCTAACCTACCGGCAAGCAGCATCGGTGGCGACTGGGAATTGGGAACCGCGGCACCGGCGCCGACACCGGTCCGACCTAGCGCCGCAATCGCCGCGGTCATCGAAGAGCGCATCACCCAGGGATTGCTGATGCGAATCGCCGGTGAAGGTTCATGGGTTCTCGGCGATCTCGATATGCTCGGTCGGCCGCAATCTCCTTGGCCGCTGGAAGCATTGACCGGTTGGATATTTCTCGCCCATACGAGGTTGGATGCG
>Ga0208879_1004837_pt1 | contig 10325 bp, 11 predicted proteins | sample Knorr_S15_td_Bot_FD_185605 | JGI IMG/M metagenome (GOLD analysis project Ga0208879, IMG submission 185605) | Marine microbial communities from Southern Atlantic Ocean transect - Knorr_S15_td_Bottom_ad_5009_LV_A (SPAdes) (version 2) | ecosystem: Environmental > Aquatic > Marine > Oceanic | place...
AAATCCGGCGTGCGGTGCGAACCCGAGGCCACTTCCCGAGCGATGAGGCGGCAGCAAAGTTGATCTACTTGGCGCTCAATGCTACTTCCGCCGAGTGGAAGCGATCTGTGCGTGAATGGCACCGCGTAAAAAGCCAACTCGCCATCATGTTCGAAGAACGCTTTCCCATGGCGTAACTAAAGGCGTCAGGGCACAAAATTACGCACACTCCCTCACCCTCGGCCTTGATCCCCGTGCTATCAATAAGAAGATTCAACGAGCCAGCACCGCCACGATACGGCAGGCTCACGTTCAGCGTTTTCCGGCGGCGGCAAAGAGTGCTGAAGTCCGGTGCTGACCAATCAAGCCCGACCAACCGCAGCAAGCTTTGAACGAACCCAGTTGTCTGGCGGAGCGGCATGCCAAAAAGGACCTTCAGCGTTGGACACGTTTGAATAGCCGCGTCACTGAATTGCTGTTGCCGACCGCGCTTGCCGTTTGGCGGCGGCGCTCACACCATCTCCGGATCAAACCAGATCGACAACGATCCGCGCCGCTTCAAGCTGTCATTGTAAGACGACCAATTCTTGGTCTTATACTTGGTAGGGGACCAGCTGCTCATCCCCTTCAGCTATCACCCTGGATTCATACAGTGAATCCCATCAACCTATTTGTGCAACAAAGCCCACAGAGTTCACAAAATAGATAAACGCAACAAAATACCTTTTGCCCTTTCTGATATTCGCGGCCACGATCGAAGCGAACATGTCGCAAGAGCGCATTGTGGCAACGAAGACGGCACACCGGCTGTTGGAGCGTGTGGGCATCGCAGATCAAGCCGAAAAATACCCCAGTCAGCTTTCCGGCGGGCAGCAGCAGCGCGTAGCACTCGCACCCGCCTTGACGATGGACCCGCGCTTGATGTTGTTTGATGAGCCCACATCAGCGCTCGACCCCGAAATGATTGGGGAGGTGCTGGACGCCAGGCGTGAATTAGCCCGCGACGGCATGACCATGGTGATTGTCACCCACGAAATGAACTTCGCGCGCGAAGTCTCCGACCGGGTCATCTATATTCATAAGGGCAAAATCGTGGAGCAGGGGACGCCAGAAGCGGTATTTGATGCACCCCAGAATAAACGCACGCAAAGCTTTTTGTCGCGGGTTCTTACACATTAGAAAGCTTAGTGTGGGTATTTGAATGTGTAAGTTTATCGAGATTGCGAATGCAAAAAGCACTGGGGGGTCTTTTTATGCGGTAATCGGCAGTATCGCCATATCTATCACCGTATTCATCTCGTTGCCATGTGCCAAGAGCCCACGTGCCTATATAATGTACATAATTATAATTATAAGACTAAGCCGGGCGTTGAATGTGGAGCCGGATCGGCTGGCGGAAGCGTTGTGCGTGAGAGCCGCTATGTCGGCGAGCATCTGACATTTTCCTGTGGCCGCAACCGGATCATGCTCGAAGAGAACAAGCTATCACGCGCTCTCGTGGGCAAATATGTTTGGGTCAGTTTACTCCGCCGTCGATGGCGCCGTATGTTCGCCCTAAGCTCATCCAAGCTCCGAATTGGTTCCTTGCGGGACATAAGTGGTTCTATTTTTGGTACTATTAAGTGCGCGCATATACCATAGAGCGCACGTTTCTACTATATACACGCAGCGCACCACGCCGCCATTTACCCCCAGGTTTCTGATTTCTGCACGTAAGCTAAATTGCTCTTGGGACCACAAACAGTTGCTCTTGCTAGTTAATGCGCTTTTGAGGACCAAACCCCAGCAAAGCTGCCAGGGTTTGTTTTGGGGATGTTAGTGTCCGAGGGTAGCCGCATCGACGCGCCGGGGATCTGATGCGCCAAACAGATAGCCGCTCTCTTTGTCCACGAGGATCGACTGGGTTGAGCCCATTACCGATTTTTCACTAACTTTATGACCACGCTGTTCCAGAAGTCCTACCGTATCGAGGTTGATCCCTTCTTCAATCCGGATTTCATCGGGTAGCCACTGGTGATGGATGCGCGGCGCGAAGGAGGCTTCGGCGATATTCATTCCGTGATCGATGACATTCATGATGAGCTGCAGCGTGGTGGTGATGATACGTGAGCCGCCAGGCGAGCCGGTCACCATAAAGACCTCACCGTCCTTCATCACAATCGTCGGTGACATAGAGGAAAGCGGCCGCTTACCACCCTCCACCGCATTGGCATCCCCCCCGATCAACCCATAGGCATTGGGCACGCCGGGCTTGGCTGCAAAATCATCCATTTCGTTGTTCATGAGAATGCCGGTGCCGTCAGCAACCATCCCAGACCCATAGGAGAAGTTGATCGTATAAGTATTGGAGACAGCATTGCCATCCTTGTCCACGATCGAGAAATGCGTGGTCTGGTCGGACTCGTAAGGCGCGAGATCTCCTGGTTTGATGCTGCTCGATGGGGTCGCCGCGTTCAGGCTGATATTGCCGCGAATATCCTTGGCATAGGCTTTGGAGGTGATTTCGTCTAAAGGCACATCCACAAAATCACTATCGCCCAGATATTCTGAACGATCCGCATAGGCCCGTTTCATTGCTTCGGCCATAAGGTGGATCGTGTCAGCTGTGTTGTGACCAAGGAAAGAGATCGGGTAGTCCTCAAGGACGTTGAGGATTTGAATGATATGCGCGCCTCCTGAACTGGGCGGCGGCATTGAGACGATCTCATAGCCACGATAGGTTCCACGCACTGGATCACGTAGGATCGGCTTGTAGTTGGCCATATCCTCAACTGTGATACGCCCGCCCGCAGCTTGCACCGCGTTGGCAATTTTTGTCGCCGTCTCGCCTTTGTAAAAGCCGTCCGTCCCCTCATCAGCGATCTTCTGCAGGGTATTTGCGAGGTCTGTTTGCACAAGGGTTTCGCCAGGTTCATAGAAACCGCCGCCTTCTTTGTAGAAGATGCCCTCAGAAGTAGGCCATTTCTTTAGCCTGTCCTCAAGCCCCTTGAGGCTGTCAGCAAGGCCGGGCGTGACCTCAATGCCATCGCGTGCAAGAGCAATCGCAGGCTCGATCACTTCAGCAAGCGTCATGCTGCCATATTCTTCTAATGCCATTTGCATGCCCGCTACGGTACCTGGCACACCAACGGCCAGCCCGGTGAAGCGAGAAAGCTCGCTGTCGGCGTTACCTTCGGCGTCGAGATACATGTCCCGCTCAGCAGAGGCTGGAGCCATTTCGCGGTAATCGATCGCTTTGGTCTCGCCGGTTTCGGCGTCATGGACGATCATAAATCCGCCACCGCCGATATTGCCCGCACGGGGCAAGGTTACTGCCAAAGCGAATGCCACGGCCACGCCAGCGTCAACGGCATTGCCGCCAGCCTTGAGAATATCGAGACCAATCTGGGCTGCCACGGCTTCTTGCGCCGAGACCATACCGTTCTCAGCATAGACAGGATGCACTCGGTCATTCCCAGAAAAAATTGCGGCTTCTTGGGCGTGAAGCGCGGGGGCTGCCGACAGGGTCAGACATAGCGCGCCGGTGAAAAACAGTTTCATCGTATTCCTCCCATTTGCGTTTGCGTAGGCCGAGGTTCGCTGTTTCCCTTCATAAGTGCAATCTTGACTATTCGATTACTTGTTTTGATGGGCTTTCGCAGATCGCGTATATGTATCTCCCATAAGGTGTGAGGATAGCTGCTATGAGCGAAGGGGTGAAACCCTCGCTAATCTGCCAAACCAGTTCTAGAGGGGGGCAAAGGAGAGTCGACATGGATGTTATGACCTACTCAGACGCACTAGCTCAACTGAAGGGCGTCATGGATCGAGCGATCCACGACAAGCAGGAAGTTGTCGTGACGCGCAAGAAGGGCGAGGCCGTTGTGGTCGTGTCCTTGGACACTTGGAACGCCGTCAATCACTTAGCCATCAGCCGCCTTTAAGGCCAATATTTCCAGCCAACTTGGCAGCAGGGGTTTTAGCGTGTCTTGAATAGGATCACCCTGCCCTCCCCCCTTGATGAGACCTAGTATTTTTTTATCGTCCTTGGACAGCGCACGCTTTGGCCAGGCCGCGGCAATATCACTGGCTTGGGCAAATCCCGAGAGCCACGCTTCGAATTTTCGCGCAGACAGTTTTCTAATGCCAGACCCAATGTCTTCCTCATAAAGGCCGATCTCAATCGCTCCATAGCGCAACATAATGATATCGAGTATGCGCTGTAGTTTATTGCCGCCGGGGAAGTCGATCCCGCCTAAAAGAGGCGGCAGCCAATCGGTTGGCGTCACAAAATTTGGGGCGACGATCACTGCGGTGAGATACCCGTCGATCATATCCGGGCTCAGGGGTGTCTTTTGCAACAGACGCCCCAGTTCGCCTGCCTTCTCAGGCTCAATACCGAGTTCAAGGTTATCATCGGCAAAGGGCCCCTCGGAAAAATCTTGTTCCGCGGCAAGAGCCTTACCACTTCGCTGCTCGGCGATATCCAAGGTTAATGCAGCGATCATTTCAAATATCGGAATGCGTTTCAGCGCGCGATTGCTGACCAGGCCGTCCACGACGGCGGCGAAGGTCAACCAATCCTCAGACCCTACGGCCCGCTGGATTGCGGCGGATCTGGCAAAGAGCGAGGACCAGAACTCCCGCTGGGTTTCCAAATGTGCCCACACTGTCTGTTCAGCCTGACGCTCGGTTTTAGCCTCGTCGAGTTTCGTGGACAGGGTTTCATCGGTTGCAAACCAGCTTGTGGTTATCTCATGGTTGCGCACCCACTCGATGCTTTGTGCAATCAAGCGCCCGCGCTTGTTCTTAGATAGTGCGGCTAATTGGGCGTCGGGGTCCGCGATTTCCAATAGAGGGACCGCGCCAAACTCAAATGGGGCTATGTCAGACAGACCCAACATTTCGGCCACTTCCAAAAACCCAGGCGCCGGCGGGTGGCCTTGGGACAGACCTTCGCTAAGGGCGGCGGCCACGGCTTTGGGCAGGTAGTCCATAGGGACGTCCTGCACAGGTACTGCTTCTTCCAGTTCCATAAAAGTGCGGCGTTGATCACTGGCGCTGGTACAGGGGATGGCATAGGCATCTTTGATGCCGTGACCGGCCTTTAAGAGCAGTGTGGTGATGCGCTTCCGGCTGCCGCGGCTGACACTGGCCATGATGCTCTGGCTGCCGGTGCCGTCTGGCAGTGTGGTCACGAGCCGGTGAACCGTCCAAGGTCCCGGAATTGCCCCGCCCTCGGCTTCCCGCCGTAGCGCTTCTTTGACCGCTAAACCAAGTGTGGCTTTGGTTTTTTCATCCGGCACCCATTTACGCAATCGGATAAGGTCGGACAGCACAGCTGCATCAATAGCGCCCGCATGCGCCAACTCGACAAAGCCCTCGGCAGCAGCCCTGCGCCGTTCAGCTATAGGGTCGAGCAAAAAGAATCGCCCGATTGACACCTGCTTAGGCCCCGCCTGTGCGATCATTTGTGTGACGAAGAAAGATACCGCGTCACGCGGCATCGCTCCGATGGCTTCACACAAGGCCATATAGGCTGGATAGCCCATGACATTATCGGGGATAAGATCGTTTATCAGGGTTTCAATGTCGGGAATATCGACGGCGCCCATGCCCAGTTTTGACCCTGAGTCGACCGGATTGATCCGGATCGTATCCGGAGGCACTAGGCCGGCGCGGATAAAGCACTGACAAAACGACATTTTTTGTGCGTTATTCAGAGCTCCTGCAGCCGCTCTTGCATCCAGCCATGTATCAACCAATGCGAAAATTGCCGCTGCGTCCTTTTCACGGTTTTCCCGGTTCATGCGCATGGCATCCAGTACACCGCTGAAAAGCCCTAATATATCACCAGGCAATTCTGGCTCTTTGTCGAGTTGCTCAAGCAGGTTCGTCACAGCGCTGGCACTGCGAGCGACCGGATGCGACCACGCCTCAGCCCACCGAGCGTCGAAACGGTCATCGTTCAAATGGGGACGGTCAGTCATACAAGCGTGGAATATGTTCGACATCATGCCAATCATTTTAGCCAGAACAGCGGGTCGGATAAAGTGCGCACCACCCACGGGCTTGTGGAATCCTAGGTGCTAGCTTTTCACAAGGGTTCGTGAGGTTATGCTTGACCACGTGATCTGCGTCGAAAGCCTCCTTCGGAATTCGCGGGTCTTATTGCGCACACCTTAAATAGCAGGTCACCTGTCGTGCAATCTCTTTACTAAAACCCGTCATAGCAATTCGCTCAGCGGTGAAATCGTAGTTGTGCGATCTCAAGGCTCTGCCCTCCTCGCCTGCCCCACTGACCCGGTCCACTATTTGATTTTCTTGGGAATTTGCCGTCGCCATCAATCGGTCGGATCCCCCTTTTGAGCAGTGTCCCAACAGTTGGTGTAACTCCCGCGGGTAGCGCGGGCTGAGCGGAGCCTTCGCATAGCGAAGCGAGGCCCGTGCGGGTCGCTTGGCGGCCATGGTTGTTCTTCGGCTAAGGTTTGGTTTGCGGACCTAACTATGACCGAGGAGAACTACCATGACCAGAACAGTTTATCAGATACTGCAGCGCTGCGTGCGCTTTTGTCAGAAATCAGCAATAATTTCGGAAATTATTTTAATGTCATCAGCAACTTTAGGATGAAACCTTATCTTGTATGTCACTACGTTTGGTCCGAGCCTAACTGTTGCAACGCGTTACTGAAGATACCTTCGCCAGAAGTAAATTCAGATTTTGGCGTGTCCATTCTTTCAGCAATCATGGACGAGATGGCTTCTAGGGCATTCTCCCTATGAACTTCGTCTTCAATAAGCTGTTCGATTGCAGTAGCGACAGCTGCGCTTTGCGTAGCAAAATACCCTTGCTCAACCTTGGACCTAAGGAAGTCATGGTGGCGATCAGTAAAGCTGAGTGTAGTTTTCACGGTCATTAACGGACTCTCCGACGCGGTGTGAATAATTCATACCTTGCTTTCTGTGTTCCATCAAATCGTTCGAACTGACTGGCCAACGAGGTTAAAGTTCGATGATCTCGACGGGAAAGCTCCGCGGCCATATGAAACTAGAAACGCCGGCAACAGCTCTCCTTCCTGACGCAAGAAGCTATACAGCTATCTTGCGGCGGGTCGCCGATCGAAGCAGCTCAAGATTATGTTCACGCCCAAGTGCATCGCGCTTTGTCGCGCTAGAGTAGAAAGCGAGAAGGCGCGAACAACATTTTTTTGACGAGATCTTGTTAGCGCCTTCTCTGTACAATCCAAACTTATAGGCGGTGAGCCGGTTCAGACTGCCTTGGTAAGAAGTGATTTTTTCCGGCTTAGGAGTCAAGTTAGGCCTTGGATCAGAACCCCTTGGGGCGACGTTGCTGGGCGCTGGCGCCCCTTGCTCCTAGGGCACTATCTGCCTAACGTCACAGTGTATCTCCAACAATGACGTGTCGCCTAATGTTTGAGAAGATCAAAGATTTTTACTCTCAAGATATTCGGGTCGATCTTGCTCCAGCCAGCATGCTGGCTGATCTGTGTCCGCAGAATGAAGCGTATTGCTCTGCAGCTGCGCGGGGTAGTTTTATGGTCTCTATCTCGCAAGGAGATGTTCACGAAGGCGTTTATGTTCCGCTCCTAGAGCGCCCCTTTAGCAGCATCTCTGCGGCACGCGAGTTCCTCGAAGGCTTGCGTTCTGAATACCCTACGGCCACGTATTTTAACTTCGTTGCCCACCCCACCGGAACACTCCCTCTCAAAGATGGGGCAGCCTAACTGTCAGTGGCGCTTTCAAAGCGGTAAAAATGTGCCCCACTTTGACCCCCAGGACCGTCTCCTGCTTATCCGTTCACTTGAGGCGAGAAGCCGCCTGTTCCGGTAACCAAGTAACAATCTCAGGAAACGCGACAAAGAGGATCAGGACGACGACTTGAATAAGAAAAAACGGGATCACGCCGCGGTAGACCTGACCGATGCCAATTCCATTGGGTAGCACCCCTTTGAGATAGAATAGCGTATAGCCGAAGGGCGGTGTGATATAGGCCATTTGGGCGGTCACCATAAACAAAACGCCAAACCAAAGGGGGTCAAACCCCAGCGTTTTGATGATTGGCACGAATACTGGAACGCATAGCAGAATGATGCCGATCTCATCCAGAAAGAGCCCTAAGAATATCAAGACCAACAGCATCGCTAGCAAAACCACATAGCGAGAAGCATTCAAACTTTCGACAAAGCTCAAAACGCTGTCGGCACCGCCAGTCGCTACAAACACTGAGATGAATGCCTTCGCCCCCAAAGTGATCCATAAAATCATTGCTGTGACGCGCAGCGTGTCTGTTGCCGCCGCATTTAGGCTCGACAACTGAAGGCGGCCAGAGAAGATCGCAGAAAGCAGCGCGCCGAGAACAGCGACCGCGGCCGCTTCGGTCGGCGTTGCAATCCCTGCATAGATTGAGCCCAAAACAGACAGGATCACGAACGCAGGCAAAGCCAGATGCCTTAGAGAAGCGATCTTTTGCGAGAGCGGTATGGTGGTTTCTTCCCTCGGCTTAGGAGCAAGCTTCGGGTTTAACGTCACGCGCAGCCAAATGTAGCTACAATACCCCACCGCAAGAATAAGACCGGGTATAATCCCTGCAATGAACATCTGACCGATCGAGATCTGTGCGGTGATCGCGTAGACAATTGTAACAACTGATGGTGGGATCAAGATGCCCAATGTGCCGCCTGCGCAGATCGCCCCCAATGCCAATGGGGGATGGTACCCGCGCGATAGCATAGAAGGCAGCGCAAGAATGCCCATTGCGGCAACTGCTGCACCAACCACGCCCGTCATTGCGGCCATAATTGTGCAGATGACCACGGTACCAATCGCCAAACCACCTGAGACCCCACCAAACCATGTTTCCATAGCAGTATAGAGGTCGTCGATGATCCGTGATTTTTGCAATATCGCCGCCATCAAAACGTACAGCGGGATTGCCATGAGCGCTTCCGATGTCATTGTCTCGAAGGTGTTGAGGACCGTAACGATCAGCGCACTGGGTCCCCACAAGGTAGCGGTCGCTAAGAAAGCAATGCCACCTAAGACAAAGGCAAGGCCCGCGCCGCTGAGCATCAGCACGATAAGCGAGGCAAACATCCCGACTAGGACAAAACTACTTTCCATCAGGCGGTCCTCACTTTGATAGCGAAGACCACTTCGGCAAGTGACTGCAAGATAAGAAGTAACCCTGCCAGCGGGAGAACCATCTTGGCGGGCCAGACCACAGGGTTCCATGCGGAGTAACTGGTCTCCCCGTATTCAAACGCCTGCCATGCTAGTGGCAGACTGAACCGCACCAAGATCACGCCGAAAATGAGCGCAAGTAAGGCGGCTGCAACAGCGAGAATGGTGCGCAACCTGCCTCGCGCCGTAGCCGAGAGAATATCAACGGCCACATGACCTCCGATGTGGAGTAAGTAAGGCCCGCCAAGAAGGAAAAACGGGCCAAACAGCAAAGTGGCCAACTCAGGCCCCCAACTGGTTGGGTTGTGAAAGGAGTAGCGGGAGATGACTTCGAACAGCATGAGCGCTGCGATGACGTAGACCAGCCATTTTGTGGTCTCAAATGTCCAGCGATTGAACGTGGTAATAGCTTGAGCCGCGCGAAGCATTGGCACCTCTCTTCGTTACAAAAAACGGCCCGATGCTCGCGGGCTCGGGCCGTTCTGTGGCTATCCTTAGGATTAGAGGAGGCGCAAATCCGAGAGAAGCTGTTTTTGGCTTTCCATCATCTCTGTGGCAAGTGCATCTCCCTTAGTCGCTTTCTCCCAAGAGGCTACAGCCTTGCTGCGCGCTTGAGCGACATCTTCGGGGTCAAGGGTGATGATTTCGACGCCGGCATCCTCAAACTTCGCAAGGTATTCAGCGTTGTCCACGATAATGTTTTGGCGCAGCGCGCCAGATACTTCGCGCGCGGCCACAGCTAGGGCGGCTCGTTGCTGATCGTCCAACTGCCCGTAGGCCGCTGTATTGGCCACATAGCAAGTTGCGGTGGATGGCTGATGGATGCCCGGTAGGATGAGGTATTTTGCGACTTCGTGAAGACCTTCTTCGTAGTTTGCTTTGATGTCGCCGCGGTCGGCAAAATCAATGAGACCTTTATCAAGGGCGGAATAGACTTCGGACGTGGGCAGCGGAGACACCGCAACACCAAAATCGGCCATGACAGCCGCAGCCAAGCCCACAAAGCGACCTTTCAGCCCCTCCATATCCGCCATCTTGCGGATTTCGACTTTCGAATGCAGTGGCTCTTCACCGTAGACTGTTGGGGCTACATAAGTAAGGCCGGCGGGTGCATAGGATTGGGCCGCAAGCTCCATGCCTCCACGTTCATAAAACCATGCCTCGTA
>Ga0208879_1004838_pt1 | contig 10324 bp, 8 predicted proteins | sample Knorr_S15_td_Bot_FD_185605 | JGI IMG/M metagenome (GOLD analysis project Ga0208879, IMG submission 185605) | Marine microbial communities from Southern Atlantic Ocean transect - Knorr_S15_td_Bottom_ad_5009_LV_A (SPAdes) (version 2) | ecosystem: Environmental > Aquatic > Marine > Oceanic | place...
GGATAAAATTCGGAAGGAACTGAAGCGACGCCCGATCCCTCAGGCTATCCTGGGGGATCGAGCCACGTTGGGTGCTGCCATCGGGAAGGCTCCGCTGGCGGCGGTGGCGGTGACGGATGAATCGTTCGCAACACGGCTTCTTCAAGATCTGGAACACGAAATAGAGGTCGCAAGCGACGTGGAGGAACAACGATAGAATGCGGGTTATCGAGTTAGCGCAGGAACTCAGGGTCGAAGCCGGAGCGATCGTCAGCTTGCTCCGCCAAATGGGCTTTCCCGTGGCGGATGAAGAAGCGACGGTTACGGCTGGCCAACAGGCCAAAGTGCTCGCCAAGGTCGAGCGCGGGCGCCGAGCTGGCAGCACCGACTCGGCGGCGGCGATTCAGGCGGCGCTCGAGGAGGCCGCTCCCGAGCCACGGAAGAGACGGCGTCGTCGCGTCAAGGCAGACGTGGTCGAGCCGGAGCCTGAGTCTGAGCCTGAAGTTGCCGAGGCCGAGTCGGAAGCTGTTGCCGAGGGCGACGAGGCCCCGCAGGCAGATTCGCAAGAGGCGGATGAAGCGAGCGAGGTGTCGGCCGACGCTACTACCGAGGCCGACGATGTGTCGGAGGGCACAGGCGAGTCCGCGCCGGACGTTTCCGCGGAAGCGGACGTAGGCGAAGCTCCAGCCGAGCCGTCGTCGGACGCCGCCGACGCCCAGGAAAGTGTCGACGATGCACCGGCGGACAGTGAGGTAGCGGTGGAGGAAAGTGCCGCCGCCAGTGAAGACCCCGCGACAGGCGAGGCTACCTCGGACGAGGCGCCTGGAGAGGCCGTGGTGCTCGAACCAGCCGCCAAATGGGCGCCGCCTCCGGCGCCCGCTCGCGCAGGCGTCCCCGGAGGCCCCGTTCGCACGATCCGTCGCCCGAGCCCGGCTCCGGCCGCGAGCGCGGGCCCTGGCGGTCAGGTGAGAATCCAGGCCGAGGGCTACACACCGGACGGTCGACGACAGGGCAAGGACAAGAAGAAGGGCAAGCGCCAGCGCGTGGATAAGGACGCTGTCCAGTCGAACATCCAGCGCGTCATGGCCGAGATAAAGGGTGGTGGCAAGAAGCGCCGTCGTAAGAAGGGACGGCTTTCGGCCCAGGAGGCGGAGGCGCAGCAGGAGTTGCATCGGGAGGAGCAGGAACGCGAGCGGCTCACCGTCCGCGTGAACGAGTTCCTGACGGTCGCCGAGCTCGCAGAGCTCGTCGACGTGACCTCGACCGAGATCATCGGGTCCGCCTTCAAGAACCTTTCGCTGCTCGTGACGATCAACCAGCGCCTCGACTTCGATCAGATCGAGATGCTGCTGGAAGAGTTCAATTACACCGCGGTCCGTGAGGAAGCGTACGTCGCCGAGCCCGAACTCGACCTCGTCGAGGACGAGCCGGAGGACCTGCTGCCACGACCTCCGATCGTGACCGTCATGGGTCATGTCGACCACGGAAAGACGCTGCTACTCGACCGGATCCGAGAGACGAATGTGGTGGCCGGAGAGGCTGGGGGTATCACGCAGCACATCGGTGCGTACCACGTGGACCTCGGGGATGGGCGCAGCATGAGCTTCCTGGATACTCCGGGACACGCCGCCTTCACCGCGATGCGCGCGCGTGGCGCGGACGTCACCGACATCGTCGTTCTCGTCGTGGCTGCCGACGACTCGGTGATGCCGCAGACGATCGAAGCGATCAGTCACGCGAAGAACGCGGGTGTGCCGATCGTGGTTGCGATCAACAAGGTCGATCTGCCCTCGGCGAATCCCGGGAAGGTGAAGCAGGAGTTGTTGCAGCACTCAATCAACGTGGAGGACTTCGGGGGCGACGTGCTCGCCGCGGAGATTTCGGCGAAAACGGGCCAGGGTGTGGATGACCTGCTCGAGAAGGTGCTGCTACAGTCCGAGTTGCTGGAGCTGAAGGCCAACCCGAATCGCGAGGCGCAGGGCACCGTGATCGAGGCCCAGCTGGATATCGGTAAGGGTCCGGTGGTCTCCGTACTCATGCAGGCGGGGACGCTGCGGGTGGGCGACTCGTTCATCTGCGGGTTGTATGACGGTCGCGTGCGCGCCTTACTGGACGAACGCGAGCAGAACATCTCCGAGGCTGGGCCGGCCATGCCGGTGCAGGTGTTGGGTGCCGGTGGTGTGCCGCTGGCGGGTGACCTCTTCCAGGCGATGGACGCAGTGAAGGCCGCGGAGATCGCTCAGAACCGACAGCGGCTCGATCGGGAGAAGCAACTGCGCATCCGCGAGCGAGGGGTCAAGGTCGGCGACTTCGGCGCGCTGGCGGCGCAGGGCAAGCTCTCGACGCTTCCGCTGGTCATCAAGGGCGACGTGGACGGCTCCGTGCAGGCGCTTTCGGACTCGCTCGAGCAGCTCGGAACCGACGAGGTGAAAGTGGAGATCATCCACCGAGCGGTCGGTGCGATCAACGAGTCGGACGTGCTGCTCGCGCAGACCTCCGGCGCGGTGATCATCGGTTTCGGAGTGCGTCCGCAGACCGCGGCGAGGCTTCAGGCAGAGCGGGAAGGCGTGGACGTTCGTGTGTACGACATCATCTACGAGGCCGTCAACGACGTGATCGCGGCGCTCGAGGGGCTGCTCGCGCCGGAGAGGCGAGAGACGATCGAGGGTTCTGCCGAGGTTCGGGAGATCTTCAAGGTCAGCAAGGTGGGGACGATCGCGGGTTGCTACGTCGCCGAGGGCCGCATCGATCGCAAGGGCCACGGGCGGGTCGTTCGGGATGGCATCGTCGCGTACGACGGGGAGATTTCGTCTCTGAGGCGCTTCAAGGACGACGTGAAGGAAGTCCGCGAGAGCTTCGAGTGCGGGGTCGGTATTGCCAACTTCAATGACATCAAGGTCGGCGACGTCATCGAGTGCTATACGATCGAAGAGGTCGCTCGCACCCTGGCCGAGGCCAGCCGATAGCCCGGATGTACGCGTCATCCCTTCCGGCACACTAGCTCCTTCGTGGTCGTCGCTTCGCTGACCTGGGATCTGGCCTTGCCGGGCTGTTCGTCCCTGAAAGAGAAGCGATCGGTGATTCGCTCGCTCCGTGATCGGCTGAGGCACAAGTTCAACGTGTCCGTATCCGAGACCGACTTCCAGGACGTGAAGGCACGCGCTCAGCTCACGATCGCCTTGGTGGCGTCCGACGGACGTCTCGCGGAGTCCTCGCTCGACAAGTTGGACCGCTTCGTCGAGAACCACGGGGGCGCCTTGATCACCTCCGTGCGGCGGGAGTTGTACTGATGGCTTCCAGGCGTCTCGCGCGACTCAACGAGCAGCTCAAGCGCGAGCTGTCGGAGATGATTCGCACGCAGGTGCGGGACCCACGGGTCGGAGTCGTGACCGTCACGGGGGTAGAGGTCGCGTCGGACCTGGGCTCGGCTCGCGTCTTCGTCCGAGTGATCGGCAATCGCGCTGAGTTGGTAGAGACGCTCGCCGGCCTCGAGGCGGCGGCGCCGTTCCTGCGCGGGCTGCTCGGGCGGGTGCTGCATGTCCGCAGGATTCCAGAACTGCGCTTCCGCGAGGACCGCTCCATGGAGCACGCGCGGAGAATCGAACAGGTTCTGTCAGAAGTGGTCGTGCCGGAGGAGGAGACGCCGCCGGAAGACTCGGAGTGACGGTCCCCGATATGGTGCTTCCGGTCGACAAACCGGAAGGGCCCACGTCGCACGATGTCGTCGCGATGGCACGGAAAGCCCTGGGGATTCGAAGGATCGGGCACACCGGCACGCTGGACCCTTTTGCGTCGGGACTCTTGCTGCTCTGCATTGGCAAGGCGACGCGCTTGGCAGAATACCTCACCGGCTTGGCCAAGTCCTACGAGGCGGTGGCCCGCCTGGGCATCACCACGGACACCGAGGACCTCGAGGGACAACCGCTCGAGGAGCGCGAGGGCTGGGCCGATCTGACCCCCGACGCCGTGCTTGCGGCGATGGCGGGTTTCAAAGGAGAAATCGATCAGGTTCCGCCGCAGTTTTCCGCCAAGAAGGTGGACGGAGTCGCGATGCACCGGCGTGCGCGTCGGGGGGAACACGTTGAGCTGGCACCGCGTGCCATCACGGTTCACGAGCTAGAGCTGCGTTCCCTCGACGTGCCGTTCATGACGTTCCACGCGCGCTGCTCCAGCGGCACCTATGTACGCTCCCTGGCTCGAGATATCGGGGAAGAGCTCGGCGTGGGTGCCCACCTGACTGCCTTGCGGCGCACCTCGATCGGAACGCACCCACTGCGGGGGGCGATTACCCCCGACCAACTCGGAGACCCCGACGCGGTGTCCCGTGCCTCGCTCTCGCCGCTGGCGGCGCTCGCGCACCTACCGACCGTCGTGGTGGACCCGCAGGGCCGGGACCGACTCGCGCTAGGCCAGTCCGTCGAGTTGACCGCCGAAGCGGCAGCCCCGCTCGTAGCGGTGGCTCACGATTCCCGTCTGGTGGCCATCGCGGAAGCCGGCGAGGGCGTGCTCAGGCCGAAGAAGGTCTTCGCCCAGTGACCGCGTCCGTTCGCTGGGCCTATCCGCCGGGGCTGCCCACCGACAAGGGGACCGTCGTGACCGTCGGCACCTTCGACGGTGTTCACCGCGGACACTGGGCGGTGCTCGAGGAGATCCGTGAGCGAGCTCGAGCGACGAACCGGCGCAGTGTCCTCGTGACCTTCGATCCGCACCCGCTCAGGATCGTCCGGCCGGAGCACGCTCCGCCCCTGCTGACCACTCCGCTGGAGAAGAAAGAGATTCTCGCGGAGAGCGGCCTCGAATACGCTGTCTTTATCTCGTTCACGGAGACCTTGTCACGGTATGAGCCCCGTCGCTTCGTCGAAGAAATTCTGCTCGAGCGGCTTCGCGTGGAGGAGCTCGTAATCGGGTACGATCACGGCTTCGGGCGGGACCGTTCCGGCAATGCTGATACCCTGCGCGAGATCGGAGCGGACCTCGGTTTCGCCGTAGACGTGGTGCCCCCGGTGGCGGCGGGCGAAGAGGCTGTCTCGTCCACTCGGATTCGCGCCGCCGTCGCCGATGGGCGCATGGAAGAGGCTCGCCTCTGCCTCGGTCGGCCCTACTCGATTCGCGGGCTGGTCGTTCGTGGCGAAGGGAGGGGGAGGGGCTTGGGATTCCCGACCGCCAACCTGCACGTTGCCGAGAGCTCGAAGCTGATCCCCCCGCCCGGGATTTACGCGGTTCGAGGAGTCCTCAAGCGTGGCACCTACGTTGGAGCGTTGCACCTGGGACCCCGTCCTACGTTCAAGGGATCGCCCCCGAGCATCGAGTTGCACCTGCTCGACTTCGACAAAGAGATCTACGGCGAATCGGTCAGGGTCGACTTCGTCCGGCACCTGCGGCCCGTGCTGCCCTTCGACAGTGCGCAGGCGCTGATCGAACAGATGCGGGCGGACGTGGATCTCGCTCGCCGAGTGGTAGACGAGGATCCGGGGTTTACCTAGCTTTCTTTGCTAACAAAGACTGCGCTCCCGCCGTTGCGGAACAGCGCGCTCGCTTCCCTTGCAGCGACTGACTCTCGAGGAGGCCGACGCCCCATGGTGATCGTCAAGGAAGAAATCATAAAGAAGTACCAGTTGCACGAAAACGATCGTGGCAGCACTCCGGTCCAGATCGCGATCCTCACGGGTCGAATCAACGATCTTCGGACCCACTTCGATGCTCACAAGAAGGATCACCACAGCCGCCTCGGTCTGCTCAAGATGGTCGGGCGACGTCGGCGCCTTCTTGAGTATTTGAAGCGCACCAGTTTTGACAACTACCGCAGCCTGATCAAAGATCTGGGCCTGCGGCATTAGGACCTGCGGCGGTCGCCGCGGTTCGTTTCAGCCGAAGTGGTTGTGCGCCTCGGTCGGGAGACGGCCTACGATATTGCTGCACGAAACGGGCTCACGCGACCCACGCTTTGCGTGGGTGCCCGCGTCCCCGGGCGGCGGTCGCTCTCTCCTCCGGTTCCCACGACATCTCGGCACTTAATCCGAGACTGGGGATGCTCCCTGGTCGAAACCGAAGTGAGTAGAACAAGATGATTCAAAGAATGGAGCGCCAGTTTGCTGGACGCACGCTGTCGCTCGAAATCGGCCGTATGGCCAAACTGGCACAGGGCTCATGTCTGGTGCAGTACGGAGACACGGTAGTACTGGTCGCGGCCACGGTGCAGGACAGGCCGACCCACCTACCGTTTTTCCCCCTCACGATCGAGTATCGTGAGAAGTCCTACGCCGCCGGGAAGATTCCTGGTGGCTTCTTCAAGCGAGAAGGGCGCCCGGGTGAGAAGGAGATTCTCGCCGCCCGCTGCATCGATCGGCCCATCCGGCCGCTGTTCCCCAACGGGTTCAAGAACGAGACGCAGGTGGCTTGCTTCATCCTGTCCGCGGACCAGGAAAACGACGCGGACGTTTTGGCCATGCTGGGGGCCTCCGTTGCCCTCAACATGTCGAAGATCCCGTTCAATACGACCGTGGCTTCGGTGCGCGTCGGCCGAATCCAGGGCACGTGGGTGCTGAACCCGACCTTCCAGCAGCTCGAGTACTCCGATGTCGACATCGTCGTCGCCGGCTCCGCTGAGGCGATCACGATGGTCGAGGGTGGAGCGCTCGAGGTCCCTGAGAGCGAGATTCTCGAAGCTCTGCAGGTCGCGCACGACGGCATCAAGGAGTTGTGCGCCTTCCAGGATGAGCTACTCGAGGGCCATCGCGTCCCGGATATGGAATGGACGTCGCTCGACCCGGACGCGGAACTCAAGGAGAAGGTCGAGGGCATGGCCGCCGCCAAGGTCGCCGAGGCGCTGAACCTGGGGGACAAGCAGGAGCGGAACCAGGCGATGGCCGCCGTGACGGAGGACGTGATCGCGACGCTCACGGAGGAGGACGAGCAGTACGCCGAGCACGCGAAGGACATCGGCGAGATCCTGCGAGGGATCGAGAAGAAGACCATGCGCCGCCAGATCCTCGAGAAGGGAGAGCGCGCGGATGGGCGGGGTCTCGACGACATCCGTCAGATCACCTCCGAGGTCGGCGTGCTTCCGCGCACACACGGCTCGGCACTCTTCACGCGTGGGCAGACGCAGGCATTGGCGGTCGTCACGCTCGGCACCTCTCGGGACGAGCAACGCATCGATTCGATCGACTCCCGCGAGGAAGTCACGAAGTCGTTCATGCTGCACTACAACTTCCCGCCCTTCTCGGTCGGTGAGGCGCGTCCGTTCCGGGGCACGTCGCGTCGCGAGGTCGGGCACGGGAACCTGGCGGAGCGCGCGATGCAGCCGCTCCTGCCGGCGTATGACGACTTCCCATACACGATCCGGATCGTCTCGGACGTGCTCGAGTCGAACGGGTCGTCCTCGATGGCGACCGTGTGCGGCTCCTCGCTCGCGCTCATGGACGCGGGCGTGCCCATCAAGAGCCCGTGCGCGGGCGTGGCGATGGGATTGATCAAGGAAGGCGACGACTACGCGATCCTGACGGACATCCTGGGCCTCGAGGATGCTCTGGGCGACATGGACTTCAAGGTCGCGGGCACGCGTGACGGTGTGACCTCGATCCAGATGGACATCAAGATCGAAGGTCTCACGGTGGATCTGCTCAGCGAGGCGCTGGAGCGCGCGCACAAAGGGCGGCTGCACATCCTCGACCTGATGAATCAGACGCTGGGCGAGGCGCGCGACGACCTTTCCGCCTACGCGCCGCGAATCGTATCCATCCAGATCAACCCCGAGAAAATCGGCGAGATCATCGGGCCGAAGGGCAAGACGATTCGGGCGATCCAGGAGGAATCTGGAGCGACCATCGACATCGACGACAGCGGCCTTGTGAAGATCGCAGCGGTTTCGGGTGAGGCAGGGACGCGCGCCCGCGAGATGATCGAGGCGATCGTCAAGGACCCGGAAGTCGGCCGCATCTACGAGGGCCCGGTCAAAAACGTCACGACCTTCGGAGCGTTCATCGAGATCATGCCCGGCACGGAAGGCCTGTGCCACATCTCGGAGTTGGCCGAAGGCCGGACCGAGCGCACCGAGGACGTGCTCAAAAAGGGCGACATCACGAAAGTGAAGCTGCTCTCGATCGATGAAAAGGGACGCCTGCGGCTGTCGAGAAGGGCAGCGTTGGCGGAGCTGGCTGCAGCCGAGGGCGACGATGCAGGCAGCGCCGACACAGAGGAAGAGGCGGTTCAGGCCGCTGAGGCCTGAGTAGACGGATGCGGAGTAGCACGGGGGGGCATGGGCGTACGCCCATGCCCCCTCTGACTTCGGGCCACCCCGAGACGAGCGCAGGCGCGGACGGGACCGACATGATGTCTGAGTCGGTCCTGACCTCCGGCGTTCGCGTTCTGAGCGAGTACATCCCGTCCGTGCGCTCGGCTAGCGTCGGCGTTTGGGTTCGACAGGGCGGGGCGCACGAGCCGTTGGCCGACGTCGGCGTGAGTCACCTCCTGGAGCACATGGTGTTCAAAGGGACGAAGCGGCGCTCCGCCGCAGAGATCGCGATGGCGCTCGAGGGGCTCGGCGGTTCTCTGGATGCCTACACGAGCCGCGAACATACGTCGTACCAGGCGCGGGTACTGGACGAGCATGTCGATGAGGCATTGGACGTGCTTGCGGACATGGTGTTGGACCCAATGCTGCGCGAGCAGGACCTAGAGCTGGAACGCGAGGTGGTGCTGGAGGAAATCGCACAGGTCGAGGACACGCCCGACGATCTGGTCTTCGAACTACACTCGGACTTGCTTTGGCGAGGGCATCCCTACGGCCGCCCGATCCTCGGTGACAAGGAGTCGGTCGCGCGCATGTCGGCCGACACGCTACGGGACCTGCACACAAGCACCTATCGTGGTGAGAATCTGATCGTCGCGGCCGCCGGTAACATCCATCACGAATGGCTCGTGGAGGCCGTGGATCGGCTCTTCGGATCTCGGGCGGGTGGCGAGCCCAGCGACAACGTGGTGGCGCCCGAGGGAACGAGTTCGAGGGAGCATCGCATCTCCCGAGCGACGGCGCAGACGCACGTGGTGATCGGGACCGACGTTCCCGGACACGGGCACGCGGACCGATATCCCCTCGCGCTACTCTCTTCGGCGCTCGGCGGTGGCATGAGTTCGCGGCTCTTCCAGAAGGTGCGCGAAGAGCTCGGGCTGTGTTACTCGGTTTACACGTACCAGTCCTTCTACAGCACGTCCGGCCACTCCGGCGTCTACGTGGGTACGCGTCCTGCGACCGCCGACGCCGCCGTCGAGGCGATTTCAGCCGAGCTCGCGCGCATCGCGAAGCAAGGGCTCAGCGCGGACGAACTGGAGCAGACGAAGAGCCAGGTGAAGGGGCAGGTCATGCTGTCGCTCGAATCGACAGGAGCCAGGCTGTACCGCCTCGCCTCGTTCGCGCTCCATCGGGAGCCGTTCCGAGGGCTCGACGGTCTGTTGCAGAAGATCGACTCGGTGAGTGTAGCCGATGTGTGCCGGGTCGCCGCGGAGTACTACGACCCGAACCGCCAACTGGTCGTACGACTGGGGCCGGACGCATAGCGCGGAGGCGCATCCTGATGATGGATGCGTCGAATCACTGGAAATCACAAGAACAGGGGCGTGAGTAGCAGATGCTGATCGGTGTTCCGAAGGAGATCAAGAGTGACGAGTATCGTGTGGCGTTGCCGCCTGCAGGCGCAGAGATGCTCACACAGGCCGGGCATGAGCTCGTGATCGAAAAGGGTGCTGGGCTGGGCAGCGGATTCACCGATGACTTCTACTCGAACGCCGGTGCGCGACTCGTAGACAGCGCTGAGGAAGTCTGGGCTCGCGCCGAGATGATCATGAAGGTCAAGGAGCCCATCGAGGTCGAGTGGCCCCGCATGCGCGGCGGCCAGGTCCTCTTCACCTACTTCCACTTCGCCGCCGACGATGCGCTGACGAAGGCGTGCGTCGACTCCGGAGCCATAGCGATCGCCTATGAGACGGTCGAGCTGCCAACGGGAGAGTTGCCCCTGCTCACCCCCATGAGTGAGGTCGCGGGCCGCATGGCGGTCCAGGAAGGCGCGAAGTACCTCGAGCGACCCCAGGGCGGGCTCGGCGTCCTCCTCGGGGGTGTCCCGGGTGTGCTTCCGGGCAAGGTGCTCATCCTCGGTGCCGGTGTCGTTGGTACCAATGCGGCGAAGATGGCCGCGGGAATGGGTGCGCGCGTCCACATGATGGACATCAACCTCGAGCGCCTGCGCTATCTCGACGACGTGATGCCGGCCAACGTGAACGTCCTCTACAGCACCCGCTACGCGATCCGGAAGCAGATTCAGGATGCCGACCTCGTCATCGGAGCCGTGCT
>Ga0208879_1004841_pt1 | contig 10320 bp, 8 predicted proteins | sample Knorr_S15_td_Bot_FD_185605 | JGI IMG/M metagenome (GOLD analysis project Ga0208879, IMG submission 185605) | Marine microbial communities from Southern Atlantic Ocean transect - Knorr_S15_td_Bottom_ad_5009_LV_A (SPAdes) (version 2) | ecosystem: Environmental > Aquatic > Marine > Oceanic | place...
TTATTTTTTCCGCTCCGGCGCCTTTTTTCCAAGGCAGGTCGGCAAGCCATTCGATATAGGTTCGCGCAACAGTAGCCTCTGCAGACATGGGTTGCATGAGTTCCAGCCGTTTTAATTCCTTAGTGGCTTTTTCATTAATCTCTTTGGGCATTTTTGCTTTCTTGATTTTTTGCTTGAGTTCAGCTATGTCGGTTTTGAACTCATCACGTTTGCCCAATTCTTTCTGGATAGCCTTGATCTGCTCGTTGAGATAAAACTCTTTCTGACTGCGTTCCATTTGTTTTCGCACCCTGCCATGAACGCGTTTTTCGATTTTAAGAACTTCCATCTCTGACTTGAGAATGTTGAGAAGTTTGGTCAGGCGGTCTGCCGGGTTCAGGGTTTCGAGCAGTTCCTGTTTTTCCTGGGTCTGAAAAACCATATAGGCGGCAATGGTGTCGGCATAACGGTGCGGTTCCAGAATATTGGCAGTGGCGGCCACGGCTTCCAGGGGAATTTTTTGGTTTAATTTTACATATTGGTCAAACACCGTTCCCACACTGCGCATCATTGCCTTGACGTCGGGTGTTAGCTGGTCGTTTTCATGAATGCGGCTGACTTCAACCTCAAAATAGTCCGGGTTGTCGATGAACGATTCAATACGTCCTCTCTGCAGACCTTCCACCAGGACTTTCATGGTTCCATCTGTCAGTTTGAGGATCTGGAGAACATTTGCCACCGTTCCCGTCTCGTAAATATCTGCAGGTTGCGGTTCGTTATTATTGGGATTACGCTGGGCGGAGAGGAAAATGCTTTTTTGTTCGGCCATGGATTTTTCCAGGGCCAGAATGGACTTCTCCCTACCTACAAACAGGGGCAGTACCATGAACGGGAAGACAATAATATCCCTTAAGGGGAGGAGCGGTAAGACAATTTTTTCGGAACCCATATATTAACTGGCCTGTTTCTTATTTTCGTAAACCAACATGGGCTTTTCGCCTTTGAGGACTACTTCTTCATTGATGACCACTTCTTCTATATCTGGCTGGGAAGGGAGGTCGAACATGATTTCGAGCATGGTCTCTTCCAGAACGGCGCGAAGGCCTCTTGCTCCGGTTTTGCGTGCGGTAGCTTTTTCGGCAATGGCTTTGATAGCGGTATCGGTAAATTTGAGCTTAACATTTTCAAACTCAAACAACTTTTTATATTGTTTGACCAAGGCGTTCTTGGGTTCGGTCAAAACTTTTATCATTGCCTCAATGGACAGCTCCTTAAGCGTGGCCACTGATGAAAAACGCCCGACAAATTCCGGAATGAGGCCATATTTGAGCAGGTCTTCCGGTTGTATTTTTTCGAGCGTGTCTTCCTTGTCAATTTCTTTCTTGGAAACGATTGTCTGTCCGAAACCGAGGCTTTTTTTACCGATGCGGTTGCGAATCAAGGAGTCCAGTCCAACGAATGCCCCGCCGCAGATGAAAAGAATATTGGTGGTGTCGACCTGTAGGAACTCCTGATGCGGGTGCTTCCGGCCTCCCTGCGGGGGAACGCTTGCCGTGGTGCCCTCAATGATTTTCAAAAGCGCCTGTTGTACCCCTTCACCGGAAACATCGCGGGTGATTGAGGGATTTTCTGACTTCCGCGAAATTTTATCGACTTCGTCTATATAAATAATTCCGCGCTCAGCTTTTTCAACATCGTAATCGGCATTTTGCAGGAGTTTTAAAATGATATTTTCAACATCTTCCCCGACATAACCGGCTTCGGTCAGGGTGGTTGCATCCACAATGGTGAAAGGAACATCAAGAATCCGGGCAAGGGTCTGTGCCATGAGGGTCTTCCCGGACCCGGTAGGACCGATCAACAGCACATTGCTCTTTTGCAGTTCCACATCCTCCAGGTCAAGGTTGGAGTCGACCCTTTTAAAATGGTTGTGAACAGCAACGGAAAGGATTTTTTTGCAACGTTCCTGCCCAACGATATACTGATCGAGGTGCTTGTATAAATCATGAGGTTTAAGAAGATGCTGGAAGTCTTCGCCCTTTTCCTGGGCCCACTCTTCCACCATGATTTCATTGCAAAGCTCAATACACTCGTCACAGATGTAGACGCTGGGTCCGGCAATCAGTTTTTTGACTTCTTCCTGGCTTTTTCCGCAGAAAGAGCAACGATAATTCCCGGTGGTTGTACTTTTCTTTGCCATAAAGCCCTCTTCAAAAGGGTTGCAATTGAGCCCACGGGCTCATTCTATTCGCTTTTCTTTTTGCCTTTGCCCTTATGGGCCTCGTCCCGGTTGCTGATCACGCTGTCAATGAGGCCGTAAGTCTTGGCCTCTTCCGCTGTCATATAATGATCCCGTTCGGTATCCTTGTTGACCTGCGTGGCACTTTTTCCTGAGTGTTTGGACAGGATGGAATCCAGAATGGCCCGGATTCTGGTGATTTCTTTAGCCTGGATTTCGATATCGGTGTGTTGTCCCTGAAACCCTCCGCTCGGTTGATGGATCATGATGCGCGAGTGTGGCAGGGCAAACCGTTTTTTCGGTGCACCAGCGGTAAGGAGCATAGCCCCCATGCTGGCCGCCTGACCAATGCAGATCGTCTGAACATCCGGTTTGATATATTGCATGGTGTCATAGATCGCCATTCCGGAGCTGACCTGGCCGCCCGGACTGTTTATATAAAGGTAGATATCCTGATCGGGTTCATCGGATTCCAGAAACAGCAACTGGGCGATGATCAGGTTGGCCATATGGTCATCAACGGCGCTTCCTATAAAAACGATTCGGTCTTTGAGAAGGCGCGAATAAATGTCATAAGACCTCTCGCCTCGACTGGTTTGTTCAACAACAATAGGTACTAACTGATTGTAAGTTTCGGTCATGGTTTTCTCGAGATTAGAAATGGGGCAAGGAAAAAACTTCTTTCTGAATCCGGTTATGGTTCCGAAAGTGTTTTCGGCTTGTAAGTCATTAAAAAATAATTAGATATCTTGGTAATGGTTGTTTTTAATTATCAGCAATTAAATCTTTTCTGTCAACTATTTCTTCTTTGATCGTCACCTTTTCCAGTGCGGCCTCAAGGGTTTTATCCCGTTTCATGCGATTGTGAAGTCGGGCCAGGATGCCATTTTTTTCCCATTCCCGTTTAATCTGTTGCAGGTTGCCCCCGCCCAGCAATTGGGACATGTTTTTGACTTCCTGTTCCAATTCTTCCTCGGTGACTTCGGCTTTCAGGTCCCGGGCCAATTGGTCGAGAATCAGTTCTTCCTGCAGGGCTTTCATGGCCGGTTCGCGATATTGCTTGAGTAGTTCGGGAGTCACCTCAATACCATGATCGTGGTCGTGGTCATGTTCATGGTCATGATGTGCGTGACCGCTTTCTTTCTCCTGTTTTTTTCTGGCCTGCTCGGCCATGAACTTGACCTGATCTTTCAAAAGCCCTTCCGGAAGATCTACCTGATTCAACTCGGTGATTTTTCCCGCCAATTTTGTTTTCACTGCTTTGCGGGCTTCCTTAAGTTCAAAACCTTCCAGTTCGGAGCGGACGTTCTGTTTCATATTGTCCATGCTTTCATAATTTTTGTCTTCCACACTGCGGGCAAACTCATCGTCCAAGTCCGGCAGTTTCTGCTCTTGAATGCCTTTCAACACAATTTGGAAATCCACATCTTTCCCGGCGATTTCCTTGTTGGGGTAATCTTCGGGAACCTGCACCTGAATGTCCCGGGTTTCGCCAATTTCCATGCCAATCATGCCCTTGTCCAGTCCTTCAATCAATTGCCCCGCTCCGGCTTGGATGATTTGGTCCTGTGCGGACCCGCCTTCAAAGGGTTGGTCGCCGAGCTTGCTGGTAAAATCTATTTTGAGTAAATCCTTATCCTGGGCGGGGCGGTCGGTCACGGTGACTGTCTTTGCCATACGCTGACGCATTACCTCAATGGTCTGGTTGACATCTTCATCGGTGATGCGCGGGATTGTCATCGCGAGTTCAATACCAGAGTAGTCTTGTAGCTCTACGGTTGGGAGCACCTCGATGGATGCGGAAACAGAAATATCCGTTCCGTCTTCGGCGCTGACTTCCAAAAGGTGGGGCTGGCCCACCGCTCTCAGGTCTTTTTCTACAATGGCGTTATTGAGCTCCTCGCTGATCAGGTTGCTCAAGACTTCTTTTTTGACATCCGGGCCAAACTGTTTTTCCAGAAGTGCGAGTGGCACTTTTCCTTTACGGAATCCGGGAACTTTAACCTCGCGTCCGAGCCTCTGATAATACTGCTTTACCTTTTTGTCGTATTCCTGGTGAGGGATTTCGAACTTGATTTTTTTGTTACAGGAATCAACGTCTTCAATTTCTATTTTCATAAGTTTCCAAAATTTTTAAAAGGGATTTGATTTTACCTCTTCAAGGCATAAATTTTTTGGAAGAGGATAACACAGCCACACGCCTTTGGCGGTCGCGCACTGGTATCCCCATAACAACTTCATGCCCCAGTTATATCCTCTTCATTTTAAATTCGTGCCCCAGTTATACCCTCTTCCTTAACCTCCGTGCCCCGCATGGGGTAGCATGGGGTAGAAGGGGTATTTCCGTCCCATTGGCACCGGGCGTTGCCCGGTTATTTGCTATTCCCGTTAGGGAGGTTTTTCTCCCTCTCCACGGGTAGTGGTGCGGATGAGAGGACTTGAACCTCCACTCCGTAAGGAACATGATCCTAAATCATGCGCGTCTGCCAGTTCCGCCACATCCGCATTATATTTCAAGTGTTTAGCCTAAATCTCGGGTTTTTTAACGGTTTTAAGGGGATGCCCCGCAGACAACCTGTAGGGCCAATATATCATTTAATAGAAACGGATTCTGCAAATATCTGGTCTCTTAATTTTTTTTATCCTTATCCATTTCAGAATGGAGGTGTAAAATTTCTTTCAGAAGCTTTTCAAAATCGACTTTTTCTTTTACGCAATAATTCCTGAGATAGGAATACATGATGAGGACGCAGGCCCATTCGTCAAAAACTTCTCCGCTTTTTTCACACCGTTTTTCCAAAGCGGAAAAACTGTCTTCGATCTGTTCCAGCAGTTTGCAGAAATTGACGACCTCGTTGTTTTCATCCAAATCTTCATGAACAGCCAATGTGCCAGATTCTTCGTCAATTTGTGATTTTTTGAGCTCCTTGTACTGGTCTTCTATCTGTTTTAGGCGGATTCCAGAATTTTCGCAATAAAGACGCAGATTGCTGAAGGCGATAAACAGGCATTCGTACCCGCCAATTTGGCGAGGCTCTTCATTTTCATCAGAAACCAGTTCAGCAATATCATCTTCAACGGCATCGAACATTTCGAAAAATTCATCGAGCCGGGCCTTGTTTTGGGATTCGTGGTGTTCCATTATTTCCGTGTGGATCGGGGTTTACGGTCTTTCGGAACGAGCAGGGTCCCGGCGGGGTAGTAGCCTTTCGGGACTGTCATGCCGGGATAGATCCAGACATCTTTTCCGATCAGCGTACCGGGGCAGAGGATGGCATTGCAACCCAGTTCAACATTGTCGCCGATCACCGCACCCAGTTTTTCAATTCCGGTATCAAGGATTCCAGAGTCGAGAGGGATTTGGATAGGGTTGATATAGTTCTTGCGTTTTTCGTCGGCACTTCTCAATTGCAGATTGGCCAGTTTCGATCCCGCTCCCAGGTTGACATGGCTGCCTATAATACTGTCACCGATATAGTTGAAATGGCCCGCTTCGGTATGATCCATGAGAATGCTGTTTTTCATTTCAGTGGCATGGCCGACCACGCTGTGGTTACCGATCAGGGCGTTTCCACGGATATAAGCTCCTTGCCGGATGTCGCAGTTCTCACCAATTATAGCGGGGCCTTTGATAATAGCCGAAGGTTCCAATTGTGTCCCTTTACCAATGAAGATATCCAGTTCGTTCAAATAAACGGGTTCAGCCAGATCGATCCAGTCCTGGACGTAAAGCCCTTGTTCACCTCGGTGGTAACTGGCGGAATCCAGGGTGGTCCTTACCCCAGGTAAATGGGAGATATGAGATACGCTCTGGGCTTTTTTGCGCATCATCTGTTTCAGCCGGGGTCCCAGTGTTGTTAAAGGTTCCCATACGTGCTCACAATCGGCAAAAATCTCCCGATAAGGTTCGCTCAGGTCTGAAAAAAACAGGTTTAAATCTTTCATCTTTAAAAGTTCTAGTTCTTTTTGTTAAAAAACAACCCCCTCAATTCCCCCTTGTCGGGGGAGGAAAGGGGTCTGTTGAGCCGGACCACGCCCAGCAGGAATATAGCAAAAACTCATTAAGCCGAGACAACTCTTTGCTCGCCAGCAAAAGCTATTACCCCTTCGGGGCACGCGTGGTATTCCCAACCATAAATTTCATGCCCGGTACGGGTAAAAGCTAAGGAAGAGTATCACGTGCACTTTGCCACCGGCGGTTCGCCGGCTAGTGATTTATGTACCATTTGCCAAGAGGAGTCAGGCGGTTTCCCTCGAGGCTTAATTGAATAAGGTTCTGCTTTCTCATTTCGTTAATCAGTCTGGATTTGTACTGGTTTTTTATTTCCAACTCTTTGTCGATTACTGGTCGGGAAGCAATTTGGCTGAGGGCATACAATTCCAGTTTATAAAAAAGGTTGTCACGGTTTTTAAGTAGGGAGAACAAAAGTTTAAGAACCTCCAGCCCTATTTTTTTCAGTTTCCCGGCATCCAATTTTCTTCCCCGCAGGTTAACGCTGATTTTGTTTTCGGTGCCGGAATTTCTTACAAAGATACCGGCTTTTCCTCCTGAAAGGGAAATATATAACATATCCGGGTCGTCAGGGAAGTTTCGAGTCTTGGCGGAGTACCCACTTTGTTTTGCGCTTTGAAATAGTAGCCTCTTAACTTTTCCCCATACTTGAGAATCTCTGCAAAATAGTTCCTGACAGATATAATACGTGTAAAGAGTGGATTTGAATCCGGGTGAAAAAGGTTGGCGAACAGACTGGATATACCTTTTGGGTGACAGGGTTGTTGCCAGATGCTCGGTGGCGGCAAAGGTGTTGAGAGCACTTTTTAAGCCATTGCCGGAATATATCGACATCTCTTTTTGGTTGGGGAGCGTTAAGAAAGCGGTGGTGATGTTGTGCCCTGTTTCTTCGCTGCCTACCGCCAGAACCTGGAAATCATTTTTTGTCGTGGTCTGAGTTTCCGGAATAGACGCTTCGAGGTTTAGCAGGTCTGCCACTCTTGTCACCCCTTTTTTTTGTAGCGATGCGATTTTATTTTTAAGTTTTTTGTGCGTTGTGAGTGTCGATAACTTTTGTTGCAACAGCGCGAGGCGGATTTTAAGCAGGATCCATTTATCGCCAACCGCCGTGAGGAGAGGGGTCAGCCCCATTGATTTGGCAGAGGCAGAGGCATTGAGGTCGCTCTCCACAGTATTGATATAAAGCGAGTATTTTCCGGGAAAGCGGGATACTAAATGTCGTGCCTGCAGGATGGCGGTCTCGTCTCCGCTTAAGACCCACAGGGTATCTTGAAACGGATCGTATTCCAGACGGAAGAAACGGTCTCCATCCGCATCGAAGATGGCTCCGGCAATTCTTTTTCTTCCAGACTCTGCGGATTTTTGGTTTGCCCGGCCCAATTGAAAAAGTTTGACGACGGCTTTATGGGAATGGAAAAGTCCGGCGGGTTTCAAGATCATGTCTGCGGTGATGCGGGGGCAGCCTTCAAGGTCACCGACTCCAGAGCGCAGGTTTACCGCGCCATTTTTTTCTGCGTTGACTTCTAATACTTTGCCGACTCCGGCTTCCTTAAAAATTTGCGCGGCGATTCCTGTGAGAGCTCCAAAAGCGGGGTCAACAACCAGAATGAGGGCTTTTAAAGTATCGGGAGAATCGATCCAGGAGTTTTCAGGAAGTAGGGAGAAATGCTGAAACAGTGCCAACGCTTTTTGTTGGCAATCGGTTCTTCCTCCTTTCAGGGGAAGTTTTTTAATTGCATCGAAGTTTTGTTTGAGCAGGTTACGGGTCAGGTCGATATCGTCAGAAGGTAACGGCTTCATGCCATGAAAAGGCAGGAAAAGCTTTATCCCATTTTGGTCTTTAGGGTTGTGGGATGCTGTGACCATAATGCCGCCATCGGCTCCATTATGTAGCATGAAAAGAGGCACCAGGGGAGTCGGTACTACACCCAGAACCATGGCCTCACCCCCCGCTTTGCGGACACCCCGAACTACCGCTTCAGTAAAGTTGCCGGAAGTATCTCTGGGATCCCAGCCGATGACGATGGTTCTTTTTTTTGGCGCAGCCGATTTTTTCTGGTTTTTGACGTAGCAATAGACGTAAAGCTCCATAAACTCTTCGGTGATCCAGCCCTTTTCAAGAAAAATTTGTAGCGGAGTCGACCCCCGGCATTCTGAATCTTTTGCCGATTTGGTTTCCCGGCGAATCCCATCGGTACCCTGCAGGCGGTCGGGCACAACTGTTTGCATTGGGATCGTTTTAGGTTTCATGCGAAATTTTGGGTTCGAAAAAATGAGTGGATTTCAAAGGTCTTTTCGTAGCCGACAGATTGTAACATAGGGGCCATCGGTGAGCCACCGGAGGCAATGGACAATAGCTCGTTGAGCCGAGAAAAACGGTTTCTCGCCAGAAAAAGCGATTGCAGGCTAAAGGGTTTTTGCTGGATTTTGATTTTAGGGAGCGTTAAGCTAAGCCTATCCAATTAAGCAGTAGGCAGGCCAACTATAGGGAATTTATAAGGATTGGACTATGGTATAATACTTTTTTGTAAAAAAGGAAACGGTTAACGCGGTAATTCGAACATCGGGGGAAAAAATAGAAGGAAAGATTTCCAAACTTCCGCATAACCGCCTCCTGGATATGTTGAATCAAGGGAGAGGAGAGTTTTATCCCAGTTACTGATGCGACGGTTTACTGCTTGGTTGCCGGAAATGTTTTATTTAAATCGGAGTTTTTGGCTGTCAATAAGCAGAATATCATTCTCATCGCTTACCATTTGGTCACTTCCCCTCAATAGGCGCCGGGCAATACCCCTACGGGGCATGAGGGCAAATGAAAGTTGCCACGCGCACGGAGGAAATGGGCAATAACTCTATTTGACTAGCAAAGAGTTGTCTTGGCTTGACGAGTTGTTGTACCCCTTCGGGGCATGAAGGCAATGGTCGAATATCACGATCTGCTGCTAAGAAACTAGCTGTCAAAGCGGATTTTGGCCCTTTTCATCCAGTGTTTCTCATCGAACCGTTGGTTAAAATATTCTTCAAAGCGGATTTCATTTTCTGACAAGGCTTTGCCGTCAACCCACTGCGAGAGTTTAGAAGAAGAGGGAAGGTCGGGTGTTTCTTTTTCTTCCCGGTCATTTCCAAGTTCGGCATGAATATGCAATTCTTCAAGGATTGAGTCCGCTTTGTTTTCCTTCGTTGTATTTTTTTTCAAAATGCTTTCTATCAATTTATCCACTTCCAGCACTAGATTGAATTCCGAAACATAATCAAGGAGTTCCAATTTCTGCAGCTTTTTTATGGAGAACTGGACATCAGGAGATTTCAGGATCGCTTTATTGATTTCTGTCCAAAGATATTCAGCTAATCTTTTTTTCTCGTCCCCTTCCCAAGACATAATTTTTCCCCTTTCAGAAGTGTTTGTATGGGAACAGTATAGGTCGTGGCCATTACATGTTTGTTAAGCCATTGTCACAACCCTGTAAAGATCGAGAAAGTCCGTTTGGAGGAGCTAAAAAAACCTATTAACTAGGATATAGAGGACTTAAAACCGGGCATTGGTATGTTTGAAAAAAGCTGGGATAGGTAGTAATTATTCCTACAGGTTGGGGTCGTGGAATCTTTCTTTGAGCACATCCACGGGACTAACATACTTGTCACAGGCCACCACGGAATGTTTTTGATCAGAATCCAGATTATCGAGATTCAGCGAATCTACCAGAACGGGTTGAGCGCCACACTCAGACCTCTCGTGCGAACAAAAGTCGCACATATTCAAAGTTATCATAGATTGCTTACTTGCCATGGTTTACGCCCTTAAGGTTGATCCGTACCATTAATTTTTGCAATGGGTTTTTTTTGCTACCCATCTATAGGCCCTAAATGGCTATTTGTAAATATATCAACGGTGAGGTTTCAAAAACTTTTGCCTTTTTTGTCCAATCCGATATTTTCTTCTGATATCCAGCGAATTTAAAGAGAAAAACAATTAATTGACGTAGGGTGAATTTTTTACCCTTAAAGTTCAACTTCCCATCACAAAGCCCCGCAAAAAAATAACATAACTCCTTATCTTATAGCTGTTTAAATGCTTTTGAGCTGACCTCCC
>Ga0208879_1004842_pt1 | contig 10319 bp, 6 predicted proteins | sample Knorr_S15_td_Bot_FD_185605 | JGI IMG/M metagenome (GOLD analysis project Ga0208879, IMG submission 185605) | Marine microbial communities from Southern Atlantic Ocean transect - Knorr_S15_td_Bottom_ad_5009_LV_A (SPAdes) (version 2) | ecosystem: Environmental > Aquatic > Marine > Oceanic | place...
AATGTGGTTCAAAATTCCTCAGATGGGATATGGATAATGAGGCTGAATCCAAGGGGGTAAGTATTGCAGATTTGGAAGTAGAAGTAAGCATTTTTGAATGTTGGGAAAATTTAAATTTCGGAGAAATAATAAATCCTCTTGATTCAATGGATGCTAGAACCTCTTCATAATATTCATCAAAGGGCCGCAATAAAACTGCCTTACGAAGTGATTTGTAGCCAAATCCCCATTCATCGGTACAGTTGCCAGCAATTAAGTTAATGAAACCGGATTTTGCAACAATGTAGGCATTTGTATATTCAGAATGACAGCTTAATGGCAATGCTTCTACGCCTGCTAAATTAAGCATTTTAATCCACAAATTACCCGTTGAATTATTGTACCCATATCCATCACGAAGGTATTGTGATTCAAGGATACTACCTGTTAAACAGAACATATCTCCGCGTAACATCGAAGGAACATAAGGAATCATCCAATGTGGAAATCCACTCACGGAATATAGTGTCTTTACATTTGTATGAATTACATGACCAGAGAATATATTTAGAATCTCTTTAATCCCTGAACGGACATCGCAGGGACTGCTATTGGTAATATAAAATGAATCCACTTCATTTTCAAGAAGGCTTATTGCGGCACCAGAATCTAAACCTCCTCCAAAGGCAAGAGAAGGTTTTAATGAACTGTTCTCACTTGGAGAAGATTCAGTTTCGCTCTTAAAAAATTCGAATTTAAGATTGGGTAGCATCCAATCATTCTTAAGTAATTCAAGCATTTTATTTGAGCAACTCATATTAGTTCGAACTGTCGTGATCTTGGAGGCGGGTTTGAAACCCATGTGAATCATTTCCTTATACGATCCGAGGGCATTCCAAGTCGGGTGAAACATAAATAATGCTGCAAGTAAGCCTCTACCGTTAGATAAATCGAACCCATTTTGAAAATACTTTTCATTTTTCTCAATAATGCATTTCTTTTTTAATAATTCTACAACAAATCGACCTTCGCCGCGGAAATGGTCCTTAGGCAGTTCACCTTCAAGCGTAAAAACCAGATCTCCGCCCGGAGAAACCTCTTGCATTAGAGTCACTGCCATAATTTTCCCAAGCAGGATAAATAGATGAACTTTACCTTTATGGAACTAATCGGTTACATGAAATTTGCGTAGATTATGAATCAATCATAAATTTGATTCATAAACCCCGCACTTAGGCCTCTTGTCATGCCCGCCGAGAAAGTATCGCTTATGTTGAAGCATGTCGGATGTGGAAATTCTTCATGGAAATCTCCATTTCTAAATCTTTCAATTGTTTTTAAGCATCGTTTTTTAGTTCGGAATTTGGTTCGTCGTGAAATAAGAGGCCGGTATAGAAACGCAATGCTCGGATATACTTGGACTGTTTTAGAACCAATGCTTCTTGCTAGTGTTTATTATTTTCTTTTTGTGATGCTTGCTGGAAATCCGGACAGAATGTATCCTGTTTGGGTACTTTTGGGTGTAATTGTATGGGGCTGTTTTGGTAGATCATTAACTGGTTCCGTATCATCTCTTTCACGTAACGCTCAAACAATTCATTTAGTGTATTTCCCAAGAATTATTTTTCCATTTACATCAATAATGGGAAACATTGTAATTTCAATGATGAGTTGTTTGGTCGTAATTCCAATAATTATATTTTATGATTTGCCATTAACAATTTACCTTTTATATATTCCACTGAGTATATTATTAGCGGGTTTTTTGGGGATTGGTTTGGGGATGTTCGTTGCCCCGTTGAATTGTATGCATAGAGATGTCGAACATCTTTTCCGATTTATTGTACGGGCAGGTTTTTTCCTTTCACCCGTCATGTGGACTTATGAAATGGCACAAGCACGTGGATCAATAGGCGAGATGGTACTGTATAATCCAATGGTTGTACCACTTACAATGGCACGACACGGCGTGGCTGGAGAGAGCCTCGGCATTCCATGGGCGGGTATTCTCGGATCTATTGGTTTCGGGATTGTTATGTGGATTCTGGGGAGTTATGTCTTCAATCGGTATGAAGCTGGGGCGGTGAAACATCTATGACCTCTAATGCTGTTGAAATTGAAAATGTAACCTTGCATTTTCCAAAGCAAAGAAACGCTTTGAAAATGTTGATGAATCTTGTTCAGAGAAAAAAGGAGCGCTTTACTGCTCTGCGAAATGTTAGCTTTACCGCGAAAAAGGGCGAAGTTCTCGGCATTATCGGTAAAAATGGTTCTGGGAAATCAACGTTGCTGCGAATCATCTCAGGGATTTATCCTGCAGATGAAGGGACTTGTAAAGCCGCAGGTAGTATCTCACTCCTTGCAGGTCTCGGTACTGGTTTTTCTGGACATCAAACCGGAAGAGAGAATGCTATTCTATACGGAAGTATTCTCGGGCACGGCGAACAGGTAATGATTGAAAAATTACCTGAAATCATTGAATTCAGTGAACTTGAGTCGTTCATTGATGAACCAGTTCGCACTTATTCATCTGGTATGAAAGCAAGATTAGGATTGGCTGTAGCTAGTGCAATTCACCCAGATATCCTTCTCATCGATGAAGTATTAGGTGTTGGCGACCCCCAATTCAAAGAGAAGAGCAAGAAACGAATTTTAGATTTGGTTAAATCAACTGGAACTGTGATTATAGTGTCTCATTCTTTTGGATTGATGAAGGATATTTGTGATCGACTGGTACTTATTCATAAAGGAAAAATTGTTGGTGTAGGCGAACCAGATACAATCATTAAACTCTACTATGAAACTACTGATTAGGGATTGAAATGACTTCATCATTGCGATTTAGACTTGATTCGGAGACGTTTTGTAAAAATCAAGATGTAGATTTGGAGTTTGCGAATTCAATATGTAAATGTACATTAAATCAAACTACGAGTACCCCTGGAATGAGATTGAGAAATTCAATTGAACTTACCAAGGGCGATTATGAATTGATAATTACTGCTAAAGCATCTAAATCTGAAACGTTTTTCCTTTGGGTATATGACTCAGATTCTAACACTCGAATCGGAGGTACTTTGCATGTCGGCATTGAAAAGGAAAAACTCGCATTAGGTTTTTCTCTTTTACAGACTACCAATATTGAAATCGGTGTATTAGCCCATAATCATAACTTTAATGACACCTGCGAAATTGAATTTGTTGAAATTCAACAACAAAAAGCATTTGATCGGTCAATCAAGCCTATTGCTTTAGAACCAAATCAAACAGCCGTATTGTCAAACCAACAAGAATATTGGGAGGTAACTGCAAACCAAGAGAGAAGTACACCAGGCTGCCGCTACACCGTACCCGTAACTCCTGGCACTTTACATGCAATCAATGTTGATCTCGAAGTGGTTAGTGTTACCGCGGCCACATTTTTATGGGCATATTCTCGAAGTGAAGACCGAGAATTAATCCCAAGAGTACATGTATTTTCAGGAGGTCCCGATGCTTCTAGAACCAAGCGTACAATTTACATTGAAATTCCAGACGGAGTTACTGAAATTCTGATTGGCGTTTTATTTTCATCTGCAGGATTGAAGGAGTCCGATAGTTTCAAACTTTATTCGTTAAATGTTGAAGAAATAACCACGCTTGCTGAGGTTGCAGATGCTGGTTATGTATTGAATCTCGATGATGAACAAGAAAAATTCGCTTACTGCAAACATGTTCTATCAAAAGAAGGATTTGAACCTCAAAGAATGGTTGCGGTTCGTGGAGTAGATGAGCCACATAATTCAAATTATAATGAATATTTCAATTCACCCCATAACTCTGAAGATTTGCGCCTCGGGCGAAAAGCAATACAAAGTGTAGGTGCATGGGGATATTTGCTTACAATGAAGAATATTATTCTCGATGCTCTTGCGAAAGGATATAATTCAATTGCAGTTTTTGATGATGACATAATCTTGACCCATGATTTCACACTCAAATTCTCTCGTTTTATCACGAACATTCCCGATGATTGGGAAATTATTATGTTGGGGGCATCACAATGGAATTGGACGGGTATTAAATTAGATGACCGACTGGGATGGTATCGTCCAAATAAAGTAACAAATGGTAGTTTTGCAATGATCTATCATTCTTCTATTTTTGAGAAATTAATTCAATCTATTGATGAAATGGATTCACCTTTTGATTCAAAACCGTTGAAATCTATTACTTGTGATGGCGAACATTCAGGATCTTATGTCGCATGGCCGAATATCATCGTCGCAGATGTTGAAAAAGAAGGTATTAGGGATATACGATCTCAAAGTGCTTATGGGAGTCGTTTTCGCTGGAGAATGCAAGACTTTCCGGATAATTACAAGCGCTGGCGTTCAAAGACAATAAAACTTCACGAAGTAAATCCACCTCAATGGCCCGTTAAAAACCGTCCAAATATGGTTCTTGCAGTAACGACCATAAATCGTTGGAGTTATTTGGAACAATTTCTTGAAACTTGGTTAAGAACTAGAAATAATTCCTTTAATTGGACAATCATTGTTGCCGACGATGGTTCAACAGATGGAACGATTCGCAAGTTTATTGATTTTGAAATTCCAAACACGAAAATTGTGTTGTTACAAAATAATGGCGGGGGAATCGCTATTCAAACAAATAGTATATTCAATTATGTTATGGGTTTGAAAGAGAAGCCTCATCTCATCTTTTCAGCAGATGATGACATCTTTTTCAAAAAAAGAGGGTGGGATAGTGCATATCTTGAGGCTGTCAAAAAAACGGGTTACGATCATTTAGTTCATTTCAATCCAAGTTGGAAGCCAGCAATTCATGAAGAGCACTTCATTAAGAATGATGTTGAATTGTCATCAATGACCGACGGAATCTCATGCATGGGTTGTTTTTACACCGTTACACCTGAATTATTGACTGCAATTGGAGGTTTTGATCAATTAGCATTTCCTATTCGGGGGCATTCTCACATTGATTTCACAATGCGTGCCTGCCGCAGTGGGAATAATGATTTGAATAGCCTTTATGACATTAAGAATGCGACTAAATTTATTGGCATACATCCTAAAGAAGGGTATGTTTCAACATTTAGACGGTACTCATATACTGAGCAGATGATATTAGCCGATCCTAATGATAAATCACGGCGATGGGATTTAGTGAAGAATGAATCCAGAATATTTGTAAATTTGCCAATTTATGAAATGTTAGAGCCTGAGAACGATCATCTCGAAAATACTGAGAGTTCATTATTGATTACTGAAAAAAACCAAATCAATTCGGAATTTCATTATCAGAAAGATGTTTTTCAAAAGTTACACAATATTCCCGAAGACTCGATCTACAATCCTCTCGATCGGTGGTCAATGAAAGATAATAGATTGACATTGCGATACAAAGAGATGAACATTTGGTGGGATATGCCAACAGACTTCTCGTTTGAAGAATCCCACCCGGATCTGTTCAAACTCGCCGAATTTGTCTTACTTTCCCCATTTGAGAACGATTTACTCGACGGTTGGGTTCCGTCAAGAAAACCCGGGGTTCGTCCCGGATTGGCTTTCTCGGCGGGTTGTGATTCAACTGCGGCGATGGAGCTTCTCCCAGAACAAACTGTGTTAATGTATCACAAGCGAGAAGGGTTTGAGTCGAAACTCAATCATTCAAATGCGCTTCGATTTATAGATTATATTGAAAAAGAATGCCACCGCCCAGTCTGTGTAATTGAATCAAATCATGAGATATTAAGGACAATAAATGGAAAGCAAGTTGGATTCGTTACAGACTATGCTTGTGCTGTACACGTGATTCTTCTAGCGGACTATTTCAATTTTGACAGTATTGCAACAGGAATGCCGCTCGAAAATTCCTATCTTTGGCATGGTCAGAAGTTTCGCGAATTCTCAGAAACATGGTTCTGGAAGAAACACGCTCCATTGTTCCAAAGTGTTGGGTTGCCAATCCTACAACCGGTTATGGGGTGCTCTGAAATAATCAACCAGAAAATTGTGGAAGATTCTGGATTCAGTCATTTTGCTCAATCGTGCCTGAGAGCCAATGCCGGCAATACGTGTGGACAGTGCTGGAAATGCTTTAGAAAGAATTCTCTTAAAGGACGAGAAATCTCAATCTCTAAAGAAATTGACACATTTCTTAATCAAGAAAAACTGAAAATGGCGGCAAGTACAATTTATTCAATCCAAAAAATGCGAACACAACACGAACTTTTTTTCCAAGAATTGATGAAGACTTATCCGCATCTTAAAACACTCATTGAGGAAGATGTACAATTTCTTGAAACTTATTATTCCCCTGCATTAGAACTTATTCCGATCAAGTATCGTGATTATGTGAAATCACGACTAATACGATTTGAATTAGAATTTGAACACTCGAGTTCACTTGAGGATTTTCAATTGTATGATTGATTTGATCTCTTAAGCCATTTGAGAACATAATTGACATGATTTGGTGAGTTCTTGCTGCTACGCGAAATAGGGCTAATTTTTTCATAGGGAATTGAGAACAGATAATTTAGGCTGTGGTTTATTTCGTCACTTATGTTTCGGCGCACTACTACAAGGATTCCTTTCAATTCCATATCACGAATCATTTCTTCGGCAATTGGCGATAATCGTTTTCCAGTTCTCAACAATAAGCAGGGAACGTTGAGGATCGCTAATGACGACACAAGTGGGGATTCATCATCGATTATTAGCGTTACATCACCTTCCAATTGCATACCAATAACTTCTTTCATTCTTACCACAAGATTGATTCCTTTAGGCAACGGATACTCTCTTTGCATTGCTGTAATCAGAAATTGATCTTCACTTTGAAAGATCGAATTCATAAGTTGTTTATTTTTTGGTGCCACATCCAAGAGAAGAATTCTTTCATTTTTTGAACATCGAAGAATTCGATGAATCGATTGTGAGGCGGGGAGATTCCCGTTAAACTCTGGCAAAGATATTAGGTTTATTTTTGGTAATTTCTTAGTACTCATGGATACCGATTTGCCGGTAATGGGAAGAAACCATGTGATTGGGACAGATGATTCCAAAGGATCCAGTGCATCAACAACACCTCGATAGAGATAATCTCCAAAGAAAATCACATGTTCCGGGCGAGAAATACTTACCACGGATGAAAGTAATCTTTCAACCATTATATTCCATTCTTTTCGAGATTTGTTTTTTTCTCGGACCGATGGAATCCTATACCACTCAACGCTTTCAATATTTTTAGGAGGTTCTAATGAATTACTCAACAATGTTACATCGCCCAAATCGGATTCTGAAATAATTTGAGCTAGCACATGGGATTGTAAGGAATAATTTTGCCCAACCCTATCAATTCCAATTATTAGAATTCCTGAACGCGAAGCACTCTTTACATTCGGTAATTGCGGCTTTGAAAAAAAGAGGAGGTTAAATAGGCGAAATGGAAGTAAAAATATGAGAAATGGGTTCTTGACGCTGCGTATCAACTCGATTCCAAGATTAAAGGTAAATGAGTTACGAACTCTAAATAATTCACGTGCTTCTTTGGTAGCTAGTACAATCTCTGGTGTCAATTCATTTACTACTTTTTTTGACATTTTTACACCTTACCCTTTGTTGAAAAAACTCCAAAACTTCGAGCTGAACTAGTCTCTGTTTTTTCAGTTTCGGCGTAATGAATACATTGTAAATTACATTTTTTAGATAATTTTTGTGAAAAAATATACTCTTTCTCTCTGTGTAAGTCATCAATCACCACCGGAAAGGTCCAGGAAAATAATTCGGTGTGAGCAAGTATTCCACTTCGTCCGATTGCTCCATTCGGCCCATCTATAATCATTAGATCAATTTTAGCAGGCAACTTTCCTTTGATACAATCAACATCATACCATCCAATTTCATTTTTGAATTTATTACTCAAACGGATAGGGGCATAAATATATGTTCCATTGGAGAAACCTAACCACTCTGGATTATGTTCTATTGAAAAGAGATTATAATTTTCTGATAAACGCTTACTTCCTTCACCACTGCCAAATTCGACTATTGTAGAACCAAACGGAATGTTTTCTTCGATCCATGAAAACACTGGCGGAGGAAGCATCCAGGAGAGATTATCATTCATGTGAGTTCACCTTAGAGAGTTTTTGTGCGAGAAACGAGGCTCCGTTTGGATATGTTTTACACTCTATTTCACCGACTAATTTCATTAATAAAAGACAAGATTTCTCAATAGATTTACGATTTCTGGTTTCCAAAACAGTCCCCCAACCTTCCTCTTCTGCAACATTACAACGAGCAAGTTGGTCATCCATTCCTGTATTCATATTTGGATAGAATAATGCAGGTAAACCAAATGTTCGGGTTTCATGGAACGAATTGTAGCCACCGGCCTGAACAGTTGCATCAAAGCCATTGAAGTACATCGAATTGGGATAGTCGCGCAGAATGTGAACTCGTGGCAAATCAATATCGACTCGTCCACCAATTAACGACTCACCTAGAACAACATGAACTGCTGGATTTAGAAGTAAAGAATCAAGAGTTAAACGAATTTCACTCTCTATGTCGTTAATTTCTCCAGCCCCTAGTTGAACATATACAACGATAGCATCTTGAGGTAAACTTAATCTTGAACGGGATTTTTCTCTCGAAAGAAGTTCATCGGGTTTTAACATGACGATTGGAGGGCAAGTAATCACTTCGACATTATGCTCGATTTGTTCAAATGTAGTAGTAACGCTATCTTCAGGATGTATTACTGCATCGAAGTACTCGATGCTATCTACTGGAATTGAAGAGCCCTTGCGAAATGTTCCTCTCCGCATCCAAATTTTCCGCATCGAGTTGCGGCCTTGAATTGCTCGTAGCATGCCGCGGTAAGGAAATGCACCATCAAAGAGAAACATTGAGGGGTGATGGGTTTCAAAACAAATACACAATTCTTCTTCGAGTAGCGCATTCCACTCTTCAGAACTCATATCTTTGAAATATTTTGAACTGGAGATGTGGTGGGCAGGGATTCCATATGGCTTGAGGAGGTGCAAGGTTGGCATTGTTGTGAAGAAAATGATTTCTAAATCTGCATTTAATTTCTTCATTCGTTTTGCAACCGCAAGCATGCGAGTAAAATGTCCAAAACCGACGCCATTTGTTGGAAACATAACAATGCAATCTCTCTTTGAAGTGGAACGTCCTGACAAATTTGTTTGATATGCAGGTGGTTGGGATTTCCATCCGAGAAGTTCAAATCCAATCATCAGCATCAGCCATGGAAGTGTGATGATGAGAAAAGGCGCCCTCCATGGTTTTCTAATTGCATCGGTAAGATGTGAGCCGAGTCGGAGCGAGGGTGACACTCGCAATCGGTGTAATTCTCGTTTTAATCGGGTGGTTCTTGTGTCATTATCGTCCAACAGAACCCCTCCTCTCATTATCAATGCCTAGTACCTACATTATTGTCATATTGGCTAAAGATGATTATTCAGTGCATTCTACCAAAACTTTTCTGACTTTCATTCATTATAATGATTAATTTCATGGAGAAGATAAGGTTCAGTCATAGGTTCTAGATACTGAATGATACGATTCCAGGTTTCTTCCTTCCACCGAGCGGGAAGAATCTCCTTTGCAGGGGGATAATATGAAGTCCACCAAGAAAAATCAATATCCAAAAGATGGCCTAGATGTGGCACTTGGTCTGCAAGATTCATACGCTGCAATGCCCAAAGTGCATGGGTTGTGGTAGGGAGTGGGGTTTTGTTGATGAAAATTTGGATTTCTTTAGAATTGAAATCGAAATCTCTGCCCAGTGGCCCATTTTTGTGAAAACATTTCCAGCATTTTCCGCATCCTTGCAGACCATTGCCGCGTAGACATGAGTTCATAAACTCAATAATTGATGCCTTTTCGCATATCTTCATCGCTCCAGCTTCTGAAATACCTGCAATCGGGAAATACAATTCAATCCCTGCACAATGAAATCTCTTACTCCAATATTGGAAATATTGAGTGTTGGAAAAATCCCTGAAGCGTCGGCCTTTTGCTAACCATGTATTATCAAGAGGTGTCCCAAAAGCAAGTGCTCCGATATCGTAATGGTCTGCAAGTAATATCAGATGTACTCCACTAGCAAAATCACTTGAAAACCCAATCTGGAGACCATGATATGTACGAATGAGTTCGTGATTGGAAGCGATGTCGACAACTTTGTTGTCTCGTTGGCAATTTATATGATCAATCAATCTGTCAGCGTTACGGTGGTCAATCTGGCTCTTGAAATCTCTCCGGTGATAACCGAGTATCGTATGGTCAGGCATCACTAAAGAT
>Ga0208879_1004848_pt1 | contig 10312 bp, 7 predicted proteins | sample Knorr_S15_td_Bot_FD_185605 | JGI IMG/M metagenome (GOLD analysis project Ga0208879, IMG submission 185605) | Marine microbial communities from Southern Atlantic Ocean transect - Knorr_S15_td_Bottom_ad_5009_LV_A (SPAdes) (version 2) | ecosystem: Environmental > Aquatic > Marine > Oceanic | place...
ACAAAACGAGGTTTCTGCCGGGCAGAGCGTTCTTCAGGGACAGCTTATTGCCTACATGGGCTCCACAGGCCGCTCTACCGGCTGCCACGTGCACTGGGAAGTGTTTGGAGCGCTGAATCCATTGAGATAACAACTGACAAAAATAAGTCAGTTATACTTGTATTAGAACTTTTTGCAAAGCAGCGAGGTTTATTATGATGAGAGAAGAAGATGTCTTCGGAAGTTGCGATGATTATCTGGCTTGGGCCGCGGAAGAGAGGGATGTCGATAAACAGATGTATTATTTGGAGAGAGCCCGCGCGCTAGACCCCGGTCGCATAGAAGATGTATTAAGAGTAGCTGTTGGTTCGCAGAATTTATCACCAAGAACACCCGGGAAAGCCTATATACAGGAGCTAAGGAGACTTGTAAGAAATAAAAAAAGAAGAGAGAAAAGAAAAAAGGAGCAAAAATAAATGGCCCGGCTACATGCCTGGCCATTTTTGTATTATCGTAATTCGATATTATTTAGTACACCTTCCACTCGCCATCAATATATTCAGCAACGTCATGTCCACCGACTGGCATGTCGCCATCAAAAAAAGTAACATAAATTTTTGTAGCTGACGCACTCCCTTGTTCGTATGTGCCTTTTTTCATATATGTATACTCGGTGCCCTCACCGATTTTGATATCCCAGAGATAAAGACCATCCCCATCTTCCATAACTCGGATATCCTCGTAATCTCCACCCTCAACTAACTGTTCAAATACTGAACGTACCCCCTCCATAGTGGGGATAGTTTCAGGCCCCTTCTCTTCGCGAGCTACTCCACCATCCTCTTTCTCCTCTTGGGGACTTTCGAATTTTGAAGATTTTGCCATACTTTTATTTTTTACATTTTAGGCAGAGATCCGCTTCGGGATACGCCTCTAAGCGCTTTTGGGGTATCTTTGCCTCGCAGCCTGAACAATTGCCGTATGTGCCTCGCTTGATGCGGCCGAGGGCTTCGCTTATGGCCTTAAGGCGCAATTCATACGAATGCTCAACCGGCAGCCGCGTCAAGTATTCTGTCACTGCATCTGCCTCTTCTTCGAGATTGACATTAGGGTCTTCCCGGCTGTATTCGGGAAATTTGCTGTCCCAATCCCCTTTGAGGGTGGGGTCCTTTTTCGCAAAGGTATTAAGCGAGGCCTCCAGATCTGTCTTTGTTTTTTCTAACTCTTCTTTAAATTTTTTGAGATCACTTTTGGTCATGCGCCATTTTTGCCCAAATCTTCGATTTGGACGCAAAAATGAGCGTCCAGCATCGAATATGCTGGGTACCTTATTATCTTGTATTATAGCAATAAAAAAAAGAGCTGCCAACAGAGGTTAGCAGCGTGGGAAGATTAACTTCCCGAAGATGTGCGTACGCGATAGTAATAAGATGAGGCCTTGATTCGGGCAAAGGCCTGTCTGCGCCGGGACATAGCGCAGATAAGTAAGCAAAAGAACAAAGTTTGGCCTCTCAAAGACCCAGTGTACCTCTCTCCTTAGGTGATGTGGAGGCCTTGGGCCTTTGAGAGGAGCCGTGTGCTCCGGTTCCGCCATTTGGCGGATTGTGGAGCTAAGCTCTTGCCGGTCATCGGGGATTCCTTCTTTCAAGGGATGTTAGATGATCAGCGAGAGCTAAGGAACTATAGGATCAGTTGTAGATCCTATTTATAGAATAAGGCGAGACAGTGCCTTTGTCAAGTATATTATATGGGGATAAATTGGGGACAATTTAAGACATTATTTAAGACATTACAGACAAGCCTGCCTGCCGGTGAGGCAGGTTCATTTGTCTTAAATTCTTTTGGTAGAGATGCAGGGCCTCTTGATTTTGGGGCCTTGGATGGTGGAATACGAGGGCGGTATCGTCTGCTATGAACTTATAATTCATTTTTCGCATTTGCAGAGACCTTAAAAAGGCTTCAATACGCGCAGATATGGTTTTCGTGAGTATATACTCAAAAAAGTAAGCTATAGAATACAAAAAGCGCGGCTTATGCGACAGGGTGTTTAGATTTAGCTTATTTCCATCAGCGGAATATGGAAAGTAGGGCTTTGTCCACGGAGCATTTGTTGTTACAAGATTTTTGCTGATTTCGTCTTTATCCCAAACGGGGATAAAAGACGAGCAAATATGAGCGGAAAAAAGGTGTTCGGGCTGCAATAGGAGATTTTTGTCTGATATGTAGTGGTTCAAGCATATTCTGTCGCGGATAAGTTTTCCATGCCGCCTTTTTCCAAGAAGGTGCGTAAGCATGCTTACAAATACGCGCGTGGTCCATATATGCCCTCCCCTTGCGGCGATAAGCATATCAATGTCGCTGTTCTTGTTGGTCGTATATAGCGCGAGGGATCCGGTCACAGCCACCATGCGTACGTGAGGCAAAAACGATATTAGGCGCGCCATTCTTTTTGCGATGCGCCATTTTTTTATACCGGTCTTGCCTTCATTTATCCTTTTTGCGTAGCCGCGGCTATTTTTTTTTAGAAAATAAAAGCCCCTTTTGCGGGCTATATAGGCCGACAGTCCGGCTGGTCCGTCCCATTCTCCGTCAAGTATTTTTAGAAAATCACTAAACGCTATCGCATCTAACGATTCTGCGGGAATAAGGCGTTTGTAGAGTTCAATTTTTGTCAGGGGTACGCCGCCTACAGCATCGTAAAAAGCAATAGTATGGACTATGGATTTGGCTGTGGGGGTCATTTTAGATTATCTGCTGCCGCCCTTGCGGCATCTTTAGATGTGGCTATGACAAGATATGAATCGGCAATCAGCCAGTCTACAGACGTCGTGGGTATCGGAAGATTTATATAGTGGGTAACAAAAGTTTTGTGTTTTCCAAAAGAAAATGCGCTTATTTCTTCGCCCTGGGCATCAACGGTCCCTTGAGGAGCCGCAAGCATTAGCGGGCGTAAGTCATCTACAATCGTTTTTTCCCATTCCTCCATGACATTAGAGGCCGTGCTTATCGTAAGTGCGCTTTCCCCGGGGTCGGGCATCCCTATTATTATGCCGATTCTGGGTCCGTAGCAGGATTTGTCCGCAATCCCGGCACTTGTGCAGAGTTCTTCTGCTTTTGTATCCTGGGAATACAGGAAGAGGGTGAAATTTTTGTAGTCATTCAGTATTGGCGGCGCGTCAATTTGGAGCGCGCCAAAAATTTCTACTAGGGTAAGATAGCGTATCTCGCTTTCGGATGAGAGTTTTATGGGGATATGCGCCAATGACCCGGCGAGGAACCGTTTTTCCTGCAGAGCGTCTATTTTTGACTTAAGAGCGCCGTAGCTGATATTTGCAATTTTAATAGGTTTTATTTGAGTAGTCTCAATGAGCGCATCCGGCAACGGGGGCTCGGTTATTTCAAGGGTTTGGGGGGGCGCGGTAACGGGCTCCTGCAGAAGGATTTCTGTGACTACTCCATAGCCCAAGGCAATGAGCGCGAAGCCCAAAGCGCCGGTAATAAGTATGAATTTAGGAGCAGGAAGACCTGCCCGCCCGCTTGGCGGGGTCTTTAATCTTATGCGAGAAGCCGGCTTTGGGGGCTGTTCCTTGGAAGGTTTTACTGTTTTTTCAAGGGGACTGATGGGGGGCTTGGTCAATTCGGGCGGCTTGGGCGGTTCAGGTGGCAGGATTGCTTTCTTGGGGGCAATGCCCAAAATTTCTTCCGGAGTTATTGGGGGTTTGGCTTCCGGCTTAACGTCTTCCTTCGGGGGCAGGGGAGCGGGCATCTCTGCCGGCGGGGCAGATTTTTCGGGAGTTACCATCTCCACAGTTGGATCGGGGCGGGCAAGTGACGGCTCGCCTGTAGGCAAATTAGGCGGAGGTGCGCCTGTTCCTCCCAAAGGAATACTTTTCTTAGGGGGTATCTGCGAGATTTTTTCTTTCGCTGCCGGTGAGGGCTCTATCGGCAGAATATCCGGCTTCTTCATATCCTCAATCTTTATGCGCTGCGGGGGCTCGGGGCTTGGTTTTGTCTCGGGTTTTGCCGAGTCGGACTCAGCCGCAGCCACGTGGCGTCGGGCATCTGCCAGTATTTGCGAAAGTGTGCGCTGTTTTTCTTTGCTTTCATCCGGCGAGTCGGGCTCGCCTCGCTCTAGCTTTGGCAAAGCGGGCCGGCGTGAGGGAATTGGCGGCGGCTCAATCCGCGGTCTTGCCTCGTCCCCTACCGTCTGATGCGGGACTGCGCCCTTTTGGGGCGATGTTTGAGTCGGCCTTGTGGCAGAAAGGCCTCGGGCTCGCTCTAAATCGCGAGCCATCGTTCTAATTTGATGCCGTTGTCCCTCCATTGTTATCTTTTATATTTTTGGCTGTTAGGGCAATTTTGCCTTGTTCATCTACGCGTATAACTTTTACATGTATGCTATCCCCTTCCTTTACTACGTCTCCAACATTTTTTACATATTGGTCTGAGAGCTCCGATACATGGACAAGGCCCTCGTGCTTCGGTGTCAGCTCCACAAAAGCTCCGAAGTCCGCGACTTTAACAACTTTTCCCGTGAAAGTTTCCCCTATTTTAATCTCTCTAGTTATGCTTTTTATCCAGACAATAGCTTTGTTTGCGGCATCTTCGCTATCTGCCGCCGCTGCAACAAAGACTTTGCCATCCTCTTCTATGTCAATAGAGAGAACGCCGGTTTCTTCAATTATTGCGTTTATAACTTTACCTCCCGGGCCTATCACATCGCGTATTTTTTCGGGGTTTATCTGAAGTATCAGTATGCGGGGAGCATGGGGCGAGAGCGTGTCGCGCGGCTCTGCGATGTTTTTGGATATCGCGTCAAGTATTTCTTTGCGGGCTTTCTTTGCTTGCGCAAGCGTTTTTTCCAATATCTCTATGGATACACCGTCTATTTTAACATCCATTTGTATAGCAGTAACCCCCGTACTTGTGCCTGCAACCTTAAAGTCCATATCTCCATGATGATCTTCGGGACCCTGAATGTCGGTAAGTATCTTATACTCTCCACTATTTCCGGTCATAAGGCCCATTGCAATGCCTGCGACAGGTTTTTTGATGGGGACACCCGCGTCCATAAGGGCGAGCGACCCTGCGCAGGCAGATGCCATAGAAGATGAGCCGTTTGAAGAAAGAATTTCCGACACAACGCGTATTGTATAAGGGAAGTCCTCTTTTGAAGGTATAAGCGGGCTAAGCGCCTTTTCCGCAAGCGCTCCATGCCCTATCTCTCTTCTGCCGGGGCTTCTCATGGGAGCCACTTCTCCTACAGAAAAATTTGGAAAATTGTAGTGCAGCATGAATCTTTTCTTGTACTCTTCTTTCATTTCATCAATAATCTGCTCGGCTGAGGGAGGGGCAAGCGTTACTGTTGCAAGCGCGTGCGTGTTTCCCCGCATAAACATGCCGGAGCCGTGGGTCCTTGGAAGAAAGCCAGTATCGCAGGCAATTTCTCGCAATTCGTCCAATTTTCGTCCGTCTACCCTCCTTTCTTTTTCAAGAATATTTTTATGTACAAGTTCGTCTGCTTTTTTCTCAAAGTACGCCAGTCCCTTTGATACGGCGCCTTCACTTTCTTTTGTTGAAAGGAATGTCTTTAGCTCTTCTTCAAGGGAGCTTAAGGCGCTTGCGCGTTCCTTTTTGGATTCATTAAAGAGGGCTTCCTGCAGGCGATTTTCCAAAAATGAGTCAATCTCTGATTTTAGCGCGTCATCCGCTTCAAAAAGAGGAACTTCCTTTTTGGCTAGGGCGTTTTCTTTGGCGATATCTTCTTCGAACTGAATTATTTTTTGGATATATTTTTTGCCGAATTCAAACGCGGCAACAATCTCTTCTTCCGCAACTTCCTTTGCTCCGGCTTCAATCATGTTGATTTTATCCTTTGTGCCGGCAAGCGTTATCAAAAAGTCGCTGGATTCTTCCTCTCCTATCGTTGGATTGAGGATATACTCTTTGCCTATTTTTCCTACTTTGACGGCTCCTATGGGGCCTCCCCACGGGATATCTGAAATATGAAGAGCGATCGATCCCGCTATGAGGGCGGGTATTTCCGGGTCATTTTTGCCGTCGTAGGAAAGCACGTTTAGCACCACCTGGATATCATTTCTGATTCTTGAGTCAAAGCGGGGCCGTAGGGACCTGTCTATCATTCTTCCTGTCAGAGTTGCCTCATCGGACGGCCTTCCTTCACGCTTTATGAATCGCGAACCTTTTATTTTCCCCGAAGCGTAGAATTTTTCTTGGTAATCAACAAGAAGAGGGAAGAAATTAGTTCCCTCGCGGGGTTTTGCGGACATAACTGCCGTTGCAAGAATCACGGTCTCCCCGTATTGGACAAGCGCTGAGCCGTTTGCCTGATCCGCCCAGTTGGTTAATTTTATAGAAAGATCTCTCCCTCCCAATTCTTGAGTGTAAATTTTTGGTTTCTCCATGAACAATTTAAGGGAAAAAGCGAGAACAGTAAGAGCAACACGGTATTTACAACTGACAACTAGCCACCGACAATCAGCCTGGGGCTGATGATAAGTGGCAAGTGGTCAGTGGTTGTATTAGCTGTTCTTAATATTCCCTCTACTCCCCTTCTTTTTCTTTAGTTTTCGGTGTGCTTTTAAATAAATAAAGATCTTGTTTTTCGCAAAGATCCACAAAATCATCGGCGATCTCCCGGAGCTTGCCTGACGTGCTTTTGCCGAATGCTATGACTTCCGTCTGCTTTCCTTGATTTTTGAGGTATTCGACAAGCGGAATAAAGTCGCCGTCGCCGCTGACGATTACGATGACCTCTACGGAATTCGCCAGGCGCACCGCGTCTACGGCCATGCCCACATCCCAGTCCGCTTTTTTCATGCCCCCATAGTATATCTGCAGGTCTTTTTCGCGGGTTTCTATTCCAAGGCGCTCAAGCGCTTCAAAAAAATGTGTCTCTTCGCCCGACTCGGTGCGCACAACATAGGCAAACGCGCGTATGAGCTGGCGTCCGGCTACAGCGGCTTTTAGAATTTCACGAAAATTCACCCGGCGATTATATATATTTCTTGCCGAGTGGTACATGTTCTGGACGTCTATGAATACCGCTACCCGTTGTGCTTTGTGCTTTATTGCCATTATTTCTTCAACCCGAGCTTCTTTATAGTGCTATTATACCTCTTTGAGCTTTCTCTTTTAAGATAGTCCAAAAGATTTTTTCGTTTGGATACCATTTTTAGTAGCCCGCGCCTTGAGTGATTGTCTTTCGCGTGGGTCTTGAGATGCTTTACAAGCCGCTTTATCTCCTCCGTAAGCAAAGCGGCCTGGACCTCTGCCGATCCGGTATCGCTTTTATGAAGCTTGTAGCCTTCTATGATTTTTGTTTTTTGTTTTTGAGTCAACATCTTATCCGCATATTAGCACAATTCGTTTTTCGCGACAATAGGGACATTGAAAATTTACGTAATTTGTAGTATAGTAACGCCATATGCGCCCATAGCTCAATTGGCAGAGCAGCTCCCTCTTAAGGAGACGGTTGCAGGTTCGATTCCTGCTGGGCGCACAACTGCATTTAATTATAAATACGCCATCTAGAGCGTATTTATTTTTTAATCAATTACCAGCCAATATCCTCCCAGAAGTCAGTCATAGCTTCTACTACGGTTTCTACTATACCCCCACCTTGTTTTTGTTCAGTGGAAGCTCCCGTAGTAGATCCCGGCACTTCGTCGTCGGACTTTGATGGCGGGGGCGGCGGCGGGGGGCAGTCATCGAACTCATTTATTCTTATCTCAACCGTTGCGGTTGCAGTATCGCTGTGGCCGCGGGCATTTGTAGCGGTAAGCTTCACGCTGCCGGTGTTTTCAAACTCGCGAGTTATAGAATCCCCGCTTCCTCCGCCGCTCCATTGGCGGGATTGTATGTAGGGCTTTGGCTCTGATGCGTCATGAAATGTCACACTCACAGGAGGATCTTCATGGACCAAGTCACCGCAAAAGTATTCAATAGTGCGGGTAAATGACGATTTCCTGGGATTTATCTCGGCCCATGGCGTAACCTTGATGTAATCCTTTCTCTCCATTGTATTGCTGCCTCCGGGTCCGGTAACAGTAAGCCGCACAGTAAACATCTCGCTTCTATCTCTGTAAGTGTAATTTACGGGACCTAGGTTATCGACTTCATCGACTCCTCCGTAACCGAATTCCCAGTAAGAGGTGCACGGGCCCACGCAATCCGAGTTATTTTTAAATGTTACTGTCGCGCCACTGGGGCCTACAGTACAGGACGAGCTGCAGTTTTGGCTATTCAAACGCGGGAAATCGTCTGAAGGATAGGAAACAGAAGAGTACGAAAAATCGGCGCGAGGAGCAATGGCTATATATTCTTTTAATGTTTTTGTGCTTTCTCCTTTTGGCCCCGTAGCTTTTAGGGTAACTGCGTAGAGGCCGTCTTTTTTGTAGTCGTGGCTTGGGCTGGATTGGGAGCTTTCGCACCCTGCTGGATCCCTGGCGCAATCGCCAAAATTCCACTCCCAGCCGCTTACTGTACCCGTGGAATTGTCAGTAAATTGCACTCTAACGACTCCGGTTTGAGGAATTGTCGCAGATGTTACATTTGCGGAAAAATTAGCATCTGGAGCGAAAGATACTGTGGTGCTCGCAGAGTTTTCTCCGCCGGGCCCAATGGCATTCAAGGTTAATTCATAGGGCTCTGTACTCGTTTCGTAGAAATAAGTCGGATTTTCAACCGCGCTCGTGTCTTTTCCATTGCCAAAGTCCCATTCCCATGCCGTGATATCGTCAAGCGTAGACTTTCTCGGTTCAAAGGAAAGATTTTGCGTTTCTAGTGTAAGGAAGTCGCCTGGGACAATAGATGCCGAGAAATCCGCAATCGGCTCCGGCGGTGCCGGATACGCAAAAATATAGTTTAGCTTACTCATAACATCCCTTCCTCCGGGCCCTGAAACTGTAAGCTTTACCCTATAGGGTCCCGGCTTCGTATAGGTGAAGATCAGGGGCTCTTCTTTGTCGCTATCTTCCACGCCATCGCCATCAAAATCCCAGCTCCAGGAGTCGATTCCGCCGGTTGAAGAGTCCGTGAATTTAACATTAAGGGGCGTTCTGCCATGCGTCCGCATGGAGGTAAATTCTGCAGTTGGCTCATGGTAGATGATTTTTTCCTTCCTGCTGCTTCCATCTTCACCCTCTACTATAAGGACCACAGTATGCGGGCCATTTGTAGTGTATCGATGCCTTGGGCTTTGTTCGCTGCTTGTTGTTCCGTCTCTAAAATCCCAATGCCAACTTGTGGCGCCGGCTGAGGATAAATCGGTGAACTCAACCTCAAAAGGCGCATTACCGCTATCCGGAGAGGCAGAGAAGTCAGCTGTGACTCCTTGGCCAAGCTTGCATACAAAGCTCCACCAGCTGGTATTTAGAATGTTATATTTGAATTGCGAATCAGCGCTTAAAGCAAACGGCTGGGCTTCCATAAGGGTCACAGTATCCTTTGTGTTTTTTGCTACTTTCCTTATGATGGAATCTTCTTTTGCGGGCTGTATTTCAACAAAATAATTTTTCCACTCGTCCTCCTCCCAATTTTTGGAAGTGTCTGTGAGAGTAAGTTCGCTAATGGCGCTTACAGTCCCCTTTTCGGGTGTCAGCCCGGACCATTTTGCAGCTCCAATGAGAGCAAAAAATATAGTTAAAAGTGCCCAAACAAGAAGCATCAAGGCATACGCAGAGACCGACCATAAAATGAGTTTTTTGCCTTGTACAATCCTTTCCGGTACGCCGCGGGAGATTGCCATAAGTAAGCCGCCTACTACGAAAGATACAGCCACAAGGAAAGGCATCAGGCGCGAGATAAGGAGATTTATAAGACTAAAAAGCAGATAAAAGAGATGGCATATGTTACAGTTTGCGCTTTCGTCTATCGGGGTTCTGTAGTCATCGGCATGTCTGCCGCATTGGACAAGTCCGACGCGGGGGAAAATGGCCGCGGCTAGGTTCGACTCCTTCTGTGCGTCTATTTCGCTTACCGGCCTAGAGGCCGTTTCCGCCTCTGCGCCGAACGTTGTCGGGCAGTTTACTTCCCTGCCAGGATCCCGCGGATCATCGCTAGAGTCAGTGCCGCCTTCAAGGTTGTTATCCAGCCCGTCTCTGCAGTTTGCGGAAGCGGCTACGATATCCTTTCCCGGCTCCAGCATGCCCTGCTCAATCGCTTTGTATTTTCCTTGCAAATCCGTATAGTACGCCTCAATTTGGCACACTGCCCTATTTTTGCTTATGGTTGGCTTATTTTTTTCTGCAGGCACTCTACCGGTAGCAGGGTCTGGATTGTAAGCCGTACAGTCAAAGCAAGTACCCTCTCT
>Ga0208879_1004852_pt1 | contig 10308 bp, 9 predicted proteins | sample Knorr_S15_td_Bot_FD_185605 | JGI IMG/M metagenome (GOLD analysis project Ga0208879, IMG submission 185605) | Marine microbial communities from Southern Atlantic Ocean transect - Knorr_S15_td_Bottom_ad_5009_LV_A (SPAdes) (version 2) | ecosystem: Environmental > Aquatic > Marine > Oceanic | place...
ATGCCGACAGGCTCACTTGCGCCCTCAGGCTGCTCGACATCGATCGGCTGCTCGCCCGCGAGCTCTATTCAGGGCCCGTGCACCGTCGGACATGGCAGCATCGACATTCAGATCGATCGCAATCCGTGCCAGTCGTTCCCCTTCGACCATGGCTACCGACCGGGTCGAGTACCGTCCTTCGATCAATCGCTGTCCTGCCAGGCCGATACGAAGGGCGAAGCTGCTCCAGCGCCGAAGCAGTTGCAGGTCGTAAGCCACCTCTTCACTTTCAGAGCTTCCCAGTTGTTCACCGCTCCGATCACCACGCCCGTCAACCCGAATGTAATTCAAATGGTTCAGGAAACCGTGGTTTTCTCCAAGGTTCCCTATGGAAATCAGGGGTTTACCCGCAGAAAGCGTCAGCATCGCAAGGCCGTATGGAGTGTTTTTCCTGGGTGTCGGGACAGTTACGCAGGCCCAGGTCCGTTCGATCAGGTCAACCAGCGGTTCAACCTCTTCGGGCGTCGCAACAATTACTGGCAGGTCACGCGTGGCCGCAGCTGACGCCAGTCGGTCGGCCGCGTCGCCTTCGGCAACAACGATGAACTCGACGTTCGGGATCAGTTTCTGGGTAGATGCGGCCACATCCTGGACCAGCAAAACGGAATCGTCGTCGTCCAGGCCGTCTGCCCACAGAACGACCGGATGCCGGTCAGGGTCGGTAGTGCCGATCGGGGTGTAAATATCGGTCGGCAACCCCCTTGCTCCGAGCATGAGATCGCCGGTGTAGTCCGATTCCGCGAGGTATTCAAGCTCCCAGTTAAGTGTTGCCGAAAGCACATCTGCTTTCAGGACACCCAGTCGGTTTACAAATTTGGGAACAATAGCCCGCCACCCGGTCTTAAATCGAGCGTCGTTACCCGTCAGGTCGTCGGCAGAAGAAACGAAGGGGGATTTTGAAAATTTCGACGCCGCCCGGCCAACGATGCCCGCTCGTGGGCCGAACGTCCGGACCAGATCAACTTCGCGCAACTCACGGCGATTTTCAAGGGCGGCCCACCAGAGTCCGTTGAGCGGAGGCAGCCACCGTGGACCACTGAGCCACGTAATTCGGTCGGCCTTTTTTGCGGCAATGTTTGATCTGCCACTTGGCGAAACCACAATTACCTTTGCGAACGACGAGACGTATCCATCTATCAAATCCTGAAACGCCGAGTAGCGACCGTTCTCGATAATCGATGAAATCGGTGTAGACGTAACCACCGCAATGACGCGCGGCCTGGGCTGAAAATCTATTTGGAGGGATGCCTGGGTCATCGGGATTATTACGATAGTTCGCTGAGGATCGCCCGGCACATTGCTCGGGTGCGCCCGGAAACGGGCATTCAGGACGTTCGGCCAAAACCACAGCGAAGGACGTCCGATTACTGGTGTTTGTACCCAGTTTCGCTCTCATCCGACCCGTCGGCTGTAGTGGGTTCACACAGTGAAACGTGGTCGGATTGCCCCAACCGCGGTATCGCAAGGCTGAAACTCAGGATGATAAAAAGCCACAGTTCCAGATCAACGCCAGTAGGCCAATATTCCTAGAACCTGCATCCAATCTTCGATGCTCCGATAACACTGCAACGGATAGAGTTTGGAAATGGCAGTTGAAATCCTCAGATTTTCGCCTGGTAAGGAATCTTCCGTGACACGGATGGGCATGAACGTTGCAAGCGAACTCCTTGAAGCCCTTGGCCACCTGGCCATGGCCCAGGAGCGCGGCAGTTCCCTCGAATCAATTGCCGCCCTGGGTCGAAGTGTGGACGCTGCCGTCCGACGAATGAACGAGTTCTCGGGCATCGACTCAGCGGCCTGATCCGTTCACGAATCGCCCATTCACCTGCTGGTATAATCGCAGTTCGATTTTAACTGTCGAATTCTCCAAATTCGGATGAACCCGGGCTGTTTTTCGCTTTGGTTCGGGTTTCTGCATCTGCCAGAATTGCCAGTTGCTTCTGTTATTAAACCTCACCATGCGTTTCATTGCGTAAACGCACGCCTCGTGTGGCGAATTAGGCCAGCAATGCCATGACACTCCCTATTGCCTCGATACCAGACGGCACCCTGACTTCAGCCCGGGGTTTTTCTGCCGGAGGAGTTTTCGCGGGAATCAAGACCCCGGGCGCAGACAAACTCGATATCGGCATGCTTGTTTCAGACCAGCCGTGCACAGTTGCCGGCACTTTCTCGCAAAACAGTGTGATTTCACCAACCGTAACCGTCACGCGGGAGCGGATCGGCCCGGATAAGCGGGTGCGGGCGATAGTTGCCAACAGCGGATGCGCGAACACCGCGGTGGGCGATCAGGGCCTGATCGATGCCAGGGAAATGACAGATCTTGCGGCCGCTAGGCTTGGAGTGACGGCAGAAGAGACCCTTGTGGCATCGACCGGCGTTATCGGTGTCGAAATTCCGATGGCACTCATGCGCGAGTACATCCCCCAGGTAGAAGTATCTGAGAATGGCGGTAATGAATACGCCCGGGCAATTCTCACAACCGATAAACGCACGAAGGAAATTGCGGTCTGGTTCGAAGTCGGCGGAGTGATCCACATTGTGGGCGGTGTATCGAAGGGTTCGGGAATGATTCACCCGAACATGGCCACAATGCTGGCCTTCACTACCACCGATGCGAATGTGGACCCGGCTTTCCTGCAGGAAACACTTTCTGCTGCGGTGAAGTTGACCTTCAACCAGATTGACGTCGATGGCGATCAGAGTACAAACGACACCGTGCTGCTTCTTGCAAACGGTGCGGCCGGCGGTTCTGTGATCTCTGGCGGCGATGAGGCTTCCAGGGCGTTTGCCGAGGCTGTGCTGCGGGTATGCCGTCACCTTGCGATTGAGATTGCGCGCGACGGCGAGGGCGCAACGAAGCTGATCGAGGTGACTGTTGAGGGTGCGCACTCCGACGACGACGCGCTGGCTGCCTCTCGCGAGTGTGCGGCTTCTCTTCTCGTCAAAACCGCGGTTTACGGTCGCGATCCCAACTGGGGACGGATTTTCATGGCGGTCGGGAAGTCTCAAATTCCGCTCGACGAATCTAAGATCGACGTTTTCGTGAACGATATCCAGATCGTGGCCGATGGCCGCGCTATCGCCTACAACATTCAGAGTGTCGTCATGGCGCTCGGCGACGCCGAGGTGCGGCTTCGAGTCGCGCTCAATGTCGGAGATGGCTACGGCCAGGCCTGGGGTTGCGACCTCACTGAAGAATATGTCGTCTTCAACTCGGCCTACACAACGTAGTCGCCGTCAAGAGGGCATCGCCGTGACAGGCCAATCGTGGGGCGGGCAATTGCTCATTAACCCCATCCTCCAGAGATTATTTCGTGAGAAGTCGCGTGTGCTCTACCGGCCGTGCGTTGACAAGACGCGGGTGGGTGCCAGATGACAACTTCCAGGGCAAGCGGTCCCGGCGACGGCGGGGTCAAAACCGTTGTCGTCAAGATTGGCGGCAGCACTCTCGGCGAGGGCGACAGTACGATCCCCGACATCATCGAACTGTGGAACCAGGGCGTAAGGCCGATTGTCGTCCATGGTGGCGGGAAGGTGATTAGCGACTGGGTCGTCAAACAGGGGATCCAGCCTGAATTCGTGCGCGGTCTCAGGCGCACCGACAGGTCTACCCTCGATGTGGCGGTCGCGGTCCTCGCCGGCCTCGTGAACTCGCAGATAGTTGCCGAATTCCAGGCTGCGGGTGCCAGCGCGGTTGGAATCTCGGGCGTCTCAGGTGGCCTGCTCCAGGCGGAAATCCTGGACGAAGACCTCGGTTACGTCGGCAGGATCGTCAAGGCGAATACTGCGCCGGTCGAGGCTATTCTCGATTCGGGCAGCATCCCGGTGATCGCCCCGACGGCCCTCCACCTCTACCCGTCGGAATCCGGTGAAGATCGCATATTGAACGTGAATGCCGATACTTCGGCAGGTCATATAGCGAAGGCAGTACGCGCGGACCAGCTGGTTTTCCAGACGGATGTCGAAGGTGTGCTGGATGCCCGGAGGCGGCTGATTCCGAGGATGACGCGCGGCCAGGCAAGGGACCTGGTTTCTGGCGGGATAGCTGCTGGCGGGATGATCCCGAAAATCGAAGCCTGTGCCGATGCAGTGTCGGTTGTCGGCTCCGGCCACATCATCGACGGTCGAATTGCCGGGGCACTGTTAGCCTGCATTCGGGGCGAAGATATCGGCACCAGGATCGTATGACCGCCCGACACCTGCACGCATCGCCGGTTTGTCAGTAATCGCCGAACAGACTCACGGGGACAAATAAAATCGAAATCGGTACACCCGGTCATATTGCTGTGATGCTGACCGTCGGCTATCTGCTCGGGTCGATCCCCTTTGCGCGGCTTATCACCGTGCGCGCGGGCGTCGATCTGTTCGACATCGGGACCGGTAACCCCGGCGCTGCCAATGTGTTCAGGAAAGTGGACAGGCGTCTCGGTGCAGCCGTTTTCGTTGCCGACATCCTGAAGGGTGCGGTACCGGTGGTTCTCGCATGGGCGATGGGCGCGCCCCAGGACCTGTGGATGGTCGGCGGGGCTGCGGCGGTCCTGGGTCACTGGTACCCGGTATTTAACCGATTCCGTGGCGGGGCAGGCCTGGCGACCAGCGCGGGAGTCGTCATTGCGCTGATACCACTGGCGGGGCTCATAGGGATGTCATTGGGAATGCTTACCATCGCCCGGTTCAAGAGCAGCGGACACGGTGCGCTTGTTGGACTCGTGGTAATTGTGGGCCTGTCGTTCGTATTCGACAGTGATTGGCCCGCGGGATCGGAATGGCCGGCTGCCGCGGGGGCGGTCGCAATTGCGGTTGCCCTGTTCGGGAGGGCCGCGGCAAAGGGCTGGAAACCCGGCCCCAAGGGCTAACCGCGGTTTTACCGTGACACCCAACTGCGTTAGCGCTGCGATATAGTTTTCGTTCTGCAAAACGCTGGCGGCTATAGGCCACACTCGTTTCACATTGCACTGGATGCCGTTTACGCGGCATATGGATGCTCTGTGCAACGTTTGCACGAGATCGAAATTTGGGAACATCTCGCATCGTCGACGGAAGCCCCATAGAAAATACGAGAACAAAAATGACTAGCTCGGATGACTATAGAGAACTCGAATCCAAGTACTACATGCAGGTGGCGAACCGGATGCCGCCCGTGCTGGTGCGAGGCGAAGGCACCCGAGTTTTCGACAACGACGACAACAGCTATCTCGACTTCACCGCCGGATGGGCCGTGCTGAACCTTGGTCACAATCACCCGGCAGTTACCGAGGCGATTCGCGATCAGGCGGGCAAGATCCTGCAGATGTCGAACCTGTTCTACACCACGCCCCAGCTGTCGCTGGCGAAGATCATTGTCGACAATTCGGCGGTCGATCGCGTCTTTTTCTGCAACTCGGGCACAGAAGCCAACGAGGGCGCCTGCAAGGTCGCCCGCAAGTGGGGCAAAATCAAGCTCGACGGGGCCTACGAGATCATCACGGCCCTCGATTCCTTCCATGGACGCACCCAGGCGATGATGGCCGCGACCGGGCAACCGGCGTACCAGGAAAACTGGAAGCCCCTGATGCCCGGATTCGTGAACGTTCCTTACAACGACGTGGAAGCAATTAAAGGCGCATACGTCGAAGGCAGGACCTGTGCCGTGCTGCTTGAACCCGTACAGGGCGAGGGCGGTGTGAACATTCCGAGCGCCAACTACCTGAAGGACGTCATGGACTTTTGCCACGAGAAGAACATCCTGTTCATGCTCGACGAGGTCCAGACCGGCATGGGTCGAATCGGGACATTGTTCGGCTACCAGCAGTTCCCCGGTGTTGAACCCGATGTCATGACGCTGGCGAAGGCCCTCGGTGCGGGTGCGCCGCTGGGCGCGTTCACTACCAAGGAGTTCTGCTCGGTGCTTGAGCCGGGCGACCACGGTTCGACGTTTGGTGGCAATGCCCTGACGACGGCCGCCGGTTCGGCCGCAGCGAAAGTGATCGTCGACGAAAACATCCCGGAGCTGGCAGAACAAACGGGCGCTTACTTCCGGGGCAAGCTAAAGGCCCTCGCCGAAAAGTACGAGTTCATCGAGGAAGTTCGCGGTATGGGCCTGCTGATCGCCGTCGAGATGTCGAAAGAGATCGCGGGAGTGACCGTGGCGAAGTGCCTTGAAGCAGGGCTGCTGCTGAACGCGGTCCGGCCAAACATGCTCCGCTTCATGCCCCCCCTCAACGTAACCCGAGACGAAATCGACGAGGCAGTAGCCATTGTCGATAAGGTCCTCGAAGAGACGGGTGCGTAGGTCTGGCACCGTGTATGCGGTTCAAGTTTGTCCCATACAGTCCGCCAGCTAACAGCACTGGTCGATTATTCGACCGGGGCTGTTCCGTTTCCGGCATCGAGCAGAAGCGACCGAAGCCGGTTGGTGCTCCATCTCAAACCCCAAGAAAGCACTGACCACGAAAAGATCTAGGGCGAAAATCTCAGGATGAACCAGATCTGAATACGTAGTACGATGCGTCTTCATCGACATACGAACACCGGAAGAGGTTCAACGTGCAGACACGCGAGTACGGCAATACCGGTCAGCAGCTTTCGATAGTGGCGTTTGCCGGCATCGTCGTAAAAGACCAAACGGCCGCGAACTCCGCCCGATATGTTTCGTGGGCAATCGACCAGGGCATCAATTACTTCGATGTCGCTCCCGGCTACGGAAACGCCCAGAACATGCTCGGACCAGCTCTTGAGTCGTATCGAAACGACGTGTTTCTGGCCTGCAAGACCAACAAGCGCGACGCATCAGCGGCAAGGGCAGAACTTGAAGAATCGCTGAGCCTGTTACGCACCGATCACTTCGATCTCTACCAGTTGCACGCCATGACGACCCGGGAAGACCTTGAAGTGGCGACCGGGCCCGGCGGGGCGCTGGAAGCCTTCTCAAAAGCCCGCGACGAAGGCCTGGTGCGGCATCTCGGGTTCTCGGCCCATTCGGCCGAAGTTGCGGTCGAACTGATGAACCGTTTTGAGTTCGATTCCGTGCTGTTCCCGGTCAATTTCACCACCTGGTTCGAGTCGGGTTTCGGTCCCCAGATCATGGACGAGGCCGAAAAGCGCGGCGTGGCGCGACTGGCTCTCAAAGGAGCAGCCCATCACGCCCTGGAGGACCGGAACGACCGGGTCCGCGAGAAGTGCTGGTACGCACCGATCGAAGACCGTGAGTTACTGAAGCTGGCGCTGAGGTGGACGCTTTCGCTGCCCGTCACCGCGGCGATACCACCGGGTGATCCGGAACTGTGGCAAATGGCTGTCGAAGTGGCCCAGGACTTCACTCCGATCACACCGGGTGAAGAACAGTACCTGCGGGAAAACGCTCGTGGCAGGAAGCCGTTGTTCGAGCTCGCCAGCGCCTAGACGAAAATGAAGGCACCGTGTCAGGCGGCACCAACTGCTGTTACGAGGACCGTCGTCCCGCGATAGTCTGCATGCTGCAAAGAGGCGGTGCTCACGACCGACGGGTGTCGCGTGCTTTCTCGCAACGATGGTCGATAATCGGCACCGGCCGCTTATACCGCGGTATTTTTTGCCAGAATAAGTCTAAATACTGGCGGTCTGGTTCGTAATCATGGTAGGTTTGGCGCATTCGGCGCGGGTCTCCGGAACGGCCCGCAGTCTGGATACCGCGCAGTGCCGGAGACCGCACCGGCTCTGAATATGGAGACCGACCCTGAACCTCTCGTTTTTCAACGACCCCGGTGCCGATGATGTCTCGTTGTTCGGCGGAAAAGCCGCGAGTCTCGCAAGGCTTGGCGCAGCGGGTCGGATACCGCCCGGATTCAGCATTTCGGTCGAGTGCTACAGCAGGTGAGTCGACGGCGGAAGCGAACAGATGCCTCGTGAGATAGTCGCGGAAATCGGACAGGCGTACGAAGTACTCGAACGTACGTGCGCAGTCATCGATGTGCCGGTCGCGGTGCGATCTTCAGCCGTGGACGAAGATGGTATCGGTGAGTCGTTCGCGGGCCTGCACGATACGTTCTTGAACGTCATTGGAGCAGATCCGGTCATCGAGGCAGTCATCAAATGCTGGCGCTCGCTGGGCAACCAACACGCAATCGATTACCGAGTGGCAAATGGGCTCGAAGTCGAGAAGGCCCGGATGGGTGTCGTGGTCCAGCAACTCGTATTTGCCGATGTTTCCGCAGTTGCGTTCTCTGCGAACCCGATCAACGGCAACCGGGATGAAATCGTTATCAACGCCAACTTCGGACTCGGCGAGGCGGTCGTCAGCGGGCTCACCACACCAGATTCCATCGTTATTAAACGAAGTGACTTTTCTCAGCAGTCGTTGACGATCGGCGCGAAAGAAATCATGACCGTAAGGACTGAAAACGGCACCAGCGAAAAACCGGTGCCGAGAATCATGCGGGACATGCCGGTTCTTTCTGAGGATCAGGCAACCGAAATCGCAGAATTGGTCGTGAAACTGGAAGACCACAGTGGATGGCCCGTGGATGTCGAACTGGCTATCCACGATTCTCAACTTTTCCTCCTGCAATGCAGGCCTATCACAACATTAAGTAAGTAAATCGATCGTGTGTCTGGAACGCCCGAAACAAACGTAACGCTCAAAACACTCGCATGAAGGATTAACCAGAAATGGCAGAACATCACCCCGAACCGAAACCGATCCCAACGCCGGATAATTTTCCGATCACCTGGGACGACCCGGCAGACGCACACCTGCCCCTCAACCAGGACAGGCAATCACGCTCCGTCACCTCTAACACCACTGTCGGGCTGGCTGGCCGTTGAACACTGGGGCCCCGGCTCCTCGGCGGGGCTGGCCGCAATCGGTCAACCGCTGAAGCTTCAGATCCGGCGGATCAACACCTACTACTACCTCTCCGTCACGCCAGCATTCCCGCCCGAGCAAATGGAAGAAGCGGGGCACAAAGCCGAAGAAGCTCTAAAGGCACTAATGCCTGTCTACGGCGAACGTTGGCGCGATGAGTGGTTGCCAGAAGTTCAATCGCACCACAATAAGTGGAACGCTTTCGACCTCGCAGACGCCTCCGACTTCGAGCTTATCGACCATTTAGACTGGACCCTCGAAACATTCCGCCGCTTTTGGGACATCCACTTCCAGCTAATGGTCCCTGCACTCGTCGGCCCCAGCATGCTGCTCGATCTGTACAACGATCTCATTGAAGATGCTGGCCCGATGGACGCCTACAAGCTCACCCAGGGATTCGACAATACCAGCCTGCGCGCCGGCGAAGATCTCTGGAAATTAAGCCAGGTAGCCACTGCGTCTGAAGAGGTAAGGAACATCCTCGAAAATACCGGGACTGATCAGGTAATGGCCGCACTGGAAGGTTCTGAAGAAGGAAGACATTTCGTCGCCGAAATCGATAAATATGCTCAAATGTGGGGCCTGCGCTCCGATACCGTAATCGAAATCGCCGACCCGAGCTGGGTTGAAGATCCAACCATCGTCATCAACTACTTGAAAGCATATTTAGCGGGCGACGCCGCTGATCCAAGAGAGCGTTGGAACGAAATTGTGGCCGAGCGTGAACGCCTGGTCGCCGAAGCCCAATCCCGAATTTCTACCTACCCCGAGCCTGTAAAACAGCAGTTCAACGGAATGCTCCACGCCGGACAGGATGGACACCGGCTCCAGGAAGATCACAACTGGTGGATTGACCAACAGGGGAACCACCAGGTGCGCCAGGTCTACCTCGAATTCGGAAACCGCCTCGCTTCAACGGGCGCAATTCCCACCCGAGACGACGTATTCATGCTGACTGGCGACGAAATCATGGAAACCGCCAAATCCGGATTCCGTGGCGACTTTCAGGCCGTCATCGCCGAACGAACCGCCGAAATGGAAAAATGGGAGAAGATTCCGGCAGCACCCAGAATCGGAACCGACTACGGACCGCCAGCCGACAACCCGGTCACACGCGCTCTCGGACGGTTCTTTGGCTGGGGCCCGGTAGCTGCAAGAGACGATTCGTCCGACATGCTGCAGGGAACCCCGGGATCAACCGGCAAAGTAACCGGGACAGCACGGGTGATCATCAAGCTCAGCGACGCCGGTCGACTCAAAAATGGCGACATCCTGGTCACCGCAACTATATCCCCACCGTGGACCCCACTATTCGCCACAGCCGCCGGAATCGTTACCGACACCGGTGGAGCTCTCAGCCACTGCGCCATCGTAGCTCGTGAATACGCCATCCCGGCCGCAGTAGGCACAATGCGCGCCACCCAGCTAATCAAAGACGGCGACCA
>Ga0208879_1004853_pt1 | contig 10306 bp, 5 predicted proteins | sample Knorr_S15_td_Bot_FD_185605 | JGI IMG/M metagenome (GOLD analysis project Ga0208879, IMG submission 185605) | Marine microbial communities from Southern Atlantic Ocean transect - Knorr_S15_td_Bottom_ad_5009_LV_A (SPAdes) (version 2) | ecosystem: Environmental > Aquatic > Marine > Oceanic | place...
CTTGTAATCATTGCTGCCACAGTAGCAGAATCTAATCCGCTACTAGAACTTGAAGAGCCACCTCCTCCACAATTAGCAAAGTAATTCTCGTCTGCTAGGTATCCAAACATGTTTTCAAAATCAGGACTTCCGTTGTCTATAACATCTATAATATCACCCGATTTCAATATAAGATGATGATTCAAAAATGCATCACTATTAAATATACTGTTAGTAGCAATAGCGTTAGAATTTACTTCACAATGTAGTGAATTATGATAAATTCTATAGATGTAAAGATTTTTTCCACTTGGAACAGTATATGCACCATTAGCTACAAAATCATAAGTTAATGATTGAACCTTTTTATCAACTAACAAACCAAACATGACTTTAGTAGTAGTTAACATTGTATCTAAAGATATAACGTCACCTTCAGAGAGAATAATATTTAAATTAGAAAACATAAGTCCAGAATTCCAAATCTTTTTAGAATTAATAAAAATATCATCTGCCGTATTATGAAGAATCATATTTGTATATAGATTTTTCCCAGCAGGCACAGTATATGGCCCATTAGCAACAAAATCATGAATAATAGGTTCTCCATCTAAACCATCAGGATAATTAAAATCACAACCACCTCCGATTCCTCCTCCAACATTTGTTATAAATGTAGAATCATTAGAAAGTAAGTTAGAAATTGAGTCGTAATTAATATTTGCACTTTCAGCAAATAATGCATAAGGAACAGACATCATTTGATTGGTTCCCATAAAAGAGTAATTTGCACCTCCCGTTACATCCATTTCTATTTTTAAAAAGTGAGTGTTTGTTCCCCAAGAAATATCTGCAAAATTTGCTTGTGCTCCGTTAGTTGTATTTGTTCCTTGTCCTATTGTTAAAGTAAATAGTCCAAAAGTATCTGTAGTTGTAGCATGGGTTTCTTCCCACTCAATTGTTCCTGTTGCTGAACCACTAAGTACACTTGCTCTAATACTTATTGCTTGATTTACAAGTTCTATTCCGTTAGCATCAGTAGCTACGCCTTGATATCCTACTCCTTGTGGCACTTGTGCTAATGAGATAAAAGGAATAAAAAATAATAAAAGTAAAAGTCGTTTCAAGATACTTGTTTTGGTTTTATAAATTGTATTTGTCGTAATACGGAGGCTAATTTACAAAAAATAAGTAATTGTTTTACAGCCATTTACAAGTCATTTTATTTTGCATTTTTTGAGGTCATTTTTTAGTTATTTTTTAGTGGTTTTAAGAGGTAATGTCTTATTTGTTTAGTATTTTTTTCATTTTTTTGATCAGTTTTTTAAAAATTAAATTTTGTATTTAATTTACCCATATCATGTTCTACTTTTTTGTCTAAAACTCTGGCATATATTTGGGTTGTTTGTATCCTGCTGTGTCCCAACATCTTTGAAACCGTTTCAATAGGCACATCATTACTTAATGTAATGGTGGTTGCAAATGTATGGCGTGCAATATGGGTACTTAGTTTTTTATTAATCTCTGCCTTTTTTGCAATTTTCTTTAATCCCGTATTTACAGTTTGCAAAGTAAGCGGGCGAAACAAAAGCGCTTTATTAAAAGGGTTTTCAATACACTTAAGTGCTGTAGGAAGCAGTGGTATGTTTGACCTTCCTCCTGTTTTTTCTCTATATGTTTTAATCCAAATGGTTCCATTATCCTCTGTTACTATATCTTTTTGATTTAAGCTAATAACATCTGAATAGGATAAACCAGTAAAACAAGAAAACAAAAACATTTTTCTAATCCAGCAAAGCGTTTTATTATCTAAATAAATTTCTGAAAAACGTTTTAACTCAGCAATTGTTAAACACTCTCTTTGCGTTTTTTTAAACTGAAATTTATATTCTTTAAAGGGATGATCGTCTATGTATCCTTTTAGTAAAGAACGTGTTATTATTTTTTTAAGATTCTGAAGTACCTTCATAGCTCCATTTTGTTGACAGTTTGTTTCCTCCAGTAAAAAAGCCTCAAATCTGTAAACAAAAGAAGGTTCAACTCCATTTAATGCCAAGTCGGAGTTGTACTCTTTAGCCAAAAAGTGTTTTACATGTCCTAAAAGAGTTTTGTAATTTTTCAAAGTACCTTTACTGTACTTTACACCAATTTGTTTTTCCATTGAACTGTTATGATCCTTAATCGTACTAATTAATGTTCTTGGGTTTTCGTTATTAATAATGCATTTTTTAATGTCTTTGGATGTAAAGTGTTTTCCTTTTTCTAAAAAACTATAATGGTAATGGTGTATGTGCGCTTTGAACTGATCGAGCTGTCTGTTTATTTGCTGATCCAGCTCAGAATATACATTAAGTCTTTGGCGAAACTGATTCCAATGATTTTTAGGAACTCTTATACCTGTTGAAAAAGCAGCAATACTGTTATTACAGCTCAGCCTACAATAAATAGGAACACTATTATTAGCGTCAAGCCTTTTGAATATAGCATAAAAATAAGTCTTAAATTTGTACATTTTCACTCTGTTTTGTACAAAATCTTTGTTTATTTTACTAGAACAAAGCTCGTAACAAATTACAACTTATTGATACTCAAAAGTATATAAAAAAACTAAAAAGAAAATATACTTTGTATATATTTCCCTTATACTTTTTAGAAAATTAATTGATATAACACTCTGATTACTAGTAGGATGACAAAGATCTGCTAACTAATATCTTTGTCTTTTAATGAGTGTTTAAGTCGGGGTAGCAGGATTCGAACCTGCGACCTCCTGCTCCCAAAGCAGGCGCGATAACCGGGCTACGCTATACCCCGAAAAAGGTTTGCAAATCTAAAAAAGTTTTATAATCACAAACAAAAAAGATAACTTTTTATTTTGCGGAGAGGAAGGGATTCGAACCCCCGGTACCCGTAAGGGCACAACTCCTTAGCAGGGAGCCCCGATCGACCACTCTGGCACCTCTCCAAAAACTAAGTTTTTCAAAAAAAGAACGGCTTTTTTTTCGGATTGCAAATGTATACTAATATCAATTGCTAACAAACAATATCTACTATTTATTTAGTTAGGATTTTAGGGCTATAATTCAGCTGATTATTTTAGCCAAATGTTATATTTGCAAACCTATAAATTCAATTATGATAAATAAATTATTCCTAACTCTCTTATTGTCAACTATTTTATTTGGATGTGTTAACAAAAGAGACCTTACACAAAATACGGTTATTGCACATATTTTATCACAACCTGACGGATTACACCCTTTTAATGATAACTCAGCAATGAGAACTTTTGTATTTCAGTACACTCAAAAAACACTTATTAAATTAGATATGCAATCTCTTGATTACATTCCTACTTTAGTAAATGAAATTCCGCAAGGATCAGAAGATAATTTAGCATTCACTTACGAAATAAAAGAGGGGATTAGTTGGGATGATGGAACTCCTTTAACGGCAAAAGATGTATCCTTTTCAGTAAAAATGATGCTATGTCCATTAACCAATAATGCACAAATAAGGGGAAATTACACAACTGTAATTAAAAGCATTGAACTTGACTCAGAAAACCCATTAAAATTCACAATGCATGCCCAAAATGTGAATTGGGAAAATAGATACATATTTTCTGAATTATACATGGTTCAAAAAAGTTTTTGGGATCCCAAAGGTGCGTTGGATGGCGTTTTGTTTTCTGATTTATTATCTGATAATTTTAAAGAAACAGAAGCCTTATCTGATTGGTTTAATACCTACAATAATGCGGATAATAGTTATCAACCAAAACAATTAATAGGTTTAGGGGCCTACCAAGTTACTGAGTGGGTTGCAAGCCAATACATAACTATCGAAAAGAAAAATAATTGGTGGGGAAAGGAGGATACTTCAATTTATTCCAAAGCATACCCTGATAAAATTATTTTTAAAATTATAAAAGAAGATGCATCTTCTTATTTGGCACTTAAAAACCAGGAAATTGACGTTACCTACTCCATTGGTACTATTAAGCTGATGAAGTTGCAAGAGAGGGATTATTTTAACAATAATTACGAATCCAAATTTTTAGATCGCTATGCCTACAACTATATTGGATTAAATATGAAGCCTGATGGGATTAAAAGAAAACCCTTTTTTGTGGACCAAAAAGTAAGGAGAGCGATAGCTTACTTAATTCCTATTGATGAAATTATTGAGGTAATGGTACACGGCAAGGCTAGCCGTCAAGCTGCTGAAATATCCCCATTAAAAAGCACTTATAATGATACGCTCCAACTTATCCCTTTAGATATTGAAAAAGCAAAAAAGTTGCTCACTGAAGCCGGTTGGGTAGATACTGATGGAGATAATATCCGTGATAAAATGATAAATGGTGTTAAAACACCTTTCTCATTTAAGTTGAGTTATATGAGTTCGCCAACCACAAAGGAAATTGTACTGATGATAAAAGAAAGCATGTATAAAGCAGGAGTAGTGGCAGAACCAACTCCTATGGATTTTACGCTTTTCTATAAAAATGCAATGGATCATAATTTTGATGGAATGCTTGGTGGTTGGGGAGGGAGTGCTTCTTATTCCAATCCTCAACAATTATGGCACACTTCATCTTGGGTAACTAAGGGCTCTAACTTTTGTGGTTTTGGTGATGCCGAAAGTGATGCCTTAATTGAAGAAGCCAACCTCACGCTTGATCCTGTAGTGCACCGAAATGCCCTATTGAAACTTCAAGCAAAAATTTATGAGGACCAACCTTATGTGTTTTTATATTCTAGCAAAAGAAAATTTGCAATTCATAAACGATTCGATAATAGGGGGATGTACTATGAAAGACCTGGGGTAATGCTACAAAACTTAAAATTATCTGATAGTTTTTTATCTACAATTAAAGTGCCAACAAACGGACAATAAAAAATAACACTATGTTTAAATATACTGTAAAAAGAGTTTTAACTTTTATCCCAATGCTAATAGCCATTTCGCTTATAGCATTTATTATCAGCATCAATGCTCCTGGCGATCCTGTTGAAAGGTTATCAAAAGCAGCTGGGAATGAAGGTACAGCCGATCAGCAATCTGGCGCATCAAAAAAGATTAAGCAGGAACTCAGAAAAAAACTGGGGCTTGATTTACCAATATTCTATCTAAGTATTACTGATTTGGCAAGTACTGATACTCTTTTTAAAGTACAGGACAAATACCATAAAGCGAATTTGGAAGCCTTAACGCACCAAAGTGGAAACTGGGCAGCAGTCTCTGATTATTACAAGCAGTTATTACTCTTACAAAAAGAGGCGCAAAAAGTAGATGCAAAAGCAATTGTTGCTAAAGACAATACACTGTCCTTAAACTCAGTGAATGAGGCGACTAATCAATTTGGCTTTCAAGTAGGGAGTTTATTGGAAACAGCAGAAGATGAAATTGTGGCTATTAAGTTCGAAAAAATGAATGCCTTGGTTAATGCAAATAATTTTTTAGCCCATTTATCTACTCCTCTTTCCTTAGTTGAAGCATCACGAGAAAAAATGATAAGTAATGCAACAAGATGGAAAAATTATATTCCTGCTATCAATTGGTATGGTGGCAAAAACCAATACCACTATTGGCTAGTTGGAGATGGCAAGTACAGAAAAGGATTGATAAGAGGAGATTTCGGAATCTCTTATATTGACGGACAGCCTATTGCCGATAAGATTTGGCAAAAAGTGTGGATATCTTTTGGCTTATCATTGGTTTCTATTTTCTTGGCCTATTTAATCAGTATTCCTATTGGTATTTATTCTGCCTACAAAAAGGACTCTGCAGTCGATAAAGGGATGTCCTTAATCTTATTTATTTTATACTCAATGCCTTCCTTTTTTGTAGGAACACTCTTATTATTACAATTTGCTAATCCTGATAATTTGAGCTGGTTCCCGGTTTCTGGGATACAAGACCCTACTTTATTCGATCCTAATTGGAGTTTATGGATGAAGTTAAAACACAGGATACCATTTTTAATTTTACCAATTATCACTTACACCTATAGTTCATTTGCTTTTTTAAGCAGGATTATGCGAGTTGGGATGATTGATATTGTATCGCAAGATTATATCCGAACGGCTCGTGCTAAAGGGTTAGGGGAAGGAAAAGTAATCCTAAAGCATGCACTCAGGAATTCCTTATTACCAGTGATAACAGTATTTTCAGCTATTTTCCCTATGGCGATTGGAGGATCTATTATTATTGAGATGATTTTCTCAATTCCTGGGATGGGGCTTGAAATCTATAATTCCATACTTAATTACGATTACCCTATGATTATTACGGTATTTACGCTTTCAGGATTTTTAACAATGGTTGGTTATTTGGTCGCTGATTTACTTTATGCAGTAGTTGACCCAAGAATATCATACAAATAGAATTATGCAAAACACAAACGAAAATTTCTCTTTTAAAAAATACGCTTGGACTCAGTTCAAAAAAAACAAGATTGCACTAGTGAGCTTATACCTCTTATTGCTTTTAGTAATCATTGCTCTTTTTGCACCTTATATTGCTAACGACAGGCCGCTTTATTGCGAGTATGAGGGCAACACCCTCTACCCTGCTTTTGTTAGTGACACCAGAACAGATTCTATTTATAATACTGATGGAGATTTTGTAAGGGTACTACAGTACGATATTACGGATTGGCGGCAACTGGATTTAACTAAAGTAGTATGGACACCAATCCCATATTCAGCTGGTAGTATGGATAGGTACAATCGTGATTATGCATCACCATCAGGAGAGCAAAGGTTCAAAAATCATAAAGGGGAAATTATTGATATACCGGCAAGGTTCAGGCACCACTTAGGTACTGATGGAATTGGAAGGGATTTAGCATCAGGGCTAATTCATGGAACCAGAATATCACTAATGGTGGGCTTGGTTTCCATGGGAATTGCTTCTATTATCGGTATTGTTTTAGGGGCATTGGCTGGCTTTTTTGGCGACACTAAACTAAAGATGCCAAGGATAAAATATTGGCTTACTTTATTTGGAATTTTTATGGGTTTGTTTTACGGATTCGGACAAAGAAAATACGAACTTGCTGATGCATTTGGTGTAGGATTTGGTGCGGGAATGTGGGAAATGCTCATCAGTATACTGCTTATAATTATCATCACTTTCTTTTTCCGATTGCTGAGCCGTTTACTAATGTTTGGAAAACTAGGTAGAGAGGTAAGTGTGCCAATGGATACTTTTGTTTCTAGAGGAATTGAACTATTGAATTCTATCCCAAGATTATTGTTGATTATTACCATTACTGCTGTGGTGGAAAGAAGTATTTGGATTGTTATGATTATCATTGGAATTACGGGTTGGACAGGTATTGCTCGTTTTACTAGGGCTGAATTCTTACGTATTCGCTCATTAGAGTTTGTGCAAGCTGCTGAATCTCTTGGCTATTCTTCTATACGCACAATATTCAAGCATGCACTGCCAAATTCCTTAGCACCCGTATTTGTAAGTATTGCCTTTGGTATTGCTTCTGCAATTTTAATTGAGAGTGGTTTGTCTTTCTTGGGTATAGGAGTGCCTGATGATATTGTTACTTGGGGGTCATTATTGAATCTTGGTCGTCAAAACTTAGAGGCTTGGTGGCTCATTATTTACCCGGGTATGGCAATATTTATTACCATTACTATTTACAATATGATTGCGGAAGCTTCTCGTGATGCTTTGGATCCAAGGCTGAAGAGTTAATACTCCACCCTAGCATGATGGATGTGCACCAATTTCTTTTTAAAGAGCTTCTTAATAGTCGTAATCTCCTTTAAGGTAATGTCCGCATTTACAAATTGGTCCTGCTCTATTTGTTTATTAATTACTTTTTCAATTAAAACATCAATCTGCTCAGCCGTTGGGTTTTTAAGGCTCCTAGCAGATGCCTCAGCAGAATCAGCCATCATCAGTACTGCCGTTTCCTTGGAGTAAGGCTTGGGCCCTGGATAGGTGAAATCTTTTATATCCACTTCCTCCTCAGGGAAATTAGCAATAAACTGCTTGTAAAAATACTGCACAGTGGTCGTTCCATGATGCGTTCGGATAAAATCAATCAATTCATCCGGTAAATTATTTTCTTTCGCAATTTCAATGCCGTCCAGCACATGGCTGATAATGATTTCAGCACTTTCATCAAAAGATAATTCATCATGCGGATTTAATCTTGAACTCTGATTCTCGATAAAATACATAGGGTTTTTTAGTTTCCCAATATCATGGTATAATGCCCCGGCCCTTACAAGCAATGCGTTTCCATTTATCTCAATAATGCCTTCCTCTGCTAAGTTCGCTACTTGTAAGCTATGCTGAAAAGTGCCAGGGGCTTCATCCGAAAGCCTCCTTAAAAGTGGGCTATTAGTATCCGATAGTTCTAAAAGAGAAACATCCGAAACTAAAGAAAAAATCTTCTCGAAAGCAAAAATAAGCGGATAGGCAAATAGCGTAAATGCACCACTTATTGCAAATTGAGTCAACACACTTAACTCAATTCCTGCAAAGGAGCCATCATGGGTAATGGATAGTGCAATATAAATCAAGAAATAAACCGCTATAATTTTACCAACTGAGATGAATAATTGGGCTCTTTTGTACATCTTTAGTACCGTTAAAATGGAAACAATACCCGCCATCAACTGTAAAAAGACAAACTCAAATCCGTTAGGGACAATAAAACCAATAATTAAAGTAGAAATCAAATGGGTAAACAGGGCTACTCTATTATCAAAAAATGCTTTTAAAATGATGGGGGAAATGCAAAAAGGAACTACATACAAATAGTTCACATCAATAGCCATAGTAAGGGATGAGATAACCACCATCAATAAAATAAGTGTCAGTATCATACTTATTTTTGTGGTATTGTACAGCAGTTGTATCCTGTGTTGTTTGATAAATAGAAATAACATAAACAAGGAAATTCCTACTAATATCAGCTGACCCAACAGCACCAAATAATAAGAGGTAAGGTTCCACTGCTTGCCTTCATATTGATGTTTTAAGGAAAGTAGCTTTTGGTAGCGTTCGGCAGTAACTAGCTCGCCTTTATTTACAATAATTTGCCCAGCAACTATTAGCCCTTGTGTAGTGTTGATGCTCTCCAATGTACTTGCCAATAAGGCTTCACTTGATACTTTATCATAGGTTACATTGTGCTCCAAGGAAGCAAGTAAGATAGGAATCAAAAAATCATATTCTGAATCTGATAAATTAGCAGTCAAATTAATTTTATTTGCTGCTGAATTGATGGTGTAAAAATCATCAATTGATTTTTTTTCGGCAAGAGATCCTATCTTTAATAAAATTCTAGAATCTGATTTAAAGACAACATCTGTATTAAGCTGTATGATGCCTTTTGTATATATCTCATTAAGGGTGCTGTAACCAAAATTTACTAAATTGTATTTTCTGCTTTTATTGTCAATCTTCTTTTGCTTGAACAGATTAAAAAAGGTGAATTTTTCATCCTTTTTTACCTTTTTATCTTTTGCCCACTTACTTTCAAATTGTTTGACAAAGTCCTCCGCTTTTATATCAAAAATCTCAGTATTATAATTAAAAATTGGAGTATGTTGCTCCTTTACAATTTGTTGTTCATTAGCCAAAACTTCATTTGATTTTAAAATTGAAAAATCAAAAGGGGCAATAATGGTTTCGTGCATCCAAGGTTTTCCTTTAGTGAATTCATACCTAAACTTAGCTTGCCTTGGGAATACATAAACAATTACTGCTAGGGTAATTACAAATAATGAGATGCGAAACAATTGTTCATGATTTTCTCTTATTTTCACAAATATGTTTTTCATATTGACTTTAATATCAGTAGCGAAAATAAGTATAATTTACATAAATTCGCACCAAATATAAATTCATAAAAATAATTTAGAATGAGAGAGGTAGTAATTGTATCGGCAGTGCGTACCCCAATGGGAAGTTTTGGAGGATGTTTAGCAAGCGTTTCAGCAACTCAATTAGGAGCGGTAGCCATAAAAGGTGCTATTAAAAAAGCAGGCATTGACACAAATATTGTGAATGAAGTATACATGGGGAATGTTTTGCAAGCTAATTTAGGACAAGCTCCTGCTAGGCAAGCAGCTATCTTTGCTGGTCTTTCACAGAATGTACCTTGTACTACTATCAACAAAGTATGTTCTTCAGGAATGAAAGCTATCATCTTAGCTGCACAGTCCATTAAGTGTGGCGATAATGAAGTAGTTGTTGCAGGTGGAATGGAAAATATGTCAAGCGTTCCTCATTATTTTGCAAAAGGAAGAACAGGACAGAAATTAGGGGATATGCAATTAGTTGA
>Ga0208879_1004854_pt1 | contig 10303 bp, 9 predicted proteins | sample Knorr_S15_td_Bot_FD_185605 | JGI IMG/M metagenome (GOLD analysis project Ga0208879, IMG submission 185605) | Marine microbial communities from Southern Atlantic Ocean transect - Knorr_S15_td_Bottom_ad_5009_LV_A (SPAdes) (version 2) | ecosystem: Environmental > Aquatic > Marine > Oceanic | place...
GGACGATGGTTATTTATTGGTGGGGAGTAAATGGAATCCTATATTAAAAAAACATAATATTTGGATCGTTAAAGTTGGCCCTTCCGGTGCCCAGGAGTGGGATCGCTTGGTTGATGAAAATTATTCTGGATATGGCCATAAAATCGTAGAATCCGGAGATGGCCTTTATACGGTAGCGGGTGTTACAAAAAAATTGGGTAATGACTGGTATGACCTTTGGATGGCACAAATGGATTTCAGTGGAAATCTTGTTTGGGAGCAAATATATACTATGAGTCATATTGCTTTAAATCAATTTTATTATGTGGATATAGCACCTACCAATGATGGTGGAATTATTTGCGTCGGCCCTACAGACCAATATGGTCTGGATATGGATGCTTTATTGATGAAGTTTGATTCTTACGGCAACATTGAATGGAATGGAATGTATGGTGGTAAAGGGCAGGATATTGGCTTATCCGTCGTTCAAGCCAAAGATGGGGGATTCGCTTTCTTGGGCCGTTCAAACTCATATGGAAATGGTCTGAATGATTATTTCTTTGTTAAAACTGATTCAATCGGACAGTCGGTTCTTTTCCCTGATTAATATTTACTGATTTAAATGACACCACTTGAACAAAACAATCAAGATATTGATAAAATTATTAATGATATTATGGAAGCCAATGGTTTCCGTTATTATTACCAGGTTGCGCAATACTTTGACGTTTCTGCCCAAACACTTTCAGGATGGGTGAAACAAAAGAAAATTCCACCCAAGCATTTTCTTAAATATTATAGTGATTTTAATCTGGAGGAGCCTGGTCAACCCGAAGCATTCTCACCTGATATTTCTGAATCCAATAAAAATTGTTTTGTTTCATCACGCCCTAAAAAAATATCACTTAAAAAAATATACCGATTGCTGTATAGAAATAAAAAAATTATAATGGGTTTTCCCGTAACAATTTCCCTTATTACCATCGTTTATTTGTTTTTTATCGCAAAACCTATTTATAAAACATCAGCTGTCATTTTGCCTACGGAGGGAACCGGTCAAAACATGTCCGGTTTATTGGGGGCCGCAACTCAAATGGGGCTAAGCATGCCATTTTTAATGGACAATAAAATAGCCTGGGACGAAATTTATCCTGAAATAGTGGGTAGTGAACGCTTAAAAAGAATTGTGCTCCAGGATACATTTAGTACACATAAGTATGGCCCAGGGATACAACTCCAATCCATTATTGCAAACGAATTGGATATATTGAATAAACCATTCCATGAACAACAACAAGAAAGTTCAAAACATTTGGATGAACTGATTCATGTGAATAAAACACGCTTTTCTTCAATAGTTAATTTAGATGTTTATGGGTTTGAACCGGAGTTTACAGCAGCCCTTGCAAATCGGATAATTGATCATTCGGGGAAACTCCAACGGCAATACAAAACCAACCAGGTAAATCAAAAACGTCAGTTTTTGGACGATCGAATAAGTGTTATCGAAAATGAAGTTAAAACTGTCGAAACTAATCTCAGAATATTCAGAGAACAAAACCGCCATTATAATAAATCCCCAAGTTTGATTCTGCAGGAAGAACGTTTGAACCAGGAATTGGTTCTTCAACGTAGTTTGCTGGTGACTTTAAAATCTCAATTTGAAAAAGCTAAAATAGAAGAAGTTGAAAAGTCGGCCATGATCCAAGTAATCGATGAACCATTTATTCCATGGGAACACGATTCTCCAAAAAGGGGAATTATCTTGGTAATTGCCACATTTTTTGGATTTTTTGGCGCCGTTATTTTGGTATATGCTAAGGAATATATTTTTGAAATGGATTAGACTTAGAATTCTAAGCAAACCATTATAATGAATCCACGGAAACAATCGCTATATAGGCAATTAATTGGGGATTCATTTTTTTATCTCCTAACAAAAATTATTCCGGGAATAACCGGATTGCTTTCCGTTATCGTCTTCATTCGATGGGTGGGCCCCGATGGATATGGCCAATTTACACTTTTACTCTCATTTATAATGGCAGCTGGCGCCTTAAGTTCAGGATGGTTGAATCAAGCCATTTTAAGGTATTTCAGCCAAGATGAAAATAAGGGAGAATTCCCTGTTGCTATTTTTCGTGGAATCCTTATTTCATTTTTGTTAGGATTTATCATTTTATTGGTAGGCTTTCAATTTTTTCTCGATTTAGATATAATTGCATTTGTAATTGCGTATATTTCATTGATTTCTATCATTTTATTCAGGCTCAGATCTGTCCTGCTTCAGGCGGGACTAAAAGCAAAAAAAGTTACTCAAATTACCGCCGTTCAAGCCATTTTGGGATTAATAATTCCATTGATATTTTTGATCAGGATAAACCATTATCTGGCAATAATTGCAGGGATTTCTTTGGCTTATTTGTTGATCGGGTATAAGAGTATTTTTTCTTTTAATAAATTCTCAACGAATTCAATAACTTCTTCCAATAATGTTCTGAGTAAATATTATAATTTTGGTATACCACTGTCATTTCGAATCTCCTTAGGGTTATTTATCTCATTTTTGGATCGTTGGTTTATAATGTTTTTTTTAAATGATTCAATTACGGGTCTTTATGCCGGCTATTCTGAAATAATAATAAAAGTATTTTCAATAATTTTATTTCCGATTACACTTACTATCCATCCAAGAGTCACCAAGTTATGGAATGAAGGAGAAAGAAAAAAATCCATTCAATTGGTCAAAAAAGGAATCGGGATCCAATCAGGTATATTTTTATTAGCTTTCGTCATTTTTATTCTGTTTGAGAAACAATTTTTTAATCTTTCTCTCATATTAATTCCTGAATTGAGTTCAGAATTCCTGTCTTTAGGTATTCCCATATTTATTTCAGGATTCCTTTGGCAAATATCTTTATTAGTCCATAAACCGCTGGAACTAACAGAAAAACCCTTAAAAATGGTCTGGGCAATAATTGCCGCTTTAGTTGTTGCAGTTGTTGGGAATATTATCTTTTTGCCAAGGATTGGCGTGATTGCTACAGCCTATAGTTCAATTGCATCTGCTTCAGTTTATATTATTATAATCATACTTTTTGTGTTTAATAAAAGAAAATTGAGCGAATAAATGAGTTCCGGTTATATACTTATTTTGCTTTTCTGTGTATTAACTATGATAGGCACCGGGTGGATTTCTAAAAAAATTCATGGATCCTGGTTTTTCCCCGGCGCATTTTTCCCCTTATTATGGTCCTTGTATATAAGCGTTAGTTTTTTATCTGCACCTGAGTTTCGCCCGCAAATTTTGGGTGCAATTATGATTGCTCTTTTTTCAATTGTTGTAACAGTTGGAGCGAATATAATTTCAGTTACTGCCGTTACAACCATGGAGAGGGATCCCCCGAAAATAAAAATCGACTTAATATTCTATTCAGGACTTATTTTATCTTTTATTTCTACCATGGGTATTGGATTGGTTGTTTCAATGGGGTTTTCATGGTATCAATTAGAACAAAGTTTATTAAATCTTTATGTTCTCCCAAACTTGTTTGCCTCGGAACGGTATAATGAAGTTTTAGCCATTCCCACTTATGTTAAAATGGTCATGTTTTTAACCTATCCGGCAGCATTAATCTGTGGTTTTGTTTACCCATTTTTAAATGGATTCAAAAAATGGTTATCCTATGTTCCCATTTTGATTACTATTATTTATGGAACCCTTTTTGCTGTTCGGTCTGGGATTCTACTATCTATAATTTTGACATTTTCCGGCATGACTTGTGCCAAAATCTATTTAAGGAATGATTTGAAACAGTGGTTCCAAAAAGTAATGACCGCTGGTACAGCTTCAGGATTATTATTATTTAGTGTTTATATTTTATTACAATGGCTTAGGGGTGGTCCAGAAGGATATTTTATTATTGATGAACTAATTCAGGGAGCCAAAGCAGGTATTCTAGGGAGTTTTTCAGCTTTCACTATTTGGTTCAGTGGTTATGATTTTACTCATCACTATTCTATGGGGATTAATACATTTGCTGCCCCTATGGAAATATTGGGATTAACAGAACGTGCCAGTGGTTTTTATACTGATTTTATTCCCATCGGGCCTTCCGTAACAAATATTTATACTGCTTTTAGGGGGATTGTTACTGATTTTGGTATAGTTGGATCATTTATATTCTTTGGCATCTTTGGATTGGGTAGTGCTATTGCATTTAAATCAATATCAAACGGAAATATATTTGCTTCAGTTCCATTATCCATTTTTTATTCATTCACCCTTTTTTCTCCTTTAATCAGTATCTTTACTTTTAATAGTATAATTATTGCATTCATTATGTTTTTTGGTGTTTTACTATTATCAAAAACACAATCTATATGAATAAAATACTAATTATTACAGTCAATTACCGTAATACTGAACCCACAAGTTCATTGGTTCAAAGTATTCAAAAATGTTTTAATAATGATAATATAAAGTTGTGTATTGTTGATAATGATACAACGGCAGACTCATTTGCTTCATTAAATAAAATTAAACATACTGCCTCTTTCAAAATTGAAATAATAAGGTCAGATAAGAACCGTTTTTATTGGGGTGGCGCAAAACTTGGTTTAGACAAATACTTTAAAGATATTCAAAAGTTTGATTGGATTATAGTATGCAACAATGATATTGAGTTCAATGATGATAAATTTTTTCAAAAACTTTCCAACTTAAATCATGACGAATATCAAATTATTGCTCCCCAAATAAAATCAACCTATTCAGAAAAAGATCTTAATCCTTTTCTTTTAAACGCGATATCCAAGAGCCACGATATTTACTATGCCCTTTATTATTCCAATTTCTGTACAGCGAAAATAGTGCACAAAATCGGCCGAATTCTCAATCAAAAACTTATTCACCGGAGGAATCGCATAGGCGAATCCAAAATCCAAACTATCTACGCTCCCCATGGATCATGCATGATTTTCTCAAATCACTATTTTACAAAAGGTGGCTATTTAGATACCGGTTTTACCATGTATGGCGAAGAGGTCTCCACAGCAGAAATCGCAAAATCCCTTGATCTGCCCATACATTATTTACCGGTACTTTCTCTGGTGCACAATGATCATCAATCCACGGGTCAATCTTCGTGGAAAGAAAATTATCGTCACTCAAAAGAAACATTTTACTATTTAAAGAAAAAATACCGAAGCTAGATTAATGCGAATCATTTATCTTCACCAGTATTTCAATACACCGGATATGCCCGGGTCAACCCGTTCATTTGAATTGGCCAAAAGATTGGTTAAGAATGATCACAAAGTATGGATGATAACATCGAAGCGGGATTCTCATCAAGACTCTCGAATTGGCTGGTCGATTGAAAATGGGATCGATGTATGCTGGCTGCCCATTTCCTATTCAAATAATATGGGTTTTTTTAGGCGAATATTTTCCTTCTTATCATTTTCATTCCAATCGGCGAAAGTATGTTTATCCATTAAAGCGGATCTGGTATTTTCCACCAGCACACCTCTGACCATTGCAATACCCGCCATAGTATATTCTAAAATGAAAAACATCCCCATGGTATTTGAAGTGAGGGATTTATGGCCTGAAATTCCAATTGCAGTAGGTGCATTAAAATCAAAATTTCTATTCAATTGGCGCGCTGGCTTGAAAAGGTCACTTACCAAAATTCAAAAAGAATAATTGCCCTTTCAAAAGGGATGAAAGCAGGCGTTGTTAGTGCAGGATATCCTGCAGAAAAAACCCATGTGATTACCAATTTATCCAATTCGGAGCATTTCACTAAAGGTCATAACTCTAGTAATTTAGTCATAGATGGATTTGATTGGAACGAATCAAATCCACTCGTCATTTATACCGGAGCCTTTGGCCACATCAATGATGTGGTTTATTTAATTAAAGTTGCAGATCATTTTAAAAGGTTAAACAGTTCAGTAAAATTTATAATTGCAGGAGAAGGTATTGAATCGGAAAGAATTAAATCCATGGCTCAGGAATTGGGCTTATTGAATGAATCTGTTTTTGTTATCGATCCGGTACAAAAAAATGATATACCCCAATTGTACGATCGGGCAACTGTAGTTACATCCTTATTTATTAATTTGGAGGAGCTTTGGCATAATTCTGCTAATAAATTCTTTGACGGGTTGGCAGCAGGTAAACCAATTATGATCAATTATTCAGGTTGGCAAAGAGATATACTTGAAAAGCATAATGCAGGATTTTATGTACCTTATGATGACTCGGTTAAGGGAGCAGAAAAATTAAACCAATTACTGATTAACCCTGATTTACAGAAAAAAATGGGGCATGCAGCAAAAAGGTTGGCAGAAGAACAATTTTCACTTCAAGTTCAATTTCCTAATTTCGAAAAAGTTTTGTACGCCGCACTGGATTAATTTTCCCTTATGAAAAGAATATTTGATTTTACTGCAAGTTTGATTGGTTTGGTTGTTTTATTACCTTTTATCTTAATTCTTTCATCTTTCATCCTAATTTTCAATGGGTGGCCTGTATTTTTTATTCAACCAAGGTTAGGCAAAAATAAAATTCCTTTTAACATGATTAAATTAAGAACAATGAAAAGTGGTATTTCTAAAAGTTCAGAACACGATGCGGCCCGACTAACAAAAATCGGAAAAGTATTAAGAAAAACGAGTGTAGATGAATTGCCCGTGCTGTTTAATGTAATAAAGGGCGATATGAGTTTGGTCGGCCCACGACCACTACTGCTAAAATATGGTCCAAGATTTTCCCCCAAACAAGATCGAAGACACCATGTTTTGCCGGGTATCACAGGATTGGCTCAGATTAATGGCCGTAATACAATTTCTTGGGAGGATAAATTTGATTATGATATTCAATATGTAAAGAATCATTCCTTTTGGATAGATTTAAAAATTCTCATTCAAACCATGTTTTTAGTGATAAAATTTCAAGGGACATCTCAACCTGGAGAAGATATTATGTCTGAATTTATGGATACTGAAAAAAATGACATTTAAAGAATGGCTGAATAATCCATCTTTAGATCAAAACTTAAGCATTGGTTGTTTGGGCCAATCAGGTTATGTGCTAAAAAAGAATGAAACCACCATTCTGATTGACCCTTATTTGACCGATTATGTCTCCCATCCAGATGGGTTAAACGATCCCAAAATGAAAAGACAGTTTCCACCGGTAATTTCACCGAGTGAAATTCAGACTGTAGATGCAATCCTATGTACCCATGCACATGGTGACCATATGGATCCGTGGACACTCGAAAGCATCAAACCGCGTTATAAGTTATATTGTACAGAAGCAGCTTTTAACAATAACCCGGTAAATTTAGATGCGGATCAATTAATATGGGTAGATTGGGAAAAACCAATAGCAATTAACGAATTCAGTATAACAGCCATCCCTGCAGCTCACTATAACCAATCAGATCCAGAAGGAAAACCCGATTGTGTATCATTCATTATTTCCGTTGATAATATAAATTTATTTTATTGGGGTGATGGTATACCATATGAAGGGCTTATTGAGCGTTTAAGTCAAAATCAATATGATTTATTTTTCGCACCCATCAATGGCCGTGATTGGTTTAGAGAAAAAAATGGTATTATAGGTAATTTGAATAGCAGAGAATTGGCAAAAATATGTTCAGAGTTGAAAATTGCTACTGTAATTCCAAACCATTTTGATTTGTTCGAATATAATAGTGAAATACCCGCACATTTTATAAACTATGTAGATCAAATTAACCCGAATCAGAAAGTTAAAATTCTCAACCATAAAAATATCATGACCATATGAAAAACAAACATGTCAATTATTTCAATCACACAAAGCAATTTTATCAATTTGTAATTTTGAAAAAAATCAATGAATATGGGTCACTAAACATGCCATTAGATGTGGATGATCCAGAATTAATAGAGGCCATATCCAATGTTCATATTAAAAATTTAATCAATGATGGTTTTTTAATTTCTACCGACGGAGAATTAAAACTGTCTTCCGAGGGAGAATCCGCATTAAACAAGCATTATATCGATTATCAGATTAATTTGTTAAATCTTTCAAAAAATACTGGAGATTTTTACATTGAAAAAGTAAATCAATTGATTCGCGAAGTAAACGGAAAAGTGGCTTTATATGGTGCCAGTGATACATCAAAGTCTATTTTTACACACATTCAAAATGCAGAGATTAAAATTCTATGTGTTATTGATGATGATCCAATAAAACAAAAAAATAACTATTTAGGCCTGCCTGTAATACCCATTGACTCTTTATATGAATTTGATGTGAATACAATTATTATTTCTACGGTTGAATTCCAAGATGAGATCAAGAAAAAAACGGTGAGCCGATTTGGTCAAAAATATAAAATTATAACTTTATTTAATTCAAAATGAATTCAAATCCCAAAGTAAGCATCATTATTCGAACGTTGAATGAAGCACCATATTTGCCGGATCTATTCAAAATGATACGACAACAATCCTATTCCAATTATGAAACGATTGTGGTTGATTCAAATTCGTATGATGGCACGCGAGAAATGGCGACCCAATTATCTGATAAAGTATTAGAAATTGAAAAAGATGATTTTACCTTTGGCTTTGCCATTAACTATGGGATTCAACATTCAGATGGCGATCTCGCCTGTATCATTTCGGCCCATACCAAACCCTTGCACCAAGATTGGCTCAAAGAACTGGTCAGTGCCTTTGGCAATGATATAAAAGGTAGTATTGCTATGAGTTATGGCAAGCAGGTGGGTGATCAAAATTCAAATTTTTCCGAAATTATGGATTTTGAATCTTATTTTGGGTCAATTGAATTAGAGCAGTCAAGACCCGATTATTTTTGCAATAATGCAAATTCAATGATTCGAAAAGATCTATGGCGCGACCATCCATTTGATGAAAGTTTAACCGGTCTTGAGGACATTGAATGGTCCAAACACTGGATGGATAAAGGTTATAAAGTTATTTATAAACCGGAAGCGTCAATTGTTCATTTCCATAATGAAAATGGCCAACAAATTCGCAATCGGTTTTGGCGGGAGTCAATTGCGGCCCGGTCAATTGGAGTATTATCCGTGTGGAAAATATTGAACGAATGTCCAAGACAATTTCGATTAATGGTTCGAGATATCATATTTTTTCTCCGACGAAAAAGTAAAGGGAGTATAAAAGATATAATTTCTTACCGGGGAAACCGGTTAATTGGCACAATAAAATCAATTACAAATAAGAAATTTAATTTGAAGGACTATCGAGAAAACTACCATTCCTTAGCGTATAAAGTCATTGAATATGAAAAACAAAACAAACCTGTAGAAAAAGTATATTCTTTAGATCCGATAAAACCAAATGATGTTTTAATTAAAGTTGCATATGTTGGTATATGTGAAACAGATTTTGAAGTACTCAGGGGTGCCTTGGATTATTATAAATCTGGCTGGGCAAAATTTCCCATTGTTCCTGGGCACGAATATTCGGGTGTGGTGGCGCGTGTGGGGTCCAAAGTAACCAATCTAAAAGTTGGAGATAAAGTTGTAGGACAGTGCATTCTTTCGTGTAATAAATGTGATATGTGTTTAAGCGGACGTGAAACTGCTTGTTCAGAAAGAAAAGAAGTGGGCGTTTTAAATTATAATGGCGCCTACAGTGAGTATATAATATTGGCATCTCGGTTTGCACATAAAATTCCAAAGGATTTACAATTAGATACAGCAAGCAGTATCGAACCCTTGGCGGTGGTTCTAAAAGGATTAGATAGGGTTGGGCTGGATAATCAGATATTAAGTGATAAAGAATCTGTCTTGGTAATTGGGGCGGGTCCCATTGGACATTTATCCGCAAGAGTCACCCAACATTGGGGGCATGATGTGACTGTTATTGATAGTAATCAAGGGCGCTTAGATTTACTACAAGATATCGCCATTGAAACAAAAACAACTGAAAATAATTACACACCTTATTCTCACATAATTGAATGTACCGGTACTTCTAAGATGGCCAATACTATATTAAAACGCTCTGCACCGGCATCATCTATGTTGTTGTTGGGTTTACCCTATGATACACAAGCAGTTGATCTTGAAAATATAGTGAGTTTAGATAAACGCATAGTGGGAACAGTCGGTAGCAATAGGAAAAATTTTGAAGATGCAATTCAAATGGCGCCGAGTCTGAATTTAGAAACCTTTAATAAGGCAATATTTGAATTTGAGCAATGGGAATCAGCGTGGGATTCCCATCGTTCAAAAAATGATTTAAAAGTAAAAATAAAAAT
>Ga0208879_1004855_pt1 | contig 10301 bp, 10 predicted proteins | sample Knorr_S15_td_Bot_FD_185605 | JGI IMG/M metagenome (GOLD analysis project Ga0208879, IMG submission 185605) | Marine microbial communities from Southern Atlantic Ocean transect - Knorr_S15_td_Bottom_ad_5009_LV_A (SPAdes) (version 2) | ecosystem: Environmental > Aquatic > Marine > Oceanic | place...
CCGGCTTGAACCGGCTTGCCCCTTCGCTGCGGCTCAGCCGCTGGCGTGTTCCTTCGACCGCTGGATGCCCAACGTAGCCAGCAGGTTCTCGTGCAGCTCGAACCAGACCGTGTGGTACGACTCGATCATCGGCTTCGTGAACCAGTCCAGGTCGCCACCCGTGACCCGATCCAGCGCCGTGGCGAACCTCTCGCCGTAGCCGCCGAAACGCTCCAGGAGCGCCGCCAGAGCAGCGCAGACCGGCTGGATTGCAGAGTCGGTTTCGGCCAGACGGCCGATGACCGCTTCGTCGTAGGCCGGGTCCGCATGGTCGTTCATGACCGGCTCGCCGGACGGATCACCCGTATCGGGTCGGAGCTGCCAGTCGGTGCAGAGCCCCAGGAAGCCCTGGTTGCCCTCGAGGAATCGGCTGTAGGCCCCTTCCACCTCGGCACGGCAGCCCAGTCCGGCCAGCTCCTCGGCCAGCAGTACCTCGCCGTGGGCCCGGCCATCCGAGGTGAGCATCCAGCCAGACATCCGGCCCTCGCGGTGGCGGGCGTGACCCGCAGCCTCCAGGGCCGTGAGCACGGATGTCGCCTCGTCGACGGACATGCCGGCCACCTCGGCCACCAGCGGCGTGTCGACGAAGCCCCGAACCCTCAGGACGTGCACGACGCGAAGGTCGGCGGTGCTGGGGCTGGTCATGGTGCCAACGCTAGCGCCGGGTCGCGACGGGCCAGCCGAAGTAACACCAACGGATAGCCGCCCAACCCGATGAGGGTGAAGATGAACCACTGCGCTGCGTACGAGAGGTGCGAGCCGTCACCCAGGGCCACCACCGGAGCCGCCACCGGGATGCCAGCCGGGCCGTCGCCGGCCGCCCGTATCCACATGGGGGCCAGGTCCGTGCCCCATCGTTCGGCCAGCGCATCCAGGTCGATCCGATCCACCTCCACCCCGCTGCCCCGCTCGCCGGTCCGGGAGACATCCAGGCTGCCGCCCACCTCGACCTCTCCGGACCGCGGCGCCCACGATCCGGGCGTGCCTTCCATGTAGAGACCCCGGTGCACGAAGCCCCGATCCACGACCACCCCCACCCCGGGCTGGACCCCGTTTATCAGCAGCAGGGAGACCACATGCACGCCGGGTACGCCGTCCATGGACCGGTTCGCCAGGTACACCTGTCCGTCGGCCCAGGTGCCGGACACCACCACGCGCACATGCCTCAGGTCCTCCGGCGTGCCACCATCCTCCAGGATTCCCAACGCCGTGGCCAGGGTGAGGACGGGCTCGTCGGCCCGAGCCGCCACGACAGCGTTGTAGGCCCGACGGGCGTCCAGACGACTGAGTTGCCAGAACCCCAGGTTCGCCGTGACGACCAGGAGGCCGGCGACGAGCACGTGGGAGAGCAGCCAGGCCGGGCGCAACAGCCGACGGGTCCCCGGTCTCACGGTCGGATCCCCGTGCTCATGATCGGTTGCCCGAGGTCAAGGAGTTGATTCCGGCGCGCTCAGATGCCGAGCAGGGCGTCGAGGCCCACGGTCAGCCCGGGTGTCTCGGCGATCCGGCGAACGGCCAGCACCACCCCGGGCATGAACGACCCCCTGTCGGTCGTGTCATGTCGGATGGTCAGGGTCTGCCCGTCGGTGCCCAGCACGACCTCCTGGTCGGCGACCGCGCCGCGCATGCGCAGCGAGTGGATCCGGATGTCAGCCGGACCAGCAGCGCCCCTGGCGCCAGCCATCACCACACGGGTGGTCGGATCCGGTGCCCAGTCGGCCGAAGCCGCCGCCATCCGTTCGGCCGTGGCGATCGCCGTGCCCGACGGGGCGTCGACCTTGCCGTCGTGGTGGACCTCGATGATCTCGGCCGTCTCGAACCACGGTGCCGCCAACTCGGCGAAACGCATCATCAGCACGGCTCCGATGGCGAAATTGGGCGCCACCAGGCAATTGCTGGAGGTGAACGCCGCCCTGAGGTCCCCGATGTCGGTCTCGCCCAGACCGCTGGTTCCGACCACGGCGTGCACGCCGGCGGCGGCCACGACACCCAGGTTCGCCCGGCTGGCCTCGGCCACGGTGAAGTCCACCACCACGTCCACGCCGGCATCCAGGAGGCCCTGGACATCGGCGACTACCTCTACGCCACAGACCGTGCTCCCGGGCGCCGACGGATCGGCGGCTGCCACCAGCGCCATGCCGTCTGCGGCGGTGACGGCATCGGCCACTGACCCACCCATGCGGCCGGCGGCCCCCAGTACCCCGACGCGGATCGGATCTCCTGACATGTCCCGAGGCTAGCGGTCACCATCGCGGCCAGCCGGCCCAGTTCGGGTCCGGCTACAGCCCGACGGGGAGCCGGTAGCAGCCACCTGCCCGGCGTGTGGCCGGCGTGCTGCCCGGCGTATCAGGCCCGACCGGCGGCGTTTAGGCGGCAGGCGGGACGGTTCAGGTTCCCGAGCCGACGATCGCCACGGCCGGGTCCGGCGACAGCACCTCGGCCAGGACGGCGTTCACGTCCTCGAGGGTGACCGCACGCAGGGTCTCCACGTACTCGTCCAGGGGAACGACACGGCCCAGGAGGCTCTGGCTGGTTCCCAGCCTGAACATGCGGCTGCCCGAGTCCTCCAGGCCCAGCAGGATGGAACCCTCGAACCCATCGCGTGCAATGGCCAGTTCGGCGGCGGTGATTCCATTGCAGGCCACCTCGGCCACCTGGCCGGCCACGACCTTCTGGAGCTCGTCGGCACGTTCCGGTGCAGTGCCCGCATAGACCGACACCACCCCGGCGCCCGTGTAACCGGCCATGGACGAAAAGACGCTGTATGCCAGGCCACGCTCCTCCCGTACGGTCTGGAAGAGGCGGCTTGACAGCCCACCACCCAGCACATGGATGCCGAGCGCCAGGGCGTGGCGACGCGGGTCATCGCGCCGCAACCCCCTCCAGCCCCAGGCCACGTGCGTCGCCTCGGTCGGGCGCGTCAGGCGCTCTGCGGCGACCGGCTCGGTGACCGGAGCCACACGGACAGGCGCAGCACCCCCGGTACGGCCGGAGAAGGCCTCGGCCACCTGGGCCACCAGCGCGTCATGGTCGACGGCGCCCGCCGCGGCCACCACGAGGTTGGGCGCCCGATACCAGTGGTCGTGGAACCCGACGATGTCGTCCCGGTCGATGGCAGCCACCGAGGACTCCGTGCCCAGCACCTCGCGCCCCAGCGGATGCTCCGGGAAGAGGGCCTCGTAGAGCAGGCCGAAGACCACGTCATCAGGGTCGTCAGCCTGGAGGTGGATCTCCTCGAGGATCACCTGACGCTCGGTCTCCACGTCAGCAGCCCGTAGGGCCGGTTCCCTCAGGACGTCGACCAGCAGGGAGGTGGCCATCTCCTGGCCCCCTGCCGGCACACGGGCGTAGTAGGCCGTGTACTCCTTGGAGGTGAACGCGTTCATCTCGCCACCGCTGGAGTCCACCAGCTCGGCGATGGCGCGCGCCGTCCGGCGCTCGGTTCCCTTGAAGAGCAGGTGCTCCAGGAAGTGCGAGGCGCCGCTCATGGACGGATCCTCATCACGCCCACCGACTGCGACCCACACCCCGACCGAGACCGAGTGGGCGTCCGGCATCAGCTCGGACACCACACTCGGACCGGTCAGTGGACCGTTCTCGGGCAGGCTCAGTTCAACCACCGTTCCGGTGGCCGTTCGGTCGCCGCGTGGGCGACCCCCGTCCAACGGGACGCTCAGCGACCCCGACGACGGCGACCGCCGCCACCGCCACCACCGCCGCCGCCGCTGCGGTTGGCCGATACTGCGTTGCCCAGGTCTCCGTGCACTGCCTCCAGCTCGGTCTTGAAGGCGTCCTCGAAGTTGGCCTGGATCGGGCTGTCGGATGCGGCCACGGAGGCATCATCGTCGTAGTCGTCATCGTCGTAGTCAGCGTCATCAGATCCGGAATCGTCAGACCCGGAATCGTCGGAGTCGTCGGAGTCCGCCACCGGGGCGTCGTCCTCGGAGTCGACCACGGGAGCGGTCGGAGCAGCCGGAGCCGGCTTGGACGGAGCGTCACCGGCCGGCTTCAAGGAGATCTTGCCGTTCGGATCCACGTCCTCGACGATCACCCGGATCTCCTGGCCCAGCTCGAGGACGTCCTCGACCCGGTCGATCCGCTTGCCGCCACCCAGCTTCGAGATGTGCACCAGGCCATCGCGTCCCGGCAGGATGCTGATGAAGGCGCCGAACTTGGTGATGTTCACCACCCGGCCGTCGTACACCGCTCCCACCTCGGCGGTGGGCGGGTCCACGATCAGCATGATCTGACGCTTCGCCTCGGCCACCTTGGCACGGTCCGGCGAGGCGATCGACACGATGCCGACCATGCCGTCGTCGTCGACGCTGATGTCGGCGCCGGTCTCGGCCTGGATGGTGTTGATCATCTTGCCCTTCGGGCCGATGACCTCACCGATCTTCTCCACCGGGATCTCGAACGCATCGATCTTCGGTGCGTTCTCCCCGACGTCGTCGCGGGGGCCGGGGATCGCCTCGGCCATGACCGCCAGGATCGCCAGGCGGGCTTCCTTCGCCTGGTTCAGGGCGTTGGCCAGGACCTCGGCGGGAATGCCGTCGATCTTGGTATCCAGCTGGAGCGCCGTCACGTACTCAGCCGTGCCGGCCACCTTGAAGTCCATGTCGCCGAAGGCGTCCTCCGCACCGAGGATGTCGGTGAGGGTGACGTACTCGCCGTCCTGGTAGATGAGGCCCATGGCGATGCCGGCCACAGGGGCCTTGATCGGCACACCGGCGTCCATCATCGAGAGGCTGGACGCGCAGACCGAGCCCATCGAGCTGGAGCCGTTGGACGCCAGGACCTCTGACACCAGGCGCAGCGTGTATGGGAAGTCCTCGAAGCTCGGGATGACCGGGATCAGGGCCCGCTCGGCGAGCGCACCGTGGCCGATCTCACGACGCTTCGGGCCCCTCATGAAGCCGGTCTCGCCGGTCGAGAAGGGCGGGAAGTTGTAGTGGTGCATGAACCGCTTGCGGCTGACCGGGTCGATGCCGTCGATCATCTGGTCCATGCGACCGGTGCCCAGGGTGGTGAAGTTCAGCACCTGGGTCTCACCACGCTGGAACAGGCCTGAACCGTGCGCCGTGGGGATGACCTGCACCTCCGACGACACCTCCCGGAGGTCACCGATGCCACGCCCGTCGATGCGGATGCCCTCGGTGACGATGCGGGTACGCACGATCTCCTTGGTGACTCCGCGGATGGCGCCGGCGATGTGGCGATCCACATTGGCCACGTCGGCGAACTGCGGAAGCAGCTCGGCGATCAGCTCGGCCTTGAGTGCCGACTCGGCGGCACCCCGCTCGGCCTTGTCGGCAATGGTCTGGGTCGCTGCGATGCGCTCGGCGCCAGCGGCCTCGACGGCTGCGAACACCTCGGGGGTGTAGTCGCTGGTGACCTCGTAGGCCATGATCTCGGGAGCACCCACAGCCGCCACGAGCTCCTTCTGGAGCTCGATGACCTGGCTGATGAACTGCTTGGAGAACTCCAGGCCACTGGCCAGGACGGCCTCGTCGACCATCGGAGTGCCGGCCTCGTAGACGTCGCAGGTGGCTTCTGTTCCGCCAGCCTCGACCATCATCACGGCGACGTCACCGTCGTCCAGCAGACGACCGGCCACGACCATCTCGAAGGCGGACTCGCTGCCCTCTTCGTAGGTCGGGTGGGGAATCCACTCGCCGGCTGCGGACCAGGCGATGCGCACCGCACCGACGGGGCCGGAGAACGGGATGCCGGACAGCATCAGGGCCGCCGAGGCGCCGTTCAGGGCCAGCACGTCATGGGGGTTCTCCATGTCGGCACCGACGACGGTGCCCACGATGTGGACCTCGTTGCGGAAGCCCTCGGGGAACATCGGCCGCAGCGGGCGGTCGATGAGGCGACAGGTCAGGACCGCCGACTCCGGCGCCCGACCCTCACGACGGAAGAACGAGCCGGGGATCTTGCCGGCGGCGTACATCCGCTCCTCGATGTCGACGGTTAGGGGGAAGAAGTCCGCACCCGGTCGGGGGGACTTGGCGCCGGTGGCGGTCACGAGGACCGTGGAACGGCCGATCTGGGCCAGGACGGACCCGCCTGCCAGAGGGGCCATGCGGCCCGTCTCGAACGACATTGTCTTGTCGGTCCCGGCAAAGGTGCAGGAAACCGTGGTTGCTTCAGTCATGCTTCTCTCTTCTCGTAGCCCGCCCGAAACGACTCCGGACGGTTCGATGGCCGCGATCTGCGACACATCGGGGATGTGGGCGCGTCTCGCCCATCCCCACTCATCGATCTGGTTGTCGGTCCCGTTGGTCCGGTCCCCGACGCGACACGGACGGCCCAGTGGCCACCCGATGTCTGAATCTACCTACCTGCGCAGCCCCAACTTGGCGATGACCGCCCGGTAGCGCTCCACGTCGGTCTTCTTGACGTAGTCGAGCATCCTCCGGCGGCGACCCACCAGCATCAACAGACCTCGCCGACTGTGATGGTCCTTCTTGTGGACCTTCAGGTGGTCGGTGAGGTGGGTGATGCGGTCGCTCAGGAGTGCGATCTGCACCTCGGGAGAACCGGTGTCACTCTCGTGCAACCGGTTCGTCTCAATGGTGGCGCCCTTGGGGGGCAGGTTGGTAGGCATCGGAACCTCGGGTATCGGACCCAGCCTCATGGTGCGCTCTGCGCCACCGGAAGCCATACGGAGGGCCGGAGGTCTTGGGTTCCGACCCTGGACGACCCCAGTCGGGCCGTCCTCGGAGGGAATGGTACCAGCGGGCCTCATCGGGGCCACCCCGGACCACCCCGCCGAACAGCCGACAGGGAGACCGGAGAATCCGCGCCAGCCCGCCCCCGTAGTGTGGCCCCATGGCCGCCAGATTCACCCACCTTGCCCTCCCCTGCCGGGACCTGGACGCCACGATCGCCTGGTACGAGGCCCACACGCCGATGCGGGCATTCCACCGGCGGGTAGACGAAGACGCCGAGGTGGCATGGTTGGCCGAGGACGACACCTCGGTCGGCCTGGTGATCGTCCAGACGTTCGAGGCAAGGGCCTCGGGCGAGCCGCAGACCACGCTGTCGCCGTTCGCCCACCTGGGCTTCGACGTGGACGACCCGGCCGAGGTGGATGCTGCCGCCGTGCTGGGTCGGGCATCAGGATGCGTCCACTGGGAACCCGCCAACCACCCACCACCGGTGGGCTACCTGTGTGCCCTGACCGACCCCGACGGCAACGTGGTGGAGTTCTCCTACGGTCAGGGGCTGTAGGCCTTCGGTGCCTTAGAGCCTGAGAGCCTGAGGTGCCCCGTGGCCCAGTGGCCCGGAACCAGTCAGCCAGTCAGCCAGTCAGCCAGTCAGCCAGTCAGCCAGTCAGCCAGTCTGGATGGCCCCCAGCAGGCGGACCATCTCGACCGCCGCATCGGCGCAGTCGGCGCCCTTGTCGCCCCGGTCCACGTCGGCGCGCTCCATGGCCTGCTCGACCGTGTCGGTGGTGAGCACGCCGAAGACCACCGGCACGCCCGTGTCGTGGCCGGCCCGCATGATCCCTGCCGCAGCCTCCCCGGCCACGTAGTCGAAGTGCGGGGTCTCGCCACGGATCACGGCCCCCAGGCACACGACCGCGTCATAGCGGCCCGACTCGGCCATGGCCCGTGCCGCCAACGGCACCTCGAACGCGCCGGCCACCCAGGCCACGTGGATGTCGGCATCCGCCACGCCGAGCGACACCAGCCGGGCACAGGCGCCGGTCAGCAGGCTGTTCGACACGAAGTCGTTGAAACGGCCTGCGACGATGCCGATGCGGAGCCCGGAACCGTCCAGCGGCACCTCGATGACCTTCATGAGGCGGCGCCCTCGCCGGCAACCTCGTCGGCAGCCTCGCCGACAGTCCCGTCGCTGACGGGCAGCAGGTGGCCGAGGCGATCCCTCTTGGTCTCCAGGTACCTGATGTTCTCCGGGTTGGGAGCAGTGTCCAGGGGAACCCGGCTGGTGATCTCCAGGCCGTAGCCCTCCAGGCCGCCGTACTTGGCCGGGTTGTTGGTCATCAGCCGCATGTGGGTGATCCCCAGGTCGGAGAGCATCTGGGCGCCAACGCCGTACTCCCTGGAATCCACCGGCAGGCCCTGCTGGAGGTTCGCGTCGACGGTGTCCAGGCCCTCGTCCTGCAACCCGTAGGCCCGCAGCTTGTGGCCGATGCCGATGCCGCGCCCCTCGTGACCCCGCAGGTAGGCGACGACCCCGACGCCCTCGGCGCCGATCTGGGCCAGTGCAGCATCCAGCTGCGAGCCGCAGTCACACCGCAGCGAGCCCAGCAGATCGCCGGTGAGGCACTCGGAGTGGACCCGCACCAGCGGGGAATCCACGGAAGCCAGGTCGCCGAGCACGTAGGCCACGTGCTCCTCGTCGTCGAGGAGCGACACGTAGGCGTGTGCGGTGAACTCGCCGTACTTCGTCGGGATGCGCGCCGAACCGAAGTGCTCGACCAGCTTCTCGTGCCGACGCCGGTGTCGGATCAGGTCGGCGATGGACACGAAGTGCAGGTCGTGCTGGACGGCGAAGGCCTCCAGGTCGGGCACCCTGGCCATGGTCCCGTCGTCGTTCACGATCTCGCACAGGACACCGACCGGCTGACGGTCGGACAGGGCGCAGAAGTCTACGGCGGCCTCCGTGTGGCCGGCCCGCTTGAGCACGCCGCCTGCACGGGCCCGCAGCGGAAAGATGTGGCCCGGCCGGGCGAACTCGGACCGATGCCGGCCGCTGTCGGCCAACGCCACCACGGTGGCCGACCGGTCCGAGGCCGAGATTCCCGTGGAGGTGCCCTCGACCAGGTCGACCGACACCGTGAAGGCGGTCCGCATCGACTCGGTGTTGTCCACCACCATGAGCGGCAGGTCCAGTGCATCGGCCCGCTCATCGGACATCGGGGCACAGATCACGCCGCTGGTGTGGCGGATCATGAAGGCCATCTTCTCAGGCGTCATGGCGTCGGCGGCGATGATCAGGTCGCCCTCGTTCTCACGATCCTTGTCGTCGACCACGATCAGGAACTCACCCCTGGCGTAGGCCTCGATGGCGTCTTCGATGGTGGACAACGGCATCAGCCGCCTCCTTCTTGGTTCAAAGGCTGGTTGGCAGGACGATCGGCAGGCTGGTTCAAAGACTGGTTGGTCGGCTCACCGGATGACTGGTCGGTAGGCCCGCCAGGTGGCTGGTCAGCGGGCCCGTCATCGGCCGGGTAGCCGTGGTCGGGACCGACCCGACCGGCGGCCAACAGGCCTGCCACGTACCGGGCCAGGACGTCCGCCTCGACGTTGACCAGGTCGCCGGGAGCCCGACGGCCGAACGTGGTGACGTCCAGCGTGTGGGGGATCAGGGCCACGTCGAACGTGTCGCGACCGACGGACGCCACGGTCAGGCTCGCCCCGTCGAGGGTTATCGAACCCTTCTCCACGACCTGCCCCGCCAGCTCGTCGGGCAGTCGGAAGGTAAGACGACGGGAACCATCGGAGAGCGTCTCGAGGTCCACCACCTCGGTGACGGTGTCCACATGCCCCTGGACGACATGGCCGCCGAACCGGCCGTCCGCGGCAAGCGGGCGTTCCAGGTTGACGGCCTCGCCAGGCCCCATGGCGCCCAGCGTGGTGCGCTCGAGGGTCTCCGGAACGGCATCCACGGCGAACCAGGCGTCTCCCCACTCCACGACGGTGAGGCAGCAGCCGTTCACTGCAATGGAGGCCCCGAGGCTGACGTCAGCGAGCACGGTCGCCGCATCCACGACGAGGCGCCGACCGTCGCCGACCTCGTCTATCGAGCGGATGCTGCCGAGTTCCTCGACTATTCCCGTGAACATGCGTCCCGTGCGCTCCCCGATGTCCGACCCCGGACTACGTGGTCGACGGGACACGACGGGACACGACCAGCGTTCACGACCACCGGGACCCGACGGGTCCGTGGCCGCGACACGATCGCCGCTTCCGACGTCCTCTCCCATCCGGACTCTGACCGTCGGCCCAGGAATTGCACCTGATCGGCCCCGAACGACGCCTCGCGGCGACCATCCGGGGTTCGCGGGCTCGTCGGATCACTCCGACTCACCGCCGGTCGGGACTTTCACCCAACCCCGAGGACTCTGTTGTGGACCCAGCGTACCGGCACCCGATGGCGCCACTCCAGCCGGGGCTCAGTACAGGCCCAGCAGGCGTCCGGACATCGCCAGCACCGCCACCGCCATCACCGGCCGGACCACCCGCGAACCACCTGAGACCGTGAGACGGGCACCGATAGCTCCACCG
>Ga0208879_1004856_pt1 | contig 10295 bp, 1 predicted proteins | sample Knorr_S15_td_Bot_FD_185605 | JGI IMG/M metagenome (GOLD analysis project Ga0208879, IMG submission 185605) | Marine microbial communities from Southern Atlantic Ocean transect - Knorr_S15_td_Bottom_ad_5009_LV_A (SPAdes) (version 2) | ecosystem: Environmental > Aquatic > Marine > Oceanic | place...
ATTAAGAGTAATTATCTGCAAATATTCATCAATTTGATGATAAAATTGAATAGTTAAAAAAATATGCAGTAAATGAGTTCAATTTAAAAAAGAAAGCAAAAATGTGACGTAAATCAATTAAGTAATAGACGAGAAAGATGTATATTTAAGAGTAAAATATAAATAGGTGCATCATTCACATTCAATTAGGGTAAATTGTTTAAGAAAGATAAAATATATTATTTAGCTATTATTTGGCTAAGCCTGTTCATGCTGGGGGCAACCCCATTATTCGCAACAAATTCCATATCGATTGAGTTTGGTGAGGTTGATAATGACAACCAAACTATTCCAATTCTGTATAATTCCGCTGATGAAATCATGGGTTTTCAGTTTTTCATAATTGGAATGGATGTTACGGATATTTTTGGTGGTGTAGCTGAAGAAAATAATTTTTATCTTCATCAAGGTTCAACATGTTGGAGAGACGATGATTGTAAAGATTTTGTAATGGGTTTCTCCGTATCGGGATCCCCAATTCCACCGGGGGCAGGTACACTCTTCCACCTCAATTATGCTGAAATTGGAGATGATTTCTTTGATGAAAACATTTCTGTAAATGACCTTACATGTCTGGATATCACAGAAGGGTTTTTTTTAGATTCCCAAGGGAATACTGTTGATGTAGAAATAGGTGAGTGTATGGCCAGCCCCATTGATTGTAATGGAAATTATTATGGAAGTGCGTTCTATGATGATTGCGGAATCTGTTCTGAAGGTGAAAGTGAGCATGTTGAAAACAGTGATATGGATTGTGCTGGAATATGTTTTGGAGATGCCTATGTTGATGATTGTGGTATATGTGATGCAGATGAATTCAATGATTGTTTTACCTATACTATCGAATTGTCCCAGGGTGCCAACCTGATCAGTTTTCATGCCCTACCGACAGATATATCCGTCAGCTCTATTTTTTCAGAGTTGGGAGATGTTGCGCAATATATAATCGCTGAAGGTGCTGGAGCATTTAATCAATCTGGAATTTGGTATGGAAGCCTTCAACAAATTGAAGCCCATAAAGGATATTGGTTAATTGTAGAAGAGAGTGCAGAAATGATAATTGACGAAGCAATTCCAACCAGTACAGGTGAAAGCACCGTTCTTTATAATCTTCATTATGGTAATAATTTAATTTCCTATCCGTTTTCAGCTGGTCAAAGTATTGATGATGCCATAGATGAAATATATTTAAATAACATATTTGCAATTGCCAGCGGTGGTAAGGCTGCACGGTTTATTGATGGCAGCTGGAATGGTTCACTTGATTATTTGGAACCCAATAAAGGGTATTGGTTAGTTACTACTGAATCTTTCGAGTTTAATTTTAATACCCCTGATTTTGATTCTGCTTCCCAAAGTAGTTCAGATGAACGAAATGCACCTCCAAGCCTATGCCAATTCACCCAGTCCCCCTATCAGGCCTTTTATTGGACTGCAAATGCAGATATCGATGGAATTCCTTTAGAAGTGGGTGAAGATTGGATTTGTGCCTTTTATGGGGATGTTTGTGTGGGATCTCGAGAATGGAGCGGAATGAGTACCTACGGCACACCTACGGATATTCCCGTCATGGGCTTTGATTATGCAATTGAAGCCACTCAGAATTATATCGTGGCGGGAGAATATCCCCGCTTTGTGATCTATGATGCTTCGGAAGATACCTATTATGATGCCAATGCTTACGACAATCATATCTTCGAGGGAGCTCTTCTGGCGATGTATTCGGTTCCTGAAATTAAAGTCGAACAGGATTGCCTGGGTGAACTGGGTGGATATGCTTATGAAGACAACTGTGGTGTCTGCGATCTGGATCCTGAAAACGACTGTCCATTTGACTGTCATGGTGTACCCGGAGGTGAAGCCTTCATTGATGACTGTGGTATTTGCTCCGGTGGTGACACAGGACATGTTGCCAATAGTGATCAAGATGACTGCGGTGATTGTTTTGGTATCAATGCTGACATGGATTGTAATGGGGATTGCTTTGGGTTAGCATTTGAAGATGATTGTGGTGTATGTTCTGAAGGTGAAAGCGGTCATGATGCCAATAGTGATCAGGACTGTAATGGGGATTGCTTTGGGTTAGCATTTGAAGATGATTGTGGTGTATGTTCTGAAGGTGAAAGCGGTCATGATGCCAATAGTGATCAGGACTGTAATGGTGATTGTTCTGGTGATGCCTACCTGGATGATTGTGAAGTATGTTCTGGCGGGCTGAGTGAACATGAACCCGAAAGTGACCAGGATTGTAACGGTGAATGTTTCGGTCCTGCTTTAGTACAGATTTATTATTTTGATTTTGATGGTGATGGTTTAGGAAGTGACATTAGTGAAGAATTTTGCGATGTGAATGTCCCTCCTGCAGACTGTAGCGATGAATATCCCAATTGTGCCTGGGTTGACAATCATGCCGATATAGATGATAATTGTACTTCTAATTATCATGACTGTGCTGGAGTCTGTGATGGTACAGATATGGTTACTACCTACTACTGGGATAATGATGGTGATGGATTTGGAAGTGATATTTCAGATCAGTTCTGTTCTGGTGAAGTACCGCCAGGATGGGTACTGAATAATGATGACGAAGATGATAACTGTTTCTCAAACATTCATGATTGCGCCGGAGTTTGCGATGGAGATGCCTTCACACAAACCTATTGGATTGATATCGATGGTGATGGAATGGGAAGCGGTACTGGTCAGCAATATTGTACGACTGAAGTACCGGAAGGCTGGGTATTGAATGAAGATGATGAAGATGATGACTGTTATTCCAATTATCATGACTGTGCAGGGGAATGTAATGGATCTGCCCAACCAATTACCTATTGTGAAGATGCCGATGGTGATGAATTGGGGGACCCTGGCACTGAAGCAGAATATTGTAACACTGAATGTAGTGGCATTGAAGAGTTTTGTGTTGAATCAGTACCTGATGGCTGGGTTGAAGATTGTGTTGACGAAGATGACAATTGTTACTCCAATTTTCATGATTGTGCCGGTGTATGTGATGGCGACTCAGTATTAAGTGGCTGTGATAATGCCTGTAACTCAACAGCAGTAGTAGATTGTGCCGGTGTATGTGATGGCGACTCAGTATTAAGTGGCTGTGATAATGCCTGTAACTCAACAGCAGTAGTAGATTGTGCCGGTGTATGTGATGGTGATTCAATTCTAGATAATTGCGGTGTCTGTGATAATATCCCTGAAAATGATTGTCCTTATGATTGTGCTGGTGTACTAGGGGGAAACGCTTCTTTAGATGATTGTGGTATTTGTACAAATGCAGACATAAATTGTTATGAGGGAGATGTAAATTGTAACTGTACAGATTGTGCAGGTGTTCCAAATGGTGATTCAATTCTAGATAATTGCGGTGTCTGTGATAATATCCCTGAAAATGATTGTCCTTATGATTGTGCTGGTATTCTAAATGGTGATTCAATTCTAGATAATTGTGGTGTCTGTGATAATAACCCTGAAAATGATTGTCCTATTGATTGTGCTGGAGAATGGGGTGGAAATGCAATTTTTGCAACCTATTATTTTGACCAGGATGGAGATGGATTAGGTGCAGGTGAAGGTGCAGATTATTGTAATGCAGAAGTACCGCCAGGATTGGTTGGAAATAATGATGATGAAGATGATGACTGTTATTCCAATTATCATGATTGTGCCGGAGTATGCAATGGTGATGACCAAATTAACACCTATTATATAGATGCAGATCTTGATGGACTTGGAAATGGAATAGAGCAGGATTTCTGTAGTGCTTATGTACCGCCAGGATGGGTACTGAATAATGATGACGAAGATGATAACTGTTTCTCAAACATTCATGACTGTGCATTTGTATGTGATGGCGAAGCTGTAATTCAGACCTACTGGAATGATGATGATGGTGATGGATTAGGAAATGGCATAGAACAGGATTTTTGTAGTGCTGTTGTACTGCCAGGTTGGGTGCTGAATAATGATGACGAAGATGATAACTGTTTCTCAAACATTCATGATTGTGCTTATGTATGTGATGGTGATGATGTAATTCAGACCTATTGGAATGATGATGATGGTGATGGATTAGGTGATGGCATTGAACAGGAATTCTGTAGTGCAGAAGTACCAGATGGTTGGGTGTTAAACAATGATGACGAAGATGATAACTGTTTCTCAAACATTCATGACTGTGCTTATGTTTGTGATGGTGATGATGTAATTCAGACCTATTGGAATGATGATGATGGTGATGGATTAGGAAATGGTATCGAAGAGGATTTTTGTAGTGCTTATGTACCGCCAGGTTGGGTGTTAAATAATTATGATTCGGATGATAATTGTTATTCTAATTATCATGATTGTATGGGAGTTTGTGATGGTGATGATGTAATTCAGACCTATTGGAATGATGATGATGGTGATGGATTAGGAAATGGCATCGAAGAGGATTTTTGTAGTGCTTATGTACCGCCAGGATGGGTTCTTAATAATAATGATTTAGATGATAATTGTTATAGCAATTTTATCGACCAATGTGGTGTTTGTGATGGGGATGATAGTTCATGTTCAGGTTGTACAGATCAGGAAGCCTTTAATTATGGTTGCCAGGGTGGAGAAATACCTCCTTGTAATGATGATATTACACTTGATGATGGCAGCTGTATTTATACGCCGGAGAATTTCAGTTATCATCAGTCCCAAATGCAGGCATTTTATATAATTGAAGAAGCATCTATTCAATATGAAGAAATTGAGGAATTGGAAATACTTAAGGATTGGGTTGCCGTTTATAGAGATGGTGTATGTGTAGGATCCTATCCCTGGACTGGATATCAAACCACCCTCCCAGCCATGGGAAATGATGGAAGTTTATTAACAGAAAACTATCTATTAACCGGTGATTATCCTGCATTTTATATTTATGACAGTTCAGAAGAAGAATACATGAGCGCATCAGTAAATATTACAGGTTTATTTGGAAATGAATATAATGGCTGGGGGAATTTTGAGTTTTTCTTAGTTGAAGAAATGTGGGTATTAGGTCCAGATTGTTCTGGGATGGAACTTGGTAGTGCATTTCTTGATGATTGCGGCATTTGTATTTGCGGATATCTCCCCAGTGATGAAACATTACTTGGTTGCCTGGAAGACATCCCAAATATTAATTTAGATTGCAGCGGGGTTTGTGAACCATCTACCCCAGTTGGAGTAGTGCAGGCAGAGGAAGGATTAGAGTTTGGTGCCTTTGAAGATAATTGTGGTGTGTGTTCAGGAGGATCTACAGACCATATTGCGGATAGTGATAATGGTGGATGTGGATGCTTCAATCCTGCACCGGAGGATTATTGGCTAGATGTTGATAGTGATGGGTTTGGTTTTGGGGAAGTTAGTTTTGAGATGTGTATGGACAATGTGACAGATTTTTATGCAAATAATAATGTAGACATTGAGCCAAACTGCCCAAATCCTGACTTGGATACATCCATGATTGATGATTGTGGGGATTGTATAGGATTGGATGTGTCAACTCCTAATGAAAATATGGACGCATTTGGTGTGTGTTGTGAAGCTATTGAAAAAGATTCATGTGGAGTTTGTTTTGGTAATGACAGCTATTGCAATCAACCAGTAGCGGAAAACCAGAATATTGAAACACAAGAGGACAGCCAGATACAAGTAGTATTATCTGCTACTGATCCCAACGATGATCCTATCGTTTATTCCATCATAGAAGAACCTGGAAACGGGATGCTCCTTGGTACGGGTCAAAATTTGATTTATATCCCACATTCTAATGTTAATGGAATAGATACATTTATATTTACGGCAACCGATGGAAGTTGGACTTCATCTCCAGGTACAATTACTATTGATATTCAACCTGTAAACGATGCTCCCACACTAAATGTAATTGGTAATCAAGAAATGGATGAGGATGGCGTTTTCATCTATTCACTAGATGCAACTGATTTAGATGGTGACCAATTATTTTTCTCTGCTAATATAGATTCTACTCTAGGAACCTTATTTATTGATGGAAATACATTAACAATTATTCCAATAGAAAATTATAATGGTGAACTTGGGGTTTTGGCCAGTGTAAGTGATGGAGAATTAATAGATAGTACTGAATTTTCGGTGAATGTTCTACCTATCAATGACCCTCCAGAACTCATTGGTGAGATTCAAGATATAACAGTATTTGAGAATTCTGAAGATATAGAGGTGCTGCTATCGGAAATATTCTATGATATTGAAAATGGTAGTGACCTAGCTTATTCCGTTAGTGAGAATATTGAGGGTCTTACTACAAATGTTGCTGATACAGTTTTAATTCTCTCATTCATAGAGGGAATCTATGGCTCAGGAACTGTAGAAATTACGGCCAGTGATAATATCAGCCGTACTACTGTGAGTACATCATTCAATGTTGAAATTATTCCAGTGAATGATCCTCCTATTATAGATGCCATTAATGTAGAATTAGATGAAGATAGTGAAATAGAAATTGTTCTATCTGCTCAGGATCCTGATAGTGACTTTTTATCCTATTCCATTGTAAGTGATCCAACTCATGGATCATTAATCCCTATGGGAGAAAATGTATATCTATATTCACCTGATTCTAATTATTATGGAACAGATTCATTTATATTTGATGTAAACGATGGTGAATATCTAATAGAAGCAACTGCTGAAATAGTAGTTATTGCAATCAATGATTCTCCCTATTTTATTGCAGATAGTCTTCCAGATGCGATAGAAAATAATCCATATAATGTAAATATCGAAATAGAAGATCCTGATAACAGCCAGAATGAACTAGTCCTTAGTATTGTTACTGCTCCGGAGTGGTTAGAAATAGATGGAAACACAATAAGTGGAATTCCAGGTAGTAATGATACAGGAACCTATGATGTTACTCTAGAATTAACAGATGGAATTGCTTTTGTATTAAACACTTTCGCACTTTATATTGAAAATGATAATTCTGCGGTATGTGAGGATGATGATTTAGTTACCTGTTGGGATAATACATGTGCTGATTCTCCAGAAAATTGTCCAGAAGAACCGGTAAATAATTTGCCAGTTCTGACAGAAATAGATCCAGTTATCTTAAATGAAGATGAATCTACAACAATTTCTTTATCGGCTACAGATGTCGATTATGTATCATTTACTTATACAGCAAATAGTGCATCTAATGATATAATTATATCCATAAATGGTAATCTCTTAACTCTTACTGGAACTGCTGACTATTTTGGTGATGGAATTATCACTGTAACTGTTACTGATAATGAAGAAGCTGAAGATAGCCAAGATGTACCATTTAGCATATTAGCAGTAAATGATCCACCTGAACTCGGCGAGTTATCAGATCCAAAAATTCCTGAAGATTCTTTTATTACTTACGGTTTATCTGCAGAAGATATAGATTCAGATGAACTTACATATTCAGCAGTAGGTAGTGAACATATAGCAGTAACTATTAATAATAATTATTTAACTATCACACCTCAAAATAACTGGAGTGGATATGATAATATTATAGTATCTGTTTCAGATGGTGAGCTGATTGATAGTAGAGAGTTGAATATCACTGTACTTGAAGTTAATGATGCACCTGAATTTTCTAGTATTGATAGCCTATTTATTAACGAAGATAATAGTTTGGATGTTTTCTTAAACGCAACAGACAGCGATAGTGAATATTTAACATATGCGGTTGTTGACAATGCTGGAATGACGGTCTCCTTATCTACTAATGTACTTACTGTTACCCCGCCTTTAGATTATAATGGTTCAGTAGATATTATAGTCTCTGTTTCTGATGGAGAACATTTTGATTATACAGATTTTACCCTAACGGTGAACGCCGTGAATGATGCACCTATAGTTTCGCAATCCCTAGAAGATATTGAGCTTTTGGAAGATTCAGGGATTGCGACTATAGTGCTTAGTGATGTATTCTCCGATGTTGATGGTGATAACCTTGTTTATGATGCGTCGATTAATTTAAATGGTATAATTTTCATTGATCTTATTGGAAGCAATTTAAATATATCTACACTCTCAAATCAATTTGGTGGACCTATCACAGTTACAATTACAGCAGATGATCAGCAGGAGGCAACACCAGTAATCGATCAGTTTGAGGTAACAGTAATTCCTGTAAATGATCCACTCACTATTATTTCTACACCGGGTCTTATAGCACTGGAAGATGTAGAGTATACTTATCAAATTTTGGTTGAGGATGTAGATAATGAAATATTTTATTATACTTTAATGTCAAATCCTGAAGGTATGGAAGTAGATTCCATTGGTACAATTACTTGGACTCCAGCAGAAGGCATATTCACTTCTGGAATAGTTGCAATAGCTGTCTGGGATATAGAATACCCGATTTCTGGTACTGATATACCCGATATTCAGGAATTTATTATTGAAGTATTACCTGTGAATGATCCGCCTGAAATTGTTTCAACTGCACCACCTACAGCAACTGAAGATGAATTATATTCATATCAAGTAATTGCGGTCGATACCGATGATGATGAATTTGAATATTCGCTGACAAATCAACCTTATGGAATGACCATTGATTCCACCGGTCTTATTATGTGGACACCTGTTAATGGAATATTATCATCCGGTACAATTTCGATAACAGTGAAAGATGGTGGAGAAGATGGTGTATTACCAAGTCTTCAAGAATGCTTCATCGTTGTTATGCCGGTGAATGATCCTCCTGAAATTATTTCCACTCCACAAATGACACAATTAATGGTAAGTAATACATTCTTTTATCAGGTTCTTGTTGATGATATTGATGATGACGAATTTAGTTATTTCTTAATAGACGCCCCATCAGGAATGACTATTGATGAAATAGGTTATCTGACTTGGTTACCACAATATCCTGGTGAATATGGACCTATTACCATTTTGGCATCTGATGGAGGAGAGGATGGAATTCAGCCTGCAACCCAAGAAATTTATATATTGGTGAGTCCCTATACGGATATAGTGATAATGAATTGGTCATTTAGTAGCAAAGCAAACCTTATTAGTTATTTGGGAATTCCAGGGGATAGTACAATTCAGACTGTTTTAGGATCACTAGGAGATGCTGTTTATTCTATCATTGGAGAGGGTAATGCTGCAATACAGTTGGATGATGGAATCTGGATGGGGAGTTTGCAGATAATAGAACCAACTTCTGGATATTGGATCATTATAGATGAAGAAGAGCCGATAGACCCACCCATTCCATATAGTCTTGAAGCGTATCCTACAGATCCATTCATAATATATGATTTGGATGTGGGTGCCAATCTAATTTCCTATGTAGGGACTGATGGTGCAGAAATAGGTGAAGCTATTCCAGATGATATAGAGAATCATATAACAGGTATAATTTCTGCAGGTGTTGCAACAATGCCAAGTGGGGATGGTGAATGGATGGGTAGTTTGCAAAATTGGAATGTTTTAAAAGGATATTGGATTTTTTCTGATATTGAAAATCTCGAATTTCATTTTGTCAGTGATGGCTTAGTAAGAAAACACTATTCTGAAACCAAACTGAATCCAAACCAAAACCTTCCGGAGGAGTTTAGTTATAAACAATCTACCCGGCAATCCTTCTATTTCTTTGATGCTGTAATGGTGGATGGAATTGATATTTATCCAGGTGAATGGATTTTAGCGACTGTCAATGGTATTGTTGTTGGGGCCCGAGAATGGAATGGTGAAGTTATTGATGTACCTGTTATGGGTTCAGATGGAAATTCAGAATCAAGCGCATATTGTAAAATGGGTGATATCCCAGAATTTAAACTATACCGTTCTGGTACGGATGAAATGATTGATTTAATGGGTGAGATTGTACCATGGAAAAATAACGCAATTTCTTTTGCAGGTACTTTAGAAAATGTAGTTGAAATTCCAAATACATTTAACTTAGGCAAGCCTTACCCTAATCCCTTTAATCCTTCTACTTCAATTACCTATGATGTGGCAACTGACTGTGAAATAGAATTAGCTATATTTGATATCAAAGGTCGGTTAATTGAGATACTTGCATCTGGTGTTGTTCAGGCTGGATACCATGAGATACAATGGAATGCTAAAAGTCAAGCTAGCGGTATGTATTTTCTAAGGATGGTTACCCCAGAATCAGCTATGACTCAGAAGCTGATATTAATGAAATAAAAGAAGATTTTACCCTAACGGTGAATGCCGTGAATGAT
>Ga0208879_1004861_pt1 | contig 10290 bp, 12 predicted proteins | sample Knorr_S15_td_Bot_FD_185605 | JGI IMG/M metagenome (GOLD analysis project Ga0208879, IMG submission 185605) | Marine microbial communities from Southern Atlantic Ocean transect - Knorr_S15_td_Bottom_ad_5009_LV_A (SPAdes) (version 2) | ecosystem: Environmental > Aquatic > Marine > Oceanic | place...
TTTTCTGAAGGTATCCATACTTCTAGATCGTAAGTTTTTTCCGCACTAAATCCCATATCTCCTGTTGAAAGTAATATTTTACGATATGGAAGTTCAAGTTTTTGAAGAATATTTTCTGCGCATCCAGTCATTCTGTCTAACTCTTCCAAGCAAAGATTTGGTTCAACTATACTAACTAACTCAACTTTATAAAACTGGTGCTGTCTAATCATACCTTTGGTATCTTTTCCATAACTACCCGCTTCTTTTCTGAAACATGCAGTGGAAGCAACTAATCTAATTGGTAATTCTTTAAAAGATAAAATTTTTTCTCTAACCATATTGGTCAAAATTACCTCGGCTGTTGGTATTAAAAATTTCCTATCAGAATCGTTGTCTAATTTTATTTCAAACTGATCTTCTTCAAATTTGGGTAATTGACCCGTTCCAAACATTGTGGAAGTTGTCGCTATTAAAGGAGGAGAAATTTCGATATAATTAAAATTCTGAGTGTGGGTATCAATCATAAAGTTTGATATTGCTCTTTCTAACAAAGCGATCTCTCCTTTAAGAAAAACAAATCTTGCACCAGAAGTTTTTGAAGCAAGTTCAAAATCTATCATTCGTAAAATTTTACCTAGATCATAATGAGATTTGGCTTTAAAGGAAAAATTATTTATTTTTCCATGTTCAGAAATTACCTTATTTGAACTTTCATCTTTGCCAACAGGTACATCTTCTAATGCGAGGTTAGGCAATTGACTCAATATTTCATCTAAACTAGCCTGAATTGATATTTGCTCCTTATAAATATTGTCAATTTCATTTGAAAGATCTTTTGACTTTTTAAATAATGAACTATCTTTTGACTTTGAAATAATCTTTTTTTCTTGCTCAAGTTTTTCTTTTTTCTGAATTAAATTTCTATTTTTGCTATCCAAATTTTGAAGAGCTTTAATATCAATATCAGAATTTCTTTGTTTTATTTTGTTTTCAAAATTTTTTAGATTAGATCTTATCTCTTTTAGACTATGCATGTTCTTTTTCTTTTTCTTTTATTTTTTTTTCTATAATTTTTACTGACCATATTGATATTTCGTATAATAAAAGTAATGGGATTGCTAAGCCTATTTGTGTTACAGGATCTGGCGGTGTTAAAATTGCTGCAACTGCAAAAATAATCACAACAACATATTTTCTTCTTTTTTTTAAATACTCAGAATCAATAAATCCTACTCTAGCTAATAAACTTAAAATTACAGGTAGCTGAAAACTTATACCAAAGGCAAAAATTAGTTTCATTATTAAAGAAAGATATTCATTTACCTTCGCTTCTAATTGAATTGGTAAGCTGTTGACTTGTAAGGATGTTTCAAAAGATAGAAAAAATTTTATTGCTAAAGGCATTATCAAATAATAAACCAGTGCCCCTCCTAAAAGAAATAATAATGGCGTTGCTATAAGATAAGGCATTAAAGCTTTTCTCTCATTATCATACAGACCTGGTGCTACAAATTTCCAAATTTGAATCAAAATTAGTGGACTTGAAGCAAAAAAAGCAGCAAAAAAAGAAACTTTTAAATAAGTTATGAAAGTTTCCTGTAAAGCTGTAAAAATTAACCTACGTTCCTGACCATCATTTTTAACAGCATCAGCATAAGGTTGTACTAAAAAGCGATAAATTTCTTCTGAAAAATAAAAACTAATTATAAAAAAACAAATTAAAAAATAAAAGCTATGAATTATTCTTGTTCTTAATTCAGTTAAGTGACTAACAAAACTCCCTTGTTTTTGACTATCATTTTTCATCTTTCGTATCTCTAACTTTATTTTTACTTAAATTTTTCTCTTCATCACTTTCGTTTTCATACAATGAAACTTCACTTTGAAGTTCATTAAAATATTTTTTAATAGAACCAATCCATGAACCAATTTTTTTTAACATAATTGGAAAATCTTTGGGTCCAACAACCAAAATTGCCACCACTACGATTAAAAGAATTTCAAACCAGCCGATTTGTGGCATTTATTAACGTTTATTCTTTTTTGGAATCTGAATTATCGTTAGTTATATTTTTAGATTCTGAATCCTCGGTAACATCAGAAGACATACCTTTTTTAAAGCTTTTAATTCCTTTTGCCACATCTCCCATCAGACTAGAGATTTTTCCTCTGCCAAAAAGTAATACCACCAAAACAACCACTATAGCAATTTGCCAAATGCCGATACTCATAAGGAATTTATATACAATTTTTAATTTTTATTAAAGCAATCTTTTCAGTCTTCTTCTGATTTCAAAGTGCTACCTAACATTTCATCTATATTTGTATAAATCTTTTCTTTTTTTTCTTCTTGCTTCGCCTTAAAAAAAGTTTCTGTTCCAAATATTGATGAATCTATATTTTCACCGTCTATTAAGCCTGCGGATGCTAATTCCTCAACATTTGGTAAATCTGACAATTTTTGTAAATTAAAATGACTTAAAAAATCTTCTGTTGTTACATATTGTATTGGTCTCCCTGGCACATCTCTTCTCCCGCGGGGTTTTACCCAATTTAGTTCCAATAAAATTTCAAGTGTATTTGTCCCGAAAGTTACCCCTCTAATTTCTTCAATCTCAGCTCTAGTAACTGGTTGGTGATAAACGATTATAGAAAGCGTTTCTATAGCAGCTTTTGAAAGCTTTTTTTGAATAGACTTTTGCTGAGACATTAAGTTAGAAAGATTCTCAGCAGTTCTAAAAGACCATTTGCCAGATATACAAACTAGATTTACTCCCCTTGTAGAATAATGTTGCTGTAATTTCTCTAATGATTTAAGAATATTTTTTTTTTTTTTAATTTTAGATTCAATACTTTCAATATCAAGTGGCTCTTCTGCAGCAAACAAAATTGCTTCTATTTCTCTTTCGGATTCTGACACACTAGTGGGAAAATTAATTATATTATTTTTTTTACTTTTATTCTTCATTGTTTCTGTCTTATAAATATATTATCAAAGAGCTCTTTTTGTTTTAATTCAATATTGCCTTCTTTTGATAATTCCAGAGACCCAGCAAGAATGCTGGCTAAACCAGATTTTTTTAAAACTCTCGATTCATTAAACTCTTTTGGAATTAGTTCTCTTATATTTTTCCAATCAAATAATTTACCAAAAAATGTCCTGATTCTCTTTATACCTTCTTCTGTGGTAAGTAAGGGCAATCTAGGTATATTAATTCTCATAAAATCTTTTTTCATTACATGATTAGAGTAAGATTTTAATATTTCATATAATGTGACTGAATAATTTGAACTATAAATTGATCTAATTCCACCTTTCATCCCTCTTGTAAAAATATTTAAACCTAATCTTTTTCTTTTTAACATTTGATCTGAAAGAATTCTAATTAGCTCTAATTTTTTTAACTGTAATTTTAGTTTTTTCACTACTTCTAAAACTTTGAATTCATCTTCTTCCATTTCTGGTAATAATAATTTAGATTTTAGGTAAGTTAACCAAGTGGCCATTAATAAATATTCATAAGCTAAATCTAAATTGAGTTTTTCTGCTTTATTTATAAATTTATTAAATTGATCAGCTAATTCAGCTATTGAAATTTCTGCTAGATTAACTTTTTGTGATTTAGCTAAATCTAATAATACGTCTAAAGGTCCTGAGTAATTAGATAAATTAATCTCAAAATTTTTAGAATCATTTGTAGACATACATTAATTTTATATTAGAAATTTGTAAAATTGTGATGTTTTTTTTATAACAAAATCATCTATTTTTGGAACATTATTTGCAATCACTCTCATTTCATTGATATTTCCGTTACAATGTAAAATTAAATTACAACCTGCTTTTAGAGATCTAATAACATTTTCTTTAAGACCATATTTCAAAGCTTTCATAGATATATCATCTGACATTAGAAGATGTCTAAATTTCAATTTTTGTCTTATTATGTCCTTTATAATTATCTTAGAATGTGTCGCAGTATTGATTGGATCATATTGAGAATAAATAATATGTGCAGTCATTGCAAATAAGGATTTTTTATTCTTAAACGCTAAAAAATCAATGTTATTTAAGATTTTTTTTTTTTCATTAACTATAGGAGTACTAAAATGACTGTCGTTAATTGCCAGACCATGGCCTGGAATATGTTTAATAACTGTTCCAATTCTATTTTTTGAGTACAATTCAATGCAGTAATCTCCAAGTTTTGAAACAATTTTAACTCTATTTGAAAAAGCACGGTCATCTATTATTTTGTTTGTTTTATCCCTAGTAACATCTAAAACGGGTACGGTATTAATATTAATACCAAGATCATTTAAGACTTGAGAGATACTGTTTATATAAATTTTATATTGATAAAAAAACTTTTTCTTATTTTTTAAATATAATTTACCAAAAAGTTTTGAAGAAAAGATACTTGTATCAATAATTTTTTGTAATCTTGAAACTCCACCACCCTCTTCATCAATCAAGATTGGATATTTATTATCATGAAAAGATGATTTAATTTGATTAATTAGCATCTTTGTCTGATCAAAATTATTTATGTTCCTAGAAAATAAAATCACACCCCAGGGTTTATTTTTTTTTAAAAAATCAATTTCTTTTTTTTTTAAATATGTTGAACTAATGCCAGTTATAAATGCTTTTCTATTTTTCATTTGTTTTGAACAAATCCCAAAATTTTCTTTGTTTCCTGTTTTTAAATTCCTTAATTTCGTTTGTGTATTCAATGATATCGTTTGTATCATCTGTAATAATGGGTAAATTATTAAATTTTTTATCTAGTTCATTTTGGTGTTGAAGCATAACCTTATTGCTCAGTTTAATGTTATTTTCAGATAGATAAAACTTTATAACAAAGAAAATAGAAAAAAATATTGTAAGTAAATAAACCACATACTTAATTTCTTTAAGCATCACATTTTATTTGGAGTATTGACACCAATTAAATTCATTCCAGATTTAACTACATAAGAAATACATTTTAAAATAATTAATTTTGTTAGGCTTGTCGGTTTATTGTCATTTATAAATCTAAAAGAAATATTATCTTTTCCTAAATTCCAATAGGAATGAAATAAAGTCGCTAACTCATGCAAATAAACCGGAATTCTATGAGGTTCCATTCTTTGAGTTGAAATAGATATACATTGTGGCCATACAGATAATTTTTTAATTATTTGCCTCTCATAGTAATTTATATAAAATTTTTTTTTATCAAAGTTAATTTCTTCATTTAAATCTTTGTTGAGATTTCTAAAGACTGAACAAATTCTTGCATAACAATATTGAACATAATAAACGGGATTATCTTTTGTCTTTTCAGTAACTTTCTTAAAATCAAAATCTAACTCAACATCATTACTTCTGCTTAACATAATAAATCTAACAGGATCTCTTCCTACTTCTCTAATAAGATCTTCAACTGTTATATAATCGCCTTTTCTTTTCGACATTTTAAAAGGCTTTCCATCTTTTAGCAGTTTAACCAGTTGACTAACTTTGCAATTTAATTTTACTTTTTTATTTGAAAGTGCTTCAACTCCAGCATTTATTCTTTTGATATATCCAGCATGATCGGCACCTAAAACATTTATTAAGATATCAAAATTTCTCTCAATTTTATTGTTATGATAAGCTAAATCACCAGCAAAGTATGTCCACGATGAATCATTCTTTTGAAGTGGTCTATCTTTATCATCTCCGTATAAAGTTGATTTAAATAAAAATTGCTTTCTTTCTTTCCAATTTTTTCCCTCTTTAGATTTCGGTGCTGCAATTTTTCCATAATAAACAAGGTCTTTTTTTTTTAATTTTTCAACAGTACTTTTTATTTCGTTATTTTTAAATAATTGACTCTCAAAAACAAAATGGTCATGGTGTATTCCTAAAGAATTTAAGTTGATTTTTATTAATTCTAAAGATTCTTTTATTGAAACATCTTTAAGTTGCTCATAAATATTTTCGAAATTATTAAATTCATTAATTAATTTTTTATCTATAATTTTTTTTGCAATGTCTATAACATATTCCCCTGGATACAGATCATCTTGATTTTTCGGGAATTCTTTATTATGCAATATTTCAATTATTCTATAATAAACCGATAAAGTAAAATTTTTTACCTGATTGCCGTGATCATTAACATAGTATTCTTTGGTTACATCGTTGCCGTTAAAAATTAGCAATTTTGTAATTACATCTCCTAGTATAGCTCCTCTGCAATGTCCAATATGCAATGGTCCGGTGGGATTAGCAGAAACAAATTCAACATTGTATCTATTTTTTTTAGAAGAATTTGATCCATACTTTTCTTTTAGATTTAATAAGTCGTTTAAAAACTTTTGCCAAAAATCTTCATTAAATTCGATATTTAAAAAACCTGGTTCAGCAATAAATATATTTTTAAACTCAGGAAATTTTTTAATTAGATTTGTTTTAAGTAATGTTGCAATATCTTTTGGCTTTTTGTTATTTGTTTTAGATAATACTAAAGCTGCATTGCATGATATATCACCTTGCAGATCTTTTGGTGGTAATTCAATTGTTAATTTATTCAAATTATCAGGAAGTTTTATTTGTTTGTTTTTTTCTAGATCAAATAAAAATTTATTAATTTTTTCAAAATAAATTGAAAATATGTTCATTTAAAATTTCTATTTAGATTAATGGCAAATCTATCGGTCATTCCAGCGATAAAATCTGCGATCACTCTTTCTTTTATACCAGTTTTTAACAAATCTTTTCTGATATATTTTTTGGGATTTTTATTTAATTTATTAAATAAATTTTTTATTATTTTTTTTCCTTCATTTGTCTTTTTCAAAACATATTTATTATTGTACATTTTATCATTTAAGAAAAATTTGATTTGACTATCGGCTTCCTTCATTTTATTAGAAAAACAAATTATAGGGTTATTACAACTATATATATTATTTAATGATTTTATTTCATATTTATTAATATTTCTTTTGGAATTTTCTATAATATCTGTAACCATATGATTAATTGAGTCTCTAATTACTTGTGAAATAATTAATTCTTTTCTAAATTTTTTAATATTTTTATTGTGCTTATTAAGTATTATTTTAAAAAAAGGTATTTCTGTAATTTTATTAATAGGAAATAAATTTGCTCTAATACCATCTTCTATATCATGATTATTATAGGCAATATCATCTGAAATAGATGAAATTTGCGATTCTAAATAAGGGAATTTTTTAAAATTTATTTTATTTTTAAAAGTATTTAATCCTAATATTTTGTTAAATCGCTCAGTATCATATAATGGACCATTATGTTTTATTAATCCGTCTAATGCTTCAATCGTTAGGTTTAATCCTTTGAAATTATAATATTTTTCCTCTAAAACAGTAACTATTCTTAAAGTTTGTATATTGTGATCAAAGCCACCATAATTTTCCATACAATCGTCAAGGACATCCTCTCCCGCATGACCAAAGGGAGTATGCCCCATATCATGAGCCAAACTTAATGTTTCACATAAATCTTCATTTAAATTTAATGCTCTAGCTATTGTTCTTGATATTTGTGAAACTTCCATGGAATGGGTCAATCTAGTTCTATAATGATCTCCCTCTGTATTAACAAAAACCTGAGTTTTATGTTTTAAACGTCTAAATGATGCACTATGAATGATTCTATCTCTATCTCTTTGAAATGGTGTTCTAAGATTGTTTTTTTTTTCTTTAAATAATCGACCTTTACTTGTTGAAATTTTTAAATTTAAATACTTTTTACTATTACTTTGCATTATTTCATCTAAATATTATATTATGTCGTGTAAGTAAAATAATGATTAATGAAATAAAATTTACAGAGAAAGCAATAAAACAAGTTAACCAACTTGTATCTACAAAGGAACCTGGTACCTGCTTTAGAATATCCGTATTAGGCGGAGGTTGTTCTGGTTTCAAATATGATTTTTCTTTTGATAAAAATATCGATCAAGAAGACGAAAAAATAAATAATATTATTATTGATAAGGCTTCGTTAGAAATTTTAAAGGGATCAAACATAGATTTTGTATCTGAACTAATGGGAGATTCTTTTAAAATATCTAATCCTAAAACCAAATCATCTTGTGGCTGTGGAATATCATTCTCTATGTGATGATTTTATCATCTTGGAATGTTAATTCAGTAAGAGCAAGGATAGATAATATATTAGGTTATCTAGATTCATCACGGCCAGATATATTGATGATGCAAGAAATCAAAACAGAGGAAAAAAACTTTCCTTATAATGAATTTAAAAATGTTGGATACAATTCCTTTGTGTCAGGACAAAAAAGTTATAATGGGGTAGCTTTTTTATCGAAAAAAAAGATTGAAAATATTAATTTAAAATTTTTTAATGATAAATTGGACCAAGCAAGAATAATTGTTGGTGATTTAAAATTGAAAACAAAAACGATTAAATTAATAAATATATATGTACCTAATGGAAATCCTATTGAGACAGATAAATATATTTATAAAAAAAATTGGCTTGAATTGCTAATCAAACAAATTGAGAAAACCAAAAAAGATTATGAGAATATTATTATTGGCGGCGATTTTAACATCATTCCCGATGAAATTGATGTTTACAATCATAAAATGTACGTAAATGATGCTTTGTTTAAATTGGAAATTAGAAAGAAACTTCGAGAATTAATTAATTTAGGTTTTTATGATATTTATCGATATTTCAATAATGATAAGCAAGAATACACTTTTTGGGATTACCAAGCTGGTTCTTGGCAAAAAAATAATGGGATGAGAATTGACCATTTTTTAATATCAAACAATCTCATAAATAATATTGTAAGTGTAAATATAAACAAAGTACCCAGATCTAAAGCTAAACCTTCAGATCATACTCCTATAGAGTGTGAAGTTAATTAATTCTTCCATACATATCTTTAAATCTAATTATATCTGTTTCTTTTAAAATAGGACCAGTTTGTACTTCAATAATTTTAACAGCCCTATTAAAAGGATTCTCAATTCTATGAATTGCACCTTTTGGGATAAATGCTGTTTCACTTGTATTTTTGAAAAACTTTTTATTATTTATTGTAATTTTTGGTCTGCCTGAAGTAACAGTCCAATGTTCAGAACGATGATGATGTTTTTGTAAACTAATTGATGATTTTGGATTAATTACAAGTTCTTTTACAAGAAATCCTTTACCTGAGTATAAATTAATATATTTTCCCCATGGCCTATAAAAAATATTTTGTTTCTTATAATACTTTGATTTATCCCTTTGGAAAATCATAGAAATTTCTTTCCAACTACCCAAATCTGACCAGAAAATATTTAATTTAATACCGTTTATATTTTTTGATTTTTCTAAAATTGCATAGTCAAATGATTTTTCTTTTAGTTTATTAAATGAATGTTTACCTAAATGATAAACATTTTTATATATTATTGATTTATTTACGGCATCAGTGCAAAGTTTGAACATCTTGGGCTGATGTTTTTTAAAATTATTTACAATTGAGTCTTTTCTTGCGAAAAACATGCCTGAATTCCAATAACCTTTTTTTCTTATAATGTTTTTTGCTTTATTAACGTTAGGTTTTTCAATAAATCTATCTACTTTATTAAGGTTTTTTGAAATCTTTTTTGTTAAAAAATAACCATATTCAGATGATGGTGAAGTGGGTTTAATGCCAAAAATAAAAATATTATTTTCACTTAAATGCTTTTTGTTCGAACTAATTGATTTGTTAAATTGATTAATTTTGTCAATTAAATGATCTGCTGGTAAGAAAATCATAGATTGGTTATAAGGCACCTCTTTTAATAGAGCTGAAGACAATATTGCAGGAGCTGTGTTCTTTTTAAACGGCTCCAAAATAATTCTATATTTTTTAATTTTGTGTTTTACTAGATAACTCCGTACTAAATTTACATAAGCTGAATTTGTGCTTATTATAGGATAGTCAAATATTGAACTTTTTACTCTTTGAAGAGTTTTTTCAAACAAGGTCCAACCACCAAAATCAATAAATTGTTTTGGAAGATTGTTCTTAGATTTAGGCCATAATCTTGTGCCTGCTCCTCCGCATAAGATAACTGGTTTAATTTTCACTTAGATATCGGCATAACATTTAATCTCTTTAAATGCTCCCGGATGTGTAACCGCTCCTTTAGAAGCAGGGCCAACTGACTGCGCATACTTCCATAAAGTGCCTGAAGTATATTCTATCTTTTTTGGTTTCCATTTTTTTTTTCTTTTTATCAATTCTTTGTTGGTCAAATAAACTTTTAATAAACCTTTAT
>Ga0208879_1004862_pt1 | contig 10288 bp, 6 predicted proteins | sample Knorr_S15_td_Bot_FD_185605 | JGI IMG/M metagenome (GOLD analysis project Ga0208879, IMG submission 185605) | Marine microbial communities from Southern Atlantic Ocean transect - Knorr_S15_td_Bottom_ad_5009_LV_A (SPAdes) (version 2) | ecosystem: Environmental > Aquatic > Marine > Oceanic | place...
TTTTTGTTTGTGGGATGATGTGTAGATTTTGGAATGATTAATCGTATTATACGCTTTCTTCCACTTTTTATATTGGCTATAATTTTTTTGCGGCAGGATAAAATATATGCCTGGGGCTGGCAGACTCACCGCTATATTAATGAAAATGCGGTGGACTACCTGCTACTTGAAATGGATTTTTTTCAAGATCACAGAGATTATCTCCGCGAACATTCAACTGACCCAGACGTAGACAATTTACCCGGATATTATCATTATATAGATATTGATTATTATCCTGAGTTTTTTGATGGCACATTTCCCAATAATTGGGATGATGCCGTGGCGCAGTATGGCTATGACGTGATTATTGATTATGGTACAGTACCTTGGGTTATTGAAGAATGGACAGATAGTTTGACAGTCCTTATGGCCAATGGCCAATGGGATATTGTTTGGCAGGTTGCGGCTGAACTGGGCCATTATGTTGCTGATTCTCACCAACCATTACATCTCACATTAAATTACAATGGGCAATCAACGGGGAATTATGGTATCCATTCCAGATATGAAACCCATATGATCAACCCCCATTTATCAGAATTACCCCTGCCTGATTCATCGGGTATTTATTGGAGTTCTGTAATTGACTCAGTTTTTCGATATATTGATGAAATATATCCTTATGTTAGTGAAATTATTGCTGCAGATGATCTGGCAGCAGATCAAGATCCAAATTACAATTCAACTTATTATACCATACTTTGGGAAGAACTTGAGTCACTGACAATTAGTGTGATTCATTGTGCTATTGTTGATTTAGCGTCTATTTGGCAAACGGCATGGCTAAATGCGGGAAGTCCAACCTTGTCAATTAATGATTATCAACCAATACCAAATGTTTATATACTTGGTCAAAACCACCCAAACCCATTCAACCCAACGACAATACTGCGCTATGATCTACCTGAAGACACACAAGTAAATATCACGATTTATGATATCATGGGTCGGGAAGTCAGGATTTTGGTTAACAACCAACAAAGTGCCGGCTATAAATCAGTTGTTTGGGATGCCACCAATGATTTAGGGCAACCAGTGAGCGCAGGGATGTATTTGTATAGAATCTCTGCTGAAGAGTTTGTCCAGGTAAAAAAGATGGTACTGCTTAAATAGATTTGCCCTTTCTATAATATAAAGCCCCACATTCGTGGGGTTTTTTGTTTGTGGGATGATGGGAAATTTTGAATATCCAGCCTTATTTGGCATTAGGGATATTAGTTTTAATATAAAACTCACAACAAAAGCGATGTTATGTAGCGACTTTATCCCATAACCGCCACCTATTGTAATGAATCCTATAAGTAATGTGGTGAGAAAGTAGTCTGATTAACTTTTAAGCTAAAATAGAGCCAAATGACTCTATTTTTTCAGATATCGGTAAAGCGTAGCCTTGGAAACACCCAGGGTATCGCAGATATCTGAGATGGAGTTGGAATGATCAGCCATCATTGATTTAGCAAAAGCGACTTTCTTATCATCTAACTTCTTAGGTCTGCCGCCAACTCTACCGCGAGCTCTAGCTGAATCAAGTCCAGCTTTCGTTCTCTCGCGAATAATGTCTCGTTCAAACTCTGCAAGAGCTCCAAAAACATGGAAAATTAACTTTCCACCACTTGTACTTGTATCAATACTTTCCTGAAGGCTCTTAAAATAGATCTCCCGTTCATTTAGCAGAATCACTACTTCGATTAAGTGTTTCAAACTGCGACCAAGCATAGTTGTTTCTTTCAGGTTTGGCTAAGGCTTATAATCGACCCAAATAGGACTCGACCAAGCCAGCATGCCGTTCTTATAGGTAACCCTTAGATAGTAGAAATGCTTCCCCGGTTTAACCGTTTCATCCACCAGTCCTCTATATTCCCAACGTGTTCCACCAACGGGGCCAGTGATAAATAACTCTTCATTATCGCGCATTATGTATGCATAAAGGATTTGGTTAGATAGAGCTCTAAAAGCAATCCGTGGTGCAGTTTTGGATATAATTTCGCTACCCATTGGCTCGCCATTTACTGAAAATTCCAGGAAATACTTTTCCCCTGAAGTCGCATAGTTACGTCGTTCTTTAAGGGCTTGCCAAATGCTTGCTCGGGTCAATGTTTCATCTTTAGGCAGTAGAACACCAGTTAGACCGCCCTTGTAAGCATCTTCGCGCCAGCCTTCGGTGGCATGGTAATACAAACCATGAGAATCTGATGCGCCTACAAATCCTATCTTTATACCTTTCGCTAAGCCGTTTTGGGCAAAGGTACCGGGTTTGCCGCCGCGATGGGGAATGGGGAGATTACCCATATACTCATTCGCCCCGTGAATAGATATCATTTCGTAATTAGTCTCAATTTCAGGGTCGTTATCTTCCCATACCATCCCACTCCACGGTTGGTGATGTGGAATCGCCAACGCCTCATGATCATGTAGGGTCTTAAATAGCGAACGGGCATCATAGGCTTTGTCGCCAAAATGAGAGAAGAATGGGCTGTCTTCACCGCCTTTAAAAAAGACATTTTTATGGCCTATATCCACGGTCGAATCCTGGCGCCCGCTCCAGGTAGAGTGGGTCCATTCGTAGGCATTAAAGGTCACAAATTCACCGGGTTTATTATATACTTCGTTGAGGGTCTTGTTATAGGCCCATTCACTTGGTGAAAAGTGGTTAGCAGTTGATGAACCAAGGGCATCATGTTCAGTGATCGCCAAAAAATCAATTTTGTAGATATTCTTATATAGGTTATAAAGTTCGTCTAAACTACCTGACCCATCGGAATAGGCGGTATGGACATGGAGTTCTCCAAAAAATACCTGATACTTCTTGTCCCGTGTTGTAACGCGTTTTGTATCTTCGGCAAGATTTCCCAGTGTTTCAGGATATTTTTTCGGTGTGTATTTTTTGAGCCTCATGGTTGACTTGGTAGGATTCAGTCGCTCCATTTTCTGTAGATAGATAGATTTACGGTCACGTCTTGCGAGCCACAGCCCACCGTCAGCCAGCCACGCATTATGTACGTATAATCCCCGTTGGCCCCAGGCCTCTTCATCCATCAGCCAACTTTTACTCCACTCGCCATTTTCGTAGTATGAGCCGTTAAATACATGATCATGCCGATTAAACAGGTAGAGACGTCCATTGGGATCGAAGGTAAGGGTCGAATATTCCATCGATTGTGTTTCACTGCGATCCACTAAATCGATATCTTTAATTTCCGAAACTGGCTCATACCATTTGCTACCGTCAAAGGCCCGTACGATGGGGTACCTTATTATCCCCCAGCCATTAGTTCCACGTCGGTTAGTTGTCCATGCCACCCAAAGTTTTTTCTCATGCCAGGTCAAGGCTGGTTTCGCATCGATACCTGGATGCGTACTTACCCTAATAGATTTATCCCATCGGGTACCAGTATGCTGTCTGATGTACACCTCTGTATTGTGGCCAGTTGTTTGATCCCAAGCAAACCACACTTTGCCACCAGGAGCATCTATCATAGTTGGCCTGTAGGCATAACCTGAACGACCTTCTATCACAGACTCATCGGACCAACTGCTGCCATCAAAATACTTAGCGACAATCTTCATATGCTTATCGACTGCCCGTTCCCAGGCTACCCAAACACGTCCAGTGTTAGTTGCCAACACTACTGGTCGTAGATTATCACTATTCCCTTTGGTCAACTGCTTTTCTTCACCTAAAACATTGTTGCTAAAGGTTCTTGTAAATATATTCCACTTACCGTCTCGCTTGGCTGACCAAACAATCCATACCGTCCCATCTACACCAATCGAAATACGTGGCCTATACTCTATACCCGTTTTGGTACTCACCTGGTATGGTCCCTGCCAGTTCGGTTCCTGGGTGATCTTTAGGTAACTAGTATCCCCTTTGGCACTAACAAAATTTTCGTATTTAATATCCGAGTTACGAAAATAGACCAAGTAGATACCATCGCCGCCTTCAGGGCTAGTGTAATTGTAGGCCACGTAAACATTTTCCTGCTTATCGATGGCGAGAGTGGGGTATTCCAACTTCCCGAGTTGATCAGCAGTATACCCTGGTAGTGTGAACTCCTCGGTAAACTGTAGATCATTTTGCAGTTCAAACCAATAATCGTCATCATGACTTGGGTAATATGTTTTCGCAGGTGGTTGAGGAAAAATTGGACTGATGGTCACTGCAATAAGTGCGATGATCCAAAAAGAATTTTTCTTCGTTAATCTATGAATTGATTGCCTCGAACGCTTTGGTTTATCAATATATTTATTTGAGGTGATCCCAAATTTGAGGATCTTCCCGGCCTATTACCCATATAGAGAAGCCCCGTAGTTTGTTTTCAGGTATCAAGGCCAATTTTCTTTCAAACGATTTGCCATTTTCGAAGAAAATATATTCGAATAGGCCACCATTATCAAAAAACGTATAGTCTACACCCTGATCCTCGATCCAATGCAGTTTGGCATTATGTCTCTCAACAATGCCCATCGCTTTTTCATGTGATATGGAGGCACTCCAAGACCTGGCATTTACCTCATATTTTTCATCGTCCTGTTCAGTGTACCAATGCATAGTTGTCACCGGGATGCCCAGTGAGAGTTTGTTAGCAGGTACATATTTTAGGAAATATTCGATGTTTTTTTTCATCCACGGGATGCTGGCATTGGGACCTGGAGGTGTGCGACGTGTATGCTGAGAGTAACTCATCAGCGAAATAAAATCTCCTGCCGCAGCCAATGCTTTCAAATCGTAGCCTGCTCGCCAATTGGCGTGTAGCCACTTAAAATACTTGGTTGGTCCAGGGAATTCCTGGGGCCGATGTACTACAGCGATACTAAGTTGAAAATTTTCTTTATGGAGTGCTTTTGCTGTAGCCACAAAAAGTTTTGTGAAGTCGTCTTTATCATTGATACTAAGGTTTTCAAAATCGAATTGAATCCCCTTGTACCCGTATTTCTTGCACTCATTTACAAGCGAGTTAATCATGCGTTTAGTCGCCACGTCGTTGGTTAACAGATCGTGTAACATTTCCTGGTTAAAGCCGGGATTATGAATCAACGGCATAACCTCAACTCCATGCTCCTTGGCTAGTTTAAGCACCCTGGGATCCACAGAGCCCCATACAATTCCATCAGCATCAACATTGTACATGGCTGGTGCCACGATATCAATTTGCTCAATATGGGTGGTAAAAGCATTGTAGCATGCAGGATCGTCAATATAGTAATAGAGCCGCTCACCGCCAGTTTTGGCAAAAACACTGGTTGCCAGGCTGATAGTTATTGTGAGTAGTAGGATATGGATGGTCTTCATGGGAATATCCTTTATAGTAATTGGTCGTCCCTGGTGATACACACCAGGGACGACCAATTACTCACTCAGCCAAGTTTATATATCTGGATCTGCGGGCGTGTTTGGATTGTTATCTCTCTCTATTGAAGGATAAGGATAATAATTTCGGTTACGCTCGTTAGTTGTGCTATTAATGTTAGGATCAAGGTCTGGATGGAATCTTCTACTAGCTTCGAGGCGTTGACCTGTTAAGAAAAGCTCAATACAACGATTCTTATAGATTTCTTCCAAGATGTCAGTCTGGCTAGATGCCTCACCAGCCCATGCTGAGAGACCTGCATTAACACCAAATACATCATCAGTTTTCTGCAATACCAAATTCAAGTTAGTGACTGCGTCAGTCAAATTACTGAGCCTTGCATTCGCCTCAGCTTTGATTAGCAACATTTCACCATCAAGGTATAGAGGAATGGATGTTGTTTGCGTGGCAAAGAATCCTAGCATTGCAGCAAGTTGCTGGCCACCTGCATCTGCATTAGCCGTGATAGTACTATCACCCAAATAAAATGCAATCCTGCCATCAGCAGCATCAGGCAAATAAGGTGCAACTAAACCAAAGTTCAATTGTGGATCCAAGTCGGCTGAATTTACCGTCCGGTCCCAAATTGGATTTGAGTTGTTGGCATCGTAATTGAATACTGAATTGGCAGGCGTGCTAGCATCACTAATCACAGCGTCAGCATGTGTGATTGCGGCAGCATAACTACCTGCTATCAGGCTGTAGCGGGCTAATAGCGCGTTTACAGTCTTTGCCAGATTAATATCAGCACCTAGAACAATGTTTTGAAAATCATCAGATACTGCATTGGCGGCCAGCGCATCTTTCGCCTCAGTGAGCAGGGTAATGATTTCTGCCAATACCGTGGCTCTATCGCTGAAAGCTGCATCGCCATCTGGAGAATTGTTGATGACAGTCTGTTCAAACATGCCGATTAAACCACCAAGGCACATAGCCTTGTACAGATTAGCATAAGCAGTTAAGCCACTTTTAGTACCATCTGTCAACGTTACCTGTGGTATACCGGTGATCAGCGATTCGGCCATGCCTTTAGCTCTAAGTAGTACTACCCACGGATTTGTGATACCACCGCTTTCAGCCGGCAATGCGTCACCTCCAACAGCTAACTCGTTGATATTGAGATAGGTGTTTGTAACACCTAATTCACGAGTGGAGATGCCAGGTGCTTCGATGACCTGACGCAACACAGTTGTGCTATAGTATTGATTGAGCCCAATACTCAGGGCATATAGACCCTCTTTGGATCCAAAAACAACATCCTCTGTAGGATTATTTGGATTAGTAAATTCCTGCTCACATGCTGTTAATAACAACATCAAAAGAGCAAGTATCGTTACAGATCCTTGTTTGATTTTAAACTTCATTTTTATTTATTCCCTAAAGTGTAATTGTTAAAATATTGTGGTGACACCAATTGTTACTGTACGCGGGATTGGGACCAGACCCATAATACCACCTCTTGAACCATTGCTCTGTGCATCCATATTTACTTCAGGATCCCACTTCGAGTAGTTATCGATCGAGAGAAGGTTTCTACCAGCCAAGGTAAATTGTAATGAACTCATGCCTTTAATTGGGCTATCCATCGTATAGGTAGCTGACAGTTCACGTAGTTTGATGAAAGAGCCATCTTCAATATAGGATTCAGCAATGCCAAATTTGGCAGCACCGGTGCCTTTTACTGCATCGCCATTCAACTCATCTGCGGATTGTGCACCGCCACCGAAGCGATAGAGCATACGTGAATCCCAACTCAATACATCAAAACCTTGAACCATATCGAATTGGGCTCTGAAATTGAATTTTTTGTATTTCAACTCATTGGTAAATGATGCTACGAAATCGGGATTAGGATCACCGATAACTTTTTGTAATAGTGCTCCTGATGGTTGACCGTCAGTATCTCTCTCAATTACGTTGTTACCATTTTCATCTACAGAACCTCTTTCACGCTGGGGTAGTCCACCAGCTGTTAAGAGTAGAGAACCATCATCATTACGTGCGTAGAATCCTTGACGGAACACACCAAGCGGCTCTCCGTTTCTGGCCTTTGCAAAATTGAAGTTACCGATTGATATTTCACCAGTTGTGCCGGGAACATCAGATACTACATTTTTGTTCGCAGAGTAGGTTAGAGTTGATAACCAGTTGAAATCTCTAGTCATGATTGGAGTTCCGGTTAATTGGATCTCAATACCTTTATTGGTCATATTACCAATGTTCTCAACTCTGGTACCAGCACCAGTTGATGGTGCAAGAGCACGGGCCAATAACAGATCTTCAATTACTTGCGAATAACTAGTGAATTCAAGACCTAGTCTATTATTTAGCATGGCCATATCAAACCCGAATTCAGTCTCAGTCTGGCGCTCAGGGCTCAGTTCAGGATTACCAATTTGAGTTGGAGAGATTAAGCCAGAGTTTCCACCAATGCTGACAGCACTATAATTCGTCAATCTATCAAAAGGTCCAATTGCAGTTAAGTTGCCAGCTTGGCCCCATGCCGCGCGCACCTTGAAATCGTTGATGAGTTCAGCTGGCCAGAAGCCTTCATCTGAGAGAATGTATGAAACACTTCCCTTAGGATAGAATTGGTTTCTATTGTCCATACCGAAGCCAGATGACCCGTCAATTCTTGCAGCGGCTGTAAGGAATAATTTGTTCTGCAATCCAAATGTTTGTTGAACATAACTACCCCAGATTGATCTTTTGCTCAGGTAATCTGTGGTTGCAATAGAACCAGCACCAGCCGTTGTTTTTACACCTAGTGCCAGCGAACTCCCAGAAATAGTACCAACGCTAGATTCATCATACATGAAGGAATAGCCTGCTGCAGTAGTAGATGAAATGGCATTGATATCAGTATTATAAGTGACGTTAAGATCACTGTTCATCTGAGTTCTATTGATTATCGATGCTCTAGCAGAACCAGTCAAAGCAGTAGTAGTTCCGATAGGGGAGTATCTTGTACCCCGTGAACTTGCATCGTCATAACCGAAGACATATTTTACGCGCATCCCTTTTACTGGGGATAGGGTAAATTGAATATCGGAGATCGCTCTTTTATTAGTTTGCTTGAACTCAAATGTATTCAAGTATTCTAAGATATTTGGGTAAAATGTCATAGCTGGATAATTGCCATCTTCATCAGCTTCGGGATTGGTAACATTATCTGCGAAAAGGATGGTTTGCAATACTCCGTAGCCATAGCCACCGTTAGGCATATCATTACTTTTGCTTGTTGCTACATATGTACCAACAGAGAATGATGCCCAATCGTTAATAATTTGGTTTACCCTTAGGCGAGTTCCGGTACGTTGAAAATCGGTATTTTTCATAATACCATCGTTTTGTAGCCAGGATACTGAACCTAAATAAGTTGTTTTGCCTTGACCACCAGATACTGACAAGTAGTTGTCTGTACCAGTGCTATTTTGGAAAACCATATCCTGGTAATCGTAACGAGTCGCAGCAACTGTTGTGGTGTCAGAATCCCATGCTAACGGCGCATCGTTATAGGCAATCTTCTTCCTCAACGAATTGAAATTCATTTTGGTGCTGAAAGTAACCTTTGGTTTACCACGTTGACCTTGTTTGGTGAAGATTTGCACCACACCATTGCTGGCTCGTGAGCCGTAGATAGCAGCAGCGGCACCGCCCTTGATAACTTCTATACGGTCGATATCTAGAGGGCTGATGTCTGAAAGGCGATTTTGAACCACACTATTTACACCCAATACATTGGATGATGTGTTATTCACAATAACGCCATCAATGATGTAGAGTGGATCAGAACTGCCGTTGACAGTACTTGAACTTCTTAGTCTGACGCTGATACCAGCAGCAGGATCACCAGAGTTCTGTGTGACTTGTACACCGGCTAGTTTTCCAGATAGTGAACCTGAAATATCAACAGCACCTGAGTTTGCCACAGAAGCACCTGATACAGTTGCGATAGTATTACCTAACTGCCTCTTCTCCTGCAAACCTGATGCACCAGTGACAACAACTTCACTTAATTTCAGTACATCAAGTCCCAAAGAAGCATCTTCGGTAATATCTGTTGCTGAGCCAAGTGTGATTGTTCTAAGATCAGTGGTATAGCCGATGAAAGAAAAGCGAACTTCAATATCGCCTTCAGCCAAAAGAGTTTTGATGCTGTAATTACCATCGTGGTCAGTATTGTCGCCAATAGTTGTTCCTATAATTATGACATCCGCACCGGGTATTGGCCCGCCTACGTTGTTGGTAACTCTACCTGAAATAGTGTAGCTTGTTTGTGCCGATAACTGCACTGCCAAACTACAAAATATTGTAGCGACCAGAATGAACCGGAAGAGATTTCCGCTTCTTTTATCAGATCTCTTTTCAAGATAATGAAACATAATAGTTTGTCTCCCTAAAGGTGTCCCTAATTTAGTTATGTGTATGCACAATGTGCATACTTCTATTCGTCATGGCTAAGACTTGTCACATCGAGATGAATTTCAGTACGGCTCAACGCGATACCTCACACCCATAACCTTGTATACTAGTTTTAACTCCGTCCATACAATCGCAATCCAATTTATGTCGTGATAATTTTGTACAGTTGTACAGAATGATCTACACAAATTCCTTACAGTTTTAATACTTGCATAAATAATTATGATATTTGATTTGTATGGATGAAAGGTTATAACTAATCATTGATATTTGCAAGATAATCTTGAATTCAACTAGTAAGAGCAACTCAAGGACTGGTTGTGAAAGAAGCGGAGCCGCTGTAGGCTTCGCACTTCCACTCGTCGAGAAATCAGTGGCATTAATGTTTTTGCTTCCACATCAGGAACCACTTGTGCCTAGACCTTTCCACCCCAGCATAAAATGCCAAATACGGGTGTTTTGGAAATCCA
>Ga0208879_1004863_pt1 | contig 10286 bp, 9 predicted proteins | sample Knorr_S15_td_Bot_FD_185605 | JGI IMG/M metagenome (GOLD analysis project Ga0208879, IMG submission 185605) | Marine microbial communities from Southern Atlantic Ocean transect - Knorr_S15_td_Bottom_ad_5009_LV_A (SPAdes) (version 2) | ecosystem: Environmental > Aquatic > Marine > Oceanic | place...
CCAAGCATGATCAGCGCCGCCCCGTTGATGGCAAGCGCGCCGCCGACGCCGATGGCCACCGCTAGCGCGCCCATGATGAGATGGCCGAGAGGGGCCGAGCCGATGGCCAGGGACCATGTCCCCATAGCCCGGCCGCGAAGCTCGTTGGCGACGCTGAGCTGCACCATGCTCTGAGTCAGAACGTCCGAGGCGGTCGCCATGACGGCGACCAGGGCCAGCGCCGCCAAGCCCAGGGCAAACGGCTCGGACACGGATAACAAAATCAGACTTCCGCCGAACGCATAGATCACCACCAGAAACACCGTGCCCTTACGTTCCAGGCCCCCCATGGCGGACAGAGCGAGGCTGGCGACGATGCCACCGGTGGCGCGGGCGGCATGCATCAAGCCGAGCCCTTCCGGCCCTACATTAAAGCGCGTCGCGGCAAGCTCCGGCATGGCCGTAGAGAAGGAAAAGCCGAACAGCTCGACCGCCGCGGTGAGCAGGATCAACATCAGGAGGACCCGGTTGTTCAGCAATTCATGCTTGAATTCACGCAGGTTCTGCAGGAGCGGCGCCCGGTTGACCGGCGCCGCGAACCCGGCGTATTGCAAGCGCAGCAGCAGCATGAAGCCCGCCCCATGGGCGCTGGCGAGGGCGAGCAGGGCGACCGGGGTGCCGAAGTTTTCCATGGCCGCCCCGGCAACCAGGGCGCCCACAAGCGCGCCCAGGCGAGTGCCCAGATTGAGCAGCCCCAGGCTGGCGACGATCTGCTTGCCGCCGACGATGTCGTAGGCATAGCTCGTGCGCACAGGCGAGTGCATGGCGCGCAAGCTGCCGGCGGCAGCCGTGAACAGCAGGATCGGCCAGAGCGCGACCCAGCCCATGGCGGTCGCGCCTGCAAACAGTATTAGATTGGTCAGGATGGCAAATTCCAACCGTCTGAGCAGAGCGCGTCGATCAAGCCAGTCGGAGACCGCACCCGCTAAAGGCCCGGCGACCAAGAGGGGCAGGTAATAGAGCGCCAGGGCCGTGCCTACCCAGGCCGACGATTGGGTTATTTCAAACACCAACAGCCCGATAATCACCTGCTCGCCGGTCATACCAATAAAACTGCAGGCCGACGCCGCCAACAGCCGACGGAAATCGGCGTTGCGGAACGCCGGATTGCCGATCACGGGGATGCGGCCGGGGGGTGGGTCGTCGTTGTCGTTCTGTTGGGTCATGGTCAGGTTTCACTCTATACAGGCAATCGATACTGCCGATATGGTTGTCGCAGAAAAATAAGCGAACGGCTCCCTAGGGGACACAGGATTGGGATATGTCGATTAATAAAATTCTCAAGGACGTGGAAAATGAACTCCTTGGGCGCCTCGGCGAAGACATTAAGCCCCTGTTCGAATCCCAGGTTGCCGCGGCGGAAACACACCTGGCGGCGGCTCAGGTGATTGGCTTGGGTGACACCGCGCCGGACTTCTCTCTGATGGCAACCAGCGGTGATCACATATCCCTGCGGGATGTGCTTTCCAGAGGGCCGGTCATCCTGACTTTTTATCGAGGTAGCTGGTGCAACTTCTGCAATGCCGCTTTGACAACATGGCAGCGCGCCTTGCCGGAGCTGGAGGCCAAAGACGCTACACTATTGGCCATTGCACCGGAAACCCCAAACATATGCAGTGACTATAAGCAAGCCGCCGGACTCGATTATGAACTGCTCAGCGATTTGAACAACGAAACAGCGGACGTATACGGATTAGCGTTTGAGCTGCCTGCGATAGCACAGGAGATGCTGGGCAGTTTGAGCACCGACGTCGGTGACCGCAATGGAAATGGAACCTGGGCCGTCCCTGTCACGGCGACCTATGCCATCGGTAGCGATCAACGCATACTGCTTGCCGATTGTGGGCCTGATTACCGACAGAGAGCGGATCCAAAAGAAGTCTTGGCTGTCTTGTAAAACAGGCCCGCCTGGAAGGAAAACCCATGAGCCAGATCGTTCTTGAAAATTGCACCCTGCTCGATTGCGCCGACGGCGCCATGCGGGCCGATGTGAACATTCTGATCGACGGCGAGCGCATCGCCGAGATCGACGAAGGGCGCCTCGGGGCCAAGGACGCCCAGCGCCTCGATATGGCCGGGCGCACGGTGATGCCGGGGCTGATGGACGCCCATGTCCATGTGACCTCGACCATGATGGACCTCAAGCGCAACGCCGAGGAACCGATGTCTCTCACCACGGCGCGCGCACAGCCGATCATGAAGGCCATGCTGGCGCGCGGCTTTACCACCGTGCGCGATGCCGGCGGCGCCGATTGGGGCATCGCGGCGGCGGTCGAGAACGGCCTGTTCGAAGGGCCGCGTCTGTTCTATTCGGGTCATGCCCTGAGCCAGACCGGCGGTCACGGCGATATGCGCCCGCGCGTCTGGAGCGGCGACATGTGCGCCTGCTGCATCGACAACGCCAAGATGGCGATCGTCGTTGACGGTGTGCCAGAGGTACAGAAGGCGGCGCGGGAGCAACTCAAACGCGGCGCGACGCAGGTCAAGATCATGGCCTCGGGCGGTGTCGCTTCGCCGGATGACCCGGTGGATAATCTGCAATTTTCCGCCGACGAAATCAGCGCCGTCGTCTGGGAGGCGCGTTCCTGGCATCGCTATGTCATGGCACATGCCTACACCGCCGAGGCCATCGACCGCATCGTCCGCCTCGGCGTGCGCTCCATCGAGCATGGCAACCTGGTCGACAAATCCACCGCCGAAACCATGGTCGAACACGGCGCCTTCATGGTGCCGACCCTGGTTGCCTACGAGGCGCTGCACAAGGAAGGCCGCCAATGGGGCATGCCCCAGGTCAGCCTGGATAAGATCGACTATGTGCGCGATGCCGGCCTGCGCTCCCTGGAAATCACCCGCGAGGCAGGGGTCAAGATGGGCTTCGGCACCGACCTGCTGGGCGAGTGCCACGGCTATCAGTCGGGCGAATTCTCGCGCCGCGCCGAGGTGCTCACCCCGTTGGAGATCATCCGGTCCGCCACCCTGGGCAATGCCGAGCTTTTCCAGCACGAGGGCAAGCTGGGCGTGATCGCGCCCGATGCCTACGCCGACCTGCTCGCCATCGACGGCAACCCGCTTGACGACTTAAGCCTGCTCGAAGGCCAGGGCAAGCATCTCGCCCTGATCATGAAAGGCGGGGTGATCTACAAGGATAATCTCAGCCCTTAACCAGCATCCGCCTCGGCACGCTGGCCAGACACTCAGCGCCGCCTTCGCCGATGACGATGCTTTCGGTGATCTCCAGGCCCCAGTCCGCCATCCACAAGCCGGTCATGAAGTGAAAGGTCATGTTGGGCCGAAGCTCCGTCTTGTCGCCGGCGCGCAAGGACATGGTGCGCTCGCCCCAGTCGGGTGGGTATGACAGGCCGATGGAATAGCCCGTGCGGCTGTCATTTTCGATGCCGTGGCGGGCCAGCACGGCGAAGAAAGCAGTGGCGATATCCTCGCATGTGTTGCCGGGGCGGGCCTTCTCCAGCCCTTCGTCCATGCCTTCGAGCACGGCCTTCTCCGCGTCCAGCAAGTCCTGATTGGGCGTGCCCAGAAAGATCGTTCGCGACAGCGGGCAGTGATAGCGTTTGTAGACCCCGGCGATTTCAAAGAAGGTCGCCTCGCCCTGGCGCAATGGCTTGTCGTCCCAGGTGAGATGGGGCGCCGAGGCGTCGGCGCCCGACGGCAGCAGGGGAACCAAGGCGGGATAATCGCCCCCCGCCCCATCGATGCCTCGAATGCCCGCGTCATAAATCTCGGCCACCAGATCGCATTTGCGCATGCCCACTTCGATCTTCTCGGCGATCCGCCCATGCATCTTCTCGACGATTCGCGCCGCGGTGCGCATATAGCCAAGCTCCGCCTCGGACTTCACCGCGCGCTGCCAATTGACCAGAGCGGTGGCGTCGATGAACCGCGCCTTCGGCAGATGCTTGAGGAGGGCGGCATGGGCGGCGGCGCTATACCAGTAATTATCCATCTCGACGCCGATGGCGCACTTGTCCCAGCCGCGCTCGGCGATCACATGGCTGAGGAAATCCATCGGATGGCGCTCGGTCGATTGTACGTAATGATCGGCATAGCCGATGATGCGATCAGGGGCGAGATAGCAGGTCAGCTTGGCGCCGTTGGCGTCCTGGCCGCGCCCGTACCACAGCGGATCGCCCTCGGGCGGCACCAGCACGCATTGATGGACATAGAAGGACCAGCCGTCATAGCCGGTCAGCCAGGCCATGTTCGAGGGGTCCGAGACGATCAGCAGCTCGACCCCGGCGTTCGCCATGGCGGCGCGGGTCTTGGCCAGGCGGGCGGCGTATTCTTCCCTGGTGAAATTGAGGGTGACTTCAGACATCGGCATCGTGCTCTGGTGCGAGGAAAGGCCTTGCCACGGTAATCTGCTGAGGCGCTAAATCAAGGAAACTTGTCGTGGGGAGGCCACGGGGTGGCGAAACGTCCCAATATTCTGTTCATCATGGTCGATCAGCTGGCGGCCTCGGCCCTGCCCGCCTATGGTCATGCGCTGGTCCAGGCGCCAACTATCGACCGTCTGGCCGCGGGCGGTGTGCTGTTTGAGTCCGCCTATTGCAATTTTCCGATCTGCGCGCCGTCGCGCTTCTCGCTGTTGTCCGGGCAGTTGGCGTCACGCATCGGCGCCTTCGATAATGCCGCCGAGTTTTCCGCCGCCACCCCGACGATCGCCCATCGCTTGCGCAGAATGGGCTATCGCACCCTGGTCGGCGGCAAGATGCATTTCGTCGGGCCCGACCAGCTGCACGGCTTCGAGGAACGCTTCACCACGGACATCTATCCGGCGGATTTCGGCTGGACGCCGAGCTGGCGCGCCCCCGATGAGCGCTTCGAGTGGTTCCACAGCATGCTCAATGTGGTCGAGGCCGGGCCGTGCCGGCGCAGCTTGCAAATCGACTTCGACGACGAAGTGGCGTTCGCCGCCACTCGTAAAATTTACGATCTCGCCCGCGACGACGACGAGCGGCCGTTTTTCCTGATGGTTTCCTTCAGCCATCCCCACGACCCCTACAATGCAACGCAGGCCTATTGGGACCGCTACGATGCCGACGCCATCCCCCTGCCCGCCGTGGGGCCGATCCCGCCCGAGGCGCGCGACCCCCATAGCCAGCGCCTCTATGAGAACTACGACCGTGGCGACCATCGCGTCACCGAGGATCACATCCGGGGCGCGCGCCGCGCCTATTACGCCATGATCTCCTATGTGGACGACAAGATCGCCGAGCTGATGGCGACGCTGGATGCGGCCGGCCTGGCCGAGCAGACCATCATCGTGCTGACTTCGGATCACGGCGACATGCTCGGCGAGCGCGGCCTCTGGTACAAGATGAACTTCTTCGAGGATTCAGCGCGGGTGCCGCTGATCATCCATGCCCCCGAACGCTTTCAGCCCCGGCGGGTGGCTGAGAATGTCTCCCTGGTCGATCTTCTTCCCACCTTTCTCGATCTTGCAGGCGGCGAGGCGCCGGCTCTCGACGGCCATAGCCTCACGCCCCTGATGGCGGGCGATAGGGCAGGCTGGCCGGACACGGTGCTCGGCGAATACACCGCCGAAGCCTCCATCGCGCCGATCTTCATGGTGCGCAGCGGACCCTATAAATACATCGCCTGCGCCGCCGATCCGGCCCAGCTCTATGACCTCGCCGCCGACCCCCGGGAGCGGGTCAATCTGGCCGGCGATCCGGCCCATAGGGAGGCCGAGCGCGCCCTCGCCGCCCTGGTGGCCGAGACCTGGGATGCTGACGCCATGACCGCCCAGGTGATCGAGAGCCAGGACCGCCGCCGGCTGGTGTTCGACGCGCTGATGACCGGCGAGCGCAGCCTGTGGGACTACCGCACGCCACGGGACGATTCGAAAGACTATATCCGCAACACCGGCGCGCTCTACGATACGGAGCGCCGCGCCCGCCTGCCAAAACCCCATGGAGACGACCAATGACACCACCGCGCGGTTTCCCAACCAGTGAATTCGAGGCGCGTCTGGCGCGCGCGCAAGCGATGATGGCGGACACCGGCCACGATGCCCTGCTGCTCACCCGAGAGGTCGACGTGCGTTATTTCTCGGGCTTCCTGACCCAATTCTGGGAAAGCCCGACCCGGCCCTGGTTCCTGGTGCTGCCGAGCGCCGGCAAACCGGTTGCCGTGATCCCGGCCATCGGCGAGGTCTGCATGATGCGGGCGGGCTGGGTCGAGGATATCCGAACCTGGTCGTCACCCGCCCCAATCGACGACGGCGTCTCCCTGTTGGCCGCCACCCTGACCGAGCTGGCCGGGCCCTCGGGCGCCATCGGCCTGCCCATGGGCCGCGAGACTCACCTGCGCATGCCCTTGGCGGATTATGACGAGCTGCGTGGCAAACTCCCCGGCGCCACCTTCAGCGACGGGACCGATATCGTTAAGTCCCTGCGCATGGTGAAATCGGAATTGGAAATCGCCAAGATCGCCCATGTCTGCGGCCTGGTCTCGGATACATTCGACCAGGCCGCCACCCTGTTCGCCGTCGGCCAGAGCGATGTGGATGCCTGCCGGGCCTTCAAGATCGAATGCCTTAACCGCGGCGTGGATGATGTCTCCTATGTGGCCTGGGGCGTCGGGCCGAGCGGCTATGACGACATCATCTCACGGCCCTCGGGCCGCTTGATCGCGAAAGGCGATGTGATGATCCTCGATACGGGCTGTGTGTATGACGGCTATTTCAGCGATTTCGACCGCAATTATGCCTTCGGCGATGCCGGTGACGAGGCGCGCCGCGCCTATGAGACAGTCTATCGCGCCACCGACGCCGGCCTCGCCCTGGCCCGGCCGGGGACAACCTGCGCCGAGCTGTTCGGCGCCATGCAGGCGGTGCTCGATGAGGGCGGCGCCATGGGCAACGATGTCGGCCGCCTGGGCCACGGCCTCGGCTGCCAATTGACCGAATGGCCGTCCCATACGGATTTCGACACCACGGTCCTCGCCCCCGGCATGGTGATCACCCTGGAGCCCGGCATGCTGTTCGCGCCCGGCTGCATGATGGTGCATGAGGAAAATATCGTGATCCGCGAAGGCCCCCCGCAACTCCTCAGCCGCCGCGCCGCACCCGAGCTTCCGGTTATCGGCTAGATTAAAATGGACCGGTCGTTTTTTTGGGACAAGATTGCCAATCGCTATTCGAAGCAGCCGGTTGCCGATGAAGCGGCTTACCAGAAAAAACTAAAGGTCACCCGGGAGTATCTTCAACCGGACATGGAGGTGTTGGAGTTTGGCTGTGGGACAGGTTCGACCGCCATCGCCCACGCTGCCTATGTGAAACATATTCAAGCCATCGATATTTCATCGAGAATGATTGAAATAGCCGAACGAAAAGCAGCCGCGGAAAATATCAGGAATGTTACGTTTAGCCGATCGACCATCGATGAATTCAGGGTGCCCGATCAGACCTTGGATGCGGTATTGGGGCTCAGTATTCTGCACCTGCTGGACAACAAGGAAGAGGTGATTGCAAAGGTTTATAAGATGCTCAATCCGGGCGGTGTTTTCGTCACCAGCACAGCTTGCATCGGCGACACCATGAAGTTTATTAAGTTCATTGCGCCGGTTGGCAGGTTCTTTGGTCTGATAATCAAGACCTTTACCACGCAAGAACTGCAAGCAAGCTTGACCGATGCCGGTTTTAAGATTTGCTACCGATGGAACCCGGGCAAGGGCAAATCACTGTTCATTGTGGCGAAAAAGCCTGAACTCGCCGAAGGATAATCGTAGAAATCTAGTCAGTGGGATTTAAGCCTGGCCGCCCACCTCATAACCCGGCTCTTCGGATTCGTCGTCGGTCATTTCGGCGGGAAAGCCGTCGGCGAGGATTTCGACGCCGCAGGCGTCTTCCAGGCGGCGGATGATGTTCGGCGACCATTCCCGGCCGCCGTAGCGTTTGGCGCCATCCTTGAAGATATCGCACAGCAGGGGCGAGACCTCCAGGGGCGCGCCGGCGCGGTCGGCCACCGCCTGAAACAGGCCGATGTCCTTGACCACCAGATCCATGGTGAAGTTGATGTCGCGGCTGCCGTTGAGGATGACTCATGGACGAAGCTGTTGCCCGAGGATATGCGGATCGCCTCATAGGTGGTGGCCAGGTCCATGCCGGCCAGCTTCGCGGTCACCAGCGCCTCGCAAAGGGTCACCAGATTGGCCGTCGCCAGATAGTTGGTGACCACCTTGAGAATCGATGCCGAACCGAGCGGTCCGGTATGCAGAATGCGCCGGCCCATGGCGCTCAGGGCGGGAAAGGCGGCCTCGAAGGTCGCCCGCTCACAGCCCGCGAAGATGGCGATATTGCCCGTGGCGGCCCGGTGGCAGCCGCCGGACACCGGGCAATCGATGGGTTGGGCGCCCTTGGCCATGACAGCGGCCCCGAGGCGCTTGACCTCGGCTTCGTCGGTGGTGCTCATCTCGGCCCAGATTTTGCCCGCCGAGAGCCCGGCGAGGATACCGTCCTCGGCCCCCATCACCTGGGCGCTGGCCGCCGGGGACGGCAGGCAAGTGATGATCATATCGACCGCCTCGGCCATCTCCTTGGGGTTGTCCGCCCAGGCGCCGCCGCCATCGAGCAAGGCTTGCGCCGGCCCCTTCTCGAGATCGCGAACCGTCAGGTCGAAGCCGTTGCGCAGCAGGCTGCCGGCCAGCTTACCGCCCACATTGCCGAGGCCGATGAAGCCTATTTTCATGGCGGCGTTCCCTTCATCTTTAATTAAAGATGTTTAGCCGTGATAGAAGGCGCGGCCCTGATGGCGCACCCAGAGCCGGACGAGATGGCGCTTTTGCGCTGGATCCGGCCCGTCCTCATAGGCCGTGCGGCGATGGCCGAGGCGGCGATTGTTGACGATCTGAATTTGCCCACGCTCGAAGTCGAAAACCTTGCCCAGGCCGGGCTGTTCCATGACCTCACCGATGGCGGCGAGCGCCGCCTTTCCGGTCTCGTCCATCTCCTCGCCGGCCATGACATAGCCCTGGTGATTGAGCTCGGAAGACAGAGCGACGCGCAGGGTCTCGCCGTCGTAATCGAAGACGATCTGGCGCGCTATGGGGCTGTCGTTGGGCGCGTGCTCGCGCTGGCGATCGACATGAAACGGCTGATAAAGCCGGGCCAGCAGGTCACGGTCCTTTTCCAACAGATGATTATGGACAGAATCAAAGGTGATCAGCCCACTGATGCCACCGATTTTAGCCGGTTGCAGACACAGCATCGCCACATAATCGGGCGGCAGGCCGAAGCAGTTATCCGTGTGATAGCCCTGGCTCTGGTTTGTTTTCGAGCCGCGTACACCGTTGCCGGCTGCGGCTTTGCGCCCGGTGTCGGTGACATCATAGACCATGGCGCCGGCCCATTTTTGGGCAACGATCGGCCCGCATAGGGAGATCAGCAGCCAATAGAGCTTGGTCGCCGTCGCCGGCTCGAAATCGTCAAGCGGCATCCGGTCGATGATGGCGAAGCCCAGGCCGCTATCCAGGGTCTGCCTGACCGACGCCATGACCTCGCGGCACCGGGGCATGGGAAAATCATCCGCGCTCAGGGCCTCGACGGGCAGCGGGTTGGCCTCCAGTTCAGCCGCCAGGGCGCGAAGCTCGGCAAGGCATTCATCAGACAGCTCGATCTTGCCGTCATTGGCCATCAGGGTCTCAGCCTCCCAGCTCATGGGGCCCGTCGCCATGGTCTCGCGGATCATTGGGCCTTCCCTTCCAGAACCATCTTTCGAAAGTGACAGTGTATAGCTTTTTGGGTGGTAGCGGATCAGTGGCGTGAAGTCACGGCGCCTGTTGCGGCCTCTGCAAAAACCCAGTTCCGAAATGCGGCAATGCGCGGAAGATTGGTCCGGCTTTCCGAGCAGGTGAGCGAATAGACAACCTTTGGCGGGGTTTCCAGATCAAATAATTTTATCAGTGTGCCATTGGCGATCTCGTCGTTGATGAGGGCGCCATAGGCGAGCGCCACCCCCTGGCCTTCCTCCGCGGCTGTCATGGTCAAGTCACAATGAGAAAATCGGGGACCGCTAATCTTTTTCGGCAGCTTGCTGTTGGCGCATAAGAACCATGTTTCCCAATCGTCCCCGACGAGATCACGCAACAAGGTCACCCGTGCCAGGTCTTCAGGCTTTTCAATGGCCACCCCCGTGGTCAGCATCTTGGTGCTGCAGACAGGAAATCGGGCCGATGTCAAAAAAGAATCAACCCGGAACCCCGCCATAGGCTCCTGCCCATACTGGATC
>Ga0208879_1004866_pt1 | contig 10281 bp, 8 predicted proteins | sample Knorr_S15_td_Bot_FD_185605 | JGI IMG/M metagenome (GOLD analysis project Ga0208879, IMG submission 185605) | Marine microbial communities from Southern Atlantic Ocean transect - Knorr_S15_td_Bottom_ad_5009_LV_A (SPAdes) (version 2) | ecosystem: Environmental > Aquatic > Marine > Oceanic | place...
GATCGAGTTGGCGGCCAGCATGATGGCCTTCATGCTAGAACCACACATCTTGTTGATCGTCAGGGCCGGTATTGCGGCCGGAATCCCACTTTTGAGAGCCGACTGGCGGGCAGGGTGTTGCCCAATCCCTGCTGATAGGACATTGCCCATGATGACCTCGTCGATCATACTGGCGTCAATACCGGTCTGCTCCAGGGTGGCACTGATCGCCATGGCCCCCAAATCTACGGCAGGGGTGTTGAACAGAGCGCCATTGAATTTGCCATGCGCCGTCCTGACACCGCCTACAATCACCACATCTCGGGGATATTCCATAGAGAACTGACATCATAGCGCCTTAGTAAAAGAGCTTCGCAGTAACCTTAAGAAAAGCCAGACTAGGCCTGCCGATAACAACAACCATGGCCGAGCCGAAGATAAAGGAGAAACGCTGGACGATAGATCTTGAAAAGAAGATCCAGGAGGAACATTTCTCCGGAGGTCCGAGATATCCCTTCGACCCGAAGTCAGGGAAGGAGATATTTGTCATCGATACACCACCTCCTTATCCTTCAGGGACCTGGCATATCGGTGCGGTGGCCCAGTATGCGATGATCGATGTCATCGCCCGTAGCCAGAGGTTGATCGGCAAGGAGGTCTATTTCCCATGGGGCGTCGACCGTAACGGTATCAATATCGAATTCACGGTCGAGAGGAAGACCGGCCGCAAGATGAAGACCTATGGACGGGCCGAGTTCCTTGACATTTGCCGAGCTGAGATCGAAAAGTATACCAAGGAAATGCGGAATATTGCCAAGCGGGTCGGACTCTCCTGTGCCTATGATAAGGAATACCTGACGGATGCCCCTGATTATCGGGCAGTCACCCAATCGATCTTCATCGACCTCTTCAAGCGCGGCGACATAGTTGAGGAACTACGCCCTAACCTGTATGATCCAGTTGAAGGCACAACAATAGCTGAGGCAGAGGTAGAGCGGCTGCCCCGCAAGACCCAGTTGATGGATGTCCGCTGGTCCGTGGAGGGAGACCCGGATCATCCTCCAGTAATCATCTCCACTACCAGGCCTGAATTGATATGCGCCTGTGGAATAGTTATCGTACATCCGGATGATAAGCGTTATCAGCATCTGGTGGGCAAGAATCTGAAATTACCAATCGACACTTCCAGCCGCTTATCCACTGTAGAGGTCCGGGCCCATCCTAGCGTCAACATGGAGTTCGGTTCCGGGGTCCTGATGGTCTGCTCCTTCGGTGACCAGAATGATGTTGCGGTGTTCAGGGAATTGGGATTGCCCCCTTTTCAGGCGATAGATCTGGAGGGTAACATAACCGAGATCGGAGGGCCATTGGCCGGCATGTCGGTTGTGGATGCCAGAACCAAGGCTATCGAGATCCTGGAGAAAGCGGGTAGAATAGAGAATATAGTTGAGCGCGATCAGGAGATCCCGATATCCGAGCGGGGGAAGAACCCGATCGAGATAATTCTGTTGAAGGAATGGTATGTCAGACAGACCCATATTCAGGATCGAATGCGGGAGCTGGCGAACGAGATAAATTTCGTACCTCCTCGCAACAAGCAGTTCCTTCTGGACTGGATGGAAAACATCACGATTGATTGGCCAGTCAGCCGCCGTCGTTGGTACCATACTGAAATACCGATCTGGTACTCTGAAGACCGGACCAAAGTTGTCACTCCTCCGCATGGTACTTACGTCCAACCATGGCGTGACTCACCACCAGATGGTTCAGTCGTGCTGGACCGTGATTCCCGCAAGGAATTAGGACAATATTCAGATCTGAAATCAGAACTGGGTACTCTGGAAGGAGAAGAGAAAGTCTTCGATACCTGGATGGATTCTTCTAATTCAAATTTGTATGTTTCAGGATACTTGTCAGACCCGGAATTGTTCGAGAAAGCATTCCCGACAGGAGTCAGACCCCAAGGCAAGGAAATTGTCCGGACCTGGTTGTACTATACTCTCCTCAAATCGGCTTTACTGTTCGACAAACCTGGATTCGTGAATATCTGGATCGATGGTCTGGGGATGGATCCTTGGGGCCGCAAGATGTCCAAGTCCCTAGGGAATGGAATCGATGCTGAATCGGTCCTGGAATGTGGCGCCGGGGGACGAACAGGTTCTTGGAAGATCAAGGGACCTGGGGGCAAGCAGGTGACACTACAGGCCAAGAAGATTGGATCCGAATGTTTCCGGTTCTGGAAGGCCGCGGATGCACAGGTCGGCGACGATTTCCAGATCAATCCCGAGCAGATTGAATCACGTTATTTCGGAGTTCTTACCAAGATCTTCAATGTAGGCCGTTTCGCATCCCAGTTTGATTTTGGAGGTAATCTGGACAAGGTACCGGACAACTTGGAGAATGAGGACCAGTGGATCCTGGCCGAGTTCTCGGATCTTCTGGAAAAAGCCAGAGTTGGTTATTCAGGGTTGGACATCTACACTGCAGCTCAGGGAATCAAGACATTCAGTACGGGGGTCTTTGCATCCCACTGGCTTGAGATGAGCAAGACCCGGTTGTACAATGGCGACACTTCAGCGACATGGACGTTACATCGTATTTTCAGGGATTTATTGTCCATCCTATCCCCAATATGTCCATTCTTTACTCATCATCTTTCAACAATCTTGTATGAGAAATCGGCCGTGGATGTAGACACTTTTCCAGAAATACCGATGACCGGAACTGAGGAGTGGACAAAGATGACAGATTCTCTGGTTGGTTTCAATTCCGCGGTCTGGAAGGCAAAGAAGGATGCTGGAATCTCTTTGGCCGCTCCTATCTCGGGCCACACAGTACCTGATGAGTTGAAGAATATTGAGCCAGCGTTAGTTTCAATGCACAAACTGGAATAATTAGGCTAAATCGGTTCCGACCAAAGGTTAAAGGCCTAGCAAGGAATGGTGAGGCATGGCCCAAGAAGAAGTTGGCAAGGTATCACACTTTTTCACTAAGATTGGAGTGGCCGCAGTTATCACAACCAAAAAGGTTTCAGTTGGCGATTCACTTCATTTCAAGGGGGTGACTACGGATTTCACATCCACCTTGGAAACGATGCAGATAAAACATGAATCTGTTGAATCTGCTGGAGCTGGCAGTGATGTCGGGATCAGTGTTGCTGAAAGAGTACGTGCCGGAGACATAGTATATAGGCTGAACTATTAGCAGGTGAAAGGTGATAGCCATCCGGCTGCGAATGAGCAGAGTCATGATTATTTCTTTTCAATGACCTCCAGAAGGTTCGGGATGTCAAGGGGGTCTGTGACCATCATAAGTCCTCCATTCTTGTCTCGTGGCCATTCCTCTTCGGGGCGGTCCCAGTAGAGCTCCACACCATTGAGATCAGGATCACGCAGGTACAACGCCTCGCTGACGCCGTGATCTGCAGCTCCATCCAGGTGGATATCGGCCTTGTACAGACGCCTCAGCGCATCCGCGAGCTCGACCCGTTTCTCATAACGTATCGCGACGTGGTAGAGACCGGTGGAGCCTAGTGGCGGCGGTGAACCTCCAGCACTCTCCCAGGTGTTGAGACCTATGTGGTGATGGTAGCCTCCCGCAGACAGGAAAGCTGCTGAGTTCTCAACACGTTGGGAGATCTCGAATCCCAGGACCCCATGATAGAAGTCAATGGAACGTTGAAGGTCGGCCACCTTGAGATGGACGTGCCCGATTCGGGTTTCATCCGGGATTGGTTCAGGAGCCATATTGCTTGCAAGGTGTCCCCAGATAAATTAACATTGTCAATCGTAATATTTTCTATGAACAGTCGTATAATGGCGATGTTTAGGCAACAAGGATCTAAGTGAAAGTTAGGCCGAATAGCTAAAATTATAGTAAACTGCTAAAACTAGAAGCACAACAATCAGAACAAGTATTTTTTTAGGTATGAATGCCAGAACAATATCCACGATAGCACTGATAGGTTTCGTTATCAATCCCAGAATCATATAGCCCTATCAATCTTTCGTATTTACGACTGCCCCCTAGAACAATTTTCTAAAATCTGACCATAGACATATTAGTGTCCCATTACCTTATTTGATTTGTATGAGGCACCCGTACGAGATTCGACTTGATAAATTGGAAAAGAGGGTAGCCCACCTAGAGTCCATTTTGGAGAGTCAGACCAAGAAGAAAATCTTTGCTTAAAACATGATAGCAATCGATACAAAGGCCCCTTCGGCCATGTTCTGTGGAGGCGTCATGTACCGAAGCGGCAATCTCATACGATTATCCAGTTTATTCTTGCTTTGTCTGGCTATATTCAGCCTGAACAATGCCTCCTCGGAAGATCCGACCTTCTTCGATGTCAGTGAACCCAATGACCACTGGCTGGTCTATCCTACCCTGAAATTCGACAATGATACCTACCATGCGATCTGGGTCGAGAGAGGAACAGCCTGGAAGGCCCCGGCCAACGTCAGATATGCCAATTCCGCGGATGGGGTTAACTGGTCAAGTTCGGAGAAGCTAAATCCTGTGAACGGGGAGGTCGCCGCATTCTGGAACCAGCAGAAGCCGGACCTTGCAGTGGACGGTGAACATGTCGCGGTCTTCTGGGTCTCCAGTACAGAGAATCCCTATACGATCAGGGTTCGCCAATCCCACGATGCCGGGAATTCATGGGGAGATACCATGACCTTGACGACCCTGGGCAAGGAGGACAGTTCGACATTCCTCTCGGCCGATTTCGATGGGCTTGGTAATCTGCATCTATCATGGCAATATTTTGAGGACAATCAGGGCCTGAGGCAATTGCAAGTAATCTCCAGTGAGAATGATGGTCAGACCTGGGGAGAGCCATCGGTACTCAACCATTTCGATGTCGGTAATGTGGAATATCCGGAGGGCGGCTATCCTTGCGATTGTTGCTACCATTCGGTGACCGGTGCCGCAGATGGCGGATTACACGTGGCTTACCGTAATATCTCCAGATACGCCGAGAATGAGACTTGGTACCAGTACACAGCATACCTCCGTTGGGATGGTGTCAATCAACCCACCGAGTCGATAACTGTCAGCCCTCACTGGGTAACTGGTGGGCGAGTCTGTCCTGAAGCCGGCCCGAATATGGTGATCGAGGGAGATGTCCTGCACGTGGTCTGGTTCGGAGGCCTGCAGAACACCACGGCCCAGGTCTACTACACCACGATCAATGAAAACGGGGTCTCGGAACCGGTGCTGCTCGGCGCTGCGACCGGCCCAGTAATCTCGTCCGATTATGGCGTCGGAGCATCAATGTGGAACATGAAGGGATATATGTGGTATATCAATAATTTTAGCACTGGTGATCCTTCCTATTACAATCTTTCCGGGGAAGATAAACGGGTCAATCCATCGATGGCCAACGGGATCATCCTCTACCAGGCCATTGACGGCGATATCCGGCTTATCCGGGGCGTCTCGGTGGGCGGTATTGATTTCGAGAGCGCTGAACCAGAGCCCGTGCTTTCGGACCTGTCTATCTTGGAACTTGGCAGGGAGGCCCCCGAATTCACCCTGACTGATACAGATGGTCAGGAATTCAGCCTTTCCGATTACCGCGGTGAAGTGGTCGTCCTGGACATGATGACCACATGGTGTGGGACCTGCCAGATGTTGGCCCAGAACACTTTGGTACCATTCTATAATGAAATAGAGAATCAAAGCCTGAATGTCATGATTCTTTCAATCGGCGTAGATCGACTAGAAACCACCCAGATGCTGAAGGACCATGCTACCGAGAACAATTACATATGGCGCCACGCGATTGATACCGATACAGCCCAAGTCGAGGAGAGATATGACGCCTATCCCGTACCTCTGGTGGTGGTGATCGATGCTGAAGGGATCGTGACCTTCATCTCGAGAGGATACATCGAATACGCAGTACTCTTCAATGCCGTTGGAGCCGCGACTGTAGTGGTTGATGGGGAGTGCGTCTGTACCGCAGAATATGCCCCGGTATGTGGTACCGACGGAAAGACCTACAGTAACAGTTGTCAGGCCGGTTGCCAGAATGTTGAGATAGACTACTCAGACGCCTGCAGGGAAGAAACTGGGCTTCCTTCCACTTCGCTTTGGGGAGTTATAGGAGCTGTTGGTATAGTTGCGATCTTCCGTAGGTGGACCGGTTAGTTTTTCAGTAATCACAAACGTGGGCCTCCAGTGAAAGACATTCGTCAATGGCTGGACAGTGAGAAAAACGTTGCCATGATCCTGATGGTCGGGTTTCTACTGATCTCAACCTGGATTGTATCTCAGCCGCACAATCTCCTGCTTGAGGGACATCTGAAGGATGAGGAGGGATACTATCCCTGGGCCGAACTGTACCTGGAGGGATACTATTCGTTGCCCATGGATGAGGTAAACGGGGTCTATGGCTATCAGGAAAGCATTAGTGTTGATTCGGAAGCCCCGCCTCTCCAGGTAGAATATACAATCACTGATCTGGACGGGGATGGTCAGAACGATGATCTCAGTGTCGTGGTCAACTATGAGAATGGTGATCCGGTCACGGATGCCAGTGTCTACATCCCCCGTCCCGGGGGAGCAAGGATCGAATCAATCACCAACGAGTCCGGACAGGCCCAACTCTATGACATTCCTCTTGGGACCCCTCCTCTGATAGTGGAACTGGAGCGCGAGGGAGAGCCAAGACTGATAGTCCGTACCAATCTAGAATCCACTTCCCTCGGTCAGGCCCGGTACGGTATAACAACATTGACGACTGTCGAGTTCTTGTCAGATCGGACCCTGAAAGGCCTGTTGGAGGTCTACTGGATGGACGGGGACCCGGCCGTTGGTATTGAGGTTCGGTTCAATGGTCAGCTCAAGGGTAATACCGATGACCAGGGCCATTTGGAGTTGGGGGACTTGGAACAGAAACGAGGTAATTTTGAAATGAAGGATGAGGGCGAGTCCCCAAGGAATCTTCGCGTGGTCCTGGGCGGTCGCGATCTTGGTCAATTGGATACTAACGACAGGGTCCAGGTGAAGGTGGTTGAGAGGACTAAGCTCAGTGTCCGCGCCCAAGACCTGTTTGGGATGCAGGTCGAAGGAGCAACAATGACCTTGTTCCCGACCGGTGAGGAACTTGGAACCACACCACAGAATGGTACCCTGACCATAGTCCGCGATTTGGAGCTCAATGTCTATCAGATCAAGACCGATTGGAAAATTGAGGGATATGACCCCCCTATGGCTTCCGGCATAGCGCCTGTAGAAGATGAATATCATTTCGTCAATCACTGGCCTCCCGGACCAAGTGTGGTCCTGATGCCGCTGATAGTCCTTGGTCTGGAAGAATACTTTGGAACCCTGATGGCAGCGATGACCTGCATCGCGACCTATGGCTTGGGACGGCGTTGGTGGGGCTGGAGAACAGCGGCCCTGGCCACGGTTTTCACATACCTGAATGGCGTGGTCCTGATGTTGCAATTCGGGCAATGGATGGGTGATCTGGCTGCCGTGGCCTTTGCCCTTCCTGGTTTCTGGCTGGTCGTGGAAGCAACCCATCTTTCCGGAACTGATACCAATCATAGGCTACAGAAGGTCCTGGGGTTGACCGTTCTTGGGGGGGTCTTGGTCGGGATCGGGGTGACGATGCGCTACACCACAGTGTTAGCCTCAGGTTCACTCTATCTGTACATCGGGTGGTACAACCTCCCAGACGGCAATATCAGGCAGTTCTGGAATCGACTGAAGACCGCCTTATCTTGGCCTCACGTCAAGGAGCCCCTGATGCAGGCTGGGGCCCTGACCCTTGGCCTTCTTCTGATAGGCATACCCTTGGCAATGTACAATGACGCTTATTTCGGTGGCCCGTTCAATTCAGGTTATCAATCCAAGAATGTGCTGGAGGTGAGCAGTGATAGTGGTAACCTTACGGTAGAGACCCACGAACCAGCAGGCACGATGTGGGAAGGTTATGTCAATCTAGGCGATCAAGAAATAGAGAATCTGGGACAGGTCGGTCGGTTCGTGACTGCCTTCTTCCCAGCGTTGCTGATCATCCCGTCAGGCATCTGGGTGGCGCGCAGGACTGCCCCGGCCAATGTGGCACTGGTCTACTGGATCGGGGCCATGCTCGCGATCTACCTAACTCAGGGGTGGGTCCTCAATAATACCTTCACTGATATACGCTACTACCTTCCCCTGGCCCCTCCCCTGGGCTTGTTGGCCGCCAGAGGGATGCTCACGATCGGTAAATCTCTGGAATATGGGAATATGGTCGTGGGTTTTGTGTCATTGCTTATCGTGGCCTCGGGGGCAACGGTGTTCCTGGAAACTGAGGAGGATCTACAGACCCGATGGACAAAGATGAACAATGCTCCGAATCAACAGCAAACGATTGAGACGAACATTGATCAGTTAGCAACCAGTCCACAGGATTTCTATGATCGAAAGGTCCACATAGGCGGTGGGGACGTGATCGAGATCGTTGGTCCCTCGGCCGTACGTCTGGCCGATCCGGTGCATCCAGAATCCGAGATTCAGCTTATCTTGGGTCCTTACCAAGTAGAACTGGAGGAGGGCGATCGCATTCAGGTAACAGCTATGTTCCGGATCGATGACCACCCCAATAATCCAGACGATTATGGTCTGTTCCTACAGAATGAGGAAGACCTGCAGTTCGTACAGATACAGATGGCAGCACAACCACCTTCCCCAGGTGGATCGGGAGAGAGACCCAAATTGAGCCTGACCCCGGTACAGGCGCGCAGCATGCATCTGGGAATCCTGTCCGGGTTAATTATCAACGGGCTTGGGTTTGTTGTCTACCGCAATAATAGGTTATGATTCCGGTGGTGTTCAGCAAGTAACGTGTAGGACCGCATTGGTTTTCTTCATGTCACCCGACAAGTATTCGCATGCCTCAGCGGTCTTCATTATCTTCAGGTCCACTCCCTTCTCTTCGGCCTTCTGGACGACCTTCTCAGTCACGGGTAGCCGGCCATAGTAACCGGTACCGATCACCAGTTCCTTACAATCCCAGGGAATATTCTCTTCAGGACCAAGAGGTGTGTGACCGAATTGTGACCGAAGGGGTTTGCTCTTCTTTTTTTGTCGAGCCTCAACCTTGCCGTTATTCAATATCACATCATGGTGGTAGGTTTCGTGACCGACCCGTATCCGGCCAAAATCACTATAGGACAGTATCATGATATCACCTCTTACGACAAGTTCATATTTCGGTCATTAATACGCTTTGGCCTGTTCAAGGATGGTAAATCCTATTAACTCGGCGAATTTGGTCTATTCCATGGACATAACCTGGTTCGGTCATTCTACTTTCCTGATTGAAGGGAATGACAGGATCCTGGTGGATCCGTTCATCACCAGTAACCCTTCCACAGAGGCCGACCCGCAGAGCATAGGGTGCGATATCATTGGGGTGACCCACACCCATTTCGATCATATCGAGGACGTCGTGGATATCGCCAAGAACAATGATGCGGTAGTGGTAGCGACCTTCGAGGTGGCCGATCATTTCGCCTCAAAGGGTTGCAAGACCGATGGCATGAACACGGGCGGTACAATCACTGTTGGCAACACCCGTATCACGCAGATGCCTGCCAACCACACCTCAACTTTCCCGGACGGTACACCGGGCGGTGTGGCGACCGGATATATCTTCGAAAGTGGAGCAACGGTCTACCATGTTGGGGATTCTTGTCTTATCCGGGACTTCAAGACGGTCGGCGAGTTCTGGGATATCGATTGCCTGATGATACCCGTTGGTGATCGCTATACCATGGGCCCTCGCTCGGCATCGATCGCGGTCGGATGGATCAAGCCCAAGCGAGTTATCCCGATGCACTTCAACACCTGGCCCCCGATTGAGGTAGATATTGATGGGTTCAAGGCCAAGGTAGAGAAGGAGCATGGAATAGACGTCGAGATAATGGATCCCGGGCAGACCTTTACGTTATAGATTCCCTCACCAGACATCCTCGAATGTCGCAATAGTGCCCGGACGGTGTTTGTTCAATTGAGTTGTAATACTTTGCTTTTTTTAACTTCTGCCCGAGCTACTACCCATCGAATTATACTACTAAAAGGTTGGGTGCCTTGTTCTCTTTTTAGGAATCTACCCAAGGTTTTTAATGTAACCTAGCCCCGAACACATGTACCGATTCATGGAAATTGTTTTCAGGGATACGTGAAATTAAATAGTGAGGTAAATAGATGATAAGGACCAAGTTACAGATAAAGAAGGAAAGGAAGGAATTGAAGCAGGAGATTTTCGACCTGCGGCATCCAAGGAACGTCAAAGGC
>Ga0208879_1004867_pt1 | contig 10280 bp, 8 predicted proteins | sample Knorr_S15_td_Bot_FD_185605 | JGI IMG/M metagenome (GOLD analysis project Ga0208879, IMG submission 185605) | Marine microbial communities from Southern Atlantic Ocean transect - Knorr_S15_td_Bottom_ad_5009_LV_A (SPAdes) (version 2) | ecosystem: Environmental > Aquatic > Marine > Oceanic | place...
TTGGACTCAGAAGTCTTGGTAACCACATGGCAACAGTTGACAGTTGGATCATATTATTATATCTCATTTTAGGTACATGGGCAACCTCTGCCGGAGCTGCTGTATTGAATCAGGTCATTGAAAGACGGCACGATGCAAAAATGACACGCACAAAAAATCGCCCTATTGTAATTGGAAAAATTGGTCCCATGAATGCATTGATATTTGGTGCTTTCCTCTCTTTTGGAGGATGTGTTTTACTCTATTATTTAATCAACCCCCTAACTGCCTGGATATCTGTAGCCACTATTTTGCTTTACATACTCATTTATACCCCCAGTAAACGAATTACCACATGGAATACCATCATTGGTTCAATTCCCGGTGCCCTGCCACCGGTTGGAGGATGGGTTGCCGCCACAGGTTCTTTGGCACCACCTGCCTGGATACTATTTGGAATTTTGTTTTGTTGGCAGATGCCTCATTTTCTGGCCATTGCTATCATTTATGCTGCCGATTATGAAAAAGGTGGATTTAAAATGCTCCCAACTATATATCCCGAATCAAAACGAACCAGTTACGTAATATTATTTTTCACTGTGGCGCTGCTTATCACCAGCCTTGGATTGTATATTTTAAAGGTTGGAGGAATAGTGTATGCCGTTGGAGCAGCCCTATTGGGGGTTGCCTTTTTTATGGTGGCCTTGAAAGTGATAATGGAATCTAATAAAAAGAATGCAAGAAGACTCATGTTGGCTTCTATTATATATTTGCCCCTCCTGCTCATTATCATTTTAATAGAAAGGATCCTCCATTGACAGATAAAATTGTATCTGGAGAAAAATTCTGGCTGAGAATTATTTATATTGTCTCTATTGTAATTACCCTGGCAGTGGCATTTCTTATTCTGGGTCCCCGCCCGGATGGAATGGAGGGGATGCTGGATGTTTCCGCATTACCCCATTTAAATGCCCTTTTAAACAGCACCTGCACGGTTCTGCTTTTGGCAGGGCTGTGGTTTATTAAAAGAAAGCAGATTCAGCGTCATAAGAAGACCATGCTCACGGCCTTTGGCGTCTCGGTACTTTTCCTGGTGTCTTATGTGATCTACCATTGGTTTAAAGCTGGACCTAAAATGTATGTTGGCGATTTTAGCAGTATCTACTATTTTATTCTACTTACCCATATATTATTGGCAATGATTATCATCCCCTTAGCGTTAATAACACTGTATCGCGGCTGGAATATGCAGATAGCCAAACATAAAAAGATTGCCCGAATTACCTATCCTATTTGGCTCTATGTATCGGTTACGGGTGTGGTGATATATTTAATGCTGTACTAGATCTCATAGGCAGCTCCTGTCTATGAGCCTTTAGCTTCAAGCCGCAAGAGTCAAAAACCCAGAACCAAGTAACTATCTTTATTTTGATTTAAGCTTTCCAAAATCTTCACCAGTGGGGTTCTGGAAAATCTTAAGCCCAAATTCAGGAACTACTGCCAGGAGGTGGTCGAAAATATCCGCCTGAATGCCCTCATATCGTATCCAGTCAGTATCGTTGGTGAATACATAAATCTGAATGGGCAGTCCTCTTGAAGTAGGCTCCAGCTGGCGGATGAGAAAGGTCAAGTCTGGATGGATTTTACTATTATTGCGTAAGTAGGCTTCAATATAAGCCCTGAATGTCCCCACATTTGTTAGGCTGCGGCCGTTAATGAGTTCAGAGTTATCAATATTTTTGGCCTGGTTATAGTCAGTAACTTCTTTCTGCTTGCGGTCAATATATTCACCAAGGACTTCAAAACGTTTAAACTTCTGCAGCATTTCATCATTACAAAGCCGGATAGTGTTCATATCGATAAAAAGAGAGCGTTTAATGCGCCGGCCGCCACTTTCGGACATACCCCGCCAATTTCTAAATTCCGAATCAATCAGTTTATGGGTTGGAATAACGGAAATTGTTTTATCCCAGTTCTGAATTTTTACTGCATGCAGGCCAATATCTATCACATCACCATCAGCTCCGAACTGGGGCGCTTCGATCCAGTCACCAATTTTAAATAGGTCATTGGAACTGATTTGTATGCTGGCTACCAGGGCTAGAATGGTATCCTTGAAAATAAGCATTACAACTGCCGTCATGGCGCCCAGGCCGCTTAGCAGCAAGGTCGTGTCCTTATCAATAATAATACCTACAATCACCACTGAGCCCAGTATATTGATGATGAGCTTTGTAATTTGCAGATAACTGGTAATATCCAGGCGATCATGATATTTCGTTTCCTTGTAGATTTCTCTTAGAGCATTTATTAAGGAATTAATTACCAAAAGCCCTGCAATTGCCATCAGAGTTAAGGAGATGCGCTGAATCATAGTTGTAAATTGAGGTATGGCATAGGCAAAGTTAAAAAATATAAGGGCTGGAACTATATAGGTGAGCCGTTTGAAAACATTTTGGTTTATCAGTATATCATCCAGCTGGGTGCTGGTTTTTCGAAGCATTTTGGTAAGCAAATTTAAAATTAATCTCTGGGTGACCCAGAAGGCCAATAGACTGACAACTGCCAGGATCACCAGAATTGAAAGTGAACTCAATAATTGGTTATGCGGCAGATAAGGTGAAATATAATCTAGTATCATTAAAGCTCCTTATAATGCGCGGTTATAAACCGCTTTAAAATCTTCTATTGAAACCGGGAATGGATGGGTAGCATGGCAGCTATCCTCAAAGGCCAGGGTTGCCAATACGGAGGTCTGCTCTATTTGAATCCCCTGCTCATTCAACCCCAGAATAATTCCTATTCTATTTATAAAAGTACCTAATAATTTTGGTATTAATCTTATATCACTTAAAGTATTATTTGATATAATACCGCCAATTTTTTCAAGTTTATTTAGCAATTCCTGGTTCTGCGCAATGATGGCTTTTTCAATGGTAAATTCCAGCCCAAATTTAATAAGCAATGCATTTGCTAAACCATGATGGATATTGTATTCTGCAGAAAGTGGGTGTGCCATGGAATGAATCATCCCCAGCCCTTTCTGAAAAGCGGTTGCACCCATAGAAGCCGCCAGCAGCATGTTACCCCTGGCATCCAGATTACCCGGTTCATCCAAAACTTTAGGCAGGTTTGCTACAATCATTTTCATCCCCTCAACAGCAAGTGCATCTGCCATGGGGTGAAAACTGTCCACCAGGTAGGCTTCCAGGCAGTGGGTGAAGGCATCCATACCTGTGGCGGCTGTGATATGAGGGGGCAGTCCTGTTGTTAGAGTAGGGTCCAGAACCGCAATATCAGGCATAAGGTCAGGGTGAAAGAAAATTGTTTTTTTACCGGTCTCCGGCAGGGTGATGACGGATGAGCGACCCACTTCGCTACCTGTGCCTGCAGTAGTTGGGATGGCATACAAAGGGGGTAGAGGATTGATAATTTTCTGATCACCGCTAAGTGCATCGTCATATTGGGCAAGTGGAGCTTCATGCACAGCCATGAACCGGATGGTCTTGGCCACATCCATGGCGCTGCCGCCGCCCAGGGCAATGATCCCATCAAATCCGTTAGACTGGTATATTTCTACTCCGGCGGTGACATCCTCCTCAATGGGATTTGGATGCACATTGTCAAATATCTCGATATTTAACCCAGAAGAAGTGAGTGTGCTTTTTACTGAATCTGCCAATCCGATTTGTACCAAGCCGGGATCAGTCACAAGCAGAAGACTCTTTAAACCTCGTTTCTGAATGGCAGGTGCTAGATCTTTAAGAGCATCTGCACCATAGAATAATACAGTAGGGAAATTATATTGAATCATCAGTAAAAACCTTTTTAAATAATCTCAAAATACCGATCCCGCATCCAAAACCAGTCGGGATTCTCTTTCTTCTGCTCATTGTAACATTTAGCTTCCCATTCCCGTGTAAGGGTGAAGTGATCCACCCAGGCATCCCCAAATAATTCACGCATGATTTTGCTTTTAGAGAACACATTTATTGATTTCTCCAGTGAATTGGGCAGTTCTACATTTTGAGGGGATGTGTCCAGATCATAAGCATTACCTTCAACCATTGGGGGTAATTCCAGTTTATTTTCGATACCGTATAAACCGCAGGCAATTGAGGCTGCCAGCGCCAGATAGGGATTTCCATCAGCAGCAGCAATGCGGTATTCCAGGCGGTGACTTTTAGGAGATCCGGGTATGACCCGAATAGCACAGGTACGGTTATCTATTCCCCAATTACTATGGGTAGGTGCCCAGAACCCTTTAATCATGCGGGTATATGAATTGATAGTGGGGGCAATCATGGGCAGTACTTCCGGTAGTAATTGAATTTGTCCCGCTAAATAATGACGAAATACAGCGCTCATTTTATGCTCCCTGCTCTCATCATAAAAGGCAGAACTACCGTCCATATTCCAAAGGGACTGGTGCAGATGTCCGCTCTGTCCGGGAAAGTCCGGAGACCATTTCGCCATAAAGGTTGCCATAAGCTCCCAACGCTGTGCCAGCACCTTGGCAAAAGTCTTGAACAGGGCAGCCTTGTCTGCAGCTGCCAATCCGCTGTCAACAGCAATGCAGGCCTCTAAAACCCCTGGACCTGTTTCAGTGTGGATGCCCTCCAGTTCAAAATCCATTTCCCGGCAGGTGTCGATAAAATCGTGGTAAAGTTCACTGTGAACGGAGTTTCTTAAGATTGAGTAACCCAACATTCCCGGTGTAAAATGGGTGAGGTTTTCATATTTTTTCTCCCGAATAGAATGTGGTGTTTCATTAAAGAGAAAGAATTCATACTCAAAGGCAGATTTTACTTTAAAACCCAAGTTCTGTGCTTTTTGTAGAATGGTTTTACAAAGTTGCCGAGGACACGCAGGATAGGGACTTCCATTCGGATTTTGAAAGTCGGCAATAAATAATGCAGTGTTAGGTTCCCAGGGGATTTTTCGGTATGAATTAACGTCAATGACAGCAGGGGCATCGGGGTAGCCGGTATGCCATCCTGTGACGGTGGGCTTGTCGTAAAGCTTATCGGTCAGATCCCAGCCAAATACTACATTACAGAATCCAAAGTCTTTGTCTATTGCAGAAGTAAACTTCTTCATATTGATGTATTTTCCCCGGAATACTCCATCCACATCAAAGATGCCTAATTTTATTTTGGTGATTCCGTCTTTTTTAAGTTTATCTAAAATAGGGTGCATTTTTACTCCGTGAATGGTTTTTAGTCATCAGTCATCGGTCAATTCTTAAATTAAACGATTTAGGCCGTGTCAACTGCTGAATCCCTAATACTGAAAGTGTACAGCCCTTTCCACTGTCTTTTACACCCACCCAGGGCAGGGCAGGATCTAAGACATCACAGCGATTCATATAAAAGGTTCCCGTTTCAATTTGATTGCCGATTTCAAGGGCTTTTTCTGCGTCTCTAGTCCAGACAGAGGCGGTTAACCCATAAGGACTATCATTTATCAGCTCAATAGCTTCTAGGTCAGATTTTACTGGCATAATGCCCACAATAGGTCCGAATGTTTCTTCCATCATGATTTCCATATTGTGGTTCACTTTGGTGAGAATCGCCGGAAGCAGATAATTTTCACCATCTGGGAAAGGTCCGGGATGGCGCGTAATAACTGCTCCTTTATCTTCTGCCTCAGCGAGCTGTTTTTGTATGGTTTCCAATCCCGAATATTGGGCGAGGGACCCCATATCCATCGATTCATTCAGGGGGTCACCAATTTTCAAATTGTTCATGCATTCTATTGCACCTGCAACAAACTCATCAAACAGCGACTCATGGACGTAAATCCGCTCTACGGCACAGCAGGACTGCCCCGCATTGTAAAAGACACCATCCATAACGTTAGAGATTGTCAAATCCAAATCGGCATCCTCCCTAATGTAGGCAGGGTCCTTACCGCCCAACTCCAGCCCCGTTTCAATGAATTGACTGCCAGCTGATGCTTTAACCCGCCGTCCTCCAGCTACCGAGCCGGTGAATGCCAAATGCTGAATCAGCCCAGATTGAATTACTTGTTCGGTGGTATGATGGTCCATAATGAGAGAGGTTACCAGTCCATCTGGAGCGCTGGCAAATTTGAAGGCATCCTCGAATGCTTTTCCACAGAGGGGGGTAAGAGAGCTGTGCTTGATGGCAACGGTATTGCCTGCAAGGACTGCTGGTGCTATCACATTTACAGCAATGAGCAGGGGATAGTTCCAGGCGGCAATATCCAATACGACCCCTAGGGGTTCTCTCTTTATGAAACGCCTTAATCCATTAGCTTTTGGAAGTGTGATATCCTTCAAGGCATCCTCAGCTAAATCACAGCAGACTTCTGCCCGGTGAATCATTCCCATAACTTCATTTAAAGATTGGGATATGGGCTTTCCCATCTGCCGGGTGATGTCTTCGGCAATATTTTTCTGATTATCCCGGAAGTAATCCATAGCAGCCTTCACCAATTGGATACGCTCAAAAATTTCAGTATGCCTCCATTGTTTCTGGGTGTTATCAGCTTGAAGCAATAGGGATTTGGCTTCCTCCCAATTATGGTAGGGGAGCTCCCTGAACTTTTCACCATTAGCCGGATTAATTAGCTCTAAATAACTCGCCATAATTAATTATAAACCTGATACACTAAAATCTTTCCATGGGAAATAGATAATGTAAATACATCATTTATTGATTCATTTAATGATCCGCAATATAGATTAGTTAACTTTTTACTATTCAAGTTATACTTTAAGTATGTTGATGTTATTTCAATAGTATGATCTAGCGAAAAAAGTGATACTTGCTCACCAGTAAAGCTAGCAAATTTCTGCTCACCTTTTACCACGGAAAATTTTCCAAAATCTGTAAAAATGGACAATTCTAAATTGGAAGGAAACTCTAACAGAGTAAATATATTTGCCAAGCTGTGATCATCCCGTTTTCCGATTGCGCCCAGGATAGAGGCCTTTTTTGCTCCATTTTCTTCTACCCATTTCAATGTTTTTCGCAGGTCATTTTCATTTTGGTTTGCTTTATGGATAAGCCTATCCTCATATTTAATTTTTAATTCATTTGAAATGGAGTCCATGTCTCCAATTATATGTGTTGGTATTAATCCATATTCTTCAATATTATTCACTGCACCATCACAGCAGATAATAGTAGTGTCTTCTTTCAATATACGGAGGGGCGTTGGGTGCTTTGGAAAATCCCCATTGGCCAGAATAACAACTGAATTCATTAGTTTAAAATTAGATTTATTTTAGTGTGATTTGAAAACAATTGTAATAACTCATAGGTAATCCCTTTTTTACTAAAGCCAGAGCCTTGTAAAATTTCCCCCATGAAAATCATAACATTATTTATTTATATAGCCAGTATTTCTTTTGTATTTGGGGAAGACCTTTCTGTTGAGGAAATTCTTTTCAGCACACTTCATCGTCTGGATAGTGTTAATCATCAATTTTCCGTAAATATTAAGGAAACGGGTAAAAAGGAAAAGATTAAGAATTATCAAATTTCAATACAATGGCCGGAAAAGGGTGATATCTTGAAAAGGACTCGGGTAAAACCTATCCAGGATAAGAGAAAGAAACCATCTTCCATTTGGGAACATCAATTTAAAGATGGGCGAAAAACAAAAAGGTGGATGACCATGCCCATTACAGGAAAATTAAAAGATATTTCTGATAAAAAGTCCACCAAGAAATTCACCCTGGCAGATTTGAAATTTACAGAAAAGGAGATTGCTGAAAATGAACATAGCATTCTTCCCTCTGAAAAAATTGGCAATCATTCAGTCCATGTCATTAAGTCTGTAAAAAAAGGGAAAAATGGTAAGGTGAAGAAATCCAAGAAGATATGGATTGATACAGATGATTACCTCATTCATAAAGTGGAATTTTATACAAAATCTGGCCGCTTGTATCGTAGTGTGGAATGTACCGATATTCAAACCATAGAAGGTGTTGCCTTCCTTTCTAAAATTTTTGTGAAAGATTTAAAATCCAAATCAGAAATTTTTGTTGAATTAGATAAAATTGAAATTAATCCCCAATTTGAGACTGGACTTTTTATTCCTGAAGATCAATAATGAAGCAGCGGATAAAACGCAGTAATGATGAACTTAAAGCGGATCGTCCTACCATAAATGAAGTAAAATTTATACCTCGTCTGCCTATTTCCATTTTGGTTGAAAATGTACGCTCTGTACATAATGTGGGTTCCATCTTTCGCTCTGCTGACGGCTTTGGCGCAGATAAAATTTATCTCAGCGGCTACACTGCCCATCCACCCCGGGAAGATTTACGAAAAACCGCTTTGGGATCAGAAGATGCCGTCCCCTGGGAATATTTCGAAAATCCAATAGATGCAGCTAAAGCCATCAAAAGTGAGGGAATATCTCTGGTGCTTATTGAACAGACAAAACAATCTCAAATGATGTATGAAATGGACTGGGAATTTCCTGTCTGTTTCATTGTAGGCAATGAAGTGGCCGGTGTATCTGAAGAATTATCGGCTCTGGCAGATATTCATGTCGAACTACCTATGCGGGGCATAAAACAAAGCTTGAATGTGTCCGTGGCGGTGGGAGTGGTAGGCTATGAGTTGGCCAGAGCCTACTTGAATAAAAAATTAAAAGTTAATAATTAAAATTATCCCTTTCTCCCTTTTCAGAGTCTGTATTCCACAATCTGCAATACGAATTCCAAAAATTCTGTTACGCATTGTATGACAGGTAATAGAATTAAGGAAGCCCTTAGGATTAGGAATGAAGAGATGGTTTAGGAAGTAATAGATGGAAAACAAAAAGTGAACTTATTGGATTTACTACGACATGGGAATATTATTTTAATCGTTTAAGACCAAATTCTCACCAGAAAAACAGATCACCTTACCAATGGATGAAACAGGTGGGAATCAAATCCAAAACAGCTGAAAACGCTTGTCTCTGAACTGTGAACATTTTAGCATGATGAAAATTATAAACATTTTGACTTTAATTTACCACAGGGTGGGGATAAGGTCAGTAAATTTGACGAATCTAACAATTTTGAACCTTTGAGTTACTTATGCGTCCAAAGTAAATTTAATGCTAGTTTATGCAGAAATATTTTACTCATTTGATTCCTCACCACCATCTTCTGGTGACTCTCATCAGCCTTATTTTTGTTTCATGCGTGTATTTCAATACCTTTTATAACGCAGAAACTTCCTTTAAAAGGGCAATGAAAATTATTGAGGAATCCCCCATTTTAGATAATGAAGATTTACCCAACCAGGCAAAAAAACTATTGGGAGAATCAATTGAAAATAGTAAGCTAGTATTAAGAGAATATCCAGATAGTAAATATGTAGATGATGCAGTTTTCATCATTGCAAAAGCGTCCTTTCTTAGGGATGAGATAGCTGTTGCAGAAAGCCATTTTAACAGACTTATTTGGGAATACCCTGAAAGTAAATTTTATCCATACTCTAAAATTTGGCTCGCTTATACCCATTTTCGCATGGGTATGATAGATTCCGCTCAAACGGAGATTAAAGCATTTCAGGCAGGCAATCCAAAAGATAAGGAAAAATTATATCTCATTTATAATGTGTTAGCAGAAATTTCTTTGGGAAAGGATAGTATTCAACATGTATATGAAAATTATGAATTAGCAGCAAAATATGCTCCGTCCGATTCAAAAAAAACAGCCACTTATGGTAAATTAGTTAAAATAGCCGAAATAAATCTGGATAAAGTCAGGGCCTCAAAATATTTGGAAAAATTGGGAGATGTAGCTCCGGATGAAATTCGTATTGATTCAAAAATGAAGTGGATTATATATCAGAGGGAGTTGGGGAATCATGATGATATAATTAACGAAATTGAAGGTTTATTGGAACTGTCAGAATTTGCTGCTGAATATATGCAGCTTGAATTGGAACTTGGGAAAGTGTATATGGACAAAGGTGATATTTCAATAGCTAAGGATATATTTTCTCAAATGGTGGATAAGTATACTAAAAAAAAGGAAACTGCGGAAGCCTATTATCATCTGGGATTTATGGCTTTAATGGAAGATTTTAATTTGGACCTGGCAAAAGAGTATTTTGAAAAATCAAAAAAAGAAAAGAGTCAATCTAAATATGGAAAAGAATCCAGGGCATTATTAAATAAGATCACCCGCTTTGAAAGTCTGCTAAGTTTGTACAAGGAAGTTGTGAAAAATCCAGATGAAGAAGTGGAAATCGACAGATCAGATTTTGAATATGAGGATGAGGATTCAGAATTAAACAATGAAATCCCCAACTTTGAAAATGGGG
>Ga0208879_1004868_pt1 | contig 10280 bp, 6 predicted proteins | sample Knorr_S15_td_Bot_FD_185605 | JGI IMG/M metagenome (GOLD analysis project Ga0208879, IMG submission 185605) | Marine microbial communities from Southern Atlantic Ocean transect - Knorr_S15_td_Bottom_ad_5009_LV_A (SPAdes) (version 2) | ecosystem: Environmental > Aquatic > Marine > Oceanic | place...
AGCCCCTCGATGGCGGCCAGGAGGTCGGCGGAGGTGAACGGTTCCGAGGGCATGTGGTCGATGTGGACCTTGTAGCGGCGCAGCACCGCGGCGGGCTTGGGGCTTCGGGCGATAACCGTGGCGGAGGCCAGGGCTTCCAGCGTTTCCGCCTCTTTGCCCAGGGACGCGGCGCTGTCGAAGAGGGCCTTGGTGCCCACGCCGGTCTGGAAAACCATCACCTGCACCTTGCCGGAGCAGATGTCAGATACCAATTCTTTCACCTCGGGCGTGTCGCCCAGGTGAACTTCTTGGAGAACTGGGGCCGGGTAGGGGGTGCCGCCGTTTCGCTCAATCAAGGCCCCCATCTCAGAGAGCATGCGGGCCTCGACGTAAGCGATGGTTTTTCCTGCCAGAGAGGGTTTTTCTGGTCGTGCCAAATCTGTAACGCTCTATACGGCGCACTCGCCCTCGCCTCGTTCCAACTTGTACTGATTCGTGCGTTCCCAGTCGATGTACATATCGGAACCGGGAGCGGCGGCGGAAACGGTCTGTTGGGCCTTCTCGGCAACCTCGGTCAACTCTTCGAGACCGACACGGTCCAGGAAATCGTTGAACTTCTCACCGTCGTTGCGGTTGTCCTTGTAGTAGGTGACGACATGCTTGAGGACGCCGGGCACGGCCTTGGCCGGAATCTTGACCCGGGGGATGCGCGTGCCGATGCGTGAGTCCTGTACGTTGACGTCGCCGTAGTTGCCACCCAGGAACATCTCGTAGGCGGGTACTTGGTCGCCGTCGGGACCCTTCACGGCGGCGCCGTGGAATCCGATGTTGGCGATGTGATGGAGACCGCAGCCGTTGGGGCAGCCGCTCATCTTGACGCGGATGTCGTTGACTCCCTCATCCTCGAGCAGGCCGTCCCAGCTTTGAATCTCTTCTTTCAGGGCGCCGGCCAGGCCCATGGAAGACGTGATGCCCAGTTTGCAGCTATCGGTGCCGGGGCAAGAGACCACGTTGCTGATGGAATTGGCGTTGGCTTCCGCCAGGTCGATCTCGACCAGCGCATCCCACACGTCGTGGAGCATATGGTCCGGTATGAACCGCAGGGCCAGGTTCTGTTCCTGGCTGGTGCGGGCCCTGCCGCCGGTGTACTTGCGCATGATGTCGGCCAGGCCGTGGAACTGGGCCGCGGAGATGTTTCCCCGGTCGGGCTTAACGTGGACCACGTAGTAGCCTTCTTGTTTCTGGGCTTCGACGTTGGTCTTGCGCCATTCGGCGTAGCCGCCGCCGTTGCTTCCATTGGATGAGTGGCCGTTGGCCGAATTCGCGACCAACTCGGGAGGGGTCTCCCGCATCATTTCTTCAACGTTCATGTATGGCTTGGGGTCGATGGGGCCGATATTCTCTAGTTCGGCTTCAACTTGAGATTTGAATTCTTCCAAGCCGATTTTATCGACTAGAACCTTCAGCCGGGCCATCATGCGGTTCTTGCGCAGCATGTCGGCGTTGTTGAAGACGGTGAATATGGCCAGTGCCAGCCGGAGGATGTCCTCCTCGGGCAGGAATTCGTAGAGGGGTTTGGCCAACCGGGGCATGATGGACGTGCCGCCGGCGACAAACACCTTGAAACCGCGCTTCTCGACGCCGTCTTCGACTCTGATCTGCGATACGTAGGTCAGATCCTGGATGGCGGCGGCTACGTGGTCATGGTCATCGCAGCCGGTGAAGGCGCTCTTGAACTTACGGGGAAATGCCTGGGTGATGGGATGGCGCACGGCGAACCGGACGAACGCGGCCATGTACGGGGTGGGGTCAAAGACCTCCGCCGCGCAGACACCGGCGGTTGGGGCGCCGACCACGTTGCGCACCACGTTTCCGCAAGCCTCGCGGGTGCTCAGGCCTGCGGTCCCCAGGAGCCTCAAGGCGTCCGGGCACTCGGCGAGCGGTACGTGATGGAACTGGAAGTTCTCCCTGGTGGTGATGTGGCCTGTGCCTAGAGGGGCGTACTTCTCGGCGAATTCGCCCAGGGCGTCCATCGCGTCGATGGTGAGGATGCCGCCGGGAATCTTCACCCGAATCATCTGAACGTCGGCCTGGCGTTGGCCGTAAATACCCTGTTTCAAGCGGAAGGGTGTGAATTGCGCATTATCCTGTTCGCCGGCCACGAACTTCGCCGACTCCTCCTCCAACCGCACGATCTCGTCTTCCATGAAGGGAATTATGGTCTGAGTATTCTTGGAAAGATCCAAGCTCTCTTCGTAGATGGCTTCCTGGGTCTTGGCCTGGGTATTTGATGGTCCGGTCGAGGTATTACTAGTCAACTTGTCTTGTCCTCCGAGTATTTGGGAAAATAAAAACCCCACCAGTGTCAATCACGTGGTGGGTTCAAGGGTTCCTAGTTGTGTTGTTAATTAACGCAGAAGGTTATCTTGTCCCTATGTAACAGGTACAGGTACAACAAGAGGCGCAGGGGTTACCAATCACCTTCAACATTGCACATGAGTCTACTCTCGCCGTAATTAAGTGTCAACAGGCACGCACGAAAACCTCAACTGACGTCATTCTGGCCGCATCGTCCTAGCTCTGAGAGGGTTAGTATTTTCATGCCAATGAGATGCCTGTATAGTCGTTAAAGACGAGTCTGGTAAGACGCGTTAGGGTTGAACGGAATCATCGGGAGACAGAAGAGCCATGAAAGCGACGGCAGACGTAGTAATGATTGGTGGCGGCGTTATCGGCGCCAGCATCTTGTTCAATCTGGGCAGATTGGGCGTGACCGACACCGTTCTAGTGGAGAAAGATGTGCTTGGTTCAGGCTCCACCGGACGCTCCCAGGCCATCTGCCGGATGCACTACTCCAACCCAGTAACCGCCACCATGGCCTGGGAAAGCCTGGGCATCTTCACCAACTTCGACGAGGCGGTGGGGGGAGAGTCGGGATTCGTTGAGACCGGTTATCTAGTGATCGTGAAAGAAGAGGACAGCGCCGGGCTGGCCCATAACGTGGCCATGCTATATGGTCTGGGCATCGACACCATGCGGGTTACCGCCAAGGACTTGGAGGACATAGCGCCCATGGTATCAGTGGTAGAAGGCGAACACATGGCGTGGGAGCCCCGGTCGGGCTATGCCGACTCCTATATGGTCACAACCTCGTACGCGAAACGGGCCAGGGAATTGGGGGCCGAGATAGTGCTCCGAAACCCAGCTACTGAGATTGAAATATCCGGCGGGCGCGTCAAAGCCGTGGTCACCCCGGAGGGGCGGGTGGAGACCCCCGTGGCAGTGGTGGCGGCCGGTCCTTGGTCCAAGGTTGTGTTGGCGAATGTGGGCGTGGACGTGCCTCTGGTCCCCGTGCGCCATCAAGTGGCCTCCCTCACCCGCCCGGTCGATAAACTGCTCCTGCACCCCACGGTCGGCGACATCGCCCAGTCCTTCTCGTTCCGGCCGGACGGCAGTTCGCTGACCATGATGGGGTTCGGCGACGAAGAAGAAGTGGGGGTGGAGACCTACAACCAAGGCGTGGACATGGAAGTCATGGCCGACGCTCTGGGCCGCCTGACGCGCCGGATACCGGCCATGTCGGATGCATACTTCAGGGGTGGATGGTCCGGTTTGTTCACTACAACGCCTGATTGGCACCCCATCTTGGACGCGGTGCCGGGGATAGACGGCCTCTATTGCGCCGTTGGTTTCAGCGGCCACGGATTCAAGCTTTCGCCTATGATCGGCGTGACCATGGCCGAGATGATCGTCGAGGGCATCGCCAGGAGCGTGGACATATCACCCCTGCGCTTCAGCCGGTTCGAAGAAGGGGACCTGTTGCAATCCAGCTACCGCTACCGCGTCCTAGCCTAACCGCCGTCGGCACAGCCGGGTTTTGTAAGAATACGTGTTAAAGACAGCTAAACGGCTTTTAATGCTCTCCATCGTTGCTTTAGTGCTGCTGGGCGCTGTCCAGGGCAGCGACAGCTTCTCCGCCAGTGACGCCGCGATCGGGCCCCACAAGTACAGCCTGCTGCGGTGGGAGGTGGACCACTTCTTGGATAAGTGGGTGAACAAGTTTCAGGAGATTCTCCCCTGGAACTCGGAGCCCTCCCGGGAGGCCCGCATCGCCCAGGCAGAGGAATTCTTTGAACTGAGGGCCCAGATCAGGGAGTTGGAAAGGGAATCGGCGGCCGGGAACGCAGCCAGGACCGAAGAATTGCGGCAGCGGACCAAAGATATGCAGACCGATGTGGAAGAGACCATCGAATCGGAGATCAGCGCGGTCTTGGTCCAAGAGGGTTTTTCTTCCCGGATCGGCGTCATCTTCCCGCCGGTTGATACCGTGTTCGCCGCATCCCCTGGGGCGTTGATCATCTCTCCCCGTGACCGCATCGCCCAGATAAGTTCCACGTTGCTGAAACCCGGTCTCTCCGGCGAGGTGCGGAATGAGTTGGAGGACCTGATATTCCGCGAGGACGACGTGTCGGCGCTGGTCGTAAGCACCGGCGGGGTTGCCACCTATCCTAGCGTGGTGACGGCGTCGGGCTCCCTCCGCGACGCGTTGGTGATCTCGGCTCACGAGTGGTTGCACCACTGGTTCTTCTTTCAGCCCCTGGGCCAACACTTCTGGGACAACGCCGACATGACGACCCTCAACGAGACTGCGGCCAGCATCGGCGGGGAGATCATCGGAGACCGGGCGTTCACCGCCATGACCGGAGAAGTGGTGAGCCGGGAATCCGACTCGGCAGACGAGCCGGCGGACCCCGCCGCTTTCGACTTTACCGAGGTGATGAGGGAGACCCGGTTGACTGCCGAAGAGTTGCTGGCCGAGGGCAAGATCGAAGAGGCCGAGGCATACATGGAAGAGCGGCGGCAGCTCATAGCGGACAACGGCATCTTCATTAGAAAGATCAACCAGGCATTCTTCGCGTTTCATGGTTCCTACGCCACTGGCGCCGGCTCCGTCAGCCCCATCGGCGACCAGTTGGAGGAACTCCGTGACGGGACGGATTCCCTGGAAGGGTTTCTGAAGATTGTTGGCCGGTTCGACCGGGTCGGAGACTTGCCGGAGTACTTGGGGGTTCCCTCATCCTAACCTTCTCCCGTGCGCGGGAGAAGGGACATCTTGTCTTAGACGATTGAGGCTATCCTCCCAGAAGTTTCTGAGGGCGGTGTTTGAGGATGTCCTCCGCCTGGGAGACTATCTCCCTTAGGATGTAGGCTGCCGGTTCCACGGAGCGTATGACTGCCGCCGCGCCGCCGGCCCGGACCGGGGCGATTGTGGCGTCACCAGCGGCGGTGGCGGTAGCGATATCTTCTTGTAGTTCACTCTGCCGCGTCATCATCTCGGCTTCCCGGCCATCCCAGGTATCGGTGAATATGTTCCTGATCACTCGGTCCCCGACGATATCAAGGGGAAAGGGGGCATCCGAGACCAGATCATAGATCTTTGTCATGATCGTATCGTCGGAGTCGGCGAGGACAATCTGTCCCTTGGCCCACTCCGGGCCGGCCCATTCCAGACTCGCGACGAACCGGGTGCCGATCCACGCGCCCTCCGCTCCCAGCATCAGAACGGCGGCGAGACCCGGGCCATCTGCGATTCCTCCGGCGGCAACCACGGGTATGTCTCCGGCAATCTTGACCACCGCTCTAACGAAAGACAGCGTTCCCAGGTAGCTGGTATGTCCGCCTGCTTCACTGCCCTGAGCGATGATCACGTCGGCGCCTGCCGCCACGGCTTTTCTGGCGTTGGCCATTGTTTGTACCTGGACGATGACTTTGACTCCGGTGCCCTTGGCCTGGTCTATGAACGGGGTCGGGTCGGCGAAGGAATGGCTTATCGCGGTCACTTTGGCATCCAGGGCTGCTTCAATGGCCTTATCCATCCAGTCGGCCGAGGAGATGAACCCAACTCCGAAGGGCTTGCCGGTCTTTTCCCTTACGGCCTGTATCTGGTCTTTGATCCAAGCCGGGTCCGCGCTCAGGTTGCAGCCAATCATCCCAAATGCGCCGGCTTTTGAGACGGCGGTGGCCAGATCGGCCGTGGCGGTCCCGGCCATTGGGGCGTTGATGATAGGGAAGTCTATGCCAAGTAGAGAGCAGAGTTTTGTGGTCAGCATCATGGGCTCCTAGAGGTTGGTGGATGCGGGGTGTGGCCCTCATCTTCGATTATATCGAGAGTCTCGACTCCGTCGGACCTAACCTTCCCCCGTGCGCGGGGGAAGGGATTGCTTGGTTTGGCATGACTTGTTTTACACCCAGGGTGAGCGTTTGGAGCGGTCTTTTTGGGATGTGGCGGCGGAAAGCCCCTGGCGTTCTAGGGAGTCGGTCAGCATACGCCGAAAAACCCGGCGGTCTCCGGCGCTGACGACGGCCTGCTCGTGGGACTCTGAGATGGCCACGGGGTAGCCCTGTCCGCGTTGGCATTGGTCCCAGACCAGACCGTGGGCCAGGGAGAGCAGGGTCTCGTTCTTGGCCACCCATTTGGGTATCTCGACGCGGCCGATCTCTTCGCCTGCGTTCAAGTAGAAGAAATACACCTTGTTGGCCTCGTCGTAGGAGTCTCTGGAGACGGAGGAGTTGGTCTTGTAGACCGGGGAGCGCCAGCCCGGCTCCAGCAGGCGCTGGAACAGGTCCCGGTCCAGGAACTCGTTGGCGTTGTTGCAGGGTTGCTGGGAGGAACGCCGGTTGTTGCATGACTGAGTGCAAACGGTGTTGTCGTGGGGGCAGAGAGAGCAGCGCACGGCGTTGATGGCCTCGGTGCTCCGGGGGAAGGACACGTAGGCAGCCAGGGCCACGGGACGGGTCTCGGCCAGTTTTTCCAGGCGTTTCATGGCGGGAAGCAGCCCGTCGGTGATGATAGCCTCGCTCACATAGGGACGGTAGGCCTGCCCTGATAATCCCCATAGCACCAGGGAGCCGTCCACCAGCCCCAACACCGGCAGGCCGGGCGTGCATTGTTCCACCGTGTTGGCCAGGGTCTCCAGTTCTTTCACGGTTCGCACCAGACCAAGGAGCGGGCCGCTGATCATCTCTTCGCCCATGGAATTGGCGGGGTCGGAGATATACAGCTCATCCGGCGTGGTTGCTAGGTGGGGATGGCTGAAGAGAGTGGCGTCGGGTTGGCTGCCGTAGGTCAGCACGCAGCCGCCGAAGTTCAGCAGATAGCAGGCCACGGGCAGGTGCCGGTCGACGTCGATGTGGGAGCCGTCGACCGCGGCGACCACCCAATCGGGGGGCGGATCGGGCGGCGGATAAGCTCCCAGCAGTGATTCATCGACCTCTGCCGCCAGGTAGGGGCGCTGTCTGGTGTCGGAGGTCTTTTCAGCCGCGGTGCCGGGGTCGATGCCGGACGCCGAGTTGATCAGGGCGGTCAGCCGCTCTTCGCGGGCTTGGCTGGCGCCGCGCACAGACTGGGTGAGTTGGTCCAATTGGAGGACCGTTTGTCCCATGTCCAGTCCCATATCAGCTATTCTTCCATTTCGTTTCTATTGACTGCGGAGAGTATATCGAACAATAGGGCGCGCCTTCCGGAGTCTCTTAAGTGATAGACAATTGGAAATTCTATGGTAGGTCCGAGTGCCTGCTCGAAGATTCGTTCATTGTTGGAATCTAGGTTTGATCTAAGGCCCGAATCAAATCCACGGCGTCCCCGGCCTTCTCTCCTGAAATGGAATCTCCCGGCCGTCTGGGAGCGAAAGGCCTCTTTAGTGGCCGTAGCCTGAGCAAACAAGAATACGGCGCTGCTTACAATTGCGAGAAATCCCAGTACTACTGTTGCGATTGCAAATGCACCCATATTAAGTCAACAAGTTATCGGACGACTGGGTCAAGTTGATAGTAGATGTTGGTGATGTCAACAAAATCACGTTGGATTCGCCCTACCCGATCCAATACAGATTTCAAAGCCGCGAATATAAGGACAATCGCAATTAGGACTTGGATAGAAATCAGCCCGTCGATGATCAATGATTTTTCATCATCAAAATCGATGTCAATCCAACAGAAACCAACGCTATTGTTAATGTGACTAAATAACCTAATATCAAGAACGCTCTCTGCGAATCCACAGAATGCAAGGCACCTATTAGGCCAATGTTGGTTCCGTGATTCCTTGGTAAAGGAGTCGATCGCAACATCCACAAAAGATTAACTAGCGTCAAATGGTTCACGATTTACCTCAGCACCCTTTCGTCGCCGGTGCGGCGGGTGATCTGTTGCTGGTCCATGTGTTCCAGGAGGGGCAGGATGTATTTTCGGCTGGTGTCGAACATGGTCCGGGCCTCGGCGACCGTGATATTCCCCTGGTCCTTCAGGTGCTGGACGATGCGTTCGGTCATCTCACGGTAGGCCCCGGCGTCGAAGACGACCCCGTCGGTCACCCGGACCACCTTGCCCTGGTCGATGAGGACGCTCAGCAACTCTGGGCTGACCTTCTGGTCGCTGGATGGAGAATAAGGGGCTTTCCGCAGGGAATTCAAGTAGGCCGCCGCCTCTTCTTCCATCTTTGGCGTGAGGGTGATCTCATGGTCGGGCAGGCGCAGAGACTGCCGCTCATCGACCACCACTTGTTCTTCGACCAGGCGGACCAGCGCCCGTTGGTAGACCGGCTGGGACAGGTTCAACCGGCTGCGTATCTCCTGGGCCGGCACGCCTTGCCGCAGCGGGTACTGGGAGTGGTAGAGCTGTAGGGCCGAGGCGGCCTTGCTCTTGAGTATGGCCCAGCCCTGGGCTGAATAGACCACGGCGTCGGCGTCGCTTCCGAAATCGCCCAGGCTGACCAGGTCGCCTCCCTCGGTCAATTGGGCCACTCTCTCGGTCACTTCCTCGCGGGGCAGGTTGGTCCGCTGAGACAGGGTCGTCATGTCGCAGGGGCCCCACTGCCCGGCTACGCTGATGATGATGTCTCCGCCTGTGCCCTGATCGAGGGTCATCAGCCGTTCCACAACATCGTCGTCGAACCTTCGGTAGCGCCGCCGTGGGTTGGGGTCGACGATCTGGCCGCCGCCCAGAGTGTCTTCCGAGGAACGTATCACGAAGAAATCGCCCTTGACCACCGGGAGCGGGTCATTCAATAAGAGCTGGACCCAGCCTTCCTGCCCGGCCACCAGCCGGTCGGCATCGAGCAGTCTGACCCGCGCCGAGGACTCGCTGGTGAACAGGTGGAAGGTGACGCCCTGGTTGTGTTTCAGCGGGTTGGGCGCGTTCTTGACCATGCGCAGGCGGGCGTCCAGACGGCGGGTGGGTTTGAGCCAGCCTGGTATCGTCAATATCTCGCCGCGTTCAACTTCGTCCTTGGAGAGGCCAGAGAGGTTCACCGCCAGCCTCACGCCGGGGTTGGTGGAGTCGACTTTGGTCTTGTGGCTCTGCAGGCCCCTGACTCGTGCCCGCTGTCCCGAACCGGCCAGTTCGACCTCCTGTCCCACGGTCAATGTGCCGTCGATGAGGGTGCCGGTGACCACAGTTCCGAAGCCTGAGATGGTGAAGCAGCGGTCGATGGGAAGGCGGGGGCGGCCCAGGTCCTGACGCTCATCGGTCTCGTCCAAGATACGGTCCATGATTGCTTTCAGTTCGTCCATGCCGTCGCCGGTGTAGGCGGAAACGCCGACCATGGGGCAGCCCTCGAAAGACGTGCCTTGCAAGGTGTCTTCCACCTCGGCTTTGACCAGCTCCACTAATTCTTCATCGACCAGATCGGTCTTGGTCACGACCACCAGGCCGCGGGTGATCTGCAGGATGTCCAGGATGGCGATGTGCTCTCTGGTCTGGGGCATGACGCTTTCGTCGGCGGCCACGATCAGCAGGGCGAGGTCGATGGCGCCCACGCCGGCCAGCATGTTCTTGATGAACCTTTCGTGGCCGGGCACGTCGACGATACTGACTTCCCGGCCGCTGGGCAGGTTCATCCAGGCGAAGCCTAGGTCAATGGTCATCTCCCGCGCTTTCTCTTCGGGAAAGCGGTCGGGGTCGATGCCGGTCAGAGCTTTGACCAGGGTGGACTTGCCGTGGTCCACATGTCCGGCGGTGCCTATGACGTACATGAATTGACGCCTCTAACAGGAGTGGCTACAGGATAGCACCCGAGCCCGATATGGAATAGCGGCATCAGACAATGGACCTACTCCAAGAACCTGGTAAAAGCCTGGTTGGCCATGAGGTAGAGCGTTCGGTGAGACTCTGGAGGCAGCGGCTACGGCGTATATCGCTCAGGTATTACGCAACGATCTATTCAGGCGGCGGTGAACTCGCGGGCGTGCAGTATCTCGCCCTTTCCCATGGGCCGGATGTCATCTGCGGTGAGGGTGAGTACG
>Ga0208879_1004875_pt1 | contig 10269 bp, 10 predicted proteins | sample Knorr_S15_td_Bot_FD_185605 | JGI IMG/M metagenome (GOLD analysis project Ga0208879, IMG submission 185605) | Marine microbial communities from Southern Atlantic Ocean transect - Knorr_S15_td_Bottom_ad_5009_LV_A (SPAdes) (version 2) | ecosystem: Environmental > Aquatic > Marine > Oceanic | place...
AATAACTAGTTTATACATTATTTTTTTTAAGTCCTTTGAAGCATGTTTTGAAGTATATTTTGCAAGCCCCCTGCTCGTTTTATTTTTTCATCGTAGCTATATTTGAAATAGTCGACAATACTAAATGATTGAAAAATTAAATCATAGATTCGCCATCGATCTTTTCGAGTCATTTTTAGGGTTACAGCGGTAGCTACGTTTTGATACTCCAAAGAAATCAATACTTTGACTTCAGCTAAATTATTAAGTTGAGAGAAATTTTTATCTACAGTGATATTGACTTGATTCCAGTCCTCTATATTAACTAGACTATTGATGTACTCATCAATCAAAGTTGTCTTTATATCCCTTTCAAATATCTTTTTATCCATGGGTTGGAGTTGTTTCCAGTAACTACCCAAGGCAAGCTCAGTACTGTATTCAATGTCAATATATGGAATAATTTTCTTTTTAGTAAGATTGAGTGCACTAAAAAAAGTATTATTGCCTTCAGTATGGAGTTCTATAAATGAGCAGAGTATATCGCCTAGAATGGCCTCGGCTTGTTCTACAGGTAAGTCTTTAGCGTCCTTGGGAGAAATTGACGGGCATGAATTAGAAGCAAAGATGATTCCGATAAATAAGATATTGATCAGGAATGCCTTTAAAATATTAAGGACTATTTTCATGTGGTTATTGTACTATATTTAAGCGTTAATTGATTGAAATGAAAAAGCAAAATATTGCACTTAAACTTAAGAATATGAGTAAGAACTCTGGCGTCTATAAGATGCTGGATCAAAGTGGCAATGTTATCTATATTGGTAAGGCTAAGAATTTAAAAAATCGAGTTTCTCAATATTTCATTCAGTCAAGCCAAAACAGCAAAATACGAGCGCTCCTAAAAAATATTTACGATTTTTCAGTCATTGTTACAAAAACTGAAACGCAAGCACTTTTATTAGAAAACGATCTGATTAAGCAATATAAGCCTAAATATAATATATTACTTAAAGACGCTAAGAGTTATCCATATATTTATATTAGTAATGACAAACATCCCCGATTAGGCCTATATCGAGGTAAAAAAAATAAAAGTTACGAATACTTTGGTCCTTATCCATCAGCTCATGTTGCTCGAGATGCTTTGGCATTATTAAAGAAAATATTCAAAGTCAGGCAATGCACCAATAGTTTTTATCGGTCTCGTTCAAGGCCTTGTTTAGAATATCAGGTAGGCCTTTGTAGTGCGCCTTGTGTTGGAAAAGTTTCTGATGTGAAGTATACACAAGATGTTGAAATGGTAAACCTTTTTTTGAATGGTAAGAGTGGTAAGCTACTTAATCAAGTCTCACAAAAAATGAAACAGGCGTCGATTGATCTTGATTTTGAAGCTGCTGCAAATTATCGTGATCAGTTGATTGGTCTGCGTACAATTCAGGAAAGACATGGCTCCCAATTTAGTTCAGATATGGATGTTATCAGTATCATACAAGAGTCAAATATTCACTGTATTGAAGTAATTTTTGTTCGCTCAGGAAAACAAATAGGTAACGAAAGTTTTTTTCCAAAAAATGCAAAGGGTGAGACATGTGAAAAAGTTTTGAGCGCTTTTTTGCCTTTATATTATTTAGGGAAAAGTACGCCTAAGCAAATCATTCTTAGTCACAAATTGGAAGACAAGGCATTAATAGCATCTGCCTTGTCAACTAAATTAATTCAGTCTCCAGGTATTGATAAGAAGCTTTTTTTAGAAATTGCAACACTCAATGCCAAGGAAAATTTAAAGCAGCATTTGTTGTCAAGTTTCACCAAGAAGAAACAACTTGAGTGTATTCAGAAGATCTTGGCACTTCCTAATCTTCCAGAGGTTATGGAATGTTTTGATATTAGTCATACAATGGGAGAGGCGACTACGGCTTCATGCGTTGTTTTTGAAAAAGGATTACCAAAAATCAGTAAGTATCGACAATTCAATATCAAAGATATTAAACCAGGGGATGACTATGCAGCTATCAATCAGGCGGTTTATCGTCGCTATTCAGGTCTACTTAAGTCTAATAAAGCTATGCCTGACATTGTTTTTATTGATGGTGGTTTGGGTCAACTTAACCAAGCAGTAATGGTAATGAATTCTATTGGTATAGAGTCAATGCAGCTTGTAGGAGTTTCTAAGGGTGATGGCAGAAAAGCAGGTCTTGAAACCCTAATCACAATTGAAAATAATAAGGTTAATCGAATTAATTTAGCTCCACATGACCCTGCATTGTTACTGATTAATCATATTCGGGACGAATCTCACCGATTTGCAATTAAAAACCATCGACGTAAAAGAGCTTTAAAGCGTAACACCTCACCCCTCGAAAATGTTAAAGGTATTGGCGTAAATAAACGCAGAGCTCTGTTGAATTATTTTGGTGGGCTACAAGAAATCAAAAATACCAGCATTGATGAGTTACAAAAAGTAGTTGGCATTAACCACAAATTGGCGACTAAAATACAAGAAACACTAAAAAAATAATTAAAACTATGTTTTTATTGAGATTACTTGCAGTTGCGTTGATTGTGAGTTATGTTATTTGGTTTTTTAATACTCGAATTTTGGGTAAGAGTTTATCTTTATATAAGGTGACTTCATGGGTTTTAGTAGCAACAGTCGCGATTTATGTTTTTCTTGTTGGTATCTCTGCTCTTGTTGAGGGCTTCTGATTCTTACTTGAAAGGATTAATGTGTTGAGGTGCTTTGTGTTTGCGATGATTCGATTGGTTGCGTTAACAATAATAGATAATTGAGATACCTCCCATATTGGCAAATCTCTCATATGGTCACCCATGTAATCAAAATTTCTCTCACCAAAACGTTGAACTAGTGTTTCTGCCTTATTGTGACTTGATAAGTTAAAGTCCTTATTACTTGCTATAACATCATCAAAAAGCTTAAGATGTTTGGCCACAGCAAAAGCATAATTTTTGTGGGATGCGGTTGCAAGAACAATTTTGCAGCCTTGTTTTTTTCTTTGTAGAATGTAGCTTATGACACTTTGATTGTATGGTAACTCAGGGATGTTTATTTCGCACCTCCTTACTAGTTGATCTTTTAGATAGCCTTTACCTTTCCATAGCCAAAAAAAGTAATGAAAAACCAACCAAGGTTTTCTCACTAAAACCCCTAGAGAAGATAAAAACAATAGATCTGTTTCAATAAGTGTGTGGTCAAGATCAACAACTAATGGAGTAGTATTAGTTTCCATTATCTAATTTACTCCATTGGTCATATAGCATTTCTATCTGACGTTCCGTTTCTCTTAATTTAATAGTTAAGTTTTGAGCATCCGGATTTTGATAAAAAGTAGGATCTGAGAGAAGTTTTTGGGCCATTAAGATTTCATTTTCTAAGTTTTCAATCTTTTCGGGTAAGGAATTTAATTGTTGCTGTTGATTATAAGAGAGCTTTTGAGGTGTTTTGTGTGTTTTCGAATTAGATGGTTGAGTTTTTTTGTTATTCTTGGCATTTAATTTATTATTTTTTTGATCCATGTAGTCGTCATAACCACCAACATATTGTTCAATAATTGCATTACCTTCCATGACGATAGTTGAATTTACGATGTTGTTCAAAAACGTTCTATCGTGTGATATTAGTATAACTGTGCCAGAATAATCCACCAACATCTCTTCTAGAAGTTCAAGTGTTTCAACATCTAAATCATTGGTTGGTTCATCGAGCACGAGAAGGTTGGCGGGTTGAGATAAGATTTTAGCTAACATTAACCGATTTTTTTCGCCACCAGAAAACATTTTAATGGGAGCCATTGCTTGCTTTCCTGTAAACAAAAACTGGCGCAAATAACCAATCACATGCTTACTTTTGCCATTAACATTAATGTAATCTCTACCACCAGAAACAAAATCCATTGCCTTCATATTAGGGTCAAGTGATTCACGCATTTGGTCAAAATAAGCTAATTCGATTTTTTTGGATCTACGAATACTACCTTTGTATGGTTGAAGTTCGCCCAATAGAAGTCTAATTAGGGTGGACTTTCCAGAACCATTGCCTCCAATAATGCCAATTTTATCACCCTTCAAAACTAGCAGCGAAAACGCCCTAACTAGTTCTAATTCTCCAATTTGATAACTAATTTTTTTGACTTCAAAAACTATTTTTGAGACTCGCTTCTCATCTTCAAGTGTGTGAATTTTTATATGGCCTTGCTGTTTCCGACGATTGATATATTGTTGGCGCAATTCTTTTAGGGCTCTAACGCGACCCTCATTACGAGTTCGTCTTGCCTTTATTCCTTGGCGTATCCATATCTCCTCTTGCACAAGCTTTTTATTGAATCTGGCATTCTCAAGTTCTTCAGCATTAAGTAAGCTCTCTTTACGTTTTAAGTAGTCTAAATATCCACATGCAAATATTGATAACTTTCCACGATCAAGGTCGAATATCTTGTTAGCTATACCTTTTATAAAGGAGCGGTCATGGCTTATTAGAATTAAAGTGCCATGAAAGTCTTTAAGCATCTTTTCTAAATCCAGAATTGCTGTAATGTCCATATGGTTTGTTGGTTCATCAAGCAAAAGTAGGTCGGGCTCTTGAACAATCGCTTGGGCAAGCATAACGCGTCTTCTCAAACCTCCTGAAAGTGTTGTAAGTTTTGCAATTGGGTCGAGTTTGAATCGGTTTAAGATTGCTTCAATTTTGTGTAAATAATGCCAAGCATCTCTCTGCTCAATTAATCCTTGAAGAGTTGAGCTTTCTTCAATCTTTCCATCATGAAGAGACTGATGATATTTTGCAAGGAGTTTTCCAACATCGCCAAGGCCTTGGGCGACAATATTAAATAAGGAGTGCTCAATATCCTGGGAAGGGTATTGCTCCAGATAACTTATGGTAGTATTGTTTTTAATTTTTAAGTTTCCATCATCAGCATAAATCATGCCAGACAACAACCTCATGAAGCTAGATTTTCCTTCACCATTACGACCAATAAGAGCTATCTTGTCTCCTTTTATAATGGTAGCATTGATCTCATCTAAAATAATTTTTTCAGAAAATCGTAAAGAAATATTGTTTAAGGTGATAAGTGGCATACGTTAAAATTTGAACTTTAAATATCAACTGTTTGAATGCGTTATTTTATTCAATTTGCACTCTTACTTTTGCTTTTTCAAACCTCCTTTGCTGAAAGTATTGAAGCAAAAGACTTTGAATCACTTAATCAAGAAAGGCGCTACCACGCTTTAATAGAAAATATTCGCTGTCCGGTTTGTCAAGGTCAAAGTATAAGTGGTTCGAATTCGAATTTGGCAAAGGATTTGCGTGAACAGGTTCGTCAAATGATACTTAGTAACAAATCAAACGAAGAAATCTATCAGTTTATGGTTGAACGTTACGGCGATTTCGTAGTATTCAAACCACCAATAAACTGGAAAACCTATTTACTTTGGTTTACACCAATAGTTTTTTTAGTTTTTTGCTTCATCTATTTAATTCGAGCAACGAAAACAAAAGATACGATAGTAACTGATTCATCTGTTGACATTGAGAAAGCAAAAAGATTATTAAAGTAAATTAATTTTGAAAAACTAGAGGTTACATTAATATTGTTTTATGGGAATAATAGAATAAACAACAAAACAATGAGAATAAAGTGAACGAACAAGACGAAAACAAACTGATAGCAGAAAGAAAATCTAAATTAGCTTCCCTAAGAAAGGAGGGCAATCCTTTCGTTAATGACTTTAAGCCAAAAGATCTAGCTCAGAATCTTCATGAGGAGTTCGATGATGCAACAAACGGGGTTCTCGAGCAGAGTCATAATGAAGTTTCTTTAGCAGGACGAATAATGCTTAAAAGAGTAATGGGCAAGGCAAGTTTTGTACAGTTACAAGATTCGTCCGGGCAAATACAACTCTTCGTTACTCGGGATGAGTTGGGCGACGGTTTTTATAATGATCAATTCAAAAAATGGGACATTGGTGATATTGTTGGTGTTACAGGTTTTATATTTAAAACTAAGACAGGTGAGTTAACAGTTCGTGTTAATGACATAAGGTTGTTGACAAAATCATTAAGACCTCTGCCTGAAAAATTTCATGGTTTGTCTGATCAAGAGACAATTTATCGTCAGCGTTATGTTGATTTGATTGTGAACGAAAATTCTCGTAAGGTTTTTCAACGCCGCTCTCAAATAATTGCCTATATTAGACAATTCTTTATTGATAATGGTTATTTAGAGGTAGAAACACCGATGATGCAAGTTATCCCAGGAGGGGCAAGGGCCAAACCTTTTGTTACTCATCATAAAGCGTTGGATATGGAATTATTTTTGCGAATTGCACCTGAACTATATCTTAAACGTTTGATTGTTGGTGGTCTAGAGAGGGTGTTTGAGATAAATCGTAATTTTAGAAATGAAGGTTTGTCAACTCGCCATAATCCTGAATTTACAATGATTGAGTTTTATCAGGCTTATGCAACTTATCATGATTTTATGGATCTTACTGAGAACTTACTGAAAGGTATAGCGATTGATGTATGTGAGTCAAGCAAAATTTACTACCAAGGTGATGATTTTGATTTTTCAAAATCTTTTGATCGTTTGAGCGTATTTGATTCGATTTTGAAATACAATCCTCAATTAAAGGGTAATGATTTGTCTGCAGAAAGCGCCAAAAAAACTGCTAAAAAGTTAGGTATACATCTTAAAGATGGTTGGGGCTTAGGTAGGATTCAAATTGAAATCTTTGAAGCAACGGTTGAAGAAAAATTAATTCAACCAACCTTTATTACCCAATACCCAACTGAAGTTTCTCCCTTAGCTAGGCGCAACGATGAGGATCCGTTTATAACTGACCGATTTGAGCTTTTTATTGGTGGTAGGGAGATTGCTAATGGTTTTTCTGAGCTCAACGATGCAGAAGATCAAGCTCAAAGATTTCAAGACCAAGCAAAGGAAAAAGATGCTGGTAATGATGAAGCAATGCATTATGATGCTGATTATATTCGTGCTCTAGAGTACGGTATGCCGCCTACTGCAGGTGAGGGGATAGGAGTTGATCGATTGGTTATGTTTTTTACTAATTCTCCTTCAATTAGAGATGTATTATTGTTTCCGCATATGAGACCTGAGTAGACATGTTAAATGACAGCTATTGTTTTCTAGTGTTATCAAATTTAGTATTAATAACTCAAATGTTACCTATATGATTCCTGTTTTAACATTAGATGGTCCTAGTGGTGTTGGAAAGGGCACTGTAGCTAGTATTATTGCTCAGACGCTAGATTGGCATTTGCTTGATTCTGGAGCTATCTACCGTGCTTTCGCAATCGCTGTTCGTAATCGAAATATTAAAATTAATGACATTGATGGCTTATTAAGGTTGGCTGGCGAACTTGACTTAAGATTTGAATTAGCCCCCAATCAGCAGTCACTTAAGGTTTACCTTGACAATGTTGAGGTGTCAACTGAACTGCGCACTGAAAAAACTGCTGAGTTAGCCTCAAAACTTGCAATGATAGGACGTCTGAGAAAATCATTACTAATAAAACAGCAAAAATTTAAGCGTCCACCTGGGCTAGTCGCCGATGGTAGAGATATGGGTACAGTTGTATTTCCAGATGCTCCTTTTAAGGTTTTCTTGACTGCTGGAGTCGAAGAAAGGGCAAAAAGGCGATTAAAACAGTTGCAAGAGACGGGCATTGCTGGTAACATTTCGCACACTTTGGCAGAGGTTCAAAAAAGAGACGAAAGAGACGCGAGCCGTCAACATTCTCCATTGAGGCCAGCCAAAGATGCATTAGTCATAGACACAACAAATCTTTCGATTAATGAAGTCATTATAAAAGTAATGGCGCTAGTTAAAGCTTGAACGGTCAAGCTTTTATTTTTTTTAACTAACCCGATATGAATTAGGCTTTAACCTTAATAGCTTAACAACTACCGGTCAACATCGAAACAATATGTCAGAATCATTTTCCGAGCTATTTGAAAATAGCGAAACTCAACAAAACGTAAAGCCTGGAGTTCTATTAATGGGAACAGTGGTCAGTATGAACCGCGAAAAGGCGATTATTAACGTTGGACTTAAATCTGAGGGTTATATCTCATTAAACGAATTTAAAGATGTCAGAGGAGAGCTTGAAATCACTGAGGGTGATGTCGTCGAAGTGGCGCTTGAATCTATTGACGATGGCCTTGGTCACACGCTACTTTCTCGCGAAAAAGCAAAACGTATTAAGATGTGGCGAGAGCTTGAGGCAGCGATGCACTCTAAGGAAGTGGTGAGAGGCTTTGTTACAGGTTCCGTTAAGGGCGGTCTGACTGTTGATATAGGCGTTATTAAAGCATTTTTACCAGGTTCCCTGGTAGACGTAAGACCTGTTAAAGATTTTGATTTTTTACAAGGGCAAGAAATCGAAGCCGTAGTTATTAAGATGGATGAGGTTAGAAATAATATCGTTATTTCTAGAAAAGCCGTCATGCAAGAGGCTAACTCAGCAGACAGAGAGGCATTAATTGAAACGCTTGATACAGGTAAGGAAGTCGAAGGCATTGTGAAGAACCTTGCTGATTATGGCGCCTTTGTTGATTTAGGTGGCGTTGATGGGTTGCTTCATATCACGGATATTTCTTGGCGACGAGTAAATCATCCATCAGATAGACTTTCAATTGGTGACAAAATCAAAGTCAAAATTCTTAGCTACGACAAAGAAAAAATGAGAGTTTCGTTGGGTTTAAAGCAATTAACACCAAGTCCATGGGATAATATTTCAGAGCGCTTACCTATGGGTAAGAAAATATCAGGGGTGGTCTCTAATTTAACCGATTATGGTGCCTTTGTTCGTGTTGAAGAGGGTGTTGAAGGACTAGTCCATGTCAGTGAAATGGATTGGACAAATGCCAATGCTAGGCCTTCTAAGTTTGTCAAACTAGGACAAGAGGTTGATGTTGTTGTGCTTGATGTACAAGAGTCTAAGCATAGAATCTCACTTAGCATGAAGCAAGCAAAAGAAAACCCATGGGAAGCTTTCGAAGGCAGTCATAATAAGGGTGACAATATAAATGTAACAGTTAAATCAATTACTGATTTTGGTTTATTTGTTGGACTCCCAGGTGGCATAGATGGACTAATTCATTTGGCTGACATTTCATGGGAAAAGCAATCAGCAGACCAAATTGTTTCTAACTACTCTAAAGGTCAAGAACTTGACGTTGTTATCCTTAACATTGATGCCGAAAAAGAACGTATTTCTTTGGGAATTAAGCAACTTACATCAGACAATTTCTCTCAGTATGTTTCCGCAAACACTAAAGGCTCAATTGTAAAAGGTTCTGTTACAGAAGTTGACGCAAAAGGTGCTGTTATAGAACTGGCAGAAGGTATCACAGGATACTTAAAAGTGTCTGAAATATCACAAGATCGAATTGAAGATGCTTCGACTGTTCTAAAGCAGGGTGTTGAGGTTGAAGTGGCAATCACTAAGATTGATAGAAGAACTAGAAAGGTTTCTCTTAGTATGAAAGCGAAAGAATCTGTAGAAGATAAAACAGCAATGGAAAATTACAAAAAGCAATCTCCAGAATCTAATGGTTCAACTCTAGGTGATCTATTAAAAGAAGTGAAAAATAAATAACTTAAATATCGCCACTGCGCTCTGTTTCAGTGGCTTAATATATATGAAAAAAACAGACCTTATTGAAGCAATTTCAAAACAATCTATGATTTCTCATTCAGAGTCGAAGCGTTGTGTTGAAGTGATACTGAAAGAAATAAGTTTATCAATTACTTCAGGAGAAGGGGTTGAAGTACGTGGTTTTGGCGGTTTCTATAAAAGGCATCGAAAAAGAAGAGTGGGTATTAATCCTAAAACCGGTGAAAAGACCGAAATAGCTGAAAAGTTTGTTCCATTTTTCAAGCCTGGAAAGTTCCTCAAAGAGGCTGCCAATAAAGGCTAATTTGCGATTGATTATTAGATACTTGTTTAGTATAATTTCTCGTTTTTATTATGGGGTCGTTAGCTCAGTTGGTAGAGCACCGGACTTTTAATCCGATGGTCGAGCGTTCAAATCGCTCACGACCCACCATATACCATAAGGGATTCAATAAATTGAGTCCCTTTTTTATATCTGTAAAATCTACTCTGGTACAAGTATGGTACAATATTGGATGAATTTTTAGTATAATCTAACTAAACACATACTAAATATCAACTATTTATGGCTTTCGAGCAAGGACACTCAAAAATAGGCGGAAGAAAGAAGGGTACACCTAACAAAGTTA
>Ga0208879_1004877_pt1 | contig 10268 bp, 10 predicted proteins | sample Knorr_S15_td_Bot_FD_185605 | JGI IMG/M metagenome (GOLD analysis project Ga0208879, IMG submission 185605) | Marine microbial communities from Southern Atlantic Ocean transect - Knorr_S15_td_Bottom_ad_5009_LV_A (SPAdes) (version 2) | ecosystem: Environmental > Aquatic > Marine > Oceanic | place...
TTCTTATACTTTAGATAATATATGTATTATATATATTTATGATAATATATGTATCTTATTTAAGGTAGAAAAAATAATACTTTAAAAACAAACAAGTTTGGTTTAATTTGGATGCAGGAGCAAAGAATACCTGTAAACAATATAGCTGATTAAATCATAATGTGAAAGATCAAATCAATAAATTTATACAATCATTGTAAAAAGTATAAAATTAAACTCTTTAACTGTATTAACTAATAAGCAGATATTATCGATGAAAGAAGCATATTTAATACACTGTAAAGAAAGAAAAGAAAATAATCTTCCTCCTTTAGCACTTGATGCCAAACAAGCCAAATCAGTCGTCGATCAGCTGATTTCTGGTTCAGATGACGAATTCTTTTTAGATCTATTAACACATAGAATACCTCCTGGCGTTGATGAGGCTGCCTACGTGAAAGCAGGGTTTTTAACTAGTGTTGCCAAAGGTGATCAGCTCTGCCAATCTATTTCTCAAAAACATGCGACTTTTCTATTAGGAACCATGCTTGGTGGCTATAGTATTAACTCATTAATTGATTTACTTGATATTGATGAGACTGCAGAGACTGCTTGTAATGCCTTGTCTCACACAATCCTAATTTACGAAGCACATCAGAGTGTGCTTGAAAAATCAACACACAATGCTTATGCTAAAAAAATTATAGATTCATGGGCTTCAGCCGAATGGTTTACTTCAAAAACACCTCTTTCTGAAGCTATTAAAGTAGTTGTTTTTCGAGTAGACGGTGAAACTAATACTGATGACCTTTCTCCTGCAACTGAAGCCTGGTCTCGCCCAGACATTCCACTTCATGCCCAATCAATGCTTGTTAAAAAGATGGATAAACCGCTCGAAACTATCGAAAAACTTAAAGAAAAAAATCTTCCATTAGCATATGTTGGAGATGTAGTTGGCACTGGCTCTTCTCGTAAATCAGCCATTAATTCTGTTTTATGGCACATGGGTAAATCTATTGATTACATTCCCAATAAAAATACTGGTGGTGTCATTCTTGGAGGGAAAATTGCACCAATATTCTTTAATACAGCAGAAGACTCAGGCGCCTTACCGATAGAATGTGATGTCTCAAAACTGAGCATGGGTGACGAAATAACAATCCACCCATTTAAAGGCATCATTACCAATTCATCTGGCGCAACTATCTCAACTTTTGAACTGACACCAAGCACAATGCCTGACGAGGTTCGCGCTGGTGGAAGAATTCCTCTTATTATTGGTAGAGCTTTGACAGATAAAACCAGGACTGAGCTTGGTGTAAAGGTTAGCGATGTTTTTCTGCGTCCAATAGACCCAAAAAATAGCTCGGCAGGATTTACTCTTGCTCAAAAAATTGTTGGCAAAGCCTGTGGCGTTTCAGGTGTTCGTCCAGGAACTTACTGTGAACCTAGGATGAGCTCAGTAGGCTCCCAGGACACAACAGGTGCGATGACACGAGATGAACTCAAAGAGTTAGCTTGTTTAGGGTTTTCTGCGGATCTAGTCATGCAAAGTTTTTGTCATACAGCAGCTTATCCAAAGCCGATTGACCTTGAATTACAACATACACTGCCTGACTTTATGCAATCACGTGGAGGAGTCTTACTGAAGCCAGGAGATGGCATTATTCATTCTTGGTTGAATCGTATGCTGCTACCAGACTCTGTTGGAACTGGTGCTGATTCTCATACTCGCTTTCCTATTGGTATTAGTTTTCCAGCAGGTTCAGGATTAGTTGCATTTGGTGCTTCTATAGGTGTCCTGCCTTTAGATATGCCTGAATCAGTTTTAGTTCGGTTTACTGGCAAAATGCAACCTGGAATCACCCTAAGGGATTTAGTCAATGCTATCCCTTATATGGCAATCCAAAAAGGACTTCTCACTGTCGAAAAATCCAACAAGAAAAACATCTTCTCAGGAAGAGTTTTAGAAATTGAAGGCCTAGGAGATCTCAAAGTTGAACAAGCTTTTGAACTTGCAGATGCCTCAGCAGAAAGATCTTCTAATGGTTGCACTGTACAACTCAATAAAGAGCCCATCGAAGAGTATTTACAATCAAATATTACCTTGCTGTCTTCTATGATTGATTCTGGTTATGAAGACAAAAAAACCATCGCTAAACGCATCCAAGATATGCAGAAATGGCTTGATAAACCTAAACTATTGAAAGCTGACAATGACTGTGAGTATGCTGAAATAATTGAAATCAATTTAAATGAAATAAAAGAGCCTATTCTCGCCTGTCCAAATGATCCAGATGATGTTAAGTTACTCTCTGATGTTGCAAAAACAGCCATCGACGAGGTCTTTATCGGCTCATGTATGACAAATATTGGTCACTTTCGGGCTGCCGCACAATTACTTAAAGATCAAACTGAATTAAATACTGTTTTGTGGGTAGTACCGCCAACCCGTATGGATGAAAAACAGTTACGTGCAGAAGGTATTTATGAAACCTTTGAGAAGTTGACAGAACATACAGAAATACCGGGTTGTTCTTTGTGTATGGGCAATCAAGCAAGAGTAAAAGAAGGAGCTTCTGTGGTTTCAACATCGACAAGAAACTTTCCTAACCGACTTGGAGACAACGCCAATGTCTTTTTAGCTTCTGCTGAGGTTGCAGCAATTTCTGCCAAACTAGGATACATTCCTAGCATTGAAGAATATCTATCTTTAATGAGTGATATTGAACCAATGTCAGGTGAAATATATCAATACCTTAACTTTGATCAGATTGCAGATTACCAAGAAGCAGCAGCTAACGTACCCCTTGAAACGATTCTCCAAAACTAATTAAATTGGACGTAAAAAAAGCCGCTCTAAGCGGCTTTTTAATGATAGGTTCAAAGAGCTACTTAATTTTCTCTTCTTTATACATCACATGCTTTCTGACTACCGGATCAAATTTCTTTACTTCAATCTTGTCGGGATGAAGACGCTTATTTTTAGTAGTTGTGTAGTAGTGTCCTGTTTCAGCTGAAGATACTAGTTTGATTTTCTCTCTCATAACTTACTCCTTATACCTTTTCGCCGCGGTTACGGATTTCTGACAAAACTACATCTATGCCTTTTTTGTCAATTACACGAAGACCTTTCGCGGAAAGCTTCAACTTTACGAAACGATTTTCACTTTCCACCCAAAAACGATGAGTATGCAGATTTGGGTAAAAACGACGGCGTGTTTTATTGTTTGCATGCGAAACATTATTACCACTCAAAGGCCGCTTACCAGTAACTTGACATACTTTAGCCATAACGACTACCTACAAATTTCTAAAAAGGAGAAATTATACGCAAAAATTCGCAGTTTTTATATATATATTTATTTACTTTATTGATAAAAACTGTATCATACCAATCTTCCGGAGGGATGGCAGAGCGGCTGAATGCACTGGTCTTGAAAACCAGCAAGGGCTAATACCCTTCCAGGGTTCAAATCCCTGTCCCTCCACCACTCACCCCCCCTACTAAAGCATCCTCAAAAAATTGTTGCATTAATATGTGTCTGAATAGTGCTACTTTGGTCTTCTTCGTCCAACATTAGTGCAATAATACCCCAACATCTATACCAGTATCCCCGCAGATGAAGAGCGCAATCACTTTTCCACATTAGTTATCTGCGATGTTCGTTACCAAGACGACTATTCGCTCTAGTGTAGTGTTGACAAAGCAAATGTGCTAAAATACACTGTTGGCTTTTGTCTGCATTAGCACAAGACCGAGATAAGCAACCGTACAGTTGTATTTATCGGTGAAGCTGCTGCTCTCTGACGAGCCAACTGTAGGCTTTGGATGTGACCGTTCAAATGCAAGTCATGAAGTTATTAGCCGATATCCTAGAAGAACAGCGGAGGGTTTCCTGATGACAGTTCATTTATTAATGAAAGTGGCTGACGCATCACTAATGATAGGGATGCGGAATAATATTAGGAGTAACTAAAAAAAGTGAATCAACATTTGTTATTTACACCGGGCCCAGTCAATGTGGCTCAGAATGTACGAGAGGCTATTTGTAAACAAGATATTTGTCATCGTGAAATCGATTTTGATTATTTGTTACAAAGTATTGAGAATAAATTACTCACACTCTTCGAGATAAAGAATACAGCGGATTATCGAGCGGTAGTCATTACCGGCTCGGGAACTGCCGCCAATGAATCAATGTTGTCTTCAGTTGTTGAAAGGAAGAATATTCTTATTCTGTCTAATGGCGAGTTTGGCGAAAGACTACACAACATATCTAAGATTCATAATGAAAATACTTTTTTACTGGAATTTAACTGGGGAGAAAAACTGAGCCTGAAAAAAATTGAAGATTTTTTGCAGATACAGAAGATTGATGTCATTGCCATGGTTCACCATGAAACCAGTTCTGGCATGTTAAATCCTTTGGAAGAAATCGGCAAACTTGCAAAATCACATGGTGCGATATTTATTGTCGACTGTGTAAGCAGCGCAGGCGCAGAAGTAATTGATCTGGAAAAATGCCACATTGCATTTTGCTCAAGTTCGAGTTCAAAGGCAATCGGCTCTTATCCTGGATTGTCTTTTGTGGTTGGTCAAACTCAAGAGTTTGAGAAATTAAAGACTCTTGCCATTAAATCGATGTATCTAAATTTGTATAAATTTTATGATTTTATAAGAACTTTTTCGCAGACACCGAATACACCAGCGGTACACTTGTTCTATGCTCTAGAGCAAGCGCTATCCAATATACTCAACGAAGGTGTTGTAAATCGCTATGCCGATCTGAGAGACAAGGCCAATATGTTAAGACAAGGTATGCTGAGTATGGGGCTTAAGTTTGTAATTAATCAGAAAGACATGTGCTCGGTATTAACCACTGTTTATACTCCATCGCATATCGATGTTGGTGTTTTGCGGCATAAATTGCGCGAAAAATCCATTATTATCTACGAGGGAAAAGGTTGCTTTAAGAATCGTGTTTTTCAGGTTGGAAATATAGGGGAATTGTCTTTTACTGATATCCAATATTTTTTGGATTCTCTGGAGCAGGTATTGGTTAGTTTTGAGCCAATTGGAAAAATATTACCCAGTGTTGAACTGGTTAGGAAAACACGTATTGTTGGAACCAGCAGTCAAATCCCGAAACTCATTCCTGAAATTGAAAAAATCAGTGCCGATCTTCTGATATCGGAAGAGAGACTTTGAATGAAAAACTGACTCGCTTATGGGCGACGAAAACAAAAGATGACGAATGGTGGTCTTCTTTTGTCACATCACCTCTGGCTATTGCGCTTAATTATCTCGTTGTCGATATTAAATGGTTAACGCCGAACTTGATCACGCTCATTTCTTTTATTACTGCAATCATAGCGTCGCTACTTATTGTAATTGGCGGCAGTGAAAATTTTGTCAGTGCCGCAGTGCTTATCCATTTGAGTCATGTTTTTGATTGCATGGATGGGCAAATGGCGCGTTATCGAAAAGCAACCTCGTTATCAGGTGGTTTTTATGACAAGTTGAGCGACCAGATCCAGGTTACCCTATGGTTTGGAGCGGTAGGATACGCCGCTTACAGTCAGACTAATGACGTCATACCAGTACTTTTGGCGTTTACTGGTGTTGCTTTTTACTCCCTGAGGGGCTACGTAAAATACGTCACTATTTATACAAAAATATCACAAGATAGTAGCTTCTTGGAAAAACTTGCTATACAAGATTCTGGCGCAAAAAAAGAAGATGCTGCAGGTCTCGGCTTTGGCGTTTTGGCAAACTTACGATGGTTTTTTAACGAACAGCGGAAAATTATTGCCTTCAACGAAGGCGTTTTTATCTTTATGCTATCGCTGGCTTTGATACTTGATGCACTGGTGCCGATGCTTTGGGTGTTCGCTGTCAGTCAACTTTTTTACGGTCTTGCTCGCGGAATGCAGCGAGGACGGCAGATAGAGCACAACCGAAAAATCTCTTTTGAAAAATAATTATCTATGAAGGAGGAAAAGTAAATATGAACTTTGTTGTCATATTTGGTCCTTTGGCTGTTGGAAAAATGACAGTTGGTCAGGAGTTGGAGAAAATAACCGATTTAAAATTATTTCATAATCATATGACGATCGAAGTGATTTTGCCATACTTCGATATGAAATCTCCAAGTTTTAAAAAATTGGTAACTGAATTTCGAATTAAGATGTTTGAAGAGGTGGCTAAAAGCGATTTGGACGGGCTGATTTTTACTTATGTTTGGAAGTTGGATTCAAGTAATGATACTTATTTTATCAATACCATAGTGAACATATTTGAACGGGCACAGGCCACAGTCTGTTATGTGGAGCTTGAGGCCAGTGCCGAGGAAAGGCTTAAGCGCAACATATCGCCCAACCGATTGCGATACAAACCATCAAAAATTGATTTTGACGCCTCTGAAAAAGAATTGTTAGAAACAGATCGAGAGCATATCCTAAACTCGTATGTAGGTGAATTTCGTAACAAAAACCATTTAAAGATTATTAACACAGAATTAAACGCAGAGAGGGTGGCCGAAATAATTAAGGAAAGGTTTGGTTTATAAATATGAAAAATAAAAGCAGCAAAATTAAGGCAGTCATTCTAGCAGCAGGAGTCGGCTCAAGAATCAGGCCGTTGACCGATAATTGTCCCAAAAGTCTGTTGGAGATAGGTGGTAATACAATTCTGGAAATGATGATTTCTCATATTCAGAGTTGTGGAATCAACGAAGTTGTTTTTGTGGTTGGCTATTTACAAGAAAAAATAAAGGATTATGTAAACAAACAGTTTCCGGATTTAGACGCCCATTTTGTCACCAACGAAAGATACTTTGAAACGAATACTGGGTATTCTCTGATGTTAACCAGGGATTGGATTCAAGATTCAACTTTTATCAAGTTTGATGCGGATGTGGTATTTGATAAAAAGATCCTGACGAAACTTATTGAATGCGAATATGAAAATTGTTTATGTCTTGATAAAAACATTAATCTTGATGCTGAAGCAATGAAAGTCATTACTGATAAGCAAAACAGAGTTATCAAGGCCAGTAAAACAGTTAATCCTAAAGATGCCATCGGTGAATCCATAGGGATTGAAAAAATTGGTGGCGAAACTGCAAAACTTTTGTTCACAGAGTTAGCAATAATGATGCAGGACGAGCAAAATCATCAAGAATATTACGAAGGTGCGTATGAGAGGTTAATTGCCAACTTTGTTCCATTTTATGCTTTGGATATTTCAGGACTCAAATGGACTGAAATTGACACCCAAGAAGATTTTGTGCTGGCAGAAAATATATTTAGTCAGAGTGCTTAGAGTAATAATATAGCTTGAAAAAAAGGGCTTGTTAGTTACTTTCTAGCAGAACGAAGACAGTCAGGCATCGGCTAAGGGGGTATTAATCTCTGAGTTCCAAGGGTAATGCGACTTGATGAAGATTTTCATTGTGCCTCCTCCACTACCCCCCCTGCAAGAGGATTTCTATTTTCCTTGCTGCATTAATTTGTATCTATATAATTCCGTATATGAAATCGCGAACTAGGGTCGTCGTCATTGGTGGTGGAATTGGGGGTCTTTCTACTCTTTATCACCTGACTCAGGAAGGTTGGAGTGATGTTGTTTTACTTGAACATCACCCAAATTATTTAACTAGTGAGATTGACAATTCAATTCGACAGGCTTACCCTATTCTTCTTTAATTCAATTGCATAAAAGGAGAAATTTATGGACAGATACAGTAGTTTAATGAAAAGAGTTAAGGATGGAGAGTGCATTCTAATAGATGGCGCAACCGGCACAGAAGTTGAACGTAGAGGAGTACCTCAACTCAAAAATGCTTGGAATGGTGGAGCTGCCCTAAGCCATCCTGACATTGTAAGGCAAGTTCATCAAGAATATATTAATCTAGGAGCTGAGATTGTAATTAGTAACACTTTTTCAACGAATAAGCATGCTCTATCTGATGCCGAGCTAGATCATAACTTTAAAGCTTTGAATGAACGCGGTGTAAAACTCGCTGTCGAAGCAAGAGAGCACTTGAATAAAGACAATGTTCTGGTTGCTGGGGGCATTTCCTACTGGACCTGGACTGATAACAAGCCTTCTTTAGGTGAACTAAATTCTTCGATTACTCAACAAGCTAAAATTATGGCAGACGCGGGTGCAGATTTAATAATGCTTGAAATGATGGTTGACATAGAGCAGATGATGACAACACTGAAAGCCGCTCAAGCTTCTGGACTACCTATTTGGGTAGGACTTAGTTGTGAGCCTGACCAATCCCAAAAAATGTGTTTGCTAGATAAAGATAGCCTAGAAGACACCATTCATGAGCTGAAATCATACAACCCAGATGTAATAAACATAATGCACACAGAGGTTGAATATGTTGATCAATGCTTAGATATCCTTCAGAATAAGTGGGACGGCCATATCGGCGTCTATGCACATTCTGGAACTTCGATAGACGGTGACTGGACATTCAATAACGTAATTTCAGCAGATGAATATTGCGCATATTCTTCTAATTGGAAAAAGCGTGGTATAAATTTTATCGGTGGTTGCTGTGGCGTTCATACAGACCACATTGATATGATGCGTAGAGAGTTATTTACGAATACGAGATAATTTCTTAGAAAGTATTGAGGCTTTTATTTTTTTGCTTATAGTGCTTTTGTAGATCCGCCAATAATTCGATCACGTGACTATAGCCGTCAGCACCAAGTCCAGCAACAATAGCATCCACCACTGAAGAAATATACGAAACATGTCTAAAAGTTTCACGCAAATGTGGGTTCGAAATATGAAGTTCTATTTTGAAACCAGAGTATGATTTCAATGCGTCATGAATTGCTATCGATGTGTGGGTATAAGCAGCAGCATTGATAACAATTGCATCTACTTTTTCTATAATTGCATTCTGAATCCATCCTACTATCTCTCCTTCGTAATTAGACTGCATAAATTTAACATCATGCCCATCTCTCAAGCCCTGCTTTATGCATTTTTTTGAAATACTTTTTAATGTCTCCTTGCCATAAATTTCTGGCTCACGAGTGCCAAGAAGATTTATGTTTGGACCATTTATAACGTATATATTCATCTAATTTTTACTAAGTTTCTTGTTAACTGCCCTAATAGCAAGATCATAGCTATGAATGCCAAGCCCACTTACAAAACCCACTTCGCCTCCTGGAACTTGTATTGGCTTAGTATTTTCAACATCTTGTTGAAAAATATTTGAAATATGCACTTCAATAACTGGCTTGTTTTGTTGAGTGATCATTTTAATTGCAGAACTATAAATAGCAAAGTCTATAGATGGCGCATGAGAATATCCAACTGGGTTAATTATTAAAGCATCAAAATCTTCAATACCCTCTATTAAAAAACGAGATAGCTCAGTCTCATCATCAGTTTGGCGAAAATCCATTTTAATGCCAAAAATTTCACAAGTTTCTGCACATTTTTTTCGAACCATGTCCAATGTTAGATGGCCATAACCCATCTCATTGAGGTTACTTAAATCTGAGAGTCCAGGGCCATTTATTATTAATAATTTATTGTTGTTCATTTTTTGATTAAGTCCATTATTGAGAATAATTACTTAATATTTCTTACGGTACATATAGTAAATAATACCCTGGCATATTATATATACCTCAAGGTTTGTTGTATACGGACTTAATCTTATCCTTTAAGTGCGCCCTTTTTCAGCACTGTGCTTATAATGGTTTCAATTATTTCCATGCTACTATTAGCACTAACATCCTCGAAGTAAACTGCTCCCGGCCAGGGAGGTTTACGTAACTTGTGCCCATTTTTTTTAATCACTTGGGCAACTTTTTTTATGGATTCCACATACTCCAGTGAAAGCTGCTTTATTTCTTCTTTGGTAGCACTTATATCAGCAATGGAATTACAATCAATTTGGGATGCACCAATGCCTATAAATAATGGAACATTGTGCTTAATTGCTTGTTCTTGGTATAATTTAAGAGGCATCCTGTCGTCATGAAGACGCATAACGTAATCAGTGCAAACGGCCTGCTTTACTGCAAATAATTCAGAAAAACTAAGCTCTTTAGAGGAGGACTTTTGAGTTGTTTTTCTTCTTCTTGATAAACGACTTGTTTTTTTTGCTTGAGTAACGTAGTCACCTCTATAGTTGGCATCATAAACTCGAGATCCCCAAGAATTTTCATTTTTTAATCTAAGTATTGAACGAATCGCTGTATTTTTGCAATTTTCAGGACCAATAAAAAAAGGCGAGCCTGAA
>Ga0208879_1004886_pt1 | contig 10247 bp, 10 predicted proteins | sample Knorr_S15_td_Bot_FD_185605 | JGI IMG/M metagenome (GOLD analysis project Ga0208879, IMG submission 185605) | Marine microbial communities from Southern Atlantic Ocean transect - Knorr_S15_td_Bottom_ad_5009_LV_A (SPAdes) (version 2) | ecosystem: Environmental > Aquatic > Marine > Oceanic | place...
GTCGGTTGGCTTTGGGGATTTATCTTTCCAATCAATAAATCGATCTGGACCAGTTCTTATGTTTTATTTACTGGCGGCATTGCCGCTTTGGTCCTGGCAGGACTCACATGGCTCATTGATATCAAACTCTGGAAAAAACCATTTTGGGTCTTTGAAGTTTTTGGTACCAATTCCATTTTTCTGTTTGTGGTTTCGGGCTTCTGGACAAAAACTATTTTGGCTGTCAAAATGGACCTGGATGGAAAATCTGTCAGCGCTTACAATTATTTATACAATACCATTTTTGTCCCTTTTGCGGGAGATCTGAATGGCTCTCTCCTTTTTGCCCTGACCCATGTTTTAGGATTTTGGCTGGTTCTATATTGGATGTACCGTAAAAAGATCCAAATCAAATTGTAAAATGCGATTTCTCTTTATCATTCTTTTTTCCGTCAGTTTCTGGTTTTCAGCTGATTCTCCCTATGTTGTTATTCTAGGCATCGCCCAGGATGGCGGTTCGCCCCAATCGGGATGTGAAAAATTGTGCTGTAAGGATCTTTGGGAGAATGGTGAAAAAGAAAAAGTCTCTTGTATCGGAATTGTAGATCCAAGATCCGGAAAGAGTTGGCTCATTGATGCTACACTGGATTTCCCTGAACAATATCGAATCATCACAAAAGAACATCATACCGAACTGGCCGGTATATTTCTTACTCATGCTCATATGGGACATTATACAGGACTCCTTCATCTCGGACATGAAGTCATGGGAGTCAAGGATGTTCCTGTTTTTGCCATGCCCAGAATGAAGGAATTCCTGGAAACAAATGGCCCTTGGGATCAACTGGTTTCCATGAACAATATCAAGATCCAACCCATGAAGAATGATAAAGAGATCAGACTGGCGGATGGCTTATTCATTGAACCGTTCCTAGTTCCCCATCGGGATGAATATTCTGAAACGGTGGGCTATAAAATTATGGGGACAAAACGATCAGTTTTATTTATTCCAGATATTGATAAATGGGCAAAATGGGATCAGGAAATTTTTGAAGTGGTTCAGCATATTGATATCGCATTACTGGATGGCACATTTTACTCACAGGGTGAATTACCAAATCGCGACATGAGTGAAATTCCCCATCCGTTTATTGTGGAATCCATGGATAAGTTGTATAATTTAAATTCACCCAACCGGAACAAAGTTCATTTCATCCATTTTAATCATTCCAATCCGGCCATAAGGGCTGGTGCTGCAGCAAACCAAATCAGATCCAATCGCTTCAATGTAGCACAGGAAGGAATGATTTTTCCACTTTAATTTTCCTGCCGTCAAGGTCGCAAAGATTCGCCAAGAAAAAGAAAAATTAGTTGATCCCTTTATAAAACCATTAAAATGGTTTACTTTAAAATACCATTATTAACCCACGACTTAAGTCGTGGGTTAATTGAATAAAAATTGTCTTAACCGTTTCAACGATTTTTTTATTGAATGAACTTAAAAACCTTTGTGGAAGTTTCAAACTTTCGCAAAGATTCTACGTATGAAAAAAGTATTTATCACAGGAGCCTCCTCTGGAATCGGAAAAGCATTAGCACTGGCCTATGCAAAACGCGGTGTTACTATCGGACTCACCGCACGGCGAGAAGAGATTCTCCATGAGGTTGCCCAGGCATGTAAAGAATTGGGTGGAATACCTTTCGTCTATCAGTTGGATGTACGGGATGCGGAAAAATGTAAATCTGTTGCGGATCAATTCATGGCCGATGCAGGCGGGATTGATATCGCCATTGCCAATGCCGGGATCGGGGGCGATGATGGGCTTTATACAGGATCAAGCGACCAGATAAACATGATCCTAAATACAAATATTTTGGGTGTGACAAACACCTTGATGCCATTTATTCCAGCACTAAAAGCGCAACACAGTGGCGCCTTGGTCTGCATAAGTTCTGTAGCCAGTTTTATGCCCCTTCCTTTTCATGGCGGCTATGCTGCATCCAAAATTGCTATTCGAATGATCTTCGATTCCTGGCGGCCCACACTTCAGAAATACAAAATTAAAACAGTATCGATTTGCCCGGGATTTGTAGATACACCCATTGTAAAAGGTCCCGCCCGGCGTTTTCCTATGAAATCTGCTGAAGATGCTGCAGAACAATTTATAAAGGTAATCGATTTGGGATACTCCACCTATATTTATCCCTGGCCTTACCGTATATTAATTTTGATCGTTCAACTCACACCGGAAAGATTATATAATTGGCTAATCAAAAAAATGTTTGGGAAGCCAATCACCTAAAAATTCAATAAATTACACCTATGAAAACAAAAACAATCACATTCGATCAAGCTGGTATCCTATCTATCGATGATAATGCGGCAAACATTTTTACGATAATTTTAGGATCATTTCTCATTGCTGTTTTAGCACAGATTTCGATTCCTGTTCCATTTACGCCTATCCCCATTACTGGCCAAACCATTGGTGTTGTTCTTGTGGGTGGATTACTAGGCGCTCGCCGTGGAGCAATGGCTGTGTTGGCTTATCTCATGGAAGGTGCCATTGGGCTTCCCGTTTTCGCCCAAATGAAAGCAGGGGCTCATGTGTTGGTGGGACCCACTGCCGGATATCTTTGGGGATTTATATTTGCTGCTTTTCTGATCGGGTATTTGGCTGAAAATGGATTTACCACAAAACCGGTATTCAGCTTTTTATCCTGTCTCCTGGCAACAACATTAATACTCATATTGGGAACACTTTATCTATCTGCATTTAGCGTAGGATTCAATGAAGCACTGATCATGGGGTTCTACCCATTTTTAGTTGGAGATGTGGTTAAATCTGCTATTTGTGCAGTGTTGATTACAGGAATTCGAAAGATTTCTTAATCTAATTTTATGACCCCTTGTAAGTCCCGCTCATAAGATCAACATTATTTGTATTGATTAATCGTCTCCCATGTAATAAGGAAGATATTAAAGAAGAATTATAAAACTGATTCTGCCTTTTTCGCCATGTCTATACATGCAGTTGTAACACCGCCTTGATCATGTGATGTAAATGCAACGTCTATCTTGCACCAACCCACTACCATATCTGGATGATGGTTATTTTCTTCTGCTATTTCAGCTAATCGATTAATAAAAGCGATACTATTTAAGTATGATTCAAAAGTAAATATTTTATGGATGGCATTATTTTTGAATTCCCAGCCATCCAAACCACTCAAAGCATCCTGGATTTCAATTCCTGATAAACGGCTCATACGGGCACCTCCTGAAGTCGATTAATTTTATTCATTTCCAACCTGACCCACGTCACAGCAATTATGAATGCAATTCCGGTGGAGACCATCATGGCATACCAGTTCCATTCCACCGGTTTATCCAAGACAAAACTGAAATAAAGCGCCAAGGGCGCACTCACACCTAGAACACGAACAGTGGTAATGACCAAAACGGGAATTCCTTTTCCTAATCCCTGCATGACGCGGCCCGAGGTAATGCCAATGGCTACCAAGGGATACACCAAGCACAGAAGCCTTAAAAAGCCAACGGACACTTGAATGATCTCCTGATCCTGTGTGAACCAGGATGAAAATGTTTCTGCAAAAAAATAAACAAAGGCTGATGAAATAACTGTGATTGCAAACGCACGGGATATTCCGTATTTCACAATATGGTTCAGGGCGTCAATTTTCTTGGCACCGTAAAACATGCCAACGAGAGTTGTCATTCCGCCGGCGATAGCAAAAATGGGTAGAAAAATGAGCATATCCAAGCGTCCTGCTACTTGATAGGCTGCAACGGTCTGTGATGAATAATGGATCAATATTTTATTAAATACACCCTGTCCCACTGCCATAATGATCATGGACATGGATGCGGGTAATCCCACTTTTACGATATCCCAGAGAATCGCTTTCGATGGTGAAAAATCTTGTAGCCGAAACGTGACGTAAGCATGTTTTTTAATAAAAAGCATATAAATAAAAATAATGAAAACAATGGCTTGCGAAATAACGGTTGCCATGGCAGCGCCTTTCACACCCAGTCCAAAACCAATCCCGCCATAGCTATCCAGATTAAAAATAAATATGGGATCTAAAATGATATTCAGGATGGTTCCCAGCCCGGCGACCATCATGGGAAATTTCATATCACCTTCCCCTGCCAGGATTGAACGAAAGAAACCTGAAAAGATCATAAAAGGTAAGCCAATAATAATGATGTAGAGATAATCCCAGGCTAATGTCAGAATTTCATCTTTCGCACCGAGAAAGGATAGAACATCATAGCCGAAAAGTAATCCGGCAGTGGTAAATATTGCAGCAATAACAGCCGCCATAGCCAAGGCATGCTCGGCACTGTTGTCTGCATTTTTCTTTTTATTCTCCCCGATAAACCTGGCGATGGATGCGGTAACACCGGATCCCAATCCCATGGTAAGTCCCAGCATGAGAAAAAATACCGGCATATTAAAGGCAATACCTGTAATGGCATTGCCACCCAGCCGTCCGATGAACATCATATCTACAATGTTGTAGAGTGTATGAATCCCCATACCAAACATGATGGGAATAGCCAGGGTCCAAAGTGCTTTTGATGGGTTATCTAAAAAAGATTCAAGGCGGGATTCGGATTTAGAATTTATTTCCACAAGCCTTGAATTTACAGGGAGAAACCCGTGAGTTTAAGAACGAAGAGTTATACTTTATATGAAACTTAAATGTCTAATAAAAGAATAATTAATCGTAGTCTTTGAATTTAGTTTACACCTGAGACATGCCATCAATTAGGTCTTGATCTCATCTTTTTCCAAGTCTAATTCATCTTCAATATTATGAAATATATTAATTGAAAATAACCCATGTAGAGCATATCATTTTACCCTCTAAGTGCTGAAGTAAAAATACCCGGGAGACTTAATAGATTCCCTGTTCCAATAAGATATGTTAATCGTTCAGCTGTTTTATGAGCAGTTTTATTAGTAACAAACCAGGGAGGTCTGGGTGCCATATGTAAATCACCGGATAAGATGGATCGCGGGAAATTCCTGAATGGTCCTGTGGCAACTGTCTTCTGAGGTTTATCAAAAAGGAATGCATTGTGAACCACACCATTTCCAGATTGAATGTCATCCGATGTATGTCCGGGATAAGCACCCCAAGCAGCGCCGGCACCTAAAAATGCAAGAGCGCACCAAGTATTTACACCTATACCTCCGTATCTCAGATCAGCAATAGCCGAATCCAAAGCAGCTTTATGAGCCTTGATGGTTTTTGGATGTATAATAATATTGGCACCTAATGTACCATCCAATTTCTCATTGGCAAACTTGACTGCTTCTAGCAGAAATGCTGCCGGATCCTTTCCCGGAATAGATACAGTTGTAAGTACTGGACTAAAATATTCATCCGTAAAACAAGGTTCATCTATATGTGTGTCCACATCATAAATGATGGTGCGACCCACACCACTATCCAGAACTTTTGCTTTTGGATGCTGTCTTGCGGTATTTTGACGATCTTCTGCTCCAGGATAGTAAGCAGGACGACTTTCAGCATTGGTAATTGTTTTTTCCACTTCATCCAGTAATTTTTCTGTGCCAATCCATTCTTCCGGCATGATAAGTACCTGTGTGGCAATACAGTTATGACCGGAATTTTGAAGTTTTTGAGTTGCAATATTTTCTGCCTGGAATTTAAAATCTGCATTCGACCAAGGACCTGGAACCACAATTGTCGGTGAAATACCGCCTAGCTCTGATGAAATGGGTTTATTCAAAACAGGTCTGTTTTCACTTTTCCGCCTTTGGCCTTCTTCTCCGCTCCCGAATACAATCACATCATGGGTTCGGCCACTACCGGTGATATGAATAGTCTCCACATCATCATGATGAGTTAGATAGGCACCTACATCTCCACCGCCATAGGCAAATTTGATAAAACCATTTTCGATAAAAGGTGCAAATATTTTTTCAAAGATGGGACCCAAGTAATCATTAATTGGATTCATTTTTATCATGACCACTTCACCTTCAGCATACAGTTTATAGAATATATCCAGGGGAACGATGGATGATACATTTCCGGCACCCAAGACCAGGGAAACTTTACCTTCTGGATTATCCTGTTTATAAAACAAGGCCACCGTATCTTCAATATTGTCCGGTGTAACACCCTCTTGCATCCAGACATCTAAATAATAATTATCTAAAAGTAGCTTTTCCAACAAATTATTGGGGTAAACATGGGCAACAGTTTGTCCGTTTGACCGTTCACTAATTTTTACTTTATGGATCGCACTTTTTCCAGCCCCAATGGCTTTAAGTGTATTCTTCATATACTGCAACCAGTTTAGAAATGCATAAGGGCCACCCAACCATTCTTCACCCGATAAAGGCGAATCAGCGCTTAAACCCTTGGCTTCCGTACCGGCATTTGCCCACTCTTCCGCAAATTCAACTGATCGTTTTATTGTTTGGTCCAAAAAGTTAATTTTTTCTGATATGGGCAGTGTAGCCCAGCGATCTTTATTTGAATGAAGGATGGTTAAACTGTTATCTAAATTAATATTATTCATTTATAACCGCCTTTTTTACAATTGTCTTCGTCAAATTTCCAGATAAATTTAATTTAAAAATATAATACTGCACCTGCAGATTTAATTAGCTCATGTAAATCCTGATGAGGGCGCACATCCAGACTGAACCTTTTTAGCTTTCCCATTGGTAGAGATTACTGGTGCACACAACATACGTTTTGATTTCTTATCGTTACAATTTGGGCACCTTATCCCTGAATCTGACACTTCATGGGAGATTACCAATTCTTCAAATGTTACGCCACAACTATGGCATTGATAATCATACATGGGCATAAAGTTTACTCTTCTTCCTTCACTTGGATTGGTTCCAATTCATTCTTAATAAATGCCTCATCCAGAGGGAAAGGCACTTGTCAGGTCGTGACACCCATTTTCGGTAGAATGACACGATTAATCAAAAACCAAACTGCTATTATTATAATGGTTAATAGATAGTCGATCATACAGCATCTACTGCTTTTTGTAACCAGAGATTCACCTGATCTGCCAATTCATCCAAATCATCTTTTCCTGTCACTAACAACATTTCTTTCGCATTGATAGCAGACTGAGTGGTGGATTCATCATCATTTTCCCAAAAGATCACATTGCAAGGCATGAGCATCCCCACTTCCGGTTGGCGATCCAATGCCTGTTTGGCCAAGGTTGGATTGCAAGCACCCAGGATCCGGTATTTGATATAATCTATATCCAATTTTTCCTTAAACGTTTTCTGGACATCGATCTCCGTGATAATTCCAAATCCAATTTCTGCCAGGGCATCCCGCAGGGCTGTGTCCACAGCTTCGAATGGTTTTGAAACCGTTTTTTGATACCCATAATTAATTTTTATTTACCGGACCTTTCCATTGTAGCATTCCGCCGGTCAAATTCACAGCTTCAAACCCATATTTAATTAAAATTGTTGTTCCTTTTGCAGATCGGTTTCCGCTACGGCAATACACGACAATTTTCTTATCTTTGAATTTTTCAATTTCATCGATTCTTGCTTCCAGTGATCCAACGGGAATATGGGTGGAATTGGGGATATGGCCCTCATCGTATTCCTGTTCTGTCCGCACATCCAGGAATATATAATTTTGATTAGATAACAGTTTTTGCCCTTGAGTGCTGGTCATGGTTAGAATGATTTCAGGATTACTTTTTCCACAACTCCATAGAAAAATTATCGCAAGTGCAGCCGCACTGATGATAGAAAATAATTTCATTTTTAAACAGGCCAAAGAATCGGTAAAAAGATAACGGCGGTGAACCAGAATATCAATGCCAAAGGAAATCCAACACGAATATAATCACTGAATTTGTATCCACCGGGACCATAAACCATCAAATTGGTTTGGTATCCGACTGGGGTTATAAAAGATGCGGAAGCTGCAAACGCCACAGCAAAAATGAATGCCCTTGGCTCCAATCCCATCTGTTGCGTCACAGCCAATGCAATGGGCGTCATAATGATGGCGGTGGCAGCGTTGGACGAAACTTCCGTCAGGATCATGGTGATCAAATAAATCAATGCTAATAAAACATGGGGCTGCCATTCAACGGGTGCTGTTCGTGCGGCGGATGAAATGAAGCCACCTAACCATTCAGCGGTCCCGGATGTTTGGATCACGATCCCTACAGGGATCAATGCAGCAATAAGAACGATCACTTGCCAATGGATGGATTGGTAACCTTCCTGGGGCGTAAGAACTTTAAGAGCCAGCAAAAAGACAACTCCGATCATGGTTCCTTTCATAATGGGCATGATGCCCATGGCTGCCAATCCAACCGCACCTAAAACAACCACGATGGACATCCACCAAAAACGTTGTTTTCGCAACACGGCTTCCACTTCTCCCAATACAATAAAGTCGCCTCCTTTCGATAATTCATTTACTTTATTGGAGGGGCCATAAACCAAAAACGTATCAAATGCATGGAGGACAATATGGGCTACCTTTTTCCGAAAAATGGTACCTTCACGACGAATGGCCAGAATGAATGCGCCGAATCGGCGGCGGAAATTCGACGTCATCAAACTGTGACCCACCAAATCCGATTGTTCCGTCAACAAACATTCCACCAATACATTGTCTTCTTTTTCCAATTCCTGTTGTGTCAATTTTTCATCAGTTAATAATGTAATTTTTTCCACTTCTTTCATGCTGAGGAAATTGTCCAGGGTTCCCCGGACAAACAGGATATCCCCTGCTTTCAATGTTGTCTGGCGAATATTGGAAGTGATCATTTTCTCGTCCCGAAGAATATCCAATACCATCACATCGTAATGTTTATTGATGCCGCGGTCAAAACAAGTTGTCCCCACCAAAGGTGATTCCTCCGTGATTTTCATTTCTGTCAAATATCCACCCAAATGATAACTCTTGGTTAAACTGGATGTGACCGTTCGGGACGGTAGTAATTTGGGTGCAATAAAAAGAATATAGAGTAATCCGATGGACATCAAAATTGCGCCATATCTGGTGAATTCAAACATGCCCATGGGTTCAACATTGGGATCTGCAGAATAAATGGAATTCACCAGCAGATTTGTGGATGTTCCCACCAAAGTGAGCGTTCCACCCAGGATGGCGGCATAGCTCAATGGGATCAACATCTTGGATGGACTCAATTTATATTTATGGGCGAGCCGGATCGTTACCGGCATAAAAATAGCAACAATAGCCGTATTGTTTACCACTGCTGAAGCCAAACCAATGGTGAATAAATAAACGGCTCTGCCGAGGAACCTGGAGCGGTCAGCGATCTTATTGATCCGAATCACAAGATACTCCAGGATACCCGTTTTCTGGAGCGCATGACTTAAAATAAACAGGAAGGCAATAGTGAGCACCGCCGGATTGGAAAAACCAGAAATAGCCTGTTCCGGTGTCAAGTAACCAAATAGGAACAGGATAGAGAGCAGGATCATGGCTGTAACGTCGATGGAAAAGATCTCGGTCACAAACAGGATAAACCCCAGGGCAAGTAAGCCAATTACGATAGCAATATCAGGTGTCATGGAAGCAAATTTAGGAATTGTTGTGAAAAAAGGTGTGGAAATTTGACGAAGTTATTTTGTTTATTTTCAAGGCGTAAAAGTTGCAAATAGCCACAGTTTATTTAATACTTTTATAACGAGGAAAATAAGCATAAGTACATGTCAAAATGTACAATTTATTTTATAATAGTTCGATAATTCAGGAGAGTTGTAGGAGCAATCCAGGAATGGTTCAATTGAAAGGGTGCTCTCCTGCATGGGATCTAGCCGGTTCGGCTTCGGATGTACTTTTTTCAGGATGATCAGAGTGATCATCCTTTTTTAACATGGCATTTAGAATTGTATCCATAATGGCATCTCGTCGCGTATTATTCAATACGGCTATGACAAAAATGGGATATTCCGCTTCCGGAAGCACCCTTTCCCACTCATCAAAAAGATCTGTCTCATCTAGGAATTTGTCCACGTCCGGATCTGTTTCCAGATGGTGCGCCACTGTATCCATCAGGGAGATCAATTGATCTCTCAATTCATCTTTTGATAATGAAATCAACTTCATTCTTTACCCAAAACGGATGCTTCATTTACCTCATCAATTTGTGTTTTTGCAACATAGTCTTCCGCATATTTTTTATAGACACCGGATTCAACAAAGATCTCAAACAGATCTTC
>Ga0208879_1004887_pt1 | contig 10246 bp, 13 predicted proteins | sample Knorr_S15_td_Bot_FD_185605 | JGI IMG/M metagenome (GOLD analysis project Ga0208879, IMG submission 185605) | Marine microbial communities from Southern Atlantic Ocean transect - Knorr_S15_td_Bottom_ad_5009_LV_A (SPAdes) (version 2) | ecosystem: Environmental > Aquatic > Marine > Oceanic | place...
AATGCCTCGGCCACCGATTATGGCGTCAACCACGATGGGCTCGGCCAGCTGACGGGCTATGCCTATGGCGCGAACATTGGCTGGATCAACTTTGAGCAGACCCACGGCCAGCCGCGGGTCGACCTGTTGACCGGGGTGCTGAGCGGCTCGGTGTGGGGGTCGAATGTGGGCTGGATCAGTCTGTCGAATGCGTTGGCTTTTGCGCGGACGGAAACGTTGAACCCGGGGCCTGACAGCGATGCGGACGGGATCCCGGACCATTGGGAATACGCCCACTTTGGGCAGCTCGCCAAGCTGTCCAAGGACGGGGCCGACCTTGATGGCGATGGGGCTTCCGACGTGGATGAATATTTTGCCGGCACCGACCCGGGCGATGCCACCGATGTGCTGGTCATTACGGATTTCCAGATTAATGGAACCACCCACGCGGTTACGTGGCCGGCCAAGCCGAATCGCCTCTATACGCTGCAATATACCACCGCGCTGAGCAACGGCACGTCGTGGGTCACGGCGGCGGCGCCGTTCGTTCCGGCGTCCGGTGCGGCGGTGACGAAACCGGTGAGCGGGATGGGCGATGCCGTGCGCTTTTACCGGGTGCAGGCCGCCCCGCCCCTCTACCCCTAGCCGCTTTTGGCTTTTGTGGGGGTCGCGGGTAGGCTAGTTTGCTGGGCATGGCTCGCGAAATCATCCGAATCCTTGGTATCGACACCTCACTGCGCTCGACGGGCGTGGGGGTGATCGAGGTGCAGGGCTCCCGTTTGCGGGCGATCGCCTATGGCCGGATTCATAACAAGCCGAAGGTCCCGCATTCCGAATGCTTGGGAAACATCTTCACCACCCTCACGGAATTGATTGAAGAGCATCGGCCGGATTGCGCGGCGATCGAGGGGGCGTTTTTTGCCAAGAATGCCAAGACGGCCATGGTGCTGGGGCAGGCGCGCGGCGCCGCGATTACCGCCTGTGCGAAGCAGGGGGTGGTGCTGAGCGAGTATTCGCCGCGCAAGGTGAAGTCCGCCGTGGTCGGCACGGGCGCCGCGCAAAAAGATCAGGTGGCCAAGATGGTGATGCGTTTGCTGAACCTGGCCGAGCAACCGCAGGAAGACGCCGCCGACGCGCTGGCGTTGGCCATTTGCCACCACCACCAGCTCTCGCTTCCCGCAGAGCTCCGCGCGAAGACGATCTAGGCGTTCCCGCCACAGAGATCACAGAGGCGCACGAGGCGCGGTGAACACAAAAAGAGCAGGCCGGAGGGCCTGCTCTTTTTGTGTTGGTACCTTCACAGGCGGAACAACTCACTTTGTTTAGTGCTCGGCAACCACCTTACCGCCTTTGGCTTGGCCGATGTCGGCGAGCAGTTCGCCGAACCAGTCGGTGTCGATGTCGAACGGCTTGCCGCCGGCGATGCGCGGGAATTCGATGGCGCGCAGCTCGAAGTTTTGGTCGTCGTCGTGGCCCACCACGCCACCGATACCGGCCTGGGCGGATTCGATGGCTTTGTCGCAGCACTCTTTGATGAGCTTAAGGTCGGCTTCGTTGGAGGCGGCCGCGCGGGCAAAGTAGCCGGATTTCTGGATGAGCACCTTTTCGGCACCGAGCAGCTTGGCAAACTGCTTGCCGAACCAGACGCCGGGATTGACGGCATCGAGCTTGGCGTGGCCGAAGGCATCGCGCGGGACTTCTTCGCCGGCGGCTTCCATTTCCTGGATGATGGCTTCGAGGCCGGCGCCTTCGGAGATGAAGATGTTTACGTTGTCGACGTCGTCCATCACTTTGCCGAGGCGTTCGGCTTCGGCGGCGAGATCGATTGCCATTTCGGGCACGAAGATGGCGTGGACGTCCTTGCGCTCCTTGGAGAGGCCGATGTGCGGCAGGAAGTCGAGTTCTTCGAGATTTTCGTGGTAGATCTTGGCGGTGTAGGCGGTGAGCCATCCGCAGCTGCGACCCATCACTTCGTGGATGATGAGCATGCGCGGATTGGCGTTGTGTTCGGCCACGACGTTTTTAAAGTATTTGGCGCCTTCTTCGGCAGCGGTCCAGGCGCCGAGGCTCTGCTGGATCGGGAAGACGTCGTTGTCGATGGTCTTCGGCAGGCCGACGACGATGAGCTTGTAGTCGTTATCGGCGAGGTAGGCCGCGAGGTCGGCGGCGGTGGTGTTGGTGTCGTCGCCGCCAATGGTGTGGAGCACTTCCACGCCATCCTTCACGAGCTGGTTGGCGGCCACTGCGAGCGGGTTTTCACCGGGCTGGACGAGGCCTCGTTTTTCGCAGTCCTTGATGTTGGTGAGTTTGACGCGGCTGTTGCCGATGGGGCTGCCGCCATGCTTGTAGAGCACCGCAGCGTTTTGGCGGATTTCGGGGGTCACTTGGATGAAGTTGCCTTGGAGCAGGCCTTTGTAGCCGCCGATGTAGGCGATGATTTCGGTGTCGGGGGACACTTCGGTGTAGCGCTCGATCAGGCGACCGATGGCGGTGGACAGGCAGGGGGCGAGACCGCCGGCGGTGAGCAGGGCAACTTTCTTGATGGCCATGATGTTATTTCCTTTCCATTAAGGGGGGTGTGAAATAAAGGGCCAGATAATGGGAATAGGGCCATAAAACGCAAGCGATTAGTGTGGGAATTGTCCGGTTGAAATCGCGGTTGCGCGGCTCTCGATGATATATTTTCTCATATCCGGGAATCAACCCGCGGGCGGTTCGGCCGGGTGCTCCCCGGTTTTCCCGGAATAGCCGCTTCCTCCTTATATAATAAACAAATATTTTTTATCTTGGCACATCCCCGGCTCCTTTCGGGCTGTACTTAAATTTTGGGTTTCGGGGTTAAAGGAGGATCGGATGGAAATTTTTATGATGAAGCGGCGGTTGTTGGGCGGACTTTGTCTGCTGGGGCTGGTCGTGGTGGTTGGCCTGCTGGTCGGTATGAATTTTTCGCAGGAAGTGAAGGAGGGCTTGGGGGGCGATGAGCCATATACCCTCGCCAAGTTGGTTGTCATGGTCGGATCGGCGACCTGTCTCTTGATTTTTCTGGTCTATCTGTTTGCCGAAAAGTTAATGGAAATACGTATGAGCCGTGCGGAGCGCCCGCGGTGTCCTCTGTGGTGAAAAAAGATTCGATTGTTGCGCCGGTCGTGGCATTATGGGCGGAATATGAATACGGAAGTTCCTGAAGCACTCATAATCATTGCCGGCCGGCATGCCTATCCATTGATGTTGGCGCAGGCCGCCCGCGCGGCCGGCGTTAAGCGCATTGTGGCGGTGGGATTCAAGGGCGAAACCAGCCGCGCGATTATTCCACTCGTCGACGAAATCTACTGGATGCATCTGGGCCGCATGCGCTCGTTCCTCGATCAGCTGAAAGATACCGGCATCCAGCAGGCCATGCTGGCGGGACAAATTGCCCCCCATAACCTGTTTCAGCTGCGGCTGGATAAGCTGGGGGTGGAAATATATCAGGCCTTGCCGGTCCGCAATGCCCACACGATTTTCGGAGCCGTTGTTGAGCGGATCGAAGCTCTCGGCATTCAAGTGCTTCCCGGCAATGCGTTCATGGCGTGCTACACGCCGGCGGCCGGTCAACTGAGCCGACGCGCCCCAACCGAGCGCGAGCAGGCCGACCTTGAACTGGGCCTCAAGCTGGTGAAGGGCACCAGCGAATTTGAAATTGGCCAGACTGTCGCCATCAAGGATGGGATCATTATTGCCGTCGAGGCGCTCGAAGGCACCAACCAGACCATCAAGCGCGCCGGCAAGGTCGGCAAGGCCGGGACGGTGGTGGTGAAGGTGCCCAAGGTCGGGCACGACATGCGCTTCGATATTCCGGTGGTCGGCGCCAAGACCTTCCAGATGATGAAGCGCGCGAAAGTTTCCTGCCTCGCGGTCGAGGCCGGCAAAACCATCCTGCTCGAAAAGGAAAAGCTCGTCGCGCTCGCCGATCAATTCAATATGGCTTTTGTTGCAATCAACACCGCGGAATGAAGAAGTCGATTCTAGTGGTGGCGGGGGAGGTGTCGGGCGATCTGCACGCTGCGAAGGTGGTGCAGGCGGTCAAGGCCCGCACGCCGAAAACCGTGTTCTGGGGCGTCGGCGGCGACGACCTGCGCGCCGCGGGCGTCGAACTGCTGCAGCACACCGATCAAATGGGGGTGATGGGCATTGTCGAGGTGCTCAAGCAATACCGCTTTTTCAAGGGGGTCCTGAAGCAAGTGCTGGCCGAAGTCGACTCGCGCAAGCCGGATGCTGCGCTGCTGGTGGATTATCCCGGCTTTAACCTGCGGCTGGCCGCTGAGCTGAAAAAGCGCGGCGTGAAGGTTTATTATTATATTTCCCCGAAGGTCTGGGCCTGGAACAAGAAGCGCATTCCGAAAATGGCGCAGGCGATCGACCGCCTGATGGTGGTCTTTCCGTTCGAGGTGGAGGTGTTCAAGGGCTCCGGCTTGCCGGTCGACTTTGTCGGCAACCCGCTCGTGGCACAGATCGACGAATTTCTCGCCGGGGCGCATTCGGAGCTCCCGTGGCAGTCGGAACGGCGCATCGCGCTGCTGCCCGGTAGCCGCCGCCAGGAGATCGAGCGCATTTTGCCGGCGCTGCTCGCCGCGGCGCAAAAGCTGGAAGAACGGTTTCCGACGGCCTCGTTCATGATTGCCGCCCCGAACGAGCGGATCGAAGCCGTCGTGAATGAGCAAATTGGCCGGTGTTCGGAAAAACCAGCGCGGCTGGATGTGATCTGCGGGAATGCGCGCGAACTGATGCGGCAAGCGGACGTTGCCCTCATTACCTCAGGCACGGCGACGCTCGAGACCGCCCTGATCGGCACGCCGCACATTCTCGTCTACAAGACCAGCGCGTTCACCTATTGGTTTGCGCGCACGGTCGTCAAGATATCCCACATCGGGCTGGTGAATATTGTGGCGAACCGGACGGTCTGTCCCGAGTTGATCCAGCGGGATGCCGCGCCGGCCGCGCTGGCGGCGGAAACCGCCAAACTTCTGACCGACACGCCGGAGCGCGCGGCCATGCTCGAAGGCTATGCCGAAGTCCGCCAGCTCCTCGGCACAAAAAAAGCCGCCGGAAATGCGGCGGCCATTCTTTGCGAGGAATAGGCAGGATGCGGTTGGAGCTACATCCTACTTGTTGAGCTTGTCTTCGATTTCGGCCATGGCGCGGCCATATTCCTGGATCTCCCACTGGGCGTGGCTATCCATGCGCAGGCGCAGGAAGTGGAACATGTTTTTGAGGTCCATCTGCCAGTACCACTCGGTGTAGAGGGACCGCGGCAGGTTGACGTATTCGCGGCGCATTTCCAATGTTTGGAATGTCAAATCATTGGCCGAGTGTGCTAGCTTCTTTCCCTCTTTAAACCAACACAAACGATGAAACTGCTGAAGCATGAATATTGATCAGGTATACAAACAGATTGTTGAAAAAGTTCTCCGAGAGGGAAAAAAGAAAACCAACCGGACGGCCACGGATACTATTTCCGTCAGTGGCTGTATGATTGATTACGACATGGCCAACGGATTTCCGCTGCTCACGACCAAAAAGATGGCGTGGAAGACCCTTCGGGTCGAATTAGAGGGATTCATCAAAGGCGTAACCGACAAATCGTGGTTTCAGGAGCGCGGTTGCAAAATCTGGAACGAGTGGTGCGCGCCGGCCAAAGTGCCTTACGGCCACGATGAGGCCACCTACAAAGCCATGGCTGAGGAGCCGGACCTTGGCCCAATCTACGGGTTCCAGTGGCGTAACTTTAACGGCCGGTATGAATTCAGAGCCGAAAATTTTGCCGGCGGCATCGATCAGTTGGCCAATGCGATTGAGACCCTGAAGACCAATCCGAACAGCCGCCGCATCCTGGTGAATGCCTGGAATCCGCCGCAGCTCGACCAGATGGCGCTGGTCCCGTGCCATTATTCCTATCAGCTGCTCTGCAACGATGGAGTGCTGGATTTGCTTTGGAACCAGCGGTCGTGCGACATTTTCCTCGGCATCCCCTTCAATATTGCTTCGTACGCACTGCTGTTGGAGCTGATCGCCAAAGAGTGCGGCATGAAAGCCGGCAAACTGATTGGCTTCCTCGGCGATGCCCATATTTATGTAAATCATCAGGATCAGCTGGATGAGCAGATGAAGCGCGGGCCCTATGCTCCGCCGACGCTGAGGCTGGAAGGCTACGACTCGATCTTCGACTGGGAGTGGCAGCATGCCACGCTCGAGGGCTATGAATGCCATCCCGCCATTAAAGGAGAGGTGGCGGTTTAATGATTGCGGTTGTTGCCCGGTCTGAAAACGGAGTCATCGGTAAAGACGGCAGCCTGCCGTGGCGCTGCAAAGGCGACCTGCAGTTTTTCAAGCGCACCACGATGGATCGGAAGATCGTCGTCGGCCGCACCACCTTTGAAGGTCTTCCTCCGCTGAAGGGGCGCGATATTTTCGTGCTGACCCGCAATCCGGACGCACGTTTTGAAGGGGCAACCGCAGTTTCCAATCCCGTTGACATTCCGGCTGATGCGATTGTCTGCGGTGGCGCGGCGATTTATGACCTGATGATTCCGCGGTGCGACCAGCTGCTGGTGACCACGGTGAAAAAAGAGGTCGAGGGCGACACCTTCTTCAATTGCCAATGGCTGGAAGGTTTTGAACCGCCGGAGACCATCGAAGAGACCGATGAATATTCGATTGTTTCCTTCAGGAGATCGGTCTGATTTGGCTGATCAACGTGCCGTTGCCGTAGGAGGCGCGGGCGGTCTGGACGAGATGCGGTCGTCGCTGCCCATGTAGTCGATGAGACGGACGAAGCCGTGGCCGAGTGCTTTGATTTCCTTGTCCAGCAACGCTTCTGCTTCGGGTACGGTGATGTGTACCATGTTTGTTCCTCCTATTTCGAAACGGCCAAGATATTGATTTAGGGCCGATGTTGTAAATCAATGGTTGAACTATTCGGCCGGCCGGGGTTGCCCGGTGGCGGCTGTATGGCGCTGCTAGGAGGCCGGCGGCAGGTCTTTGCGGGAATAGCCGACTTCGGCCAGGACCTTGTCGGTGGTTTGGAAGTGGCATTTGGCCATGTCGAGCAGGATGCCCGGGCCTTTGTCGGCGACGAGTTTTTCGGCTTCGCGCCGGACTTTGTCCGAGGCGCCCTTGGGAACCTCGAGTCCATATTCCTGCCCCATTTTCCGCAGCGCATAGATAAAACCCGCGCGAGCAAGGATGGAGGCGGCGGCCACGGCGGGGTCGGATTCGGCCTTGGTGCGCTGGTCGAGCTTGATTTTATTTCCTTTGTCCATCAGGGCGCGTTCGATTTGGTGGGTGGGCCCGAATTTGTCGGAGAGGGCACGCGGGCAGTCCGGCACCTTTTCAAGCAGGTTTTCAATGGCGCGGGCGTGCCCCCAGGCCAGCATCTTGTTGACGTTCCTGATCTTGGTGTACATGCGGTTGTAGGAACGCGGGCCAATGGTGACCATTGCGCAGCGGTCGCCCAGGATTTTCCGGATCTCCCGGGCCAGCTTGAGTGCCACGTTGTCGGACGATATTTTCTTGCTGTCGCGCACGCCGATTTCCCGCAGTTTGTGGACCAGGTCTTCGTCGACATAGGCGGATGCAATTACGAGCGGGCCAAAGAAGTCACCTTTGCCGCTTTCATCGATGCCCATGTGGGGTTGAAACGCTTCGGGGTCCTGGAGGTCTTCGTAGCCCACTTGCACCTCTTTCAGGATTTCGGGCTCGAGGGTGAAGGTTACCCACTCCTGCGCGGCCTTGCCCTGAACCAGCAGTTTGCCGGATTGGTACAGGTTGATCCGGCAATTGGGGATTGAGACGGCGATTTGGGTGTGCGGGACCGTTTCGGGAATATAGTTGAGATTTTTCAGAATCCGGAACAATTCTTGCTGCTGTTTCTCATCCAATTTAAAGGTAAAAGAGTTGGTTTTCATTGTGATATCCGTGTTCAATGTAAGTTCAAGTCATAGCAAATGTAATGAAAGTAACGAAAGCGGCTTTTGAGTATATCCGTGTCGGGTGGTGAATATGACGGGCTTTTTTAAAAATACAGTTTTAATCGCGGCCACTCTTGTCCTTGTTCATGGATTTGCCGGTGCCGCCGCTGTTGCGCCTGACGAGGTTGTGCTGACCCACGCCGACGCGGCCGTGATCTTGGCAAAGTATTCGGGGCAGTTTGACCGGTATGTGGCCGAGGATGCCGGGTTAAGCGAATGTGTGGCCTTTCTGAACAAGGCGGGTGTTTATTTCGGGCTGATGGAGGTGGTGAACCACTCTGAGTTTGCGGCGGCGGATTGCGCCCGGGTGATGGGGCAGATCGCGTTGCTTAAGAGTGGCGAGGCGGAATACGCCAGTGGAAAGATAAAGTTACCCAATAACATGGAGTCATGGGTGGACTTTTGCATCATAAATGATATTAGTTATATCAATGGACATAGTGCCATGTTCGAAATGTTGCGAATTGAAAAAGAGCGGAAGCGATAGTTTTTCTTGATTCAAAAAAGAGATATTGGATAGGTACATAGCTAGTTAACGAGAGGATCTTAGCATGAAGATACAGAGTGGTGTTGTTATGTCGGCAGTGGTTGCTGTGTTGCTTGGCGGTTTTGAAGCGTCAGCCTATGCAGAAAAAAATGCGGGCCCGATGGCAAGTACCGCTCAAGCTACTATCGATGTCGCATCTGTTGCCGTTAATGAAGCGCGGAGTGCGATTGAAAACGGCAAGCAACTCATTGGTCAAATTCCTGCCAACTCCGAACTGATTCACGAAGTTAAAGAAATGCTCGGGGCCGCGGCGGTGAACTGGGCGGTTGCGGTCGAGGCTCTGGAGGGAGCTAAGGCAAGTGCGGACAAGGTGGCTTCAGCGGCGACTCCAAATGTGGCTGAAGACTATCAGTTGCTTTCGAAAGTGAATGCATATGTTGCCTGGTCTGGCGCCAACGTAGTTAAGACGGCCCTGATTTTTGTTGAGGCTGCGGCGAACAACAAAACCGAAGCTTTGGATATCATCAGGATGGCCATGCACGACTCGCTGGCCGCGTCAGCTAAAGTGCGGTTTAATTGCGAGCTGGTTAAGACTCTGATTGCAGAGAAGTATGCTAATTAAGGAGCAGTGTTATGAAAAAATATCCATTACATAAATTGAGTATGGTTATACTGGCGGCATGCATGGTTACGTGTGCTCAGGTTCGTGCTGCTGACTTGGCGGGTGCTAGTGGAGCGGTTGCGGAAATTGCAGCGCTTTCTGGGCAGGCCGCGGTGAATCTAGCCATGGCGGCATTACGCGGTGACGTTGTTTTGATTGCCGAAGCGGCTAAAAGGGCCGATGCGGTGGATGCGGCTTTGGTCGAGGCTGTGGACGCCTATGCCGCCCTGGAAGGGGCCGCGCCTAATGATGATGCCGGTTTGCCGGCGGAGGCTCTCGTTGCGGCTCAGCAAAAAGCCTATGATGCGCTGTATGGCACGCTCCCTGATAAGGTTGCAGAGAGCTTCCGTGCAAGAAGAGGAGAGGGCCGAGGCGGTGCAAGAGGGGGAGAGGGCCGAGGAGGCCGTGCGGGTAGAGGTGGCGGTTCCCGCGAAGCATACGACCCGCCAAACCTAGAGGGTGTTCCGTGGAAGTCGGAAGGATTGCGCTCATTTTATCAAGATTTGTTCGGTGATTTTTGGAATGCTTCCGCATTTGGTAGTGGTGGTGGTTTTGGTAGTGGTGGTTTAGGGGATCATGATGCCACGCCTGAATAAGGCCGGTGGCGCGGTATTTTGTTGGTTGTTTTGAGGGAGTTTTATTATGCATAAACGGAAGTTTTTTCTGCTAGGGGTCCTGCTGTCTTTGGTGGTTGTGAGTGCCGATGCGGCGCGGGAGCGGAGTCTCCACGTTCAAAACTCGGTGCGCGTTGGATTCGATGACAATATCTATCAGAAAAAGTCGGGCGAAAAAACGGCTTCGGGGTTCGTGACGGATATCATCAATCTTTCAGGGAAATTCACCTTTTCGTCACGGACTGATGTGCAGGTTTATTGGCAGCCCGAGTTGCGTTTCCGGGTTAGGAGGATCGACCGTGATGGCGACGATGAGTTGCTGATATATCAAACCCTGTATGGCCGGCTGAATCATGCGATATCTCAACGTTTATTCCTGACGGTTTCCGATCGGTTTTATTATCAGGATAAAGAAGACCAAGTGGGTGATGGGGTTAGCCAATCCAACCAACAGTTTGTAGATAATAACCTGCTCGGTGCCTTGGACATTACAGTAAAT
>Ga0208879_1004892_pt1 | contig 10240 bp, 18 predicted proteins | sample Knorr_S15_td_Bot_FD_185605 | JGI IMG/M metagenome (GOLD analysis project Ga0208879, IMG submission 185605) | Marine microbial communities from Southern Atlantic Ocean transect - Knorr_S15_td_Bottom_ad_5009_LV_A (SPAdes) (version 2) | ecosystem: Environmental > Aquatic > Marine > Oceanic | place...
GCTGAACCCGAGGCTGAACCCGAGGCTGAACCCGTGGCTGAACCCGAGGCTGAACCCGAGGCTGAACCCGAGGCTGAACCCAAGGCTGAACCGGCAGAGGCTGAAGTGGAATCCGGGGAACCGGCAGAGGCTGAAGCGGAATCCGACGGAGCAGAGTCATCCAAAGACGCAGAACAGGAGGAAGAGGAATGACCTACCTGTCAGCGCGCGACATCGCCGAAATGAGTTCCGAGGGGCGGCGACGCAGACTCAAGGAGTTGCAGGAGGAGATGCTGCAACTGCGCGCACAGCAGTCCCTGGGCGGTTCGGTATCCAACCCTGGCTCGTACAAACAGGTGCGCCGCACCATCGCGCGACTGAAGACCGCCATGACTGCGGAGAAGAAGGAGTAGAGATCTATGGCGAGCATCTGTAACCTGTGTGGATTGCCTGAGGAGCTGTGCATCTGCGAGGAGATAGCCAAGGAGCAACAGAAAGCGGTGATCTCGATAGTTCGCAGGCGATATGGAAAGGAGGTGACGATCGTGGAGGGAATCGACGACACGGCGATCGACATCGGCGAGTTGGCGAAGATCCTCAAGTCGTCATGCGCCAGTGGTGGGACGGTCAAGGGCCGCACCATCGAACTGCAGGGCAACCACAAGAAGCGCGCTGCCAAGGTTCTCGAACAGAACGGATACCAAGTGGAGGTGCGCTGATGGAGGAATGGCACATGCCCTGGCTCGCACGACGACTCGCGGTGGTGGATTCCACCGACTCCGGCTTGATCGGGCTGTCTGGGATGGTGCTGGAAGAGACCCGCAGGACGCTGCTCGTCGACACGGGCGAGAAGCAGGTCAAACTGGCGAAGAACGTCATCCAGTTCACGATCGACGACAGTGATCGAATCGATGGCAGCAAGGTATGCCAGCGACCAGAGGACCGCATCCATAGGAGGTATCAGAATGGCTGAATTGAGGGACATCGGAGTGAATCCGGTCTGGGCTGAGGGCGAAAGGATCACCCACGCAGGTGAGTGGGATGGCGATGAGAACTGTCCGTTCTATGGCTCACTGCGATTGCGCGGTCAGATCATCGAGGGAAACATCGCTCGGGTCGGGATGACCAAGACCGTCGTGGTCGAGCGTCAACAGACTCGTCATATGCCGAAGTACGAGCGTTACGAGAAGCGCACTCACCGCTATCTGGCGCATCTTCCCAGTTGCATCGGAGAGGTCGCTGTCGGCGACAAGGTCCGCATCATGGAATGCCGCCCACTGTCCAAGAAGGTCAATTTCTGCGTCATCGAGATGGGAGGTGACACAGAATGAAGGGGCTGTCCTCCCGCGTGACGCGCGGATTGCCCACCCAGGCGCGCTTGAACTGCGTCGACAACAGCGGCGCCAAGATCGTGCAGATCATCTCCGTGCTCAAGATCGGCGGCGTCCATCGTCGTTACCCGGCCGGCGGCGTCGGCGACCTCATCAACGTCACCGTGCGCCGCGGCACGCCTGAGCGCCGCCGTCAGATCTTCAAGGCGGTGATCGTGCGCCAGCGGCGCCCGTTCCGACGGGCTGACGGCACTTGGGTGTCGTTCGAGGACAACGCCTGTGTGCTCGTATCCAACAACCGAGGCGAGATCATCGGCTCGGACATCAAGGGACCCGTGTCACGCGAGGCGGCCGAGCGCTGGCCGCGCATCGCGGCGACGGCGAAGCAGATCGTATGAGGTGTGAATCATGAGCAAGAGCAGCAAACCAAGCAAGCAGCGGCTGCAGAGCAATTCTGCGCCCGCGCACACGAAGCGGAAGCGGATGCGTGCTCGCTGCCTCGATCCGACCTGGGGCAACGTGCGCAGCGTCACCGTCCGCGTCGGCGACATCGTCTCCGTCCGCCGTGGCGACTGGGGGAATCCCGGTCACGACAAGGATGAGGGTGGCAAGCGGCACGGTGGTAAGCGGGGCAAGTTCGGCGTCGAAGGCAGGGTGTTGCGCGTCGATGCGAAGTCTGGCACCCTGTACGTCGAAGGGGTCAGCCACGCCAAGTCGGACGGCAAGGAGGAGGGTGTTCCCATCCATCCGTCCAACGTCGTCGTCACCAAGCTCGACGAGGGCGACCCGATTCGACTCAAGAAACTCCAGGAACGCATCGGAGGTGATGAGTGATGAGTTCCAGCCACCTGAAGCGATTGGCGATGCCGCGCAGTTGGGCCCTGCCGCGCAAGACGTCGGTGTGGGTAACCCGACCACGGCCGTCTGGCCATGCGCTCGACTGCTGCATGGCGCTCACCGTCATCCTCAGGGACGTTCTCGGCGTCGCCGGCAACAAGCGTGAGGTGAAGCGTCTGCTCGCCACTCGCAAGGTGCTCGTCGACGGCAGCGTCGAGACCGATTCCCGTCGTGGAGTCGGCCTGATGGACGTGCTCACGGTCGGTGAGAACAACTACCGCTGCGTGCTCGATGAGAACGGCAAGCTTCGCTACCGCGAGATCAGTCCGAAGGAGGCAGCCTCCAAGGTCTGCCGCATCGACGGCAAGACGACCGTGAGGGGTGGCAGCACTCAGTACAACCTGCACGATGGCAGGAACATCATCGACGAGGGCGCCAAGACCTACAACACCGGCGACAGCCTCCGAATCTCACTTCCCGAGCAGAAGGTGCTCGCCCACTTCGTGTTCGAACAGGGAGCCACGGCCTACCTCATCGGAGGCACGCACGTCGGTAGTCTCGCCACCGTCGGCGAGCGCCTCGAGAAGCGTTCCAGCATGCCCAACGAGGTGACGTTCAGCGATTTCGGCACCGTCGAGCGCAATGTGTTCGTCGTCGGCAACGCTGTTCTTCCAGGAATCGAGGTGGGCTCATGAGCAGTTCCAAGAATCCGATGCTCGAACCGCGCATCACCAAGGTGACGGTGAACATCGGCGTCGGCGAGAGCGGCGAGCGGCTGCTGCTCGCCGAGCGGGTTCTCACCCTGCTCACCGGCATGACCCCGGTGCGCACCATCTCGCGCACTACCAACCGCGACCTCAAGGTGCGCGAGGGCAGCCCGATCGGCTGCAAGGTGACGATGCGCGACCAGCCGAAGATCGCGGAGTTCCTCAAGGACGCCCTGTGGGCGAGGGATAACACCCTGCCCGCCTACAACTTCGACGCCCAAGGCAACCTCTCGTTCGGCGTCGCCGACTACACCGACTTTGCGGAGATGAAGTACGACCCGGAGATCGGCATCTACGGCATGGACATCAACGTCGTGCTCGAGCGGCCCGGCCACCGAGTGAGTCGTCGACGCAAGCGCAAGCACTCGGTGAACAGGTCCCATTGGGTCAGCCAGTCTCAGTCCCAGGATTGGTTCCGTGAGAAGTTCAGCCTCACGATAATGGAGGAGTGAAGCATGGCTAGGGAACACGGAGAGCGCATCGGGCGCAGCATCGGCTGTCGCAGGTGTGGCCGCAAGCGGGGCATGATCCGGCGCCATGGCCTCAGGCTCTGTCGCCAGTGCTTCCGCGACATAGCTCCGGAGATCGGGTTCAAGAAATACAGTTGAGGAGGTGAATGAGATGCAATTCGATCCATTGAACGATGCTCTCGCGAGTATCTACAACGCAGAACAGGCTGGCTTCTACGAGGTCACTGTGCAACCGGTGAGCAAACTGCTCGGCCGTATGCTGGACATCATGCAGCACGGCGGATACATCGGAGAATATGAGACACTGGAGGACGGCCGCGGTGGCGCTTTCAAGATCAAGTTGGTCGGCAGGATCAACCGATGCGGCGTCATCAAGCCGCGTCACTCGGTCAAGCGTACCGATTACGAGAAGTGGGAGTCACGCTACCTCCCGGCGCAGAATTTCGGCCTGCTCATCGTCACCACCAACAATGGGGTGATGCATCACAACGATGCCAAGGAAGCGCGCATCGGAGGGCGCCTCCTGGCGTACATCTACTGAGGTGAACACATGGTGAAGCTCGACCACATCCAACACGAGATCGCGCTTCCCGAGGGCGTCAGCGCCGACCTCTCTGGATCCATCCTCACTGTCACGGGACCCAATGGGAGCATGAGCCGTGATTTCCACCACGCCCGCGTGCAACTCACTCAGCAGAATGGCTCACTGGTCGTCGATATCGAGTTGCCCAGACGCAAGGAGAAGGCGGTCGCCGGCACCTGGCGCGCGCACATCACCAACATGGTGCGCGGTGTCACTGAAGGGTTCGTGTACCGCATGAAGGCGGTCTACAGCCACTTCCCGATGACGCTCGCGGTCAACTCCGACCACTCACTGTTCACTGTCACCAACCTGCTCGGCGAGAAGGTGCCGCGTCAGGCTGGCCTGTTGTATCACAAGGACGGCGTCGAGGTGAAGGTCGAGAAGAAGGTGCACGTGGTCATCACGGGAATCGACCGGGAGAAGGTCGGACAGACTGCGGCGATCATCGAGCGCGCCTGCCGCATCACCGGACGGGACCGCCGCGTGTTCCAGGACGGCATCTACATCGTATCCAAGGGGGACTGAGAGATGAGCGAACACGAAGACATGACAGTCGCTGAACTCAAGGATGTCCTGCGCGAGCGGGGCCTTCCCCTGTCTGGGAAGAAGGCTGACCTGATCGCCCGCCTGCTCGAAGATGACTCCACTTCAGGGGACGAGGAGGACGAGGAGTTCGACGACGACTTCGATGACCTCGAGGATGATGAGGACTGGGACGAGGAGAGGATTCACGTCGCCCGTCAGAAGCCGAAACTCGATGATGAGACCAAGGCAGCGCTCGCTTTCCGCAAGGCGCAATTGAAGAAGCAGCCCGCCTTCAGGCGTCAGGAGTGGTTCCGCTACCGTCGCCTCTCCCGCACCGGATGGCGCAAGCCGAAGGGCAATGACAGCTCGATGCGCAAGAACCGCAAGTACCGCCCGCCGATGGCGCGGATCGGCTTCGGCAAACTCGCTTCCGTGCGTGGCCTGCACCCGTCAGGATTCCGCGAGGTGATGGTCCACCGACCCGACGATCTCGATGCCATCGACCCGAACACGGAGGCGGCGCGCGTCGGCGCCCGCGTAGGTGGGCGCAAGCGAGCAACCATTCACGAGCGAGCCGACGAACTCGGCATTCGCGTGCTCAACCGCAGGAGGGGCGTCTGATGCATTTGACTAACCAGAAGCGCCTTGCAGCGGAGATACTCTCCATCCAACTCGGTGAGGAGGTGGGTGAGAATCGAGTGTGGGTCAACCCGAACTACCTCGACCAGGTGTCCAGCGCAGTGCAGAAGGAGGACATTCGTGAACTCATCGAGATGGATGTCATCCGTGCCAAGCCGGTGCAGGGAACCAGCAGGGTGCGAGCGCGCAAACTGAAGTCGCAACGTGCCAAGGGGCGTCGCAAGGGCCACGGCAGCAGGTTGGGTTCCGCCAACGCCCGCGACCCGAAGAAGAACCGCTGGATGCGCCACATCCGTGCACAGCGTCGCCTGCTCAAGGAACTGCGCGGCTCCGGCATCCTGACCCCGTCGCGGTATCGTTACTACTACCGCAAGGCGAAGGGTGGTTCCTACCGCTCCGTCGCCCACCTGCGGGCGAACATGAAACTCGAAGGAATCGAAATTGGAGGTGATGAATGATGGCATACGGAAAGCGACAGAGGATGCGCTATCGCCGCCGAGAGGCTGGCCTGACTGACTACCGTCGCCGGCTCAAACTGCTGCGCGGCGGAAAACCGAGGGCGGTGGTGCGCGTGTCGAACACGCAGATCGTCTGCCAACTCGTCGATTATGAGCCGGACGGCGACAAGGTGCTCGCCGCCAGCAGCGGCGCGATGCTGGTCAATGACTTCAAGTGGCCCAAGAAGGCGTCGCGCAAGTCCGTTCCCGCCTGCTATCTCGCCGGTTACGCGCTCGCCAAGCGGGCGATGGCAGCCGGTCACGACTCGGCGGTGCTCGACATCGGGCTTGCCGCCTCGACACGGGGCAACCGGGTGTTCGCCGCCCTCAAGGGCATGGTCGACGGTGGCTTGGACATCCCGCATTCCGAATCCGTGCTTCCCGACGAGAGCCGTCTCGCAGGGGAACACATCGATGGCAAACTCGCCAAGGCCGTTGAGAAGACGCGCAAGTCAATCGAGGGGGCATGATGCATGACCGACGAAACTCCTGAACCGATACCACCAGAGGATTCGTCCCTGCTCGCTCCGGGCATCGCGCTCGCGCTCGCTCCGCAACCCGAGGCCGACGACGGCCCGCGGCGCCGTCGCCGTGGAGAGCAGGACACCTACGCCGCGCTGCGCAACTGGCAACCCAAGACCCGTCTCGGCCGGATGATCACTGATGGAAAGATCCTCTCCTACGAGCAGGCGATCGACACTGGCCTTCCCATCAGGGAGGTTGAGATCATCGATGCACTCCTGCCTGGTCTCGATGACCATGTGATCAACGTCAACATGATCCAGAGGATGACCGACTCGGGTCGCCGCGTGCGCTTCAACGTCATGGCGTGCGTCGGCAACGGCGACGGTTATGTCGGGCTCGCCATCTGCAAGGGCAAGGACGTCGCCAGCACGATTCGCAAGTCGATCGACGTCGCCAAACTGGACATCATCGAGGTGATGCGCGGCAACGGCTCGTGGGAATCCAGTCACGGAGGCGGCACCAGCATCCCGTTCAAGGTGACCGGCCGCTGCGGCTCCACCCGCGTCACCCTCATCCCCGCTCCCGCTGGCAAGGGGCTGGTCATCGGCGAGACCGGAAGGGCGGTGCTGCGCCTGGCAGGCATCACGGACATCTACTCGAAGACGAGGGGCCAGACCCGCACGACGATCAACTTCGCCCGCGCCACCTTCAACGCGCTCAAGCAGTTGAACTCGGCCCGCGTCAGCAGCGAAGACAAGGAGCGCCTGTTCATGAACACGGGGAGGAATATCGGATGACCTGGCTCGTGATCCGCGTGCGCGCCAACCAAGGCGTCGAGCGCTCCATCAAGGATACGATGGGCCACCTCAACCTCACCCGCGTGAACCACGCCGTGCTCATACCCGAGAGTGACACCTACGCTGGCATGCTGTACAAGTCGAAGGATTACGTCACCTGGGGAGTGGCCACCGCTGAAGCGGTCGAAGAACTCATCCGCGAACGCGGCCGTCTCCTCGGCGACAAGCCGGTGTCCGACGCCGATGTCAAGGCGGAGACCGAGCACAAGTCGATCGCTGCGTTCGCAGCCGCCATCGCCAGCGGCGAGGCGACAGTGAAGGACATGCCCTCGCTGAAGCGAGTGTTCCGCATGCACCCCCCGCGTGGTGCTAAAGGATGGGGCGGAATCAAGCGCGCTTTCACCATCGGTGGCGCGCTCGGAAACAGAGGTTCGGCGATTACCGATCTCGCCCATAGGATGTTGTAGGAGGAATGAGAGAATGCCATCACGTACCAATAAGTTCCGCGGCAGCCGTTACCACGGCCGCGGCAAGAAGGCAGGCCGCGGCGCCGGACTCAGAGGCGGGCGGGGCCTTGCGGGCATCGGCAAGCACCGTCTGATGACGCGCATCAAGTTCATGCCCGGCCACTGGGGCATGCACGGATTCAACCGCCACCCCAGTCTGCGCAAAGTTCACCTCACCGCCAACGTCAGCGAATTGTCCGATATGGCCGGAGACTCGGATTCAATCGATATGGCCGACCACATCATCGACAAGCTGCTCGGTGGAGGCCAGATCAAGCGGGCACTCTCGGTGACCGTGGAGCACGCGAGCGCGCGGGCGGTGCGGAAGGTCGAGGCAGCCGGTGGATCAGTGACCCTCAGCGCGGGCGATGAAGAGCGGGACTCCTCGGAAGAGGAGTGAAATCGCGCGAACCCATGGGAAGCAGGAATGAAGCAGACAGGCGAGCAGGTGGATGACCGATGTCGAGGCAGCCGGTACCTCTTGGCATTCTGGCAATCTCATTCATCTACTGGGGCGCGATGCTCTACTGGCGCTGGGATGAACTCACGGGTGAAGACACAGCCGCGATGAATCTGGCGCTCCAGGGTATAGTTCTCAGCGTCGCCTACGTCGGTCTGCTGCTGCTCGGGCTCACCAAGGACCTGCCTGAAGGGATCAGCCAGATCCGCTACATCGGGGGCTCGCTGAAATTCTTCATCTGGCTGTCAGCAGTGCTGGCACTCGCCTACTGGGCGTGGATCGATGATTCACTGGTCGGGTTCAACCTCGTCGGCATCGCGCTGATGGGACTCGGGACTGCCATGGCCTTGGCCTGCCTGATGTACACCGGTGACGAGTCGAGCCGGCTCTTCGGTCTGCAGAAAATGGTTGACGTCTATCCGTCGATCACCAAGCCCGATGGTCACGTGCGCTTCAGTCAGAAGTTGTGGACGACCACTCTGGTGCTCATCATCTACTTCGCCATGACCAACGTGATGATCTGGGGACTGGCCGAGGCGACGATGGACATCTTCTCCTCGTTCCGCGCCATCATGGCCGGTGCTTCCGGTTCGGTGATGCACCTCGGCATCGGCCCGATCGTCACCGCATCGATCATCATGCAGCTGTTCGCCGGTGCGAAGATCATCAAGCTCGACCTCACCGAGCCAGGTGACAAGCAGCTCTACCAAGGTGTGCAGAAGATCCTCGTGCTGCTGATGATTCCGGTCGAGTCCATCCCTCAAGTCTACGGGTTCCTCGACCCACACCAGAACATCATCGACGACTTCGGCATCGGTTGGGCCAACGTCATCATCGTCTCCCAGTTGTTCCTCGGCTCATACCTCGTGTTCCTGCTCGACGAGTTGGTGTCCAAGTGGGGCATCGGCTCAGGAATCTCGCTGTTCATCGCCGCCGGTGTCGCGCAATCCACCTTCGTGGGCACGCTCTCACCTCTGCCCTCTACCTCAGGCGTCGCCTTCAGCCTGCAGAATCCGCCCGCCGGCACTCTGCCGATGATCTTCTACACGCTGCGCACCGCCACCAGTTCAGACCTCATCTCGCAGAACGGGTTCGAACTGATCTTGCTGAATCACTCGAATCCCTTGATAGCGTTAGCTTCGTCGATCGTCGTGTTCCTGATCGTAGCGTTAGCTGAATCGAGCAAACTGGAACTGCCGTTGACCCACGGCAAGGTCCGTGGTCATCGCGGGAAATACCCGATCAGGCTGGTCTACGCCAGCAACATTCCGGTCATCTTGATGGCCGCGCTGCTCGCAAACCTGAACATGTTCACGCTGCTCTTCTGGAGTCACCCGGTACTCTCAACTGTACCTGTACTCGGTGCCAATGGGGCGTACAGCATCGCCACCTGGATGGGCTCCTATCAACCCGGCTCGACCTCCGCTTCCGACGGTTTCGCCTGGTACGCCTCAATGGTCAATGGGGTGCAGTCGTGGCTGATCCCGCTGCTCGACCAGACAGGGGACGGTTTCGGCCATTCGCTGGGCCAGATCATGCTGCATGTGTTCACTTACGTGACGATCATGACCCTCGGGTCCATGATGTTCGCCAAATTCTGGATCGAGACCACGAACATGTCCGCCAAGGACGTGGCCAAACAGATCGAGAGGACGGGGATGCAGATTCCTGGTTTCAGGAAGAATCCTATCGTTCTCGAACGCATTCTGGAGCGCTACATCCCACCTGTTACCCTGTTCTCGGGTGCTTTCGTGGGGCTGTTGGCGTCAGGAGCTGACCTGCTCGGTACCGTAGGTAACGCCACCGGAACCGGGTTGCTGCTAGCCGTAGGTATCATCCTCAGGACGTACGAGCAGATCCAGAAGGAACAGGCGATGGAGATGCACCCGATGCTCCGCGAATTCTTCGGCGCCGAATAAGCAACCTCGTAGTGCTCCGAACTGCCCTTCGGTGGTGAGGCTGGCCGGATGTCCTCCGTATCGATTCTTGTTGAGGGCATGGTCCGGTCGATGACCGGACCGAGGCCAGCCGCTGACGGCAGGGCAGGGGACTCGGCCGCTCATTCAAGCGCCGAAGAGAAAATGGGACACGCTTGAATCCGGGGTGAGCAGGCAGACCAACCATTCCGGCACTCCTGAGCCACAGGGGTTCGACAGGGGCCGCGGCAGGTCGTTCGGCATCCTCACCGGAATCGAGACCGACGCGCGTGACCACCCTTCAAGTGAGGGACTGCGTGGAACTCCGAGAGGCCAGCATCGAGTCAGGCTTCGTCACGTTGATATACCGCAGGTAGGTCGGTGGGCTGCTGCTTCGCAGCACGGCGTTGATGTCAGAGACCGGTATCTCCGGTCGATGACGAACATCATCCGCAGCGTGAGCAGCCG
>Ga0208879_1004893_pt1 | contig 10240 bp, 10 predicted proteins | sample Knorr_S15_td_Bot_FD_185605 | JGI IMG/M metagenome (GOLD analysis project Ga0208879, IMG submission 185605) | Marine microbial communities from Southern Atlantic Ocean transect - Knorr_S15_td_Bottom_ad_5009_LV_A (SPAdes) (version 2) | ecosystem: Environmental > Aquatic > Marine > Oceanic | place...
GAAGATATCGATATTAAGAAATATATCAAGGATAAATATGCAGATAATGAAACCGTAGTTTTCATTGAAGGTCCTCCGACGCTCAACGGAAAGCCGCATATCGGACATATTCGCGGCAGGATTATCAAGGACATCTGGTATAGATTTAACGTTCTTAATGATTACGATGTAATATTTCGTGGCGGTTGGGATACACAGGGATTGCCTGTCGAACTACAAGCTGAAAAAGAATTGGGACTGAAAGGCAGTAAGATAGAGAATCTTAAGAAAATTGGAGAAGAAACTCTTATTCAAGCTTGTAAGGACTTAATTCTAAATAATTATGAAACATGGAAAAAATCAGATCGGCTTCTTGGATTATCTCTTGATCATGATAATGCATACTGGACATACAAAGACGAATACATTGAAAGAGAATGGAAATATCTTGAGAAAGCTTGGGAAAATGGTATACTTGAAGAACTTGAATCCGTGGTTCCTTATTGTCCAAGCTGTCAAACATCTCTCAGTCATTCAGAAGTTGCTCAAGGTTATGAAACTGTCGAGGATCCTTCATTATATTATAAAGTAAAACTTGTTGATGAAGATGTATATCTCATTCTTTGGACAACTATGCCATTCACTGTTGTTACTGATATGTTGACCGGTGTGAAACCCGAATCAATATATTCCTATGTAAAAATAGAAAATGAAACATGGATAATTGCTAATGAGCGATTGGACGAATTAATGAATGTATTTCATATTGAGAATTTTGAAATACTAAAAGAAGTTAAAGGTAAATCATTAGATGGTAAAAAATACATTCATCCTCTAGCAGAAAAATACATACCTGAATTGCATGCGCTCTCTAAACAACAAGGAGTGCATACTGTGGTCGCCGAAGATTTCGTTGACTTGACAACTGGAACTGGATTGGTTCATATCTCTCCTGCAAATGGAGAAATTGACTTTGATATTGGAAAGAAAAGAAATCTTCCATTATTTAATCCAATTAATGATCAAGCATGTTTTGATGAAAAATCTGGTAAATTTAATGGATTATTTGTACGTGATGCGAATGACTTGGTATTTGATTTATTAAAAACAGAAAATTCTTTAGTGAAACTTGGCCGACTTAAACATGAATATCCTTTATGCTGGAGATCAGGCCATCGATTATTGTGGGTTGCAAGACGCGCATATTTTTATCGAGTTGATAAGTTGGATAACAAAGTTGTTGAAGCTGCCGAGTCTATCGAATATTATTTTGAACAACCCCAAAATCGATTTATTGAAATTATTAAAGAGAAAAGACCCTGGTGTATATCGAGAGAAAGAGTCTGGGGAACTCCACTTCCTATATGGAAATGTATTTCATGTTCACATAAAGTTGGTCTATTCTCACGAAAAGCAATTATTGATAATGCAATAGAACTTCCTGACGGAGATAACTTTGAATTGCATAAACCATGGATGGATCGTATAGTAATTAATTGTCCTAAATGTAATAATGAATGTCATAGAGAACTATTTGTTCTTGATACTTGGCATAATAGCGGCGCTGCTCCTTTTGCATCTCTGTCTAACGAAGAGTACAATGAATTTATTCCTGCAACATTTCTTACTGAAGGTATAGATCAAACACGTGGATGGGCGTATACTCTTTTAATTGAAAATGTTATAATGCAGAATTCTAGCGCTCCACCTTATAGTGCATTTTTATTTCAGGGACATATTCTTGATGAAAAAGGCAATAAAATGAGTAAAAGATTAGGAAATATTGTTGAAGGTTATAAAACACTTGATGAAAATTCCGTCGATATACTAAGATTCTATTTGATGCGAAAAGCAACTCCTATAGATAGTCTAAATTTTAGTTTTGAAGAAATGAAATCGAGGCCATATCAGGTAATTAGCACATTATATAATCTACATAAATACCTGAAACAAAACGGTGAATATGATAATTTCAATAAAGACGAACATACTCTTGAATGGTCAATTAATAATAATTCATTATCATCCCCCGACTATTGGATTCTCTCAAAATTACAGAATTTGATAAAAGATGTTACTAATTCCTATAGTGACACTAATTTCAATCTTGTTGCTGCATCAATTGATAATTTTATAATTGAAAGTTTTAGCCAAATCTATCTACCTATGGTCAGAAATGAAATATGGAATGATGATGATTCACATCTTAATAGACGTTTGTCGATCTATTCTATAATTTCTCACATACTTTACACTCTTGACGTATTATTACATCCGATCTCTCCATTCATTACTGAATTCCTTCATAATTCAATATTTGATAATAATCCTATATTGGCTAAGACTTGGCCTAAAAGTAATCCTGATTTTCTTGATAATGATCTTGAGTCCGAATTTAAGTTTCTACAGATAATCATTTCTCAAAGTAATTCTGCTAGAATGAAGGGTAAATTGAAACGTCGATGGCCTTTAAAATTATCAATGATATATTCTGAAGATCAACCATTGTCCAATCTGATAAAGCACAAAGAATTATTGCAAACATTTTGTAATATACGTGATATAAAATACATTGATAATGTCGATGAATTACCTGTCAATCTATCCATTTTTCCAAATTATGACATTCTTGGAAAAAAATTAAGGGCGGATATTAATGAATTTCGACGTATAATAAAAGAGCAAAACGCACTAGATTTGTTTAAACATTTCATAATTAATGATTCTTTTACCTTCAAAATCAACGGCACTAGTTACAAAGTACTTAAAAATGAAATTAAATTTCAATTTGATGCAACTGATGATTATGTATTATCTTCTAAATCTGGAATTGTTGTTATTTTACCTAAAGAAAGAGATTCTGATTTATTTATTGAAGGATATCTACGCGATCTTGCTAGAAGAATTCAATCAGAACGTAAAGAATCCGGTCTTGATCCTTCTGAAATGTTGAAAAATACATTGATATATGGAATTGATACTCCCACTAAGAAATTACTCATGCCTAAATTATCTGAACTAAAATATCTAGTTAGAACAAATAATGTAGAAGTTGTCGATGATTTGAATTCATCATATAATTGGAAAGATATAGATATAGACGGATCTAAACTAAAAATCTGTATAATTAGTTCTTAACGCCTAGTATCTTTTTCATAGTATTAATTTTGTTAGATTCATTTATTGAAATAATTTTTACTATGAATTCAATATCTTTTTGATTAAATGTTCTTGTTTGTCTTAAATAAATAAAATAGATTGCCATTCCAGTAGGGATGAGCACTAATAGTGATAAAGTTGAAGATACAGAACTGAATAATACGGTGTACAAATAATACAGAGATACTGACATAATTATTGAACCTAATAATGAATTAATTATCGCCTTTCTATCATATTTTAGATCTCCTAATGTATACGACTTATAGCTTATGATTAATGCAGTTGAAACTATCATCAACGCTCTTCCATATGACAAGTAATTTACATCTATGCTGTTATTCAGTACTTGAGAAATTAAAATTATTGATATGAATACTAAAAGACCTGATATGTTCGCAAACATTATCCATTTTGTTTTTCCTCTAACAAATAATTGACTGTTGTAAATTGACGAAAATGTAGTTATTCCTATTGCAATAGAGATTACGGCCGCAGGTCGTGCACTGTCCACATATTGTTCACCAAATATTGACATTAATGGCACTGACAATGCAGCAATCATAAAAGCTGCAGGCATTCCAATAAATGATACATACCGTGTATATAGTTTAGATAAATTTCGGAATGAATCTAATTTATTTAATGAAAAAAGTGCTGACAAATTAGGTGTTATCGCAGTAGCAAGAGAATTAGGTGCATAAGCTCCAATTGTTGAAGCAGCTATTGCAATTGTGTATATTCCTAACCCCGGAAGCCCTAGATTAATTAAAGCATATATTCTATCAATTTGCGTTACCCCGAATATTATTAATGATGATATTAATATTGGTACAGAATAATTTATTGCCGCAAAACGATTAATTTCTTGTTTTGGACTCTTTAATTTATTCAAACAAATTGGTAATGCTAAAATTGTGAATAATAAATCCCCTATTAAATACCCTGCCAAAACACCAATTATTCCAAAACCTGCATAAGCAAGAATTGCAGCGAATGTAAATTTTATTACAATCGAATAAATTTGTATAATTCCTACCTTGTAACTATTTCCTATTGATATCATTCCACTAAATAGGAATTGATTCAAAGTAAACAAGAAGATTTGCGTAAGTGCTATAAATAATAATCCATTAGTTATTTTTCCATTAAAAATCATTGAATTAATAATATCAATATTCACAAAGATTAGTATGGATAATATTAGAGATATTATTATTAACAAATACAATGAATACAGAAAAATAGTATTTGCCTTTCCTTTTTCTTTTGACGCAATAAATTCAGGTATGAATTTGGTAATTGCATGTGGTAATGGAAGTGGCGACATAATTGGTATTGGTAAACAAAACGTCGCTAATGTTGCAAATAAATACATTATAATTTGAAATCCAAAAATTATTCCAATTTCTGTTATGTCTAATGTATTAGTTAATACGATAAAATGGCCAGTAATTACAAATAGGGAAACAATATTTGAAAGATATAGAGATGCTGCTCCTTTTGCTATGTTTTTCTGCATGATTATGCTCTCTCCTTCTCATAAAAGGTATAAATTCTTCCATCAAAAGACAAAATGTATACCTCACCATTTTCATCTTGCCCTAGTGATGAAATCTGAAATGGCCCTTTCAATAATCTTTCTTTTTCATATTCATTATTGGATAGATCAATTGTCCAAATATTTCCACTGCAAAAATCAGAGAATATATATTTATTTTTTAGACTCTCGATTCTTCCATGATATACATATCCTCCAGTTACAGAACATCCTTCACTATGCGAATATTCAATAATTGGCATTATGAGATTCTCTTTATTACAAATTTCATTATTAAAACAACTATTGCCTTCCATTATATTCCATCCATAGTTTCCACCTTTCTCAATTATGTTTATTTCTTCAAAATTATCTTGTCCAACATCTCCTACGAATAACTTTCCAGTTTTCATGTCAAAACTCATTCTCCAAGGATTTCGTAGACCATATGCCCATACCTCATCTTTAAAATTATCATTATCGATAAATGGATTGTCGTTAGGAATTTGATAACGATTATCTTCGGAAGTTCTACTAACATCAATTCTTAATATTGAACCCAATAATGTATTCCCATTTTGTCCATTAAGAAATGGATCTCCTCCAGATCCTCCATCTCCTAATGCAATATACAAGTATCCATCAGGTCCAATTAGAATACTGCCTCCATTATGATTTGAATATGGTTGATCAACCTGCAATATTTTTAATTCAGTATTGAATATTGATTCAATATTTTTAGTATCTTTAAATCTAGAAATTACGGAATTGCCATCAAAATCTATATAATATATGTAGAAATACCCATTATCAATATAATTCTGATCAAAAGTAAATCCAAGAAGGCCTCTCTCTCCGGTTAATTCCTGATCAATTTTCTCTCTTATGTCTATGAATAGTGATATGTTGTTCGAATCTTTTTCAATGTAAAATATAATCCCCTCTCTTGTTGCAACAAATATTCTTCCTGATTCATCATTTGGTGTTGTTAAATAAATCAGATTACTGACTTCAATTTCTGGGAATGCAATATCTAATTCAACACCTGAATCATTAATTTCAGTTGAATCATCTTGTTGAGAATTTTCATCCTTTACAACATCAAAAAATCTACATGCCATAGTAGTAGCTGAACAGGCAAGATAATCAATTGGAAAATTCAGAATGAAAAATATTGACAATATTAGTATACTTGCAATAATTAATGTTTTTTTATTATTCAAGTTAATTCAAATACCTTCTTAATTTATCTGACTTCGATGCATAGTCTATCCAATCTATTCTGTCTTTTGATATTCTTTCATCATTAATTATCATTATTATCTCATCAATAATATTCTTAACATTCTTATTCGATACATCTATCTCAAATGTTTTATCATCTCCATATTTCATAACAGTATCATAATGTATCGTTCCAATCAATTCAGATACTATATTATCTCTAATTTTTAATTCATCATAATTTCTTTCATTGTACCTGTCCATCAATATATCCGGTTCACATCTTAATACAATTACTTTCAATAATGCCTCTTCTGGAATAACTTCAGGTAATAAATGTCCAATTATTATGAATTTTTTCCCTATAAATTCATGATCTATACGTTCTCTAACATCTTTTAGATTATCCACAATTAATTGACCTTCTTCATATTCTGCAAGATTATTTTCTATAATGAATTTATTTATATCAAATACGTCTATGTTCATATTTTTTGATAGCTCTTTAGCAATTGTTTTTTTACCAGTGCCTGGACTTCCTGTTATTCCTATCATTGTTATCTTAAAAATTAATTGATTCTAATTCTATTAAATATAATATGTGCTCCGGACGGGATTTGAACCCGTGTCGACGAATTGAGAATCCGCCATCCATGACCTTCATTATTTTTGGCCGAGCTAGACGACCGGAGCGCAATCAGTAATTACTACATATTGTCTATAATAATTCAAAAATATCTATGATTAATTCTTTTTGTTAATTTCATTTACTGCTAGTCTGATATCTGATGATTTTACTGTTTTTCTTCCAGCATGTTTTGCATATACTAATGCTTGTTCTGCAATTTTAATACCGAATTCTTCTAATACCGTTCTTAATTCCTCTGCAGCGTCATCTCCCACTCTTTCAGCACCCGTTTTTTTAATTATTCTGTAAACGGCAGCTAACCCGAATTCTAAATCGCTCATGGCAAATTAAATTGGTTATAATAGTTATATAACCTTTTTTTAGGACTAATGGACTGATATAGTACGTTTAAGATGAATATTGATGATTTTGACTTGTTTGATACGCATATTCATTTATCTGCTACTGAATTCAATTCTTCTCGACTTGATATTTTAAATTATTTGAAAATATCTAAAACACTCGTATTTAATGTCTCAGAAACACTAAATGATTCTAAAATTACTGTGGAACTTTCTAATTCTAACGATAATTTACTTTCATTTGTTGGCATACACCCAAAATATTCCCAATCTAACTTGGAAGAATTTGATGTATTCTTCAAAGATAATCTAGATTTTATTGACGGTATTGGTGAAATTGGATTGGATAAAACCTACATAGAACGTGGAATTGACTTTGAAAATCAAATTATTACTTTCAAACACATGTTACAACTTGCTGAAAAGTCTAAATTACCTGTTTCTATTCATTCTAGGGATGCTACACAAGAAGTATTAGATATTTTAGAATCATATAATATTCCTTGCATTATGCTACATTGGTTTTCAGGTAATGAATATCAATTAAAAAAAATATTAAATTCTGAAATATTAGTTTCATTTGGACCTGCATTAGTGTATTCAAAGTCTCTTCAAAAACTTGCAAAATTATCCAATCCTGAATCTACTATTGTAGAAACTGACGGACCTGTTACATTTTCTGCATGTTATGAAGGTAAAATTGCCGAACCTTCATTCATTCCCAGCATAGTTAATAAATTAAGTAATTTGTGGTCGATCCAATTTGACGATATATTGGAACAAATATCTAATAATTTAAAAAAATATATAGTTGTAAGGAGTCAATAAGTATAATGAAACGAGTTTGGAGATTATCTACGGAAGTAATGGAAAACAATCAATCCTTGTTTACTACTGATTATGAAGAAAATAAGAAAGCGTTAGGTGCTGTTGCTGAGATTAGTTCAAAAAAACTACGTAATCAAATTGCAGGCTGTATAACAAAAATTAAAAATAATGAACAAAAATCACTCCTTGTTAATGAGACTACCAAGGTAAGTTCAATAGATAATGAAGCATCTATTACCAATGAATCAGATTAAATTTTTTGGAAATATTTGTAAACATACTAATACAAATAACATCTCTACTGATCTTAGTAATCATTCAATAAATCAAATGTTGGATATACTTAATGATAAATATAATATTGATCAATCATTGTTAGATTCTAATAATCTTTTAATCGCTATAAATAATGTAGAAATCTCAGTTCTTAATAATCATAATACAGTAATTAAAAATGGTGATGTCGTATCGATAATATCAATAAGTCATGGCGGATGAATATACATAAACTGTCTAAACAAGATTCTTGTTTAATTGTACAAATTAATTCTTCTACTAACAAATCTTCATTAATTGAACTTCGAGAAAATTATCCTAAACTTCTAACTCAGTTTATTAATCCAGGCTCAATTCTTAATCTACAACATTTGATATTTGCCATAAAACAATCTTATTATGCAAAGAAACACAATCTTTTAGCAGCTCGTGAATTTGAGGTTGATTTATTGATGCGTATTTCAATAACTGATCAAATTGAAAAAGCACTAACAATAGCAGGAATTTCACCAAAAAATAAATTCTATCTAATTGCATCTGTTGGTAAAATCAAAGAACTTACACAAATACAAAATTGGATTATTGAAAATCTTGAATATTCTACTGATATAAATATAAATAATTATAAAAAAATAAATAAACTTCATGATATTGATTTAGATAAATTAAATCAATCAAATATTGAATTAGATTTATTAAGTTATTCTGCAGTAAAATTGGTCTCAAGATTTTCCGACTAAATAATTTAAAACATTAATACATCTAATACATTTGAGATACATATGAAAAACTACTGCACTCCTTTATTAGTAATTAATTTGAAGAATTATGCTGAAATATATTCTAATTATTCACTTGACATATCAAAAATTTCAGAATCAGTTGCTAATGAAACATCAGTTGAAATTATTGTATGTCCGCCAAATCCAGTACTTTCTAAGATAATTGATAATGTTAATATTCCTATCTATTCACAACATGTTGATGATTCTAAAATAGGTAGCTCTACTGGTTCAATAGTTCCTGAATTATTAAAATCAATAAATTGCTCAGGTTCATTAATTAATCATTCAGAAAAACGGATTCCATTAGATGAAATTGAAAGATTAATTATTAGATTTAAAGAAATTGAGTTAACATCTTTAGTTTGTGCACAGTCAATTGAAGAGGTTGAAAAAATTGCTAAATTAAATCCAGATATAATTGCAATTGAACCTCCAGACTTAATTGGTTCTGGACGAGCTGTATCAAAAGTAAATCCAAAAATAATATCTGATTCCGTTGATGTTGTTAATCAAATTAATAATAATATAGATGTATTATGCGGTGCTGGAATTATGACTGCAGAAGATGTATCTATTGCACTTGAATTAGGATCTAAAGGAATTTTAATTGCAAGTGGAATTATACAATCAAATGATTGGAAAAATAAAATTATTGAACTTGCTACACCTATGAAAAATTATTTGTAGTAATAATGATTAACTATTTTTGACAAATAAGCTAAGCTATATCACATCATACCTGATAAAAAAACAATTACCGCTTATATTATCATGTCACATTTCACATCAAAATGGAATAATGAAAGAACTCCTGGATTTAGTGACAAAGTTAAAGAAGTAATTCGCGCCGATAAGGGACCCGTAAAACCCAAACTCGAACAAGCCGTACGCCAAATCAAAACACAGATTGTAAAACTAGATCAAACTAGTGAAAAACTCAAAGCACGTGATGCCAACATTTTCAATGGTATTGTTGTCGCATTACAGAAACACGATCAGCCACATGCTACTGTGTATGCAAATGAATTAGCAGAAGTACGAAAGATGAACAAAATGGTGACTCAATCAAAGCTCGCATTAGAACAAATTGCATTGAGACTCAATACAGTTTCAGAACTAGGCGATGTCGTTGTAACTTTAACTCCTGCAATGGGTGTTATTAGAGATATTCAATCAGGCGTTATGAACATCTTACCAGAAGCTGAACATGAAATTAGCGAAATTAATGGATTGTTGAGTGGTATCTTAGTTGATGCAGGTCAGATTGAAGGACACAACATTAACTTTGAAAACTCTAATGTCGAATCACGACAAATTATGGATGAAGCATCTACCATCGCTGATGAAAAGATGAAAGAACAATTCCCTGATTTGCCATCTGCCGCAGATTCATTATTGCCAAAGAAAAATAAAATAGAAGGCCTATTCGAGTGACAGAATAATTCTGTCACTTATCCTT
>Ga0208879_1004895_pt1 | contig 10236 bp, 10 predicted proteins | sample Knorr_S15_td_Bot_FD_185605 | JGI IMG/M metagenome (GOLD analysis project Ga0208879, IMG submission 185605) | Marine microbial communities from Southern Atlantic Ocean transect - Knorr_S15_td_Bottom_ad_5009_LV_A (SPAdes) (version 2) | ecosystem: Environmental > Aquatic > Marine > Oceanic | place...
AAAAATGTTAATATACCTAATGGGAGACTTATTGAAAAGATAACGAAAACCCATTTATTTTTTTTTATAAAATCTAGCATCTTAAAATAATAAAATATTTAAAATATTATTGTTATACAATACATAATGAGCATTTTTCTAATACTACTAGCAGCTGGTGAAAGTAAAAGGTTAAAATCAACAGAGCCAAAGCCCTATATAAAAGTTAATAACAGAACATTGGTTGAGCACAATATAGAAAAAATTCAAAATATAAAGGCCATTAAAAAAATTGTTATTGTTTATAATAAAAAAAATGGAAAGAAGCTTAAAAATTTAAGTATAAAAAATCTGATTAAAGTGATCGGCGGAAAAACTAGATCGCAGTCAACTCATTTAGCATTAAAAAGAATTAAAAACTTAAAATGCTCAAAAGTATTAATTCATGATGTTGCAAGGCCAAATGTCTCCATCAAATTAATTAATAATGTAATCCATAATCTTAAATTTTATAATGCTGTAATACCGGCTATTAAAGTAAGTGATTCTATTAAACTAAAAAATCAAACCGGATCAACTTATAATATTGACAGAAAAAATTTATTAATAACTCAAACCCCTCAAGGATTTCGATATAAAGACATTTTTAAACTACATAAAAAAAATAAAGATATAAATATTACTGACGATGCTTCTTTGTTTGTTAATGATAAGAAAAAAATTCATTTTATTGAAGGAGAAAAACAAAATTTCAAAATAACAAATAGTCAGGATCTAAAATTATTTAAAAATTCAAAACAAAAAACAGTCAATTATGGAATTGGATTTGATATTCATAGATTAGTTAAAGGAAGAAAACTTTACTTAGGAGGAATTAAAATACCTTTCGTTCTTGGACTCAAAGGTCACTCCGATGCCGACCCAGTTCTTCATGCTCTAATTGATAGTTTACTTGGTGCTTGTAGATTAGGTGATATTGGTAAATTATTTTCAGATAAAAATAAAAAATATAAAAATATTAGATCAACAATTTTTTTAAAAAAAATTATTGAATTAATTAAATCCAAAAACTTTTCAATTAACAACATTGATATAAATATTATTGCACAAAAACCTAAAATAAAAAAATATTCAAAAAAAATGATACAAACTATAAGCAAATTGTGTGAAATAAATCCTAATCAAATAAACATTAAAGGAAAGACAGTAGAAAAACTTGGTTTAATAGGAAAAGAAAAAGCTATAGCCTGTGAAGTTATAGCTTCGGTAATAAAACATGATGAATAAAATAGGTATGTTGATATTAACGATGTTTGGTATTGGCTATGCCACATTTGAACTAGGAAAATTTAAAATACACGCACAAGGCACCGTAGCGTCATTTGCTACTTGTTTATTTTATTTTATGTTATTTTATTATTTTCATAATGTAGTAAAAATAGAAATATTAGTATTAATATTTATTATTATATTAGTTTACTCAATAACACTCATTGATAAATTATCTAAAAATTTTGAAGACAAAGATCCCAAAGAAATTGTAATAGATGAGTTTATTGGTCAATCAATTCCTCTTTTAGCCTTATGGGAATACGCACGTTCAAATAATGAAGAATACTTACCTTTTTTTCTCGTTTTTATTTTTTTTAGAATCTTTGATATTACAAAACCATTTCCAATAAATATTATTGATAAAAAAATGAAAAATGGTCTTGGTGTAGTTCTGGATGATATTGTGGCAGGCATTTATTCTACTTTATTAATATATTTTTTAATATTATTTTTTAATATTTAATTAATATAATGAAAAGCAAATTACATCAAATTGTTAAAATTCTTAAAAGAAAAAAATTAAAAATCTCTTTTGCAGAGTCTTGTACTGGAGGTTTGCTTTCAAGTGCTATTACTTCTGTTAGTGGATCTTCTAAAGTATTTGCTCTTGGTCTGGTTACTTATTCAAATCAATCTAAAAATAGTGTTCTTAAAATTCCAAAAAAAAACATAAGAATATATGGCGCTGTTAGTTATGAAACTTGCCTATCTATGGTAAAAAACTTAAGTAAAATTGCTAAAACAGGAGTATCTGTTTCCATAACAGGTATAGCTGGTCCCAAAGGTGGTACAAGAAAAAAACCAGTGGGGTTGGTCTATATCGGTATTAAAAAGGGGAATAAAACTTTAGTTAAAAAACACATATTTAAAAATAAAGGTCGTTTGTATATTCAAAAAATTGCAGTCAATAAATCTCTAGATCTTATTTTAAGTTTTATTAAATAACTCGTTAGCTCTTTTTTCAAATGCATCAGCTATTTTTTTTAACCCTAAATCAAAAGTTTTAATCATTAAAACATTTAAAATCTTATTTTTAAGTTCAAAATCAACATGAAAATCCACTTCACTTGAATTACCAGTTTTCCTAAAATACCATTTGTTTTCTAGATGTTTCAAAGGTCCGTTTATATTGGTTACGTGTATCGAGTCAGTAGATTTGTCGTAAACAACAAAACTTTTATATGTTTCACTAAAAAAACTTTTTCCAATAGTAAGGTCAGCTGTAATTTCTACTGTATTTCCCTTATCAATTTTAGTGTGAATCTTTCCACCTAAGCACCAAGGGACAAATTCTGGATATTTTTCAATATCAAGTACCATTCCGATTAATTTTTTTTTAGAACAGGGAATTTTTTTTGTTATTGAAGCTGATGCCATTGAGATTGATTTTCTCTCAATTTTTTCATTTTAGAAAAATCTTCATCCGCATGGTATGAGGACCTAGTAAGAGGTGATGAAGCAACTATTAAAAATCCTTTGCTTTTTGCAATTGTTTTTAATTTCTCAAACTCTTCTGGGTGAACATATCTCTTTAAAGGGTAATGTTTAACAGAAGGTTGTAAATATTGCCCTATTGTTAAAAAATCAACTTCAGCGCTAATTAGATCATCCATTACTTGTAAAATCTCATCTCTTTCCTCTCCTAGTCCAAGCATAATTCCAGATTTAGTAAATATTTTATTATTTATTTTTTTGGCAGACTTTAATAGTTCCAAGGAAGCAAAATATCTTGAACCAGGTCTAACTTTTAAATAAAGACTTGGGACTGTCTCTATATTGTGATTAAAAACGTCTGGATTAGCCTCTACAACTTTTTTATAAGCATTACCTTTTCTCAAAAAATCTGGAGTTAAAACTTCAATAGTCGTATTTTTATTAAGTTTTCTAGTTTCATTTATTACTTCTGAAAAATGTTCTGCACCACCATCTCTTAAATCATCTCGGTCAACTGAAGTTATTACAACATGTTTTAAATCAAGTTCTTTTGTAGCATTTGCAATTTTTAAAGGTTCTAATGGATCCAAAGATTTTGGTTTGCCAGTTTTAACATCACAAAATCCACATGCTCTCGTACAAGTATCTCCCATAATCATGAATGTGGCATGTCTTTTACTCCAACATTCCGAAATATTTGGACAGTTTGCTTCCTGACAAACGGTATTTAAATTATTTTTATTAATTATGCTTTTTGTTAAAAAAAAATTCTGGGAATTGGTTATTTTGGACCTTATCCATTCAGGTTTTTTTTTAATTGGATTTGATGGTTTATTAATTTTTTCTGGGTGCCTAATTATCATGTTATCGATTTAAATATACTTTTTCATTTGGTTTTCCGTAAAAAAATTTTTCTCTATAAAGAATTTCTAAATAATCTAAATCAATATTTTCTGTTAAAAGAAGAATTTTTTTCTCAATATCATTAAGTTCAGCAGTCAAATTATTTTTTTTCTGAATTAATTGATTTTGAATTTCTTTTTTTTCAAAATATGAAAATAAACCACGTTCTCCATCCAATAAATTAAATGCAATATAAATAAAGAAGAATGTACTAATTAGAAGAAAATAATTTTTTTTTAATATTTCAACTATCCTCATTCATTAAATATTAGCCATTTTTGCATGTTTTCCAAGTTCTTCTTCAATTCTTAATAGCCTATTATATTTAGCAACTCTTTCGGATCTTGCTAAAGATCCCGTTTTAATTTGAGAAGAACCTGTGGCTACTGCTAGATCAGCTATAAAAGTATCCTCTGAATCTCCTGACCTGTGTGATATGATTGTTTTATAAGCATTTTTATGTGCTAATTTGATAACATCTATAGTCTCAGTTAGTGTACCTATTTGATTTGGTTTAACTAATATAGCATTTGCTCCCTGCTCTTTTATACCTTTACTCAATCTTTCTTTATTGGTCGCAAATAAATCATCTCCAACAACTTGGATATTTTTATTATTGGCTTTGATTAATTGCATAAATTCAGCCCAAGACATCCAATCATCTTCTGCAAAAGGATCTTCAATAGATTTGATTGGATATTTATCAATTAAATCTAAATAGTAATCAATTGTTTTTTTTGGATCATCAAAATTTGAAGACTGCACAGAATATTTTCCATTTTTATACAATTCGTTTGAGGCAACATCTAAACAAATTGAAACATCATTGCCCGGTTTAAAGCCTGCTTTTTCTATAGACTCTAAAATAAATTCAATTGCCTCCTCATTATTATTTAAGGATGGAGCAAAGCCACCTTCGTCTCCCACCGTTGTTGAAAGATTTTTCTGGTTTAAAAGCATTTTTAATTTTTGTATTACTAAAAAACATATTTTTACTGCATCCGAAAACGTTTTTGCTTTTTCTGGACGTATCATAAACTCCTGTATTCTAAGTGAATTGTTAGCATGTACTCCACCATTAATTATATTCATTAATGGTAATGGCAATTGATTACTTGTAGTTCCACCTAAAAATTTAAATAATGAAATTTTTTTTGAAATTGCAGCTAACTTACTTGAAGCAATAGAAACAGCCAAAATTGAATTTGCGCCTAATTTTTTTTTTTGCTTTGTTCCATCTAAATCTATTAAAGTTTGGTCGATTTTTCTTTGATCAAAAATGTCAAAATTATTCAAAGTTTTGGAAATAATACTATTTACATTTTCAACAGACTTTAAAACACCCTTTCCTAAATATTCTTTGTTTTCTAAATCTCTTAGCTCAAATGCTTCATGAGTGCCCGTAGATGCTCCTGACGGAACTATTGCAGATGCATGATTACCATCATCTGAATAAACTTCAGCTTCAACTGTTGGATTTCCTCTGCTATCAAAAACCTGTCGGCCTTTAATCTTAATGATTTTTGGCATTCTTTATTAATTTATCAATTTCAACAAGTTGCTTTAATAAATTTGGCATTTTTGATAGTGGAACCATATTGGGTCCATCTGATGGTGCATTATCTGGATCAGGATGCGTTTCCATAAAAACTGCAGCTACACCAACAGCAATAGCAGCACGAGCAAGATATTCTACAAATTCTCTTTGACCTCCAGTTTTATCTCCCATACCTCCTGGTTGTTGCACTGAATGTGTAGCATCAAAAACAACTGGATAACCATTTTTTGCCATTATCGGCAACGATCTCATATCAGAAACTAAAGTATTGTAACCGAAACTTGCACCTCTCTCTGTGACTAAAATATTTTTATTACCTGAGTCCTCTATTTTTTTTGTGACATTTACCATATCCCACGGTGCTAAAAATTGACCTTTCTTAACATTTATAATCTTTCCTGTTTTAGCAGCAGCAACCAATAAATCTGTTTGTCTACATAAAAATGCTGGTATCTGTAAAACATCTACGTGTTTAGAAACAATTTCACAATGTTCTATTGTATGAACGTCCGTTAGTACTGGTATTCCTACTTCTTTTCTAATTTTATCAAAAACTGGAAGAGATTTTTCTAGACCAGCTCCTCTTTTGCCTTTTAGGCTAGTTCGATTAGCCTTGTCAAAAGATGTTTTATAAATCAAACCTATATTAAGTTTTTGAGTGATTTCTTTTAACTTGCTAGCAACATCTATGGCGTGTTTCTCATTTTCCAATTGGCATGGTCCTGCTATCAAAGTAAACGGACTAGAGTTTGAAATATTTAATTTCCCACACCTAACTAGTTTGTTTTCCATTAATGTTTTCCTTTATTTATTTCTGCTGCTTTAATAAAAGATGAAAATAAAGGATGAGGGGTAAAAGGTCTTGATCTGAATTCAGGATGAAACTGAACGCCAATAAACCATGGATGATTTTGTAATTCAATTATTTCAGGTAACATGCCATCTGGTGATAAAGCAGAAAAAATAAATCCTTTTTTTTCAAATTCTTCCTTATATTTTATATTTACTTCGTATCTATGCCTGTGTCTTTCTCTAATTTTTTTCATCGAATATATTTTAGATATTAAAGAGTTATTTTTTAATATTGCTTCGTACAAACCCAATCTCATTGTCCCGCCTAAATTTTTCTCGCTTCCTTTAAATATTTTTTTTCCTTTTTGCCATTCTTCCAGTAAACCAACAACCGAGGTGCAATTATTACCAAATTCGCTGGTTGAGGCATCTTTTATATTTAATAAGTTTCTAGCTGCTTCAATTACTGCCATTTGCATACCGAAACAGATTCCAAAGAAAGGTATATTGTTTAATCTTGCGTATTTTATGGCAGCGATTTTTCCCTCACTGCCTCTTTTACCAAAACCACCAGGAATAAGTACTCCTGACACATCATTTAATAATGATTTTAAGTTTTGAATTTTTAAATTTTCTGAATCTATTCTAGTAAGATTAACTTTAAGATTGTTTGATATTCCTCCGTGTATTAACGCTTCGTCTAGAGATTTATATGCATCTTTAAGATTAACATACTTTCCTATGATAGCTATATTTACATCTTTTCTAGAGCTTAGAACTTTTGAAGTAATGTTTTTCCACTTTGTAAGATTTGGAGATTTTTTACTCTTAATATTAAAGTGTGATAAGACTCTATCATCAAGTTTTTCTTTATTAAAACTAATTGGAGCCTCATAAATAGTTTTTACATCAACAGTTTCAATTACATTTTCAATTTTAACATTACAAAATAAGGATATTTTTTTTCTTTCTGGTATTGGAATTTTCTTTTCTGATCTACATATAATTATATCCGGTTGAATACCTAAACTTCTTAGTTCTTTAACTGAATGTTGAGTTGGTTTGGTCTTGAGTTCACCTGAAGCTTTCATGTATGGAACTAGAGTTAGATGAATAAACAAACTGTTCATTTTGCCTATGTCGTTTGAAAATTGCCTAATTGCTTCAAGAAAAGGTAAACTTTCTATATCACCAACCGTTCCACCAATTTCACAAATTACAAAATCTTCGTTTTTTATATCGTAAGATATAAATTTTTTTATGAGGTCAGTCACATGTGGAACCACTTGGACAGTTCCACCTAAATAATCTCCTTTTCTTTCTTTTTTTATTATATCGCTGTAAATAGCTCCTGTGGTAATATTGTCAGATTTGGTAGCTGAAATTCCTGTAAACCTTTCGTAATGACCTAAATCCAAATCAGTTTCTGCTCCATCATCGGTTACAAAAACTTCTCCGTGTTGAAAAGGATTCATTGTTCCGGGATCTACGTTTAAATAAGGATCTAGTTTTCTAACTCTAACTTTAAAACCTCTTAACTGTAACAATGCTGCTAAAGAAGCGGAAGAGAGTCCTTTGCCTAGTGATGAAACCACGCCGCCAGTAACAAATACATATCGCGTCATGGAAGTATACTATAACTATATAATTTTAAAATTTAAAGAATTAATTTCCGTTTTTTGGAATTTTTGGTAATGAATCGTCTTCTTTTTCTTCAATCTTGTCTATTACTGAAGTTGAGGTAGGTAAATCTTTTCTGCCAATAATAGTTAAACTTAAACTGCAAATTATGAATAAAGTAGCAATTACCGCGGTAGCTTTAGTAAAAAAATTGCCAGCTGATCTTGAAAACATGAAACTCTCTTGGGAAACACCAATTCCAAGAGCTCCTCCTTCAGATGTTTGTAATAAGATCAGAATAATCAAGAGAATTGCAAATATAATGTTTAATGTGAGAAGTATATTTTCCATGGTGATTACATATAACAATTTTTTAATATATCAATAAATTTCCTTCCGGATTGCGAAGCTCCTCCTATCAAAAAACCATTGATGCCTTGAATGGTAATCAATTCCCCAATATTTTTTGCATTTACTGAACCACCATAAATTATTTTCACCGAATGTTTATTATTAAACTTTTTATTCAATTTATACCTTATAAACGAAAACGTTTTATTTAATTCTTTATGTGTTGGAATTATTCCTGTTCCGATAGACCAAACTGGTTCATATGAAACAATAATTTTTTTTAAGCTTTTTACTAACTTAAGTCCCTTGTCGATTTGCATAGATAAAATTTTGTTAGTTAAATTTTGTTTTCTTTGCTTTAAAGTTTCTCCAACACAAAAAATAACTACCAGCTTATTCTTAATCGCAGATTTAATCTTATTATTGATTAGACTATCCGTTTCTCCTTCAATTCTATTTTCTGAGTGACCTAAAATTATATACTTTGCTCCAGCGCTTTTAATCATTTTTGAATTAATTGAACCAGTGTAGGGGCCATACTCATTGAGGTAATGACAATTTTGCGCTCCAATAAAGATATTGCTTTTTTTTAATCTATTGGAGAAATGGCTGATTAAAGTACTTGGGACACAAAATATAACTTTATTTTTTTTTAATTTTATTTTGTTAATATAATTATTAATTGAATTTATTATCTTGAGTGATGAAAAATCACCAAACATTTTCCAATTTGCAATAAAATACTTGTATTTGTACATCATGAATTTGGTTTTAATTTATAGATATGTAATCTATAAATCAAATAACTTTAAGATACATAATGCTTAATTCATTCAGAAACTTTGCAAAGTCTTTTTGGGCAAAAATATTACTTGTTATTATTATTATTCCATTCGTTTTTTGGGGAATGGGTGGTGTATTCAGAGGAGGAAGTCAAAACACAGTCGCAAAAGTGAATAATAACAATATTTCCACAAAAAATTTTATGGAACATATTAATTCTTTAAATATTAATCCAGAAGTCATTAGGGAGAATATTGACAATTCAATAATTGAACAATTATTATCTGGTTTAATTAACAAAAACATTTTATCCTTGCAATCAAAAGATTTGGAAATAGTTCTCTCGGATAATATTTTATCTGAAATAATAAAAAAAGATGAAAAATTTCTTGATAAAAATAATCAATTTTCAAGAATCAAATATGAAAAATTTTTAATATCCAATAACTTTAATGCGGCTCTTTACGAAAAAAATCTAAGGAATGAACAAACAAATAAATTATTATTTAATTATATCAGTGGAGGAACTTTTCCACCAAGTTTTTTGGTAAAAAATATTTATGATTATCAAAATAAAAAACTCACCGTTCAAGCCATAAGTTTAAATCGTTTTTATAAAAAAGAACAAGATTTTGATGAAGTAAGTATAAAAAAATATATTAATGATAATCAGGATAATTTAAAAGAAGATTTTATTTCCATCAGATTCGCATCTATCAATCCATTATCACTTGTTGATTCAAAAGAATTTAATGAACTTTTTTTCGAAAAAATAGATGAAATAGAAAATTTAATAATAAATGATGCTAATTATGAAATAATTATAAAAAATTATAATTTAAATGTTACCACTATAAAATTAATTAACAAAGACGGTAATAATGAAAATGGTATTCTTCAAGAAAATATAAACCAAAATCTAATAAATAAAATTTTCAAATTAAAATTCAAAGAAGTTAAGGATATTAATTTATTAGAATATGAAAATGAATATGCGCTTGTGGTTATTGACGAAATTAAAAATTTTATTCCAAATATAACTTCTAAAAAATTCAAAGAAAAAATAATAAGAGGTTTAATCAACAGAGATATATTTGAATATAATACGAAATTAATGGCAAAAATTAAAACAAACTCTCTTACAGAATCGGATTTTGTTCAACTAGCAAAGACAAGTCAGATAGATATTAAGGATATTTCAATAAATGACATAAGAGACAATAATTTTTTCTCTACAAAATCTAATGATCAAATATTTAAACTTCGAGAAAAAGATTTTACGATAGTAGATGAAATTGAAAAAAATCAAACTTTTTTGATTTTGGTAAAAGAAATACAAAAAACAAATTTAGATAAAACCTCGGATGAATATGACAAATATTACTATGAAACAGTAATAAGTTTAAAAAATAATATTTACTCTTCATTTGATCACTACATCAATCAAAAATATAAAGTTGAAATAAATTACCAAACATTAGAGA